>Ga0208197_1000207_pt1 | contig 81541 bp, 60 predicted proteins | sample AD_JPNNA4_MetaG_FD_184444 | JGI IMG/M metagenome (GOLD analysis project Ga0208197, IMG submission 184444) | Active sludge microbial communities of municipal wastewater-treating anaerobic digesters from Japan - AD_JPNNA4_MetaG (SPAdes) (version 2) | ecosystem: Engineered > Bioreactor > Anaerobic...
GTTCGAAGTATTCGCAGAACGCCAGATCTTGTTCTTCACCAACTTGGCTTCCCTTCTGCTTTTGCAACGGCATTGTCTCCAGAAACGGTACCGCAAGTGCGTCATGCGGCTTGAGAATCAAAGTGAGAATCGATAATTGGCTTTCCGCGAGCATCGGCATGATGTATTCTCAGAAGGCTTTGAATACCCCCCCCTGTACAGGAATCATGTGAACATAGCCCTCATCAAGCCCTCGCTCGGCGAACGCCGCGGGCACCCCTACCGGACTCCGGCCGTTCTCGAGCCTCTCGTGTTCGGCCTGATCGCCGGGGCGACCCCGCCGGGCGTCGAACTGCGGCTGATCGACGAGCGGCTGGAGGACGTGCCTTTCGGGGAAACGTTCGATGTGGTCGCGATCACCGTCGAAACCTTCACGGCGCGCCGTTCCTACCAGATCGCCCAGGGCTTCCGGCAGCGGGGCGTCAAAGTCATCCTGGGGGGCTTCCATCCCACCCTGGTGCCGGAAGAGGCCTCCCGATATGCCGATTCCATCGCGATCGGAGAAGTCGAGGCGGTCTGGCCCCGCGTGATCGCCGACCTGGCGAGAAAACGCCTGGAATCGCGGTATCAGCCCGAAACAACCGACGTTTCCGGCGCTTTTCGGATCGACCGGAGCATCTTCCGGGGAAAAGCCTACCTCCCGCTGGCGCTCGTGGAAACGAGCCGCGGATGCGCCTTCGACTGCGATTTCTGTTCCGTCCGCCGGTTCTACGGGAAAGACGTGCGCTTTCGCCCGGTTCCCGAGCTGGTCGATGAACTGGAACGCCTGCAGCGCCGGTTCGTCTTCTTCGCGGACGACAACATCGCCGCTTCCCCGGCGCACGCGCGCCGCGTGTTTCAGGCCATACGCCCCCTGGGCCTGCGCTGGGTCAGCCAGGCCAGCCTCTCCTCGGCGGCCGATCCGGGGTTTCTCGATGAAATGGCCGCCAGCGGCTGTTTTGCGGTCATCATCGGGATCGAGTCGCTGTCTCCGGCGAACCTCAGGCGCATGAACAAGGACTGGAGCCTGGCTCTGGGCCGCCTGGAAACGCTCCTGGACGAGTTCCGGGCGCGGGGAATCCTTGTCTACGCCACGTTCGTGTTCGGATACGACGACGACACCCCGCAATCCATGCGCGAAACCGTCGAGTTCGCCATGGACCGGCGGCTGTTTCTCGCCAATTTCAACATGCTGTATCCCTTCCCCGGAACCCGCGTCTACGAAAGCCTGCTCGGACAGGGCCGCCTGCTTCACCCGCGCTGGTGGCTGACTCCCGGTTTCCGATGGGAACGGCCCGCCTTCGTTCCCCGTGGAATGACCGTCGATGAGCTGGCGGACGGGGTTGCCGGGGCCCGCCGGCGGTTTCACAGCCTGGGAAGCATCCTGCGCCGGGGCCGGGACCTGCAGGCCAACCTGGCGGATCCTTTCCGGGCGCTGGTGTATCTGGCCGGAAACCTCGTTTCCCGCCTCGACATTCGCGGGAAGACGGGGCTTCGGCTGGGGTTTTCCTCGCCCGACCTCATCGAAGGAAGCGCGCCGTGAAGGTCACGTTCATCAAACCGAACATGGGCCTGGTCCGCGGCCGCCCCTATCTCGACCGCGGGCGGATGGAGCCCCTGACCTTCGCGGTGCTGGCCGGGCAGCTGTCTCCCGACGTCGAGTGCGTTCTGTACGATGACCGGTTCGAGAAGATTCCCTACGAGGAACACACCGACCTGGTCTGCCTGAACGTCGAGATCTACACGGCGCGTCGCTCGTACGAGATCGCCGCGCGGTACCGGGCGCAGGGCGTGAACGTGGTCATGGGCGGCTTCCACGTCTCGATGATTCCCGAGGAGGCCGCCGCTCATGCCGATGCGATCATGATCGGCGACGCCGAGGGGGTCTTCCCGCAACTCGTGGCCGACGCCGCGGCCGGGCGGCTGCAGCGGGTCTACCAGGGTTTCTTCCCCCCGATGCTCGAAGGGCTCAGGACGCGCTGGGACCTGTTCGATGGAAAGAGCTACCTGCCTCTCCGGCTGACCCAGTTCAGCCGCGGCTGTCTGAACCACTGCCGGTTCTGCGCGACCGGGTCGCTGTACAAGCGCTCCCACTGCCATCGCCCTCCGGCCGAGGTGGTCGCCGAGCTGGCCGAACAGCCCAATCCCTTTTTGTTCTTCGTCGACGATAATATCATTGGCGATATAGATGCCGCGAAGGAGCTGTTCCGCCTGCTGATTCCCTTGCGCTGCCGCTGGGTCGGACAGGGAAGCCTGAACTTCACCGAGGATCCCGAGTTGATGGACCTGATGAAGCGGAGCGGTTGCGCCGGGCTGGTGGTCGGGTTCGAGTCGGTGAGCCCCGAAAACCTGCACCTGATGGGCAAAAACTGCAACCTCCAGCTGGAGGGGTACGAGCCGGCGATACGAAAGATCAGGGAGATCGGATTCCAGCTCTGGGCCGCGTTCCTGATCGGCTACGACCACGACGACCAGGCTTCGATCCGCCGGACCGTCCAGTGGGCCATCGACCAGAAGTTCTGCTTCGCCGCCTTCAACATCCTCAGCCCCTACCCGGGAACGCCGCTCTATGAGGAGATGCAGGCCCAGGGGCGGCTTCTGTATGACAAATGGTGGCTCGACGACCGGTATCATTTCGGGGACTGCGTCTTCCGCCCCGCCCGGATGACGCCCGACGAGCTGACCGAGGCCTGTTTCTGGATGCGCCGGCGGTTCAACAACCCGTTCACGATCATGCGCCGGGCCTTCGATTTCAAGACCAACATGAAGGACCTGTGGAGCGCGATCACCTACTTTTCCTACAACCCGCTTTTCAGGCGGGAACTCTTCAAGAAACACGGCATGGTGCTGGGCTATCGCCACAAAGCCGGACGTATTGATTCCTTCTAATCGAAAGCCAATGTGCTGGCTCCGTTCGTGCTAAGCCTGTCAAAGCACGAATGCTCTCGCCCCCTTCGGCAGACTCAGGGCAGGCTTCGACAAGCTCAGGGCGAACGGGTGGTTTTCATTTTTGGAGGACTCAAGACGCCCGGCCGAAAGCAGACCGCCCCGGCCTGCGGGGCCGGGGCGGTCGGTGAATCAACCGGGGGATCAGATCAGCGGGCGGAGCCAGTTGAGGCGCATCAGCAGCTTGAGGCGGTCGAGCACCTTGGGGTCGGAGTGGCTTTCGGGCCCGAACAGCGTCTTGATCGAGCCGTCGGCCTGGACTTCGATCTGGTACTGGTGCGAGTTGCGCATGTCTTCCTCGATGCGCTTGGCGACCTGGGTCGCGAAGGGCTTCGACTTGATGACGGCGACTTCCTCGGAGTTGATCTGCTCGCTTACATAGTCCATGTTATACGTGCCGACGACGGCGACGGAGCGGTCGAACACGAACACCTTCGAGTGGAGCTTGTTCTGCAGTTTGTAGGCGAAAATCTGGACGTTGGGCATCTTCTTGAGAATCTGGCGCCAGTCGCCCAGGAACATCGCCTGCGTCAGGAGACTGTCGGAGCTCATCGGCGAGTTCGTCTGGATGATGATCTTCACGCCGCGGTCGTTGGCGCGCTGCAGGGCCGCTTCGGCCTCGGGCGTGAGAACGACGTAGGGGTTCTGGATGATGATCTCACGCTTCGACGAATCCATGAGGGCCGTCAGGTTGAAGGTGATCTCGTTTTTGAACCCGGTGCGGGAGTGCTTGTCGAGCAGGCGGACGGGCCAGGCGTGCTCGCCCTGGAACAGGCGGAAACTCGCGTAGCCGACGAGGCGCGGATACAGCTTGAGTTCGGCGTTCACGGCGCCGACCAGCGAACGGGTCTCGGAGGAGAACTTTTCGGGGTTCTTCAGCTCGAAGAGGCCGCTTCCCATCATGAACCGGCGCATCGCCTGGTAGGCGATATCGAGGTGGCGGTGCATGTCGTCGATGTTCCCGAGCGCGTCTCCGCCGATGGTGAAGTTGCTGCCGCTCTTGAACTCGGACTCGAAGGCCTCGCGCGCCTGCTGGGCGACGAGCTTGCTGCGGATGACGACGTCGGTGTCGCGATACACGGTCGGAACGTCCTGCGGGTCGACGAAGTAGTTCATCGAGATGTTGCGGCCGCCGGTGATCAGGTATTCGCCGTCCACGAGCAGGATCTTGTCATGGTTGCTGGCGGTGATCTTGCGGATGTCGTCGAACGCGGCGAGCAGTTTCGAACTGACGGGGTTGTAGACGCGGATCGTCACGTTCTTGAACTTTGCCAGTTCCTGCAGGATATCCTGGCCGAAGAACTTGCGGGCGAGGCCCTTGGTGCCGCGCGCGTCGACCATGAGGCGGATCTCGACGCCTTCGCGGGCCTTTTTCAGGAGCATGCCGAGCATGCTCTTGCCGAAAATATCAGGCTCGACGATGAAATACGTCGTGTCGATCGAGCGTTTCGCGTTCTCCATGATGTTCCAGCGGGCATACCACGCGGTGACGTTCTCGGGCAGGAAGCGGACGAGCGCCTTCTGGTCGACGTCGGCCGTCATGCGGTCGAAGCACTCCTCGACGTTGGCGGACGGCACCGGCTGGGGCCTGGCGGCCTGCGCCGAACCGACGCAAACCAGCACCAGAGCGAGAAGAACGAAGAACATTCGGGTCATTTTTTCCATGAAAATTACCTCCGGAGGAAAAAATACGGATGTACCGACGTCTCAGGGACTTCGTCCATTTTACCATGGCGAGAGGGGCGTCGTGGGGAGAATTGTCGAATCACCGCAGGCGCAGTCGGCGCACGCGGATATTGGTGGAGAGCCAGAGAAACTCGTCATCGATGTACATCGACCGGACGCCGGGGACTTTCCATTTGTCCCAGACGAGCCCGTCGAAAAAGTGGAGGGACGACCCGTCGATTTCGAGTTCGAGCAGGACTTTTTTCCCGTCGCGCGTGATGACGTTGGGGGGCTGATCGGAACCATTCGCAAGGGAATCAATCTCCATCCTGTCGGCGAGCTGGTCGTTGGCGACCCAGATGCCGACCGGTTGTCCCGTTTTGGCGGGAACCACGCCGATGGCGGTGATGTGATCAGAGTCGAAGCCGACCCGCATTCCGGAATAGCTGGAAACGCGCATGTCATCGTGAACCCGCAACAGGCCGGTTTTTGTTCCCAGCCAGAGATTCCCCTGCGAATCGCCGGCCAGGCAGGTGAACGAGGGGTTGCCGGGCAGGATGAGGGGATCGAAGGATGTTTCGTTCCACACGGTGACGGCTTTCGGATGCATGAGGACGGTCAATGGGTTCCCGCCCGGGTTCCACGTCGTGAAGCCGGTGACCGTGGTTTCGACAAGCCCCTCGAGCGTGCCGTACTTTTTCCAGTCGTAGGCTTTCGGATCGTTCTCGATACAGGACGGATTGGTCAGGACATAGAAGCCATCACCCTCGGTGCCGACGAAGAGCCTGCCGTTGTGATGCCACACGGACAGCAGCTTGCAATCGCCCCATGGAATCGATCCCGTAAAGTAATCCCATTGCGGCTTTTCACGGCGCTCTTCGTCGTCCCGCGACCTGGGCGGCAGAGGAATCATGCGCAGGCGCGCGAACACCTTTTTTTCGAAGATCATGAAGACGTGATTTTCCGGGGTGACGGTCATGCAGGTGATGTCGTCGGAATAGATCGGCAGATCCTCCGCCTTGTCGACGAAATAGCGGGTGGAATACATCTGCCATGCTCGTTCTCCGGGGCGCTGCGTCGGGGCGCCTCCGGGCGTGGTGTTGTCTTCGCCGGCCAGGAGAGAGGTGAACGTCCAGTCGGAATCGACGCTTCCCGTCACTTCGGGGTTGTCGTGCAGCATGCCCTGGAACAGTCCGCTGGCGCTGATGAAGCGTGACAGCCCATGCTGGTGGGAAAACCACATGTCCGTGGACCGGAGAATCTGGTTGAAACGAATCATGGCGGCCTTGAGCGGAGGCATGGGGAAAAGGGTTTTGAAGTTCCTGCTGCCGATTCCCTGCTTGGCGAACTCGTCGTACTGGTGGCTGGTCAGGGGCACGATGACGAGTCCCTGGTCGGTGCAGACAACAAGCCGTTGCTGCAGCGGATACAAACGCAGAATGGTCGCCGACAGCAGACGGCTGTTTCCGGGAAGATACTGGGTCCATTCGCCGTTTCGACGGCGCCACAACCCGTGGTTTTTGGTTCCCACCCAGATCGTCCTGTCCCCGAGGAAGGCGCGGAGTGTCCGTTCTTCCTCGCTGATCGTTTCCGACGGCTTGTACTCTTGTTTTTCGTCGAAGGCGGCCAGCGCGGTCAGCCATGCCGCCGGCTCGGGGAAGGCCATGCTCTGCAGAAGCCTGCCGTCCTTGATCAGGGCCATCTCACCGGACGACACCGCCAGGATATGCTGGGAATCCTGCCCTCCCTTGAAAAGCCAGAATGCCTCGACCCAATCCGACATCAGGCCCTGCTCGCGGGAGAGGATGGTCTGGCTGGACCCCATCACTTCGACCATGCCCTCGCCAAGCGTGGAAAACCAGCCGCGACTGGTATCCAGCATCCCGAGCCCGCTGACGCCGACCGACCGGATCTTGAGGCTGTCGTCGGGCGCGTTGGCATCGTAATTGACCGCGACGAACGAGGCCTTGCCGGACGACGGCACGGCGGCGCGGGCCACGAACCCGCCGAAACAGCCGACGAAGATCCAGTCACCGACGATCTGAAGCCGCTGGACATCGACGTTGGGAAGCCTGTCCCCGGCCCCGTAGACCAGCACCCGCTGCGACTGGATGTTGATCAGGCCGCGCGCCGTAGCCGCCCAGAGATTGCCGTTGCGGTCATAGCCGAGATCCCGGACCTCGCAGGAGGCGACCTCGTCGGGAAGGGGGACGACCGTCCAAAGACAGGAATCGCCGCTGAAAACGGCGATTCCATTGTCGGTGCCCACCGCCATCTGGTTCTTCTTGACCGCGAAAGACAGCACCCGTTGCCCCGGCAACCCCGAGTCGACGGTGTATGTCTGCCAGGTCGACGCGCACGCCAGCGCCGGGCAGAAGAGAACAACGGCCACGGCACGGGCCAAAAGCAGGAATATCCGACTCACAAACCAGTTTCCTCTCTCTCGCGGGTTTTCACGCGGCGGTGTCGACTGCCGCTTCGAAGGATACCATGGCCGGTTCGCGTCTTCCTCCTGATGCAAAGATACAGGGAAAGGAACGATAAATATCAAGTTATATAAATAATCCCGCGCGTCTTTCTCATGAAAAATCATGAGCGTCTGTGCTGAAAATGAACAATTTGTCGTTTTGAGGAGTAAATTTCATACAATTTCAGCAAATTGCCTCAAAACAGCTTGACGAATGACCGATGATCCGTAAAATCGAGGCATCGGTGCGATTCACATTCCGGCCATCCAGGAGAAGCAGATGTCAGGCATCAACAGGTATTTCGGCGAACTGACCTTCAACCGTTCCGTCATGCGCGAGAAGCTCAACCGCGCGGCGTATGAAAAACTTCAGGCGACGATTCAGAGCGGAACGCCGCTCGACGAGTCGATCGCCGACGAAGTCGCGCACGCGATGAAGGAGTGGGCGATCGGCAACGGGGCGACCCATTTCACCCACTGGTTCCAGCCCCAGCGCGGCGGCACCGCCGAGAAGCACGATGCCTTCATCAGCTACGGCGAGAACGGCGAGTTGATCGAGCGGTTCTCGGCCAAGCAGCTGATCCAGTCTGAACCTGACGCCTCGTCGTTCCCGTCGGGCGGCATCCGATCGACGTTCGAAGCCCGCGGCTACACCGCCTGGGATCCGACCTCGCCGGCCTTCCTCCAGGAAACCGGTGAAACCCGGACGCTCGTCGTTCCCTCGGTTTTCCTCTCCTGGACCGGCGACGTGCTCGACCTGAAAACGCCCTTCCTTCGGTCGATGCGCGCGCTGAACGACACGAACATCCGCCTCCAGCGGCTTCTGGGAAACCGTCTGGCGAAGAAAACCATCGTCTATACGGGGCCCGAGCAGGAGTATTTCGTCGTCTCCCGCAAACTCTTCGAAACCCGGCCCGATCTGCGCATCTGCGGTCGCACGCTGTTCGGCGCGGCCCCCGCGAAGGGCCAGCAGATGGAGGACCATTACTTCGGCTCGATCCACCGCAAGATGCTGAAATTCATGGAAGACCTCGATCGGGAACTGTACCGGCGCGGCATTCCCTCGAAGACCCGCCACAACGAGGTGTCGCCGAACCAGTTCGAGCTGGCGCCGCTGTTCGAAGAGGCGAACCTCGCCATCGACCACAACCTCCAGGTGATGGACATCATGAAGCACGTCGCCATGCGGCACGATTTCGTCGTCCTGCTGCACGAGAAGCCCTTCGCTGGCGTCAACGGCTCGGGCAAGCACGTGAACTGGTCGATCGGCGATTCCACCGGAGCGAACTACCTCGAGCCGTCCGCCTCGCCTCTCAAGAACATCACCTTCCTCCTCACGCTGGGAGCAATGATGATCGGCGTCGACATGTACGGCGGACTCCTCCGCGCAAGCGTGGCGGACGCCGGCAACGATCACCGCCTCGGGGCGAACGAGGCTCCGCCCGCCATCATGTCGATCTATCTCGGTGAATATCTAACACAACTCGTCGACGAGATCGCCGGCATGGGCAAGCTGAACGAGCAGACCATGGCCCACATCAACATGGGCGTGCGCAACCTGCCGCGCGTCACGCGCGACTACTCCGACAGGAACCGCACCTCGCCCATCGCGTTCACCGGCAACAAGTTTGAATTCCGCGCCGTCGGCTCGTCGCAGAACTGCTCCGAGGCGGTCACGTCGCTGAACCTGGCCGTCACGTACGGGTTCTACACCATCGAGAAGCGGCTGGCGGCCCTCAAGAGCCCCCGCGACATCAAGGAACGGGCGATCACCGTGCTGAGGGACGTCTTCCGGGAAACGCGCCGCGTGCGGTTCGAGGGAAACGGGTATTCGAGCCAGTGGCACGCCGAAGCCGCGAAGCGCTGCCTGCCCAATGCCCGGAACACCCCCGAGGCCGTCAAGGTGTATCTCGAGAAGAGCGTCGGCGAGCTGATGGACAGAACGCACGTCCTCACCGCCCGCGAGCTTCACGCCAAGGTCGAGGTGAAGCTCGAGACCTACGTGAAGACGAAGGAGATCGAATACAAGACCGCCGTCAACATGGCCCGCACCCTGATCCTGCCAGCTCTCACCCGGCAGATCACCGCGACCGCCGGCGCCGCCGGCGCCGTCAAGGCGGCCGGCCTCACGTCAAAAAAGTTGATCGAAGAGACGAAGCGGTTCGAAAAGCTCTTCTCGGAGATCCAGGACCGTGCCGATGCTCTCGAAAGCGTCATCGAAGCTGCATCCGGGAAGAAAAACTCCCACGAACACGCCGACTTCCTCGCCTGTGACGGCGAAAAGGCGCTCGGCGAGCTTCGAGCCTGCGTCGACCGGGCGGAGCAGACGGTCGCCGCCGAGTTCTGGCCGATGGCCAAATACCAGGAACTCCTCACCGTCCTGTAGCCGATCGTCGTGCCGTTCGCCCCCCCCTCATCCCCATGCGCACGTAGGGGCGGGTTTCAAACCCGCCCCTGCAGACGATTTGCGATATATTCTGGCCGCTATTGTGCGAGGGCGGATTCGATCTGGGCGACGGTTTTGGGGATGGCCGGGCCGAGGACGCGGCGGCCGTCGGGAGTGATGAGCACGTCGTCCTCGATGCGGATGCCGCCGAAGCCGGCGTAGCGCTCGACGGCGGCGTAGTCGATGAACGCGGCGTGTTTCGCTTCCTTCTTCCAGACCGCGATCAGCGTCGGGATGAAGTAGATGCCGGGCTCGACGGTCATCACGTGGCCGACCTCGAGCCGCCGCGCGAAACGCAGGTAGGCGAGGCCGAACTGGTCGCTTCGCACGTGCTCCTCGTCGTATCCGACGTAGGTTTCACCGAGTCCTTCCATGTCATGCACGTCGAGGCCGAGCGCGTGACCGAGTCCGTGCGGGAAGAACAGCGCGTGCGCGCCGGCGGCGACGGCGGCGGCCGGATCGCCCCGCATGAGGCCGACAGCCGTCAGGCCCTCGGCGATGACCTTCGCGGCCGACAGGTGGACGTCTCGGTACGAAACGCCCGGCCGCATCATCTCGATCGCCTTTGTCTGTGCCGCCAGAACGATCTCGTAGATCTCCTTCTGCCGCGGCTCGAACCGGCCTGATACCGGGAACGTCCGGGTGATGTCGCTCGCGTAGCAGAGCGGCGACTCGGCGCCCGAGTCGACGAGCAGCAGATCGCCGGCCTTCATGCGGTTCCCGTGGTGATGGTTGTGAAGCGTCTCGCCCCGGATCGACAGGATCGTCGGAAACGACGTGCGCGAGCCCGCGGCGAGAACCACGCCTTCGGCGGCGCCGACCAGTTCCTGCTCGATCGTGTCGGGGCGCAGCAGCTGCAGGATCTTCCCGTACATCGCACCGCTGATCTCGAGGGCCGCCTCGATCTGGGCGACTTCCTCGGGGCTTTTCACGATACGTTGGGCGACGACCGCCCGGATGAATTCCGCCGACGCATACGAGCTCAGGCGCGAAGCCGCGATGCCGAGCAGGCGCTCGAGCTGGAGCTTCGTTTCGGCGCGATACGGGGGCAGGAAACGGATCGGCCGTTTCGCGCACAGGGCCGCGGCGAGATACCCCTCGAGCGCGGCGAGCGGCTCGGTTTCCGTCACGCCGGCCGAGGCCGCGCGGACGGAAAGAGGCGCGCACGGCCCCATCCAGATCTCGTCGTCGAGGGTGATGTCGTCCCCGAACACGATCTCCCGGCCGAGATCGAGATCGACGACCGCGAACAGGCCCGGCTCGGCGAGCCCCCAGTAGTAGAGGAAGGAACTGTCCTGCCGGAACGCATACGTGTTGGCCGCGTAGTTCATCGGCGTCCCGCCGTTTCCCGGGAAAAGCAGAAGACCGTTGCCGAAGCGTGCGCGCAGCTCTCTGCGCCGGGCCGAGTAGGTGGCGGCTGGGAACATGTTCTCATTTCCTCCGTGTGCGGGCATGGGCTGCCCGGTGGGTTGGTTCCATGTTACCCTACCGTTCGCACGGATCACAACGTTCGCATGAAATAATACAAATAATACTATACTAATGCGGCTCGAGGTGCGGTCATGAACGATATCATCTGGTATTTTACGGGAACCGGAAATTCCCTCGCTGCCGCCCGGCGGGCGGCGACGGCCCTCGGAGGCGATGTCGAGTTGAAGCCTATCGCCTCAGCCCCGGCCGGCGCGGTCGAGATCGCCGCGGCCAGGCTCGGCTTCGTTTTCCCGGTCTACTCGTTCGGGCTTCCCCGCGTCGTGAAGGAGTTCGTCGAGCGCATCGGCTCGATCAGGGCCGACCGCGTGTTCGCGATCGCGACCTGCGGAAGCGCTTCCGGAGGAACGCTCGCCCAGTTGCGAAAACTGCTGGAAACGAAAGGCGCGCGTCTCGACGCCGCCGCCGCGGTCGTCTACCCGGGAAACTGCATTCCCCTGCATGCCGCGCCCACGGAAGAACAGTGCAAAAAGATGATCTCCGCGGGGAACGAGGCCGTCGACAACTTCATGGCGGACGTCACGGCCGGCCGCCAACGGCCGCCCGGCTTCTTTGCCGGTGTCAACGAGGTGCTGTTCCGGCCGATGTATGCAGGGTTCCTGTCATCCGTGCGGCGGAGCGACCGGTTTCTGAAGGCCGAAGAGACATGCACCCGGTGCGGGGTGTGCATGAAAATCTGCCCGGTGGGGAACATCGCGGTGGGGCCCGACGGACGGCCCATCTGGGGCGGCCGGTGCGAAGCCTGTTACGCCTGCCTGAACTTCTGCCCCGTCGAGGCGATCCAGTACGGCTGGCTGACGCGCGGCCGGCGGCGCTACCGGCATCCGGACGTGACGCCGTCCGATCTCGCAGCCCAATCGGGAAAAAAGGCTTAGCTCACGCTTTCCGGCCGGCTCTCTTCGTCGCCGAGGAGTTTCTTGAGGATTTGCGACAGTTCGAGGATGCCGTAGGGCTTGGGCAGGGTCGCGAGCCGGTCGTCGCGCGGGAATTTCCGGGCGATCTCTTCCGCGCCGAGGCCGCTCGCGATGATGACCGGCAGGTTGTCCGTCATGTGGCGTATCTCGACGAAAGCTTCTTCCCCGGTCATGTTCGGCATCAGCAGATCGAGAATGACGATGCGGATCTCCTCGCTGAAACGCTTGCACAAATGAACCGCCTCCAGGCCGTCCGAGGCCGTGAGAACCTTGAAGCCGATCCGCTCGAGGATCTGCTTTCCGACGATGCGGATCGTTTCCTCGTCATCGACCAGAAGGACGGTTCCCCGGCCCTGCCAGGTGGGCGCAAGCGGTTTCGGAGCCGGCTGTTTCGGGGGTTCGGCGGGCCTGTGCTCCGGCGGCGTTCCCGACGGGGCGGGAGACGCTTCCGCGAGGGGAATGCGGCGGCAGATCTGCGCGGCCTTTCTTGCCGCCTCGTGAATCGTGTTCAACTGCTCGTAGATCGAGGTGCTGGCCGGAAGCGTGAGCTGAAGGATCTCGGTGTTGCCGACGATCGCCGCCAGCAGATTGTTCAACTCGTGGGAGGTGGCGGGATCCATGCCGTGGACTTCACCGATGCGCCTGGCGATGCGCAACGCCTCGATGCGCTGGCGGAACATCTCCTCGGCCCGATGCCTCGATTTTCGCGTGTGGAGGGGCATGTGGAAGGGATTATGCGAGAACTCCCCTTCGAACCAGAGCAGGCGGTGCGAATCCATGGCCGAGACCAGAACGCCTTTCGTATGGCAGGTGACGGGGTAGAAGCAGACGATGCGCGCTTTTCCCGTCAGGATGAGGTCGCACAGCGTCGCTTCGAGGGCGCGCATGGCGGCCGGCTTCCGGTGAACGGAACTCCAGGCCGGAAGCACCAGCACGAGGGGCGGTTCCGCGTGCGGCCTGATGTTGAAAACGGCCGTCACGGTCTCCGTCAGGTTTTTGCCCGTCGAGGTTTCGAGCCATCGCAGCCGGCCGTCGGCCGTCGCCGCACGGTGGTCGATGCATCGGAAGTCGAGGCGCTCCCGGAGCGCTTTTGCGTGTTTTTCGCTGACGCAGCAGATCGTGCAACGATTGCGACAAAGCGCATCGACGACGCCGTCCGCCATCAGCTCGATGCTCTGGCTCACTTCGGGGGTGAGGACGCCGACATGCGTCCGTTCGGTTATTTTCTCCCAGGGAATGGTGAACCTTCGGGCCGAACCGGGCACATGATCTGCACCCATGGACGTAACCCTGTGGTGAGAGGCTCCCGTGGCCGCATGTGTCGACTAGGCCTGCTGCTGTGCGGCCCTTGCGGTACAAATTCCTCCCCACGCCCTTCTGATTTAAGCATAGCCATAAATGCCGGGGTGGTCAAGAATGCCTGTCTCATGGGTGTTGCGCTCGATCCCGCCGGCGCGTTACCATGACGATGTGAGAGGAACCCCGTACACATGCCGAAAGATACGAACAAAAACAATCTGATCAGTTGTCTGCTCGATCCCTCGGCTTCCGAATCGCCTGCCACCGGCGTCCTGGGAAGGGAGCTCCTTGGGTCGTTCGCCGGTCTCGAGGATGCGGCCATCCAGAAGCGCCTGCTGACGTCGGTGATCGAGAAATACGTCCTTCTCGAGCGCCGGGTCGATCAGCTGCTGAAGAACACGCTCCCGGAAGTGGTCGCCGAAGAGATCAAGACCCGGGGGGAATACGCCCCGCGCGAGTTCGACGTGACGATCCTGTTCATGGACTGCGCGGGCTTCACCAAGCTGGCCGAAAAGATTCCCGCCCAGACCCTCATCTCGTGCCTTCACGGCCTGTTCAGCGGCATCGACGTCCGCGTCGAGGCGCATGGCGGCACCAAGGTGAAAACGATCGGCGACGCCTACATGGCGGTGTTCGGAGCGCCCCAGCCGCTGGCCGACCATGCCGCCCGGGCCGTCGAGGCGGCGATCGATTCCCTCGAGTTCATGAACGAGTTCAACAGGACGATTCCCGAGCCGTTCCACCTCCGCGTCGGCATCCACTCCGGGCCGGTGATGGGCGGTGTCGTGGGCCGCGACCGCATGCAGTTCGACGTGTTCGGCGACAACGTCAACATCGCGTCGCGGTTCGAGTCGTCGGGCGAGAAGGGGCGCATCAACGTCTCCGAATCGACCTGGCGGCTTTCGAAAGACCGGTTCACCTGGCAGGAGCGCGGGGAGATTTCCCTCAAGAACAAGGCGCCGATGAAGGCCTACTTCGTCACCGGCAGGTCGGACAAACATTCGGAAGGAATGAGCGAGGCCGCGTATGTCAAATGAATTGAGATTCGAGCGCCCGATTCGCGTTGCCGAGGGCATTTTCTGGATTGGCGTGTATGACAGCGAAACCGAACTGCACTGCAACCCCTACCTGGTGAAGGGGGAAAAGGGCGTCGCCATCATCGACAGCGGCAGCCGGCCCGATTTCGCCGGGGTGATGATGAAGGTTCTGCAGACCGGGGTTCACCCGGGAGACATCACGGCGCTGATCTACCAGCATTACGACCCCGACCTGTGCGGCTCGCTGCCCAATTTCCTCGATCTCTGCACGAACCCCGGGCTGCGCATCTATTCGAAGCATGCAAGCAACGTGTTCATCAGGCATTATGTCGAGAAAACGTTCCACGGGAAGTTTGCCGATATCAGCGATTCAGACTCGCTCGACCTGGGGGATCGGAAGCTGAGGTTCATCGGAACGCCGTATGCCCATGCGCCCGGCAGTTTCGCCACCCTCGACGAGCGCACCGGGACCCTGTTCACGAGCGACCTGTTCGGAAGCTACCGGTACGACTGGGACCTCTTTCTCGAGCTCGACGAAAAATGCTTCGTCTGTTCGGATTACACGAGCTGCCCGAACAAGAAGGCCGAGACGGACTGCCCGTTCCCCGACATGCTCTCGTTCCACAAGGGAATCATGCCGTCGGAACGGGCGCTGCGACTGGCCATCAGCCGCGTCAGGAAGGTGAACGCGTCGATTCTCGCGCCGCAGCATGGCAGCATCCTGCGTTCGCCGCGCGTCATCTCCCACGTGATGAACGTTCTGGAAAAACTCGACGGCGTCGGCATCGACGGGATCCCAGACGAGGGCTGAAACCTCAGATTGTTCGCAGGATTTCCCTCAGCGACGAGCGGTGAGACGTGGTTTCGTCCTGGAGTTTCGACAACAGGGCCTGAAACCGCTCCTCCCTCGTGATGAACGCCTTGGTCAACTCGGATTCGATGAGCGAGTTTTCCGTGTCCATCATGTGCTGGACCACGTAACGCGGATTCGCGGTTCTGGCGCGAATCTCGACGGTCAGTTTCCGGACGTCGGCGGTCATCAGGCGGAGGGTCTGGATGAAAAACCGCCCCTGAGACCAGGACTGGTGCGATTCATCGATCGCGCGCCGGATCTGCCGAAACACCTCGGCATGCGCCTCTTCCTGGTTCTTGAGGCTTTCCCAGACGTTTCTGAACGCAGGCAGAAAATCGATGCAGGCTTCGTAGAGGCCCGCGAGCGCCAGTTCGTTCTCGATGAAACCGTCTGCCAACTCGAGCAGCGTTTCCTTCTCTCCCATCGTCATCCCTCCCGTGACTGCAGCAGTCACTGAACTCATCTGAACATTCTCAGAAAACGCGCGTTTTGTCAAAGCCCCGTTCGTCCTTCGACAAGCTCAGGATGAACGGGACTTTCCACCCTGCGCGCCGGGCGAGGGGAGGAAAATGGAATACTTGGCAGGGAGGATGAGACGGGAGTATTCTCTCGGCAAAATCTGCTCGAAGGAAAGGGAAATCGGATGTGCGGCGTCATCGGACTGAGTTTTGAACGTGAACACGCGAAGATGGGCGGCATGGCCGCCAGGCTGCTCAGGATGCTCGAATACCGCGGATACGACTCGACCGGGGGCATTGTGCAGGACGCGAAGGGAACAACCGTGCTGCGCAAGGACGTCGGGGCGCCGAGCGACGTGGTCGTCCGGCTCGGCATCGACAAGCTGCCCGGCCTGCTGTTCTGCGGCCAGGTGCGCTGGGCCACGTTCGGGGCCGTCACGAAAGAGAACGCCCAGCCGCACGAGATGCGGTGCAAGCTGCACTTCTACGGCGCCCACAACGGCAACATCACGAACTGCGAACGGCTCAAGGAGTGGCTGCGCCGCGAAGGCCACGACGTGAAGAGCGACAACGACGGCGAGATGCTCGTCCACACGATCGAGCACTTCTTCGCCCTCGAACTCCAGTACAAGAACGCCGACGACATGGCGGTGCGCGAGGCGGCCCTGCGCGCGGCCGTGCTGCACGCGGCGAAGCAGGTGACCGGCTCGTTCGCCTCGGTCGTCGTCGATCCCGTCAGCCGCATCATGATCGCGATCAAGGCCGGAAGCAGCCTCTACATCGGCATCGGCCACGACCAGGAGATCGGGAACTTCACGCTCGCCTCGTCGGACCTCGCGTCGGTTCTGCAGATGACGCGCATCCTCGTGCCGATCCGCGAGAACGAGTTCGCCGTGTTCGGCCCCGGCGCCGAGCCTGTGCTGTATGACCTGCGCGGCGGCAAGCGCCTGAAGCGCGCTTCCCAGCGCAGCCTGCTGAAGGTCGAGGAGACTCGCCTCCAGCCGCCGTACACGTATTTCATGGAGCAGGAGATCGCCAGCCAGGTCCAGACGACCCGGCGGCTGCTGACCCTGTACGCCGGCGGAAACGCCATCACCCGGCGCGTGCGCGAGCGAAAAGACGAGGCGGCGCTGCTGGCGCGGCTCAAGGAGGTCGTCTCACGGCTCGCCGGCATCACGGATTCGGAACAGTTTCGGGAAAAGGCCGCCGCGCTTCTCGACTCGGCCGACCTGGCGAAGCTGAACCGCCTCGTCGAGGCCGATCCGCCCGCCGAATGCGACACCGGCTTCGAGTCGTCCTATGGCAGCCTGCTCGACGAGCTGCGCGACATCGGCGGAACCGGCCGGCGCAACCTGCCCCTGCTGCTCAAGATGATCGACGCGACGTTCGACCTCGACGACATCGACGACGTGGATGCGCGTATCCGAACCTTTTTACGCATGGTGTCGGGCGCGGCGGAAAAAGGCGGCACGATCTACATCCTCGCCTGCGGAAGCTCGTTCCACGCGGCGAAAACCGCGCCGATCTTCTTCAACGAGATCTGCGGTCTGCCGGTGATTCCCCTGCTTCCCGGCGAGTTCCGCGCCCAGTGCACGCGCTCCCTGCGGCCGACCGACCTGATCATCGGCATCAGTCAGAGCGGCGAAACGAAGGACCTGATCGACGTGTTCAACATGGTCGAGCAGAACTACCCGACCGTGAAACGCGTCTGCATCCTCAACAACACCAACTCGACGCTGGGCCAGGAAAAGTCCGACCTGTGCATCCCGCTCTTCTGCGGCCCCGAGATCGCCGTGCCCGCGACGAAGAGTTTCATCAACCAGCTGATGGTCCTGCTGATTCTCGCCGTCCGCCTCCAGGAACACCGCCAGGGCCGCCGGAAGCCCGCGGCGAAGCGCGGTGGTAAAAAAGCTGAAAGTATAGAATCGGGAGTGGAATGGCGCGACGCGATGGAGCGGATTCCCGGCCTGATCGACCGGACGATCAAGACCACGTCGCGCGAGATCGAACTCGTCGCCCAGGAGGTTCACCAGGCGCCGAGCATGCACATTCTCGCCACGCGCCTGCTCGGCATCGCCAAGGAAGGCGCGCTCAAGATCCGCGAGATCGTTCTCAACCACACCGAGGGGTTCGAGGCGTCCGAGTTCAAGCACGGTCCGAACACGATTCTCGGCGTGAACACCGTCTTCGGCCTCGGCAATGTGCGCGGCCTGCTCGAGACGTTCGGCCAGGCCGTGCATCGCATCGCCGAGGACCCGGATGGCCGCAACCTCGACGCGCGCGCCCTTGGCCGCCTGTTCGACTCGGTGGCGGCATACGCGTTCGACGACAAGCCGCCGAAGCTGGCGAGCGCGGTCGAGGAGCGGCTGTTCAAGGACGTGTTCGCGAAACACGACTTTTTCGGCAGCATGTACGGCAACTACCCGCTGCTGTTCATCACCGGCCCGGCCGAGCTGGACGTGAACCTCACGATCTCGCAGATCAACACCCACAAGATCCGGGGTGCCGACGTGTTCATGATCGCCGAGGACGACGAGCGCCTGCGGGAAGCCGTCTCGATCGCGCCGGCGGCGTCGAATATATATCGACATGGATATATAACACTCCCGCGCGCCGGAAACCCGCTGATGACGATCTTCTCCGCGACGGTCGTGCTTCAGCTCCTCGCGTTCCGCATGAGCCTGCACAAGATGGAGATGATGAACCGCCTCGAGATCGAAGGCCACGGCGTCCATCCCGACGTTCCGAAGAACGTCAGCAAGTCGATCACCGTCGACTAGGCGCGGCCATGATCCATCACCAGGAGACCCGGGACGGCGTTTCCGTCACGTTCCTGCAGGGCGTGCTCGATCTTCAGACGTCCCGGGATTTCACCGCCCTGTTCGACGATTTCCAGAAGAAGGGGTGCCGGAACATCGTTCTGGATCTCGCCGACGTCTCGTTCATCGACAGTCAGTCCCTCTCCCTGATCATCACGCAGGCCATCCAGGCCAGGGAGGAAGGAGGGAACATCAGATTCTCCAGGGTTCCGCCGCGGCTCATGCGTGTTTTCGAGCTGGTGGGGCTTCATGATGTGCTCGAGTTCTTCGACGATGTCGATTCGGCCGTGCAGGCGTTTTCGCGGTCCTCCCCGGAATATTGAGTCCTGCATATCAAAAACCAGCTTCGTGTCTCCGTTCGTGCTGAGCTTGTCGAAGCACGAACAGCCACTTGCCGATGATTCCTCATTTCGCCCTTCGACAGGATCAGGGCGAACGGGTGGCTTTCATTCTGCAGGAATCAATGAGTGATGGCGCCTGTCCCGGGCCTGGCAAACCCGGGATCAGGGCAGGTCGGCGGCGAAGATGCCGATGCCGGCGGACGTCTGTCGGAGGGCGAGCAGGTTCGCCGTGCCGCCATGGTCGATCAGCACGCAGGAGCGCCTGCCGGCGAGGTCGAACGAGAGATCGGGCAGAACGGAGGCCATTCGGAGGGCCCCGGCGCGGTACCGGAGAACGCGGCTCCAGGCCGGATGGTCGGCGTCGCCCGTTCCCTCGGAGACGAGCACGACGAGCTCGTTTCCCGATCCCGCGGTTCCGACGGCTCTGGCATCGAGAGGGAGCCGTCCGGATGTGGGCGTGTAGGTGAAGAGCGGCGATTCGCGGCCGGAACCGGGATCGACGGCGACGGCCCGGACCCGTTTCTCGTCGGTGAACAGGCGGACGAACTTCCCGCCCAGCCAGACCGGCTCGATGGTGCCGTCGATCTCGGCCAGCACCTCGCCGGCGGGGCCGAAGAGAAAACTGCGGTTCGCGCCGGCGTCGGAGACGGCGAACCGGCCGTCGGGAAGCGCGAACAGATGCCGGATGTATCTGAACAGGCGCCGCTCGCCGACGAGGCCGATCGTCGCCGCGTGACGGAAGGCCCGGAACAGATACACCGCCTGCCGGCTGTTGTCGGCCAGCGCGAGACCTTCGTTGCCGAGCACGGCCGCATCGGCCGTCTCGATGAGGCCGGGGGACCGGTCGCGGGAGAACAGCGTCAGTCGCCCGCTCGCCGGATCGAGAGCGGAAATCTGCCTCTCCCGCGGCTCGAGAAGGAACGGTTCGCCGCCGGCCGAGACGAGCAGGCCCGGGGATTTCGCAGCCTCCTCGGGCCCTGTCTGAGCGTGAGCCGTATCCGGAAGCGAGACAACGGGCTTCCAGTCGATGGCATCGGCGGGTCTCCGCGTCTCGAGGTCTGCCAGCACCCCGTCCGGATCGGCCAGGTCGGGTTCGGCCTCGACCGTCGGCTTCGGAGACGGCGCGGGGGGTGTCTGCGCGGCGGGCGGCGGGGCCGCCGGCCGGTCGGGAAGCTTCGTCACCGCCGATGCGACGGCGCCGCCCCGTTTCTCGCGCAGCGCCCGGAGCTTCTCCGCCAGACTCGAGCCGACCTCGGCTCCCGACGCGGAACAGGACGATACAATCGTCACGATGAAAAGAGCGAATGAAATATATTTATACATATTTATAATTCCCGGGGGGCTCATTGGCCGGAAAGATATGCCGCCGACCCCGTGAGGAGAGGCTTCGGATCGACGGGACGGCCGGTCTCGACATCGCGCCGGACCTCGAAATGGAGGTGGGGGCCGGTCGAAACGCCGGTGTTGTTGCACAGCCCGATCCGGTCGCCGCGGCCCACCACGGTTCCGGGGGGGATGCGCCCCTCGCGCCGGAGATGGCCGTACCGGCTGTAGAACACGCCGGCGTCAAGATCGTGGCGCAGGACGACCATATACCCGTATCCGCCGTTCCAGTCGCTGCGCACGACCCGGCCGGGACCGGCCGCCGCGACGGGCCAGCCGTCGCAGCCGGCGCCGGCGAGGTCGATGCCATCGTGAGGGCGCAGCCTGCCGGTTTTCGGATGCCGCCGCATGCCCATCGCCGAGGTTGTCGTGACGCCCTTTCCCGACGGGGCCCGCAGCGGGTTGATGCCGCCGAACTCCTGGTCGAGCGTTTTGAGCTTCTCCTCGATATCGGCTTTCGTGGCGGGTTCGTCGCGGTCCGGCCGGGTGCCGATGTTCGCGAGCGCCTCGAGGAGATCCTCGCGGATGAGCTGCTTGAGCGCGCGCACCTTCTCCGGGTCCTTGATGCGCCGGGCGAGCTCCTCGCGGGCCACGGCGAGCAGGTAGGCATACCGGCCCCGCTTTGGCGTGCTGCCGAATCGCCTCGAGAGATCGACGAGCGTCCCGTAGGTTTCGACGGCCCGGCGAAGACCCTCGAGTTGGCCATCGGAAACCTCCTTTCCGCGGAGTCCCTGGATGCTCTTCCACAGGTCGGTGAACGCGTCGAGACGGAGGGCCGTTTCGAACGTGCCCAGATCCTTCAGATCGACGGATTTGACGGCGGCCTCGAGCTGCAGGATGCGCCTGATCGTCTCGCGACGGTCCGGCCGGTCGAGCTGCAGGAGCGGGATGAGAAAGGCGTTTTTCCCGAGCAGTCTCGACAGGACGGCCTCGACGTCGGCATCGCCGATGACGCGCGCGGCCTGTTCCACCCGGAAGGAGAGATCTTCCGGGCTGTAGATGAGATCCGGGCCCGAGGCGGCGGCGGGGACACCCTGGAACACGATCCAGAGAGACCAGACGATAAAATATAACGAATAATATTTTATAAAAAGGCGTTTCACCGGCTTGCGTCCTCTCGTCGAATGACGTTGCGATCTGTCTCAGGCGATATTCTACCACATTCTCCGAGCCCTGGCTGTCGCGCAAGAACACGGGCGTTTCACGAAACGCCCCTACGCCATACGCGGTCGACCCTCCGATCGTAGGGGCGGTTCGTGAACCGCCCGAGCCACCAGCGTTACATCTGATGTCGAGGCGGGCGGGTTATAAACCCGCCCGCCTCGACATGCACGAACGTGTCACGCTGCGAAGAAATATGCATCAACCCATTCCGCCGGACGGCGTTCGATGGTACCATCGGGGAAAACACCCCCCCCCGGAGAGACGTATGAAGAGTCCCCTTCGATTGAGAAACGACTTCCTGGTCCTCGTGCTGGCGCTGTTCATGATCGTCTCACCCTGTGGGGCGGAGGCCGCCGAAACGGCCTGCCCCGAGCCCCTTCGGTCCGGCCCTGCCGGCGGAATCTGGCAGGCGTTCTGGGATATCAGCGCGTTTCCACGCCTTTCCAAGCACGAAGGCCCTCTCCGCGAGTATCTGACGTCCGAGGCCGGTCGCCTCGGCCTCGAGGCCAGGGCCGACCAGGCCGGAAACCTTCTCGTCATCATGCCCGCCGCCGCCGGCCGCGAAAGCGAGCCGGCCACCGTTCTGCACGCGCATCTCGACATGGTCGGCGATCGCATTCCCGAAAGCCGGCATGACTTCACGCGCGATCCGATCGTGCCGGTCGTTTCGGGCGAGTGGGTCACGGCGAACGGCACGACGCTCGGTGCCGACAACGGCATCGGCGTGGCGGCGCTCCTCGACATCATGCGCGGTTCCGTCACCGATCACGGCCGTCTCGAACTCCTCTTCACCGTCGACGAGGAAGGCGATTTCTCGGGCGTCTACGGCCTTACTCCCGCATCGTTCGAGGGGCGTCGGCTGATCAACCTCGACAGCGAGACCGAGGGCGAGCTGAACATCGGCTGCGCGGGCGGCCGGGCGGACCGCGCCGTCATCCCGTGGAGCCGCAAGCCGGCCGGCGGCTCCGAGGTGCAGGCGATACGCGTCGTCATCGGGGCGCTGCGCGGTGGCCACTCGGGCGTCGACATCAACCGCGGCCGGGCCAACGCCATCCGGCTCGCCGGCCGTCTCCTCAAAACCGTCGCCTCCGTGGTGCCGGTGCGTCTGATCTCGATCCGCGGCGGAAGCATCGATACGACGATCCCGCGCGACGTGACCCTCGACGCCGCGGTGCCGACGAAGCACCTGCCGATCCTGGCCGAGATGCTCCCGATGCTCGAAAAACGCCTGAGACGCGAGTACGCCGCGGGCGATCCCGCGCTCGAGCTCCGGGTCATCCCGATTCTGGGCGCCGTTCCCGACGCCCTGTCCGTCAACGACACCCGCCGGTTCACCGAGTTCATCCTGGACCTGCCGTGCGGCGTTCAGCAGATGAGCAGCCAGTTCCCCGGTCTCGTCGAAACTTCGGCGAACCCGGGCGTCATCTCGACGGCGACAGACTCCGTCGTCCTGATTTCCCACCTCCAGAGCTCCAGTCTGCGCGCCATCGCCGAGCTCGGGGAAAAACTCCGTCAGATCGTCGCCCGCATCGGCGGCACCGTCGAAGCCGGCGTTCCGTATCCCCAGTGGCAGACGAGCCCCGACGCGCCGCTCGTGAAAAAAGTATGCGCTATATATAGCGGCCTGGGCGGCTCCGCGATGCGGCTCAACGTCGTTCACGCGGGACTCGAGTGCGGGGCCGTCGCGGAACTGATTCCTGGAATGGAGATGGTTTCCTTCGGGCCGACGATCGAGAACGCGCATACGCCGAGCGAGCGCGTGAAGATCGACAGCGTCGAACGGTTTCGCAAACTGATCGCCCTTCTGCTGAGGGAACGCCTCTGAGCGATTCGCAGGAGCGCGCAACGAGCGGGGAACGGGTCACCGAGCCCCTGCTTCGCTTCGCCGTCCCGCTTCTCCTGCTCGGCGGCCTCCTGCTTCTCGTGGCGGCGGGCTGCCGTGTCAGCGGCGGCGGGGAGCCTTCGGGCGGACCGTCGGCCGCGGAGACCGGCCAGGGGATCCTGTTCGGCCGGGTGCTGGCGAACGAGGCCCTGGTGAACGCGTCGGTGCTTGCCGTCGATGAAGGATTGGTGCCCGTTCCCGGTGCCGAGGTGTGGATCGAGGGCCTCCCGTTTTTCCCCCACGCGGTGACGAATGCGTCCGGGGAATATATATTTGAACATATTCCATTGGGTAGCCATCGGCTGGTGGCGTCGTTCACGAGCCGCCTGACGGGGAAATCCCTGAAATGCCGCTCCGGCGCTCTGGCCGTGGCTGCGGGACAGCCGGCCGAGTTCCCGGCGATGAGCCTGCTTGCGGCGACGAAGATCGTCTCGGGGGTCCTGCGCGATGCCTCCGGTACTCCTTTCCCTGCCGGCGTGAAACTGGTCGTCTGGGGAGAAATCGTCACGACGCTGGCCAGCGGGGTCTTCTCGAGCCCGCCCCTTCCGACGGCGGAAACCCTGACCGATCTTTCGGTCCTGTCGACGTCGGCATCGACCTCGCCGACATCCCGTCCGGCCAGTTCGACCGTCACGGTGCCGCTCGTTCCGCGCGGAACGGCCCAGCAGATCGATGTGACGATCCCCGTGACGCCGGGCGAAATCGTGCTGAACCATCCGCCGGTGGTCCGGCTGACGGTCCCGAAAACGACGCTTCTCCCGGGAGAGCGGATCACCTGCACCGCCGCCGCGACCGATCCCGACCCCGAAGACCAGGCAAAGCCGATGTCCGTCTCGTGGGCCGCCTCCGGCGGGACGATCGTGAAAACCGCCACCGACGCATTCGCAGCGGACTTCACGGCGCCCCTGTCGACGGGAACGGCGACGATAGCGGTCTCGGTGGCCGATGCACGTGGAGCGACGAGCACCACCTCGCTGCGTCTCGCCGTTTCCGAAACCCAGGAGGGAAACGCTTCCGATACGGAGGACGACCTCACGCCGCCCACCGCCGTCCTGACTTCCACCGCCGGTTCCGTCGCGAACGCGGCGTTCCCGGTGACGATCGCCTTCAGCGAAGACGTCGTCGGGTTCGATCTCTCCAAGCTGACGATCGGGAACGGGACGGCGATCAACCTCCAGCAGATAACGGCAAACCGGGTCTACTCCTGCACGGTTGTTCCGCTCGTGTCCGGCCTCGTCACCGTCGATCTCGCGGCCGGCAAGGTCGTCGATGCCGCGGGGAATCCGAATCTCGCGGCTGTGCGACTCACCAAAAGTTACGGCACGGATGCCCCGACCGTCGTCCTCTCCTCCACCGCGCCGCAGACGACAAACGACGTGATCCCGCTCACGGTCACCTTCAGCGAGGAGGTCACCGGCTTCTATCTTTCGAAGCTGACCGTGAAGAACGGGGTCGCGAGCGACCGGCGAATGACGGTTTCCAATCGTGTCTTCACCTGCATCATCACACCCGCCACGACCGGAACCGTCACCGTCGATCTCGCTGCAGACAAGGTGTTCGACGCATCCGGCACCGGAAACATCGCCGCCGCGCAGTTCGTCCGGATGTACGATGCTCGTCCGGCCGTCACTCTCTCGACGACGGCATCGGCAACGACGAACGCGCCGATTCCTCTGGTCGTGACCTTCAGCGAAAAAGTCTACGGCTTCGATCTCACGAAGCTCACCATCGCGAACGGAACGGCGGAATATCTTCGGACGCTCGAGGAAAATCGCGTCTTTTCCTGCATCGTCATGCCGGTCACGAACGGAAGTGTCACGATCGATCTGGCGGCAGGGAAGGTCGTCGACAGCGCGGGAAATGCGAATACGGCGGCGAAGCAGCTTTTCAGGATGTTCGACGACATCCGGCCCACGGTGGCGCTCACGTCACTTTCTCCCTATGCGACGAATGCAACGTTCTCCGTCACGATCACGTTCAGCGAAGATGTAACCGGCTTCAATCTGACGAAGCTCACGCTCGAAAACGCCGTCGCGGGCGACTTCCAGACGACAACGCCGAACCGCGTCTACTCCTGCACCATCTACCCCCTCGTATCCGGAGATGTCACGGTCAACCTGTTCGAGAACAGCGTGATCGATGCCGGGGGAAACGGGAATATCACTGCCACGCAGCTCACCCGCTTCTTCGACAACATCCCACCGGACAATCAGGATACGGTTCTGTCGAGAAATCTGATCGTCCGGGGCAGCGAACCCGTCGCGATCCTTTCCAGCGGTGACGCCTACAACACCGTCTGGCTGGCTCCGCACGGCACGACGACGTTCTCGGAGAGCCAGAGCATGACGAGTGTCTATGGGGAGGCGACGAGCATTCCGGCTCCCGCTCTCGAGGGAACCTATCGACTGTTCATCCGGGATTTCGCCGGAAACGTGTCGTCGGCGTCGACGGCCGTCGTCCAGGTCGACAACACGGCGCCGACGAATCAAAACGCGGTCCTGGCGGCCAACGCATGGGTTCGCCCGGGACTTCCGGTCGCGATCGAATCGAGCGGCGACACCGGAAACACGATCTGGCTTGCGCCCTACGGCACGATGCTGTTCTATCCGGCGGCCAACATGACCAATGCCAGCGGTACCGCGGTCTCCATCACCGCCCCTCTCACGGAAGGAAATTATAGAATATATGTCATCGATGGTGTTGGAAACGTTTCCCAGCCGTCGGCCGCGCAAGTGGTCGTCGACGCCATCCCGCCGTCCTTCTCACCGACGTATCCCCAGGCCGCCAATGTGACGATGGCGGCGGCCGACATGCTGGTGAAACTGACCGAGGACGGATATGTGTATTTCAAACACTATACATCGGCGCAACCGGTCATGACGGCCGCGGGCCTCAAGGCGGCAGGAGAGACGTTTCCCCAGTCCGGCGGCGTCGAGGGAGCCATCAATCTCCTGAATCTCGCCCCGGGCACGATATACTACGCCTACTTCGCGATCGAGGATAATGCGGGAAATCTCAACCCGAACGTCGTCGCTCTGACGTTCGAAACGAGCACCTTCGGCTACGGGAATTAGCGTCGCCGACGCGATGTTTCGGGAAAGGCTTCGGGAAGCAGCGGTGCGTTTTCCGCCGGCGGGTTCATCCAGGCGGGCTTGGTGAACGTTCTCGACGGATACTCCATGAAGAGGGTCCGGAGTTCGATGTTGCCGCTTCCCCGCGCGATGTCGGCGGATGAGTGCCCGTATCCTTCTGTTTTCTGCGGGTCGGCGCCCGCTTCGAGCAGATACTGTGCGCATTTCGGATGCCCCCGGTGGGTCGCCGCATGGAGCGGGGTCCAGCCGTGGATCCGTTCGGCATTCGGGTCGAGGCGCATGATCAGAAGCCGCTTCACCCACTCGTCGAGACCGCTCTCGGCGGCGCAATACAGGGCCGTGTAGCCGTTGTTGTCGACGGCCTTGATGTCCGCTCCGGCATCGACGAGCGCTTTTGCGGCATCACCCTGCTTCCTGGCGAGCGCCACGAGAAGGGCGGTGCGGCCGTCGTTCGTCCTGCTTTCGATATTCGCGCCTTTCGAGAGGAGAAGGGAGACCGTTTTCTTGTGCCCGGCGCCCGCGGCGAGGATCAAAGGGGTGTTTCCGTCGTTGTCGCGGGCGTCGACGACCGCGCCCCGCTGGAGATACACCTCGACGAGGTCGCTCAATCCGGCTTCCGCCGCGAGATGCAGGGCGGTGCGTCCGTTGGCGTAGGCGTGATGCAGGCTTGAATGTGGGGAAAGTTCCACCCGGTAGGGGGGCGACGATTCCGTGCGGGAGACGCCCTCAGGGGGCGAACCTAATTCCCGCGAGCCCGTGAGATACAGCTGGGAAAGGACGTAGGCGCCACCGATGACCAGCAGCAGCGCACTCGTATGATCGGTTTGTCGTGCCATGATGCGTCGATTCTACCATGCCCCGGCATAGCATGACACTCTCACGATCACCTGGCCGTCATCATGGGCGGGGCGGGTTTCAAACCCGCCCCTACGGCGTGTGAGATCGGCCGTCGAGATGTAGCGGCGCATCGCGATGCGCCCGGGGAACACTCAGGATTACTGGAGGGAGCCGGCTTCCTTTTGGCGGAAAATGCAGGCTTCGGGCCTGCAGGGAGCTTTCAGGATGGTGAACCGGGAGCAGCGTTTGCATTCCTGCTGGTGATGAATCGTGAACTGTTCATGTTTCATCTCGAGCTTCTCCTTCCTGGTTGTCATCGTGCGGACATCTCTCCTTCTATACATCGGCATAATCGCCGATCCCGACCAGCAGGACGCTGGAAGTGCACCGCCGGCGCCAGGACGGCGCGCTTCGGCGGGGCCGACCAGCAGGACGCTGGAAGTGCACCGCCGGCGCCAGGACGGCGCGCTTCGGCGGGGCCTGATAGAACGGGAAAGAGAGCCGCCGGCATCTCTTCTCTGTTGCGGCGGCGTGTCGGTTGGGGCATACTGTCCCTCACGCGAAGGAGTATGCCATGATTGTCGCCGCACTGCAAATCTGTACGAAATATTCCCACGTTTTCCCCGGACTCGCCCAGGCTTTCGAATGGCTCCGGACGACGAATCTCGCCAGGCTGGAGGCCGGCCGTCATCCGATCGATGGCGAGCGCATCTACGCCTCCGTCGCCGAGTACCGGACGAAACCGGTGGAAGAGGGTTTCTGGGAGGCGCACCGTCGATATGTCGACGTGCAGCTGGTCGTATCGGGAACGGAACGGTTCGGCTTCGGGCATCTCCATGAGATGCGGTTCGTCTCTCACGACGAATCTCGCGATCTGTCTGTCCTCGAGGGCGACGGTGACTTCTTCCTCCTCAGGCCGGGCCTGGTCGCGGTGCTGTTCCCCGATGACGCGCACATGCCGGGTCTGTGGGCCGGTTCCGCACCGGAAACGGTCCGCAAAATCGTCGTCAAGATCGCCCTGCCATGAGTCTCGCAACCGTCGAAAACTGGGAAGCCAGGCTTCGCGCCGCATTCGACCGCGCGGATGCCTACCTGGAACAGAAATATGCGGGCCGCTTCACCCTGAAGCCCAACCGCCCGCCCCACGAAGCCGGGGCAACCCGCGATGCCGACGGAGTATTCGATCTGACCGTCGGCTACACGGCCGGGTTCGGGTCGAAATATGGTGAAGGCTATGTATTCCGGGTCAGGCTGGCTACGTTCGACCATATTCCGTCTTCCACCCGCGCGAACATCGAGACCGAGGCGGTCGAGACGCTGACGAAAGAGATCGCCGCCGAGTTTCCGGACCGCGATTTGCGCATCGTCGTCGACGGCGAACAATACAAGGTCATCGGCGACCTTTCCCTGAAATGACTGAAATCTCTCGCGTCCTGCAGGATGAAAACAGCCGTTCGCCCTGAGCCTGCCGAAGGGGGCGAGAGCCTCTCGTGCTTCGACAGGCTCAGCACGAACGTGAGCGAGAAATGAAATCCCCCGGCCATGCGGCCGGGGGATTCGCAAGAGGGCGGTTAAGCTCGATCAGTTCTTTTTGTTGCCTTCGGCGTCGAGAATGACGATCTCGCCGAGTTTGAGCTCCCTGATCCCGGCTTCGATCTTCGCGCGATCACCGATCAGCAGCAGGACGGAACCGTTTTTGCCGGCGTATTTCGCCGCGGCGGCATTCACGTCGGCGAGGCCGAGGGTGCGGGTTTTCTCGAGTTCGGTAACGAATTCCGAGAACGGCAGGCCGAGGGCCCACAGTTCTCCCACGCGGCCGGCGACCTTGTTCATCGTGTCGAACCGCTGAGCGTAGCCTCGGAGGCGCATTTCGCGGGCGTCTTTCAGCTCGGTTTCCGAGATGGGCTTCTTGCCGGCGAGGTTTTCGAGTTCTTTCACGAACTCGATCACGGACTCCTTTGTCTTGTTGCCCTGGACGGACGAAGAGGCGAACCAGCTTCCCGCCTCCTTCGCCGACGCGAGGGCCGAGCGGGCGCCGTAGGTGTAGCCCTTGTCCTCGCGCAGGTTGAGGTTCAGACGGGTGCCGAACCCGCCGCTGCCCCAGACGGCGTCGGCAAGCATCAGCGGATAATAATCGGGATCAGCCCGCTTGATGCCGGGCATCAGCTGCAGCACGACCGTCTGCACGGCGCCGGGCTTGTCGATCAGATAGACCGTTCCGGTCGCGGCTGGCTTCGGGGCGGGAAGCGCGAGCGCGGGAGCCGGCTTGCCTTTCCAGGCGCCGAAGGCCTTTTCCGCGAGGCCTTTCGCCTCGTCGAGCGTGACGTCGCCGACGAAGATCAGGCAGGCGGAACCGGGCTTCCAATACGTTTCGTGCATTTTGACGAGATCGTCGCGGGTCAGCGCTTTGACGCTCGAGGCGAAACCGTTCACCGGCCAGCCGTACGGATGATCGGCGCCGAACGCGAGGACCGACCGCAGCCGGCCGGCGAGCGAGCGGGGATCGTTCTCCTCCTGCGACATGCCGTCGAGCATCCGCTTGCGCTCGCGGTCGATTTCCTCCTGGGGGAAGATCGGATTCAGGGCGACGTCGGCGAGAATCTCGAGCGCCGGAACGAGGTTGCGCTTGAGAATTTCGAACGAGATGCCGGCTGACTCGCGGCCCGCAGCCGAGCTGAGCGATGAGCCGAGCTGGAACATCGCCTGCTCGATCTCGAGCGCCTTGCGGCTCTTCGTGCCCATCTCGATCGTGGCCATCATCAGCTGCGCGTTGCCGGGCTTGCCGGGCTGGTCGTACAGGCTGCCGGACTTCACCGTCAGGCCGACGGCGACCTTGGGAAGCTCGGGCCGCTCGACGACGAGAATCTCGAGGCCGTTGTCGAGCTTCGCCGTCTTCACCTCGGGCGGCGTGAAGTCGCGGTCCTGGCCGAGCGCGGGGGGCTGTTCCCGCGAGAGTTCGATCTTTTCGACCTCGCCGGGCTGCTCCGGCCGGAAGCGGAGCTTCAACCGCTTGTCGGTGTTGATCCAGCGCTCGACCGCGGCGCGCACGTCCTCGGCCGTCAGGGTGCTGTACCGCTCGAAGTCGGCTTCGAACTTGTCCGGCGAGCCCAGATACGTGTTGTATTTGTTCAGCATGTCGGCCTTGCCGCCGAAGCCGCCGATCGCTTCGAGCGAGGAAACGAAGCCGAACTCGATCTTGTTCTTCACCCGTTCCAGCTCCTCGGCGGTCGGGCCTTCCTTCGCCAGGCGCGCGATCTCGGCGTCGACGATGGATTCGGCCTCGGTGGCGGAGGCGTCCGGCCTGAGCGTCAGCTCGACGCAGAAGTTGCCGGCGATCTCCATGCTGTCCTGGTAGGCGCTGACAGCGGTGCAGACCTGGCGGTCATACACGAGAGCCTTGTTCAGGCGCGAGGAGAGCCCGTCGGCCAGAACTGCCGCCGCGACGTCGAGCGCGGCATCCTGCGGCCCGAAATACGCCGGGGAGTGCCAGCAGATGTAGATTCTGGTTTGGGGAACGCGGTCGGCGACCTCGACGATCCGCTCCGAGTCCAGTTCGGGAATCCAGCGGGCCGGCCGCGCCAGCGCCGGGCCGGAGGGAATGGTCCCGAAATACTTCTTCACGAGCCGCTTCGCCTCTTCCGGATCGAAGTCGCCGGTGATGACGAGCGACATATTGTTTGGAGTATAATATGTCCGGAAGAACTCCTTCACGTCCTCGAGCGTGGCGGCGGAGAGGTCTTCCTGGCTGCCGATGACCGGCCACGAATACGGGTGGTCGGGCGGATACATGTAGGTGGCGGCCAATTCGCCGGCCCGTCCGTAGGGGGCGTTCTCGTAGCTCTGGCGCCGCTCGTTCTTCACGACGTCGCGCTGGTTGTTCAGTTTCGCCTCGTCGAGGCCGTCGAGAAGCGTGGCCATGCGGTCGGACTCGAGCCAGAGGAGATACTCGAGGTTGCCGGACGGCACGGTCGCGAAGTAGTTGGTGCGGTCGTTGCCGGTTGTGCCGTTGACGCCGCCCTCGCGCAGGTTCGCTCCGGCGCGCTCGACCCAGGTGAAATACTCGCCCGTGGCGTTTTTCGAACCCTGGAACATCAGGTGCTCGAACAGGTGCGCGAAGCCGGTGCGGCCGCGCTTCTCGTTCTTCGAACCGACGTGGAACCACTGGTTTACGTGAACGACGGGCAGTTTTTTGTCGAGATGCAGGATCACCTGCAGCCCGTTGGGCAGAACGTATTTCTCGAAAGCCAGCTTCGGAAGCTGTCCCTGGGGGTTCTCTCCGGGGGCCTGCGCCAGGACAGCCGTCGAGACGAGCGTCAGCACGAGCGCCAGGCACATCAGAACGCGTGAACGGATGATGAGCATCATCTGAACTCCTTTCCAAATTCCGGCATCTTCTCCGCCGGTTCGTTTCCCTCATGCCTTGTGTACCACCTTGCCGCCCGCATGGCAAGAGACGCTCAGGACGAGCGCATCAGGTTTCACAACAACTGGCTCACAAAGACCCCTTCACCACAGTGTCACAGAGACACAGAGAAAATTTCACCACAAAGGAACGAACACACAAAAACAATCGCTATTGAACCGTAGGGGCGGTTCGCGAACCGCCCAGCCATGGTGATTCACGTTCGCTCTTGCCGGCACGAGTGATACTCATGCATACGCCTTGAAGACGGAGGTTGTGACAAGGACCTTCGTTGCGTGTACAATGAAGCGGCTTCTCGAAATGCGTCATGGAACGAGACATGCCGGTCAGTGGAGAAAAGTGATGAATAGAAAGCAAAATATGAAAGCAGGGTTCGGATTTCTGGCGGCGGTGGCGATCGCCAGTTCCGCTGGTCTGGCCAGTGCCGGAGAGCCGCCTGTGGGAACACCTCCGGCGACGATCGAAGGAGAAACGATGAACGACAGAGTCGTGAAAACGAACGAAGAGTGGGAGAAGATCCTGACTCCAGACCAGTATCATGTCACCCGGGAGGCCGGCACCGAGGTGCCGTTCTCGGGCGAGTATGTGAAGTTCAACGAGAACGGCGTCTATACCTGCGTGTGCTGCGGCGCCGAGCTGTTCCGGTCGGGCGACAAGTTCGACACGAGCTGCGGCTGGCCCAGTTTTTCTGCCCCGGCCGCACAGACCGTTCTCAAGGCCGAAGCCGATCTCAGCTTCGGCATGCGGCGCATCGAGGTGCGGTGCGCCCGCTGCGACGCCCATCTCGGCCACGTCTTCGACGACGGCCCCAAACCGACCGGCCTCCGCTACTGCATCAACTCCGTGGCCCTGAAGTTCGTCCCCTCGGAAAAACCACCCCGCTGAAGCTTGGCTGGAGCCTTCCTCCACTCGCGAAATATCTTCGCTTCGAAATTTTCAGCGGGCGAGGCCGGTGAGGGTGATCTCGCCCGTCTTTTTGTCGATGCGGATACGGAAGGCGAACGAGGCTTCGTTCCGGTCGTTCGTGTAATACACATGTCGGCCCGTGAAAGAGGCCGCGAACGCGGTTTTTGTATTATTCTGCTCGATACATTTCAGTGATGCCTCGAGATGGTGATACGTCTCGATCAGTTGCGACTCCAGCAAAAACTCGACGAGTTCCGGCGCGCGTTCGAGCAGGTTCGCCGCGAGGATTCTGCCCATGACGATCTCTTCCCCCGCGGGAAGGTTCGTGACATCGGGACGGCGGAGTTCGGAGAAACATCGGCTGGAAACCACCACCCGCCTGTTCTTTCGGTCGATCGCGAGAAACGGCGTGCCTTCGAAGGTGAAGCTCGCAAGGTGCGGAACGAATTCCATATCTTGCGTTATATCTGCGGCCGCGATCGTTTTTCCCGCCTGCTCCTCGGCCCAGGAGTTCGTATAGTTCTGCCAGGGGCTCTGGTCTCTCGTGATGAAATACTCTGATTTGCAGAGTTTTGCCATGGGTTCACCTCCGATGGATGCGACGGCCAGAAGAACGCTCAGGATTACGGAAGCCGGGAACGCGAAACGCGGAATTCTCATGACGGGCCATCCTCTCCGAACCATGATGCGAATCTTGGAGTATCATATCATTCCGCCGGGCGATGAAAAACCATTCCCTTCACGGGATGCCAGCCCGGCAGGAAAGGAACCGGCCATGGATTCGTGTCTGTTTCTGGTCTTGCGGCTCATCTGGTTCGTCTTCATCGGGCTGCCGGTCGGGCTCGTCTGCATCAACGTCGGGTGGGTCTGCATGATCACGATCATCGGCATCCCGCTCGGACTGTGGGTGTTCAACCGCATTCCCATGATCATGACGCTGCAGCTCGACCCGGAAGACCGGTACCGACTTCAGCTCGAGGAAAACGAGGTGTTTCACGGCGGGGTGACGCAGTGGCCGCTGATTCTGCGGCTCCTGTGGCTGGTGGTGATCGGCTGGTGGCTTTCCCTGATCTGGATCAACGTGGCCTACCTGTGCTGCGTCACGGTCATCGGCCTGCCCGTCGGCTTCTGGATGTTCAACCGGCTCCCCGCGGTGATTTTCCTCACCCGCACCTGACGCGCTCTCCGCGTCGCTGAAGATTCAGCGGACGGCGGAGACCCCGAGAGACCAGGTCGGGCTCTGGTTGATGCTTCGAGCGGCCAGCTCCAGCGTGTAGCGGCTGCGCTTCATGCGATAGCCGAGATTCACGGCGTAGTGGTCGCTTCCGTAATACAGAAAGTCCGAGTCGTCGAAGATCTGCGCCTCGCCGAACAGCGTCGCGCCCTTCTTCATCGCTCGCTCGGCGCCGAGCGTGCCGATGATGGCGCGCTTCATGGCGATGGTCCGCCTGCGGCCGTCGGGAAAGAGGGCTGTGTATTTCTGCGTATATGCCTGCTTGATCTGAAGATATCCTTGAATATTATTGTGTATAGTATCTGTCACGGTGACATACACGTGTCGGAGGTGTTCGAGCTGAGACAGGTCGAGATGCTGCATGTTGGCGGCCGAGAGATCTGCATACGAGCCGCCGAACGCCATGTTGTTCTCGGGAATCTCGACGTGAACCCCGCCGGCCAGAACGCCTGTGATGCCGTCGATACCCGCGATCGAGGGGGTCGTCGCCCGGCTCGTCGAGAGATACGTGCCGACGAACAACACGTTCGGATGCAGCCGGGCGTTTGCCGACACCCAGATTTCATCCTTCTTTTCGCTCACGTCCCTTCCGCGAATATGCACGTTCCCATCAGCGAGGCCATATCGAAGAGCGTATTCGAGCCTGTGTGTCAGCGTGCCGACCGGAATCGCCATGGTGAGCAGACCGGGTCTGCCATCGACGGTGATGCCGCTCGCGTTCGCAGCGCTCGACGACGGTGCGAATGCGAGCAGGAACACGAAACAGAGCAGCGCCATTCCCGCGAGAGACAGGAAGCGCCCGTTCCGCCTGCGCGATGCGATCAGAAGTTCTCCTGTTCGTAGTTCGTGACGAAACTCGTCTTGCCGGCGATGACGTCGGCGATGAAGTAATACTTGCGGTCGTCGGCCGTGAGCGGTGCGACGACCAGCGCCGTATCGACGGTGTCGCTGGCGATCATGAAATGCTTGACCGTTTCGATCGGGGTCGTGGCCGTCGCCGAGTCGACGTCTTCGCCGACGACGATCAGGTATTTCGAGTTCTCGGTCGTCGGCAGCATGTGCGTGAACTTGAAAATGCCGCTCTCGTCGGCACCGTTGCCAGGGAAGTTCGTTCCGGTGCGCGTTTCCTTGATCGGCGTCTTGGGAGTGTTGAGCACCCAGTTCCGCTCCTCGGTGTCGCCGGACGAAGGCGTGTAGTCGTAGATGGAGTAGATTGCCACCGGCAGTCCTTCTTCGGTGCCGGATTTTGGGACGTAACGTCCGACGATCGAGCCGAAGCCGGTTTCCTGTGTATAGATCATGTAATAATTGAGGGTCGAAGGAGTGGTCGTCTGACCGTCCGAGTTGATCGTGAAGATCGCATCGAGTTGATCGAACCCTTCTTTCTTGCATTCGAGAGTGTACTGACCCGGATTGAACTCTCCGAGGGAAAAATACCCGTATCGATCGGTGATCGTGCTTGCATATCCCTTGAGCGTGATCGTCACGAACTCCAGCGGTCCGGCTGAATACGCATCGCGAATGTTGCCGCGCACTGCCACGGCATTCGTGCTGGCGGAAACCCGCGTGAGGTAGATCGTAGGCGTTGCCGGAGACTTCGAGCCGTCTTCGTTTATCTGGACGACGGAGGTCGCGGTGCGGAAGCCCTCGCCTTGAGCGGAGAGAATGACCAGACCGGACGGAAGGCCGATGAAAGAGAAAAGGCCTTCGGACGTGGTCTGCGTTTGCTTCGTCAGAACGCTGTCCTGGAGGGACAACGAGATGCGGATGCCGCCGAGAGGTTCCTTGGTGGTGTCGAGTTTGACGTATCCCTGGAGGGAGAAACTGCGGGGAATGACGGAAACGCTGATGTTCGCGGGCTGGGTCGTGCCGTTGGTGAACACTTCAACCTGTGCCCACTGCTCGTAGCTGCCGTCGGATTTCGCCCCGACTCCGATCTTGTACAGCCCGGCGGGGATGCGGGACAGGAAAAACTCACCCGTGCTGGTTGTGATCGTGGTGCCGAGTTTTGCGCCGCCGATCTCCTCGGCCGTCACGTCGATTCCTTCGACGGGAGTGGCTGCGACGTCCTTGCTGACGACCCTCCCTGTCAGGGAAAAGGTCTTTTTCGCAAGGAAAACATCGAGCAGAGGCTGAATTGCACCCGACGTGCTGAGCGTGAACGCGTAGGAGAAATCCTCGTATCCGGCGGCAGAAAAACTGATCTGATGAAGTCCTGCACTGATTCCCGACAGATAAAACCGACCGTTGGTCATCGTTTTGACGTTGAAGGAAGGGCTTGCCGTGACGCTCACGTTCGGCACTCCCTTCCCGGAGATCGAGTCGTAGACCATGCCGCTGAGATCGAACAAGCCGGTGTCTTCGTTTTTCACGACGGTCGTCGCCGGCGTCGTGAGCACGATCGCGGTCGAGCCGACGCTCTGGCTTCCCGGGGTGAACGAGGCCCCCGACGGATCGATGTAGGTCACCGGCACGAGCGGGCTGCGTTCGGTGCACCCCGACATCAGGATGACGACGGCGGCGATCGCCAGAACGACCGCCAGCCCCAATCTCCGCGATGTGACCGTACGCACGCCGCCCCCTTCCTATACAGAGAATCCGGTATCTGTATCGGCATCCGGGAGCCATTACTTGAGCCACGCCGGACCGAATCCTTGACAATGTGAACGCAGGGCGTTATATTAACGATAAGCGTTATGCTTCTGGGAGCGTGAATGATTCTGAGTTTTAGCTCGAAAGAAACGGAAATCATCTTCAACCGGGGCCGCTCGAAACGGATTCCGTCGGAGATTCAGCGTATTGCGCTGAGAAAATTACTTCAGCTTCATGCTGCCGTCAGTCTCGATAACCTGAAGATCCCACCGGGGAATCGTCTCGAGGAATTGAAAGGACCCCGCAAGGGGCAACACAGTATCCGAATCAACGATCAGTGGCGAATCTGTTTCCGCTGGAACAATGGGAATGTCCTCGATGTCGAAATTGTCGATTATCACTGAGCGGTTTTGATACGGGTGCAATACGAGGTGTGAATATGACGAAAAATAAAAAAACAGTGCCGCCGGTTCATCCCGGGGAGATTCTGCTCGAGGATTTTCTGAAGCCGATGAATATCAGCCAGTATAGGCTTGCCGTGCGCATCGGCGTCCCGCCCCGGCGAATCAACGAGATCGTTCTCGGAAAGCGGGCGATCACCGCCGATACCGCCCTGCGTCTCGGTCGGTTTTTCGATATGGAGCCGCAATACTGGCTGAATCTCCAGTCATGGTATGACCTCGAGATCGCCAAAGACACCGTTCTTCACGAAACGCTCGAAGAGATCATCCCCTGGAAGCGCGTCTCCTGACAGCCGCCCTGTCCTCTTTCAAGCTTCACTCTTCCGATTTCCCTCGCGATGAGAGCGCATCGAGAGGGAAATTCGGGAGCGTTTTTCGTCGACCTCGAGGACGGTGACGGTGACTTTCTGCTGGACTTTCACGACCTCGGACGGTTCGCGCACGAACCGGTCGGCAAGCTCGCTGATGTGAACCAGGCCGTCCTGGTGGACGCCGATGTCGACGAAGGCGCCGAACCGGGTCACGTTCGTGACGATGCCCGGCAGTTTCATGCCGGGTTTGAGATCCGAGATCTTGTGAATGCCCTCGGCGAAGGAAAAGGCTTCGAACCCCGCGCGCGGGTCGCGGCCGGGTTTTTCCAGCTCGCTCATGATGTCGCGCAACGTGGGCAGACCGACGTCGTCTGAAATGTATTTATTGATATCTATTTTACCGCGCAGGTCGGGACGGCTCAGCAGGTCGGAAACGGCGCAGCCGAGGTCCGCGGCCATCCGCTTCACGAGGGCATATCGCTCGGGGTGGACGGCGCTCGCATCGAGCGGATTGGCGCTCTGCCGGACGCGCAGGAAGCCGGCGCACTGCTCGAATGCCTTGGGGCCGAGCCGCGGCACTTTTTTCAGGTCGGCCCGCGACGTGAAGGGGCCGTTCTCGGTGCGCCAGGCGACGATGTTGCCCGCCAGCTGGGCGCCGACGCCGGCAACGTAGGTCAGGAGCGGGGCGCTGGCCGTGTTGACCTCGACGCCGACGGCGTTCACGCAGCTCGTGACGACGTCGTCGAGGCCGCGCTTGAGCTTCTTCTGGTCGACGTCGTGCTGATACTGACCGACCCCGATCGACTTTGGGTCGATCTTGACGAGCTCGGCGAGCGGATCCATGAGGCGCCGGCCGATCGAGACCGAGCCGCGGACCGTGACGTCCTGGTCGGGAAACTCGGTGCGGGCGACCTCCGAAGCCGAATACACCGAGGCGCCGCTCTCGTTCACCATCACGACGGGAATCTGCTTCAGAAACGGCAAGCCGCGCAGAAACGACTCGGTTTCGCGGCTCCCGGTGCCGTTTCCGACGGCGATCGCCTCGATCGAGAAACGCGCGCACAGGTCTTTGAGCGTGGCGGCCGCTTCCTCGCGCTGCCGATCGCTTCCGGTGACGTAGATAACGGTGTGATGGCGCAGAGCGGCCTGCCGGTCGAGGCAGACCAGCTTGCAGCCGGTGCGAAGGCCGGGATCGAGAGCGAGCACGTTCTTCTGGCCGAGCGGGGCGGCCATCAGCAGTTCGCGCAGGTTCGAGGCGAAGACGGCGATCGCATCGTCGTCGGCACGCGCCTTCAACTCGGCGCGAAGCTCGGTTTCGAGCGAGGGGGCGAGCAGCCGGTCGTAGCCGTCTTCGAGGGCGAGGCGCACCTGTTCCGACGCTTTGCCGGTGTTCTTCAGAAAGCGGCGGCCGAGAATGCCGAGCGCCTTGTCGGCCGGCGGCTTGACGGAAACCTTGAGCACGCCTTCGTTTTCGCCCCGGAAGATCGCGAGCAGACGGTGCCCGGCGGCCTTTGTCGCGGGCTCGCGCCAGTCGAACCAGTCGCGGAACTTGGCGCCCTCCTCTTCCTTGCCTTTCACGACGGAGGTCTCGATCAGCGCGAAGGCTGCGAAGTAGGCGCGCACGGCCTGGCGGGCCTCGGCGTGCTCGCTGACGAACTCGGCGATGATGTCGCGGGCCCCTTCCAGGGCTTCTTCCGGGCCGGCCACGCCCTTTTCCGCGCTGACATAGGCTTCGGCGGCACGCATCGGATCGAGAGACGGTTCCTGGAGAAGCAGGTGGTTGGCCAGCGGCTCGAGGCCGCGTTCGCGGGCCATCTGGGCCCGGGTGCGCCGCTTCGGCCGGTACGGCAGATACAGGTCTTCGAGCACGGCCAGCGTGGCGGCGCCGCGGACGGCCGATTCGAGCTCCGGCGTGAGCAGCTGGCGCTCGGTCAGCGAGCCGAGAATCGACTCGCGCCGCTTGTCCAGCTCGGCGAGCTGTTCCAGCCGGTCGCGGATCGTCTGGAGAGCGACTTCGTCGAGGCTTCCCGTTTTCTCCTTGCGATATCGCGCGATGAACGGCACGGTCGCGCCTTCATCGAACAGCGCGGCGGCCGCCTCGACCTGCGCCGGGCGCAGGCTGAGCTCGGTCGAAATGAGATGGCAATGAGAAGAAACGGTCGTGACGCTCATGGAACACCCCCCGATAATCGGCTCCCCATGTGGTATCCCATTCCTACATCCCGGTCAACCACACAAAATCGGTTTTTCAACACCTGTCACGGATGTCGGGGCGGGTTTCAAACCCGCCCCGACGGTCGACAATATGAAACGTCAGCCGACGACTTTTTCGAGAGGGCGGCAGCGGCGCATGAGGCCGTCGACGTGTTTGGCGAGGCCGCCGCCCGCCGTTTCGCGGTAGCGGCTCTGCAGGTCCATGCCGGTTTCGCGCATCGTGGCGACGACCTGGTCGAACGAGACGCGGTGGCGGCCGTCCGACATCAGCACGTAACTGGCGCACTCGATGGCACGAGCCGCGGCCATGGCGTTGCGCTCGATGCAGGGAATCTGCACCAGCCCGCCAATGGGGTCGCACGTCAGGCCGAGATGGTGTTCCAGGCCCATTTCCGCGGCATACTCGATCTGCGGGGGCGTGCCGCCCCAGAGTTTGCACGCCGCGGCCGCCGCCATGGCGCAGGCCGTGCCGATCTCGCCCTGGCAGCCGACCTCGGCCCCGCTGATCGAGGCGTTCGTCTTCACGAGGTTGCCGATCAGCCCCGCGACCGACAGGGCACGGACGATGCGGGCATCCGACAGGTGATCGAGACGCTGCAGGAGATACAACACCGCCGGCAGAACTCCGGCCGAGCCGCACGTCGGCGCGGTCACGACCTGGCCCCCGGCGGCGTTCTCTTCCGAAGTCGCCAGCGCATAGGCGAAGACAAGGTTGATCTTCTGCATCAGATCGTTCTGCTGACGGGCCCGTGTGAAATACATGCCGGCCTTTCGCGGCAGGCGCAGGCCGCCGGGCAGCACGCCCTCGGCCTCGAGCCCGCGCTGGATCGTCGCCTTCATCGTTTCCCAGACGCTCGCGAGGTGGTCCCAGATCGAGGCCGGTTCATGCTCCTTCACGTAGTCGGCGAACGAGATGCCGTTTTCGTCGAGATACTCGAGAATCTCGTGCATCGAATTGTGCGGATACACCTGCACGGGCGCGACCTCGTGCGAATGTTCCTCGCGCAGGAAGCCGCCGCCGACGCTGAAGACGCGCCACCGGTCGAGCTCATGTCCGTCGCCGTCACGGGCGATGCACTCCATGCCGTTCGGATGGAAGGGCAGAATGGTGTCGGGCTGCCAGAGAATCTCGACCGGCGTCGGGCGAAAGGCATCGATGATGGCCTGGTCGGTCAGATGCCCTTTCCCGGTTGCCGCGAGGCTTCCGTACAGAATCACGGTGAAGCCGGCCGCCTCGGGATGGCGTGCCCGGAACTGCTCGACGGCCTTGCGGGGGCCCATCGTATGGCTGCTCGACGGCCCGTGGCCGATCTTGAAGATGTCGCGAATCGATTCCATGAACGAGGTCCTTTGCGTGACGGTGATCTCTGCCGAAAAAATCCGCCCCCGGGCGAACGTCTCCGGGAGCGGCGGCGCGTGAAACGTATGTCGGCCGTTCGATCCCGAAACCTGAGAGGCTCCGGCACAGTACCAGATATGCCGACAAATTGCATCACCGTAAGAACGCCAAGAGCATTTCATCTGCGACATCTGCTTCATTGGCGTCATCTGCGGATTGGTTCTCTGTGCTGAAGCTGTTCTCCTCAGTTTTGGGGGTGGCCCTGAACCATGCGGTTCCAGCGGACGGGGAACAGGTTCGTGGAAACGGGGACCGAGCCGAGGACCCGGCCCTGCGGGTCGTTTCGGCCGAACATGCCTTCGACGTGGACCCAGATTCGGCCGGCCTGAAAGCCCGATACGGGGTGGTCGCCATCCTGGGACAGCGTCCAGGTCAGGCTTGCGAGGGAATCCGTGACCAGCATCCGGGGTGTTTCGCCGGTGAACGTTCTCTGCACGTTCTTCCCGATGATTTCATACCGCACCAGGCCGGCATTGCCGGCGCCGTCGGCGAATACCGGGAATTCCAGTGACGACGGCGTGCACCGGATGACCTGGCGGAACGACTGCTTCGTCAGGTCCGACGGCGGCGCCGCATTGTGCAGGTCGTTGCGCAGGTGCTCGACGAGCAGGGTCGCCTGACGGGCCGCCTCGTTCACCTGTTCCCCGCTCGAGAACGTGCGCCGGAACTGGGTGAAAGCCGGAATCGCCGCGCTGAGCAGGAGGACGACGATGCCGAAGATGACCAGCAGTTCGATGAGGGTGAAACCGCCTCGTGGTGCATCAAAGCGTTTCTTTTGCATACAGCACCGTCCTCGAAAACTGTCGCAGCGTCTGGCTGCCGGCGATCACCGGGTAGGTCAGGGTGACCGTGATCTTCTTGTATGCCGGGCCGCGCGGGTCGTCGACGGCCGTGATTTCCATGCGCCGCGCCGACGTTCCGACGGGGCTCAGCCGTAACAGCCGGCTTCCAGAGCCGAGCGGCTGGCCGTCGAGCAGGTCGGCGTCGGCGAACACGCCAACGGGAACCTCTTTCCAGGGCAGCGAGAGCACCTGTTCGATCAGCTCGTAGCACGCGCAGTGGGCCGTGAAATCGTCCTGGTTCATCGACATCGTGCGGGTGCCGGCCTGCAGCAGATACAGGACGGAGCCGAGGAACAGCGCAAGCAGGAACAGGGCCGCCAGCAGTTCCATCATGGTGAAGCCGCGTTTGTCAGTCATACCAGCTCCTGTCGGTGTCGCTCACGCAGGCCCGGATGAACGCCCGCCAGTCGTCGCCCGATGCCGACGTGCGGGTGGGGTCCTGGATTTCCCGCCAGGCGATGCTGCCGCCCTTGCCGGTTCCGGCCGTCGGAAGCGTGTCGCGAACGTCGACGGAGCCGTTGATGCGGCAGGGGGTCGCGAGAACGAGGCGGGCCTTGGGAGCGAGGATGTTGAGCTGATGCAGGTCGGACTGTTCCATGGTGACCGTCTCGGCTTCGGGGGCCGCGATGGTGACGGCCGAATATCGGCTGGGAAGCCGGTTTCCGCGGCAGACGACGTTCCCGCGCTCGAGCAGGATCATGCCCGAACCCTCGACGACGAGCGGCGCCGAGAGGTTCGACGGCGGGAAAACGAGCGGGTCGCGGGTGCTGTTGACGATGCGGACCGTGGTGTCGAGCCGGAGCACGCGTTCATCAGGCCTGTAGAACCGCTCCCAGAACTCGTCGATCGTCGAGAGCTCGACCATGACGCGATTGCGGATCACCTCGACCGTCTGCGGGGCCTTGACGGGCCCGCGATACAGCAGGGTCTCGTTCCGGCGAAGCTGCAGGTCCGACCCGTCGTCGTATGCGAGAGGCGAGGCGGCGGGCGGGTAGGTGCGCTGTTCCGACGGCAGGGAGACGCCGCCCATGAAGTTGTACAGATACGCCGTCGGGAACTCGACGATGCTGCACATGTGTTCCGAGTAATCCTCGTATGTCGGGAACAGTTCGCTTCTGCGCGCCACGGGGCCGCCCACGGCGCGGTTGAGAAACTCGGCCAGGACCTGTTCCGGCTTGAATTTGCCGGTCTCGCAGGCCGGCAGAAAATACTGCGGCGAAGGCTTCGTGCCGGCGAAGATCGCCGCGACGTCCGGCTCCTCGGGCTTCACGTCGAGCCGGCCGAGACGAAGAATAGCAGTAGATACATTTCCTATCACCTTCGTGCGCGACTGGAACCCTGCGCGGCAGTCGCCGAAGACATGCAGCGAAGAGGATTTCGCGCCGTAGTTCGCGACCTGGTCGGGCGAGATCAGGTTGCCTTCATACATGGCGTTGTGCTCGAGCGAGGTGCTGCGGTCGTGGAAGCCGTCGAGCAGGAAGTCGTGGCCGAACGCATACCCGGTCACGCGCTCCGGGGCGCCGCCCGGCCTGTCCCAGGGGAAACTGCGGGACTGCGAAAAGGCGGGCGGCAGCAGCGAAGGGGGCGTCGTGAAGCGGATGACCTTGGGCTTTCCCGGCTCGGGGATGGCGTAGAGCTGGAAGAGTTCGCCGGCATCGAGAGCGCCCGACGTGAGGTGCAGGCGCACCTGGCCGCCGCCGAGCCAGACCCAGCCGCGGTTTTCGAACACGTTCGCGGGCTCTTCCCCTTCCTTCGGCGCCTGCGGGGCCAGCGTGTCGTCGGGAAGCGGGTGATGATAGAGCATCAGGGGCCGATCGCCTTCCACGTGCCGGCCGTCGTAATCGTTGCTCAGCGTGTTGAATCGCTCGGGCCGGCCCTGTGCCGCGTTGTGCGCGCGAAGCGTGAACTTCGTCGACACCGGCGGCAGGAGGCTGCCGGCGAAAACGGGCCGTCGCACTTCGACCGTTCTCGAAACGCCCTTGCACGAGCCGGTCGCCTTGATGGCGAGGAAGCCTCGGCAGGAAACGGGATCGTTCCAGGCGGCGGGGTTGGTTTCGGCGGCCTGGAAGCCCGTGAACCAGGCGTCGACCTCAAGCGATGCCGACGGATCGACTTCCGCGGCGCAGGCGGCCAGCCGGTAGTTCCAGGACGGGTCGAACAGGGAAACGATCGACGTTTCGGGCACTGAGGGGTTCTCGATGATGGTTTTCGCCAGCGGGGAAAGGCCCGCCGTATTCCCTTCCTCGAACGACTTTCGCACTTCGCAGATGGCAAACCCGATGCCGGCTTCGGCGAGGTAATGGGCCGACTGGGCGTCGGCGACGTGGCGGATCTCCTCCTGATGGCGGCCGACCAGCCTGAACAGCACCGTTCCGAGGATCAGGAGCGTGACCCCGATCGACAGCACGTAGATCAGCGTGAACCCTGCCCTGCGATGGAAGAGCTTCATGGGAAGGCTCCTTTGTTCCCTACCTTGCCGCGCCCGTGCGCTCGACGGACGTCGGGAGGCCGATGGCGCGCGGGGAAAGACCTGCCTGGTTCCGGATCTCCGGGCTTGCTCCGCGGGCGAGCAGATACAGGGCGGCTTTCTGGCGTTTCTTCAGAATCGCGAGGTGAAGCGGCGTGTTCCCGTCGCGCGCCTGGGCGTTGATATCCGCCCCCCGCGTGAGCAGAAGTTCGATGATGTCGGTCGCTCCCGTTTCGGCCGCCGCGTGCAGCGGGGTTCTGCCGAGCGCGTCGCGGGCGTTCGGGCTTGCGCCGGCTTTCACCAGCCGCTCGGCGACCTCGCGCGAGGCGGCGAGATGGAGCGGTGTGAGGCCCTTGGCATCGGCGGCGGTGACGTCGGAGCCGAGGGCGATGAGACGCTCGATCAGGCCCGTGTTTCCGGCATACGCGGCGACGTGAAGGGGCGTGGCGTCGTTGGCGTCGCGAAGATTCGGCTTGATGCCGGCCTGGAGGAACCGGTCGATGACCTGCCGGTTGTTGGCCGAGATGGCCTTGTTGAACGCGGCCGCCGAGAGCGGAATCTGCTGTTTCGCCAGCTCCTCGCGCGCCTTCCTGGCCTGGGGATTCTGGAACCGGCCGGCGACGGCGGAGCCCGCAAAGACGAGGAGCAGAACGGCGAACGCGAAAACGGTGACCCTGTTGAAAACGAATTCGGTCCATTCGAGGTTTGCCAGCCAGGCCCCGGCCGGGCTCTTGCGGAGAATCGCGAGCGTCTCGTTCGACGCCAGCACCTGCGGCAGGCCGGGAAGATGCCGCCGCATGCGCTCGAGCCGGCTTTCCATCTGGTCGATCCGGGAGCGGAGCATCTCGAGCGTGCGCGGTTCGTCGATGCATTTCATCGCCGCGAGGGCGTCGTCAAGCACGAGGTCGTCGTTCAGGAGTTCCAGAAGATGCGGGAAAAAACGCGAGTCACGCAGCTCGGCGGCGGCATGGCAGGCCGAGATGACGATGTGCGGCTGGCCTCGTGTTCCGAGCATCTTGGTAAGAATGTCGTGGGTGCGCCGGGAATCGTAGCTCGCGAGCGCCTTGGCGGCCGTCGCCCGGACGCGGTTGTTCCGGTGCTTGAGAAACTGCGAGATGATCTCGAAGCATCGCGTGGAGCCGATCGCTTCGAGGCCTTCGATCGTATTCGCGATCACGCGGTGGTCGCCGTGGGTGAGATACGGCGTCAGCAGCGGGATCAGACTGTCGGATGGAAAGTGGATGCCGAGGTTTTTCGTCAAAAACGAGATCTGGAACGTATCCGGCGTTGCCTTGAGATGGGCGGTCAGAGCCTCGAGGGCCTTCGGAGAGCCGTTCCGGCAGATCTTCTTCAGGACTTTCAGCGCCAGGAACCTGGAATGGCGGACATCCTGGAGAAACTTGATCAGGAGTTCGAGCGGCAGATTGTCTTCTTCCGCGGTTTCCGCGAACCGCTCGGGCTCGTCGCGGCAGAACTGGAACGCGTACTTGTTATAGACCTTCTTTGCCCAAAACCGCACGCCGAGATCCTGGTGGGCCGCAAGCGACTGGATCGAGTCGAGCAGGGGCGCATCCATGCAGTCCGGCGCCGCGAGAAAGATCTGCTGCAGAAAGGCAACCGCGTCGTCGGGATTCCGACCTTGGAGGGCCGAGACGATCGACTCTTTTGTCAGTTTCTGTTGCATGTGCCCCTGCGCCTGAGAGAACCTACAGATATCGCTGAATGTATATATATTGATATATCGCTTCCGAAGAGAAGCGGCGACCAATGCGTGCGCTGGTCGCCGCTTCCTGGTTGATCAGGCTACTTTTTGGTTGAACCGGTTGCCTTGGCAGCGGAATTGTTGGCGGTGGCTGCGTTGTTGGTTTTATTCTTGTCGTTCAGATCGGTCTTGCCGGAGGCTCCGTGGTCGCCGTTGCCGGAGGACGAGGTCTTCGTCGGGGCGGCCGCAGAGCTGCCCTGGGAGGCGTTCGACGTTTTGGAAGACGCAGCGGCCGGTTTCGCGGCCTGGGTTGCGGCGTTGTTGGCCTTGCTTGCGTTATCGACCTTGTTCTTGTCGTTCAGATCGGCCTTGCCGGAGGCTCCGTGGTCGCCGTTCCCGGAAGCCGGGGTCTTGGTCGAGACGTTCGCGGGCTGGGCCGTCTGTTTCACGGGCGTTGTGACGATCGGTTTCGCAGCGGGGGCGGCGGCCGGTTTCGCGGCCTGTGTCGCGGCGTTGTTGGCCTTGCTTGCATTGTCGACCTTATTCTTGTCGTTCAGGTCGGCCTTGCCGGAAGCACCGTGATCACCGTTTCCCGTGGCCGGGGTCTTCGAGGGAGCTGCGACGGGCTTTGCGGGCTGGGCCGGTGGCTTGGCCGGCGCCGGGGCGACGGGCTTCACGACCGGGGCGACGGCCGGCTTCACGGGCTGAACCGGCTGCTTGACGGTCGTCGTGGCCGTCGTCTTGACCGTGACGGTGGTCGTCTTCGTCACCGTGGTGGTCGTTTTCACGGCCGGGGTGGTCTGTTTCGGGGTGTTGTTGGCCTTGCTGGCGTTGTCGATCTTGTTCTTGTCATTCAGATCGATCTTGCCGGAGGCGCCGTGGTCGCCGTTGCCGATCTGCTTCGTGGCGGTCGCGACGGGTTTCTTCGGCTCGGCGCCGACGTCGGCATCGCTCTCGTCACAGCCGCAGCCGCCGTTGCCCCAGCTGAACTTTTTCCCCTTCATGACCAGGCGATGGACGAACTCGTACCTGGCCTGGTCGCGCGAGTGGAACCAGTCGCCGCAGCACCAGTAGCTCTTCACCGATTCGCCGAAATCCTCGTCGGGGGTCTTGCAGACGAACTTGAACGGGGGCTGAATCTTGATGACCCGCTCATCGAGCCAGAACATCTTGATCCACTGGGCGCGCAGATACGCGAACTCCTTGCTGAGGAACAGGTGTCGCGCCATCTCGCGGATGAAAAGAACGCTCAGCCAGCCCTCCCGCATGGGGGCATAGTTGCAGAAGAAAATCGAGCTCCCCTGGAGATGGCAGATCGAGCTGCATGAGGGCATGCATTTGCTCCAGCAGAGGTTGAGGTTGCCGACGAAGAACATGCGGGGAAGAACATACAGCGTGCGATATATTTCGAAGAGGTGCGAATGCGACCAGCTGAAACCGTGGTTCATCAGATCGAGTCGGGACTGCCAGCCCGTGACTTTGATGTTCCAGGTCTTGTCGATAATCGAGATGAGTTCCTTGTCGGAACAGCCGCCGATGGTGCCGGGATTGCCCTTTCCCGAAGGATCGAACTCGTCGTTGTCGCAGGGCTTCGAAGGATCGACGACCTTCTTGTCCTTCGCCGCCTTGTCGTCGTTGCCCTTGCCGTTGTCGTGGTCGGCGGGACTGTCTTTCTGACGGTCTTTGTCTGCCCGGGAATCGTCGCTGGCGACCTTGTCGTCGTTGCCCTTGCCGTTGTCGTGATCAGCGGGACTGTCCTTCTGGCGGTCCTTGTCGGCCGGAGAATTGTCGTTGGCGACCTTGTCGTCGTTGCCCTTGCCGTTGTCGTGATCGGCCGGGCTGTCCTTCTCACGGTCCTTGTCGATCTTCGAGTTGCCGGGCTCCTCTTCCTCTCCTGCAAGGCTTGCATCGTCAACCGGAGGAGCGTCCTGCGGTTTCACGGCCTTTCCCGCTTCCTCGGCCTGGTTCGCCGATTCAAAAAAGCTTCCTGCGCCGAAAACGAGAGATGAACAGAAAAAGAGCATCATGAACACCATCAACCCTGATCGATATTTCATACGTATCTCCTTTGCCGACAGTTCTGGAAACCGATCCATAAGATACTATAACCTATTATGCACGTAGCGTGCCAATCCGTTGACGTGCGAAAAAAGCATGATTTGGAAAGCATTTGCATGAAGCGAAAGGGTACAGGAAAACCGCCGGGGAAAAATGGGATAAAACATGCGGAATTCCTCCAATCCGTGTGTTGCTCTTTTACCTCACCATTCTCCTCGGTTTCTCTTTTGACCTTCAAATTCCATGGAGAATCCTTTTTCCATGCGAGAGAGGAATCCGAAATTGGCGATTTGCAGGACACATTCCGGCAAACGTCTGCCCGCATGAGAGAAGTTTCATTCACCGGCCGGGTGGAATATACTCCGAAATGAGTATCATTCCTCAGAGGTGCACCCATGACTGACAACCAGACCCCTCATCCCGCTTCCCCGAACCAGCCCTCCGTCGTTCCCCGCCTGCCATCGAACGTGGAAATTTTTGCACTCATGAAGCTCGAACTCCTGCTCTGGATCGGGTGCGTCGCCCAGATTGGCCGGTGTCTCCTGTACTACCCTCTCCGGGCGCAGGGAATGAAAGATATTTTCCTGGGGTTGAAAGTGGAGTTTTCCTCCCGGGTGATCGTGCTCCTGGGCTACAGTGATTTTCTGGCGTCATACAAAATCGTGGGAGTCGGAATCGGAGTGGGACTTCTCTTCCTGCTCGTCTACGGTGCTCAGGTGATCGCCGGCGTGGCAGTCACCAGACGTCAGCAGGGGCCCACGAGTTTCGCCTGGTACCAGTTGACCACGACCGGAGTTCTCGCGGTGGTCCTGTTGCTTGGCGTCGTATGCGGCAACTTCATCGAAAGCGTCTACACCGAACCGCTTCTGAAACTCGTCAACGCAACGGGGCCGGACTGACGGTCAGCGGGAAATCGTTTCGCTTTCGAGCGTTTCCTGACCTTCCATCCGAATTTCCTCTTGGGGAACGGTGGAAAGCGTCTCCAGGTCGAGCGGCCAGAAAATTTCGTTTTTCCTGAGAAAACCGAGTAGAAACCCGTCCTTCAGGTTGAGCTGGGTTTTATGCGCCCTGAGCGCCCGCTCCTTGACCGCCATGCCGTTTTCCGAGGGAATATGGATCGTCGGTGAAGGGAACCCGGCGGGGACGGTGAGGACGGCGTTCGGATGATACCCGAGAGGCCGGGGATACCGATGCCTCGAAACGATGTGGACGAGATATCCCATCAGGGCCGGGCGGAGCCTCGAGGCTTTCAGCCGTTGCGCGACCATCCTCGTCACGGTTTGGTGATCCGTGTTCGTGTCGAAGGGAACGGGGACGAGAACGATATCCGGATGAACCTTCGAGAGAATCGCGTCGATATCGGCCGCCCAGGCGGAATAGGTGAACGGATGCGTCTTCTCTTCGCCGACGGGCCACTCGGCGATGCCGAACCGTTGTTTGGTGGCTTTCGATCGAACGGGGTCGGTGGAGGCTGGGAAATGGAAGAGCTTCCACAACATGTTGGTCGGATATCCGAGAAAGAAGCGCCTTTCTGGCGGAATGCCGAGAATGTCCAGTGACCGGCGGCCTTCGTTCCTTCGCAGCTTTCCAAGTTGAAGGAACGCGGGTGCGCGTATGATCGGCCATCTCGAGAGTCGGTTCTGGCGGACGGCCTTGGGAAAAGCCTCCCCGTCGGTCATGAGAACCGCCCATGCTTCGGCGCCCGACGCGATCCGGTCCGCCAGCCATCCTCCCAGGGATATGACCTCGTCGTCGGGGTGCGGCGCGACGACGAGAATTCGCTCGGCAGACGAAATGTGTGTCACGAGGAACGAACAAATAAATATATATAAAATTATAATATTGCGTTGCCGGGATGTCATGTTGGCTCCGTCATTTCACGAGCCGGTCGCGCATGGAGCGGCGGGCGAGGCGCACCAGGAGAGCCGTCCAGAGCGCCACGGCCGCGAAGGACGTCGCCGTGAGAGCCGTTCCGAGCGTCAGCGAGCGGATGACCGAAATGACGGGGGTCAGCGGCAGGCACCAAGCGAAGGCCTGAAGGGCCGTCGGAAGCTGGTCGAGCGGGAAGAAGACGCCGCAGAACAGAAACATCGGAAAGATCAGCAGGAACTGCGGATACGAGATTTCGTCGATCGTCGCCGCCCGGGCGGCGGCCAGCAGCCCCATCGCGGCGAACAGCAGGCTTCCGACGAACACGACGGGAAGGGCCGCAAGCGCGCCGGTGAGGCGGAAGTCCCCGGCCAGCGCGCCGATGGCGAGAACCGCCCCCGAGGCGAACGTCGCTTTTGATGCGTCCCACAACAGTTCGCCCCACAAGACTTCCGACATGGTGACAGGGGTGACCGCGATCGCCTGAAACACCTTCTGGTAATACATGCGCACGAAGCCCCCGTAGGCGGCCTCGAAAAAGCCCTGGAACAGCATCGTCTGGCCGACGATCCCGGCGAAGACGAACTGCCGGTAGCTCATCGCGATTCCCTCGGACGTCAGGCTGCCGACGAGGCCCCCGACGCCGATGCCGAACGACACCAGATACAGCAGGGGCTCCACGAACGTCGTCACGATGCCGAACCAGAAATTCTTCTCGTACACGGCGAAATACCGCCGCCAGACGGTCGCGATCGCCTGCCAGGAGGTCATGGGCGGAGCCCCTCGACGGCTTCGGCAGGGCGCATCTGCGGATGCTCCGTCCCGTCATCGTTCTCGTCGGCATCGAGCGAGAGACCGGTCAGCTTCAGATAGACGTCCTCCAGGTTGGGCGGGCGCTTCCAGCAGACGCCGGGCCTGATCTCCTCTTCGATCTCGGCGACCGGCACGTGGCGGGCAATCAGCTCGGGCGGGGTCGCGCAGTCGAGAATGCGGCCGCGATGGATGATGCCGATGCGATCGCAGAGCCTCTCGGCCTCTTCCATGTAATGCGTCGAGAGCAGGACGGCGCCGCCGGACCGGCGGAACTCGGCAATGATGGCCCAGAGCACCCGCCGGGCTTCCGGGTCGAGACCGGTCGTGGGCTCGTCGAGAACGAGGACGCGCGGCTCCGCGATCAGGGCCCGGGCCACCTGGAGCCGCCGCCGCATGCCTCCCGAGAGGGCTTCGACCAGGACGTCCGCCTTGGAGGCCAGGTCGAACCGGCCGAGCAGTTCGCGGGCCCTGCGGCCGGCTGTTTCCGCATCGATGCCGAAAAACGAGGCGTGGCGGACCATCTGATCGAAGACGGTGAAATCGGTGTCGAGCGTGTCGTCCTGGTGGCACACGCCCAGCAGCGCGCGCGCCTGCCGGGGCGCCGCGTGAACGTCATGGCCGAGAAGCCTCACGTTGCCTTCCGTCGGCGGGTAAAACCCCGTGATGCACTGCATCGACGTCGATTTGCCCGCCCCGTTCGGGCCGAGCAGGCCGAAACACTCGCCCCCGGCGATCTCGAACGAGATACCGTCGACGGCCCGCAACGGCGGGCCGCCGGGAACGCGATACTCCTTGACGAGTCCGGTGACGACGAGCGGGTTTGGCATAATTTATATGATATTATACTGTGTCAAATGTATGATGGCCGGGGCCCTGCTCCGCCGTCGCGGGAGCCGGGTCAGTTTCCGAGCTTTTTCAGCAGCCAGGCCATGTTCCTGCCGAGCGTGCGCATCGTGTCGAGGCCTTCGTCGTCGCCGTTCACGCCGCCCGGCTCGCGGCCCAGCCCCATGTTCCAGTAGCTCGATCCGACGACGATCATCTCGGAGATCAGGAAGAAGTGATTGATCGTGTCGAACGCGTGAATGGCTCCGCAACGGCGCACGGCGATGACCGCCGCGCCGACCTTGCGGCGCCACATGCTCTCGTTGGCGCGGCCGACGTAGCCGGCCCGGTCGATGAGCGCCTTCATCTCGGCGCTCACGTCGGCGAAGTAGGTCGGGGAGCCGAGAATGATACCGTCGGCCTGCTCCATCTTCCCGATGATCTCGTTGACGGGATCGGTCGTGATCACGCACCGCCGGTCTTTGCGCTGGTAACACGAACCGCAGGCCGTGCAGCCGCGCACGGGGGTGCCGGCGAGCTGCACGAGCTCCGTCTCGACCCCTTCGGCCGAGAGGTGCTTGAACGCCTCCCTGATCAGCAGGGCCGTGTTGCCGTCGTTCCGAGCGCTTCCGTTGATTCCGAGAACCTTCATCCTGCCCTCCCTCTTTCCGCGGCGTTCGTGGGCTCGGTTCGTCAGGAAACAGCCTTCGACGCCGTCTTTCTCGTGCCTGCGAAAGGGCGCTTTCTCGCGCCGCTCTCCACAATGGGAACCCGGGGAGAGTTTACCATGGATGGCGGACGTTTGACCGCCCCGTTATGCAGGCAGGCGCATCAGGTTTCACAACCGCTGAATCACAGCATTCACGGCGGACACAGAGATTTCACGGAGACGAACCGATCATCTGCGACATCTTCTTCGCTTCATCAGCGTCATCAGCGGATCGCCCTGGTAGGAAGGGTCAGAACAGGGGTCTCAACCACTCGATCTTGGAGAGTGTCCGGATCAGCCACATCTTCTTCCCCTGGACATCGTTGGGGCCGAACTCGGCGGAGTCGCCCGTGGCCAGGCGATACTCCTTCGTGCTGGCGAGGTCGGCCATGATGCCGGCCCGCAGTTCCCTGGAAAAGCCGTTCGAGCGGATGGCGGCGATCACCTCGGAGTTGATCTGCTCGCTGACGTAATCGAGGTTGTAGGTGCCGACGACGCCGACGGTGCTGTCGAACACGAAGGTCTTGGCGTGGAGTTGGCCGGTTCCCATCTGGGCGAAGATCCTGCAGGTCGGCATTTCACGGAGCAGGTTCTTCCACTCGGCCAGCATGACGGCCTCCGTGGGGAAGCTGTCCGACGTCTGCGGGCTGTTGGTGTGGAACAGGATGCTGACCCCGCGCTTCGCCGCCCGCTTCAGCGCCGCGTCGGCCCGGGGCGTGAGAACGACGTAGGGATTCTGCAGGATGACTTCCCTTCTGGAAGCGTCGATCAGGCGGACGATATATCTCGTGATATCGTTCTGCGCGCCGACCAGGGAACTCTTGTCGATGATACGGATCGGGCAGGCGTGGGCGTTTGCGAACGTGTCAAAGGAGGAATAGGCCTTCAGCCGGGGGTATGTCTTCAGCTCGTCGTTGAATTTCTTGAGCGATTTCGCGCAGTCTGAAGGAACGGCGGCGGCAGCCAGCAACCTGCCGGAGGTGAGCCAGGCGTTCATCGCCTTCGAAGCCGTTTCGAGAACGTCGTTCTTCTTCGAGAGGTTGATCAGGTCTTTGCGAACGAGCTTCGCCTCGATGTTGGTGAATTCGGCGGCGAAGGCGTCGGCGAGCTTGCCGGCGGCCGCGGGGCTGTCGATGACGATGTCGCAGTCGCGCCAGGCGTTTTTGTCGTCTTCCTTGTCGACGAGATACTCGTTGGCGATGTTGCGGCCGCCGACGATCGCATACCGGCCGTCGACGACGACGATCTTGTCGTGGTTGCTGGCCATGACCCGGCGGATGTCCGTGACCATCGTCACCAGGTTCTGCCGGATGCGGTTGAAGATCTTGATCTCCACGTTCGGGAACGCGGCGAGCTCTTCGAGGTAATCCTTCCCCATGAACCAGTGGGAGATCTTGTTGCTGCCGCGCGAATCGGTCATGAAGCGGATTTTCACGCCCTCTTTCGCCTTCTGGTACAGCAGACCCATCATGGCCATGCCGAACACGTCGGTGTCGATGATGAAATACTGGACGTCGATCGATTCGCGGGCCTCGCTCAGAAGCTTCCAGCGCGCGAACCAGGATTCGGTGTTGAGGTTGAGCAGCCGCACCAGGCCTTCGTCGTCGCGGCTCTCGCCGGAGACGGCGATCTCCTCGAAGACCTGGTCCACGGTGCCGACGAAGGGCGCGGCGATCGCCTCGAAGCGGAGCTGGAAGTCGCTTTCGTCCGACTGCGCCTTCTTGAAGGACCCGAATTTCCCCAGGTATTCGAAAAACCGGGTGATCTTCACGGGGAAGGCGAGCCAGGACGTGCGGACGTATTTCGTATAGGTCTCTTCCATCTTTCTGAACTTGTCGGAGAGATACTGCCTCCACTTCGGCTGTTCAGCCTGAGCCTGGAGGTAGGACAACCGGCGCTTCGCGAGCGCCGCCAGGATCGTGGATTCAGGATCGCCGGCGATCTCGGCATACAGTTCGGCCGCCCGGATCGGGTCGTTCTTGATGGTTTCGTAGGCGCGCGCCAGTTCGTACTTCGCGTATCCGGCCGAGGAGGTGCCGGGATGCTTCTCGATGTAGGCCTGGAGCTCGGCCATATACTCCTCGGCCTTGTCCCGGTTTTTTCCCTCCCGGAGCTCCTCTACGGTCTTTTGCAACTCGGCCGGGCAGGAAGCCGTCGGCGGCTCGGAGTCATGGCCTGCGGCTGCGAAAGCGCCGGACTCCGCTGAGGAATCCAGGTTGGTGGCGATCGGTGCGTCCCCGGTATTCGCCGCGACGGCCGTCGCCGGGGTCCTGGCGGGCGCGACGGCTTTTTCATACGCAGCCTTTGCTGAAATATAATCATCGAGATATTTCCGCAGGTCTTCGACGGAGGCTCCCTTCTCGATCGCTGTCCGATATGCCTGGTACGCCGAACGATAGCGGTCGGTGACCGCCCTGGCGGATTCCGGCGAGGCGGCGAGGGGCCCGGCGAAGATGCCGGTCAGCAGAACCAGGATGGCGACGGTCGTTTTTCGATGCAACATGGAATCTCCTCCTCGGAGGGTGCAGAATCGCGGAGAATTCCTTCCCGATCTTTTGAGTATAGGGAAAAAACCGTGACCCGTCCACACGAGCGGGCGGCAGGACGACGGGACGGTGCGGCTAACGAAGGCGTGGCGAGGGTTTGCGTTGAAAAGAACGGGTGCCGCCGGCTCCTTTGGTTGTCAGGAAAATGGGACCATGGTACACTTCGCCCGCGTCGGGCCTCGGGGTGTACTCCGGGTTGGCTGGACGACACCCCCAGAGGATCTCGCATGAAACGAACAGGCATCATCATCGCCCTCATCGCAGGGGCGATCGCAAGCATATCCTGGGCCGCCGGCCTGCCGCCGGCGATCGGAGTTGCGGCGCGCTGGGCCGGCCTTGTCGGCCTGGGGCTGTGGGCAGCCGGCCGGCGTTCCCTCACGGCCTGGATTCTGCTGAGCATGCTCGTCGGCGCGGAAATCGGGCACGACATGCCGGAAATCGCCGTGCAGGCACGCGTGCTGAGCAAGATCTTCCTCAAGCTGATCAAGACCATCATCGCGCCGCTGCTGTTCAGCACGCTCGTCGTCGGCATCGCCGGCCATGCCGATATCCGGCAGGTCGGCCGCATGGGGGTGAAGGCGCTCGTCTACTTCGAAGTCGTCACGACGATCGCTCTGTTCATCGGCCTCGCCGCGATCAACATCTCGCAGGCCGGAGTCGGCGTGCAGATGCCGCCGGCCGCGCCCGGCGAGGAACTCAAGGCCGCGAAGCCGCAGACGTTCGCCGAGGTCGTGCTGCACGTTTTCCCCGAGAACATCTTCAAGGCCGCCGCGGACGGCGAAGTGCTCCAGATCGTCGTGTTCAGCGTCCTGTTCGGTTTCGCCCTCGCGATGCTGCCCGAGGCGAAGCGGCGGCCGCTGCTCGAGGTCATCGAGGGCCTCGCCGAGACGATGTTCAAGTTCACGGGCATCATCATGTATTACGCCCCGATCGGCGTCGGGGCGGCCATCGCCTATACCGTCGGCCACATGGGCCTGGGCATTCTCGTCAACCTGTTCCAGCTGCTCGCCACCCTGTATGCGGCCTTGCTCGTGTTCGTCGGGGGCGTTCTGCTGCCGATCGCGCTGCTGGCGGGCGTTCCGGTGCGCAAGTTCGCCGAAGCCATCGCCGAGCCGGTCTCGATCGCGTTCGCGACGACCAGCTCGGAAGCGGCGCTTCCCCGGGCGATGGAAGCGCTGGAAAAGTTCGGCGTGCCGCGATCCATCGTCGCGTTCGTGATGCCGACCGGATACAGTTTCAACCTCGACGGCACGTCGCTGTACCTGTCGATGGCGGCGATCTTCGTTGCCCAGGTGGCGGGCATTCAGATGACGCTCGGGCAGCAGTTGATGATGGTGTTCACCCTGATGCTCACCAGCAAGGGCGTCGCCGGCGTGCCGCGCGCCTCGCTCGTTATCCTGCTCGGCACCGCCGCCTCGTTCAACCTGCCGATCGAGCCGATTTTCATCATCCTCGGCATCGACGAGCTGATGGACATGGCCCGCACGTCGGTGAACGTGATCGGGAACTGCCTCGCGACCGTCATCGTCGCGATCTGGGAAGGCGAGTTCGACAAGGCCCGCCACGCCCCGCCGCACCAGGTTGCCCTCGAATAGTCGACCTTCCGGCAGTCGGCTGATATCGGCTTTGTGGTCAGCCGAAAACTGAGAAACGGCAGAGGCCCGGGGCGAGGGAGTGTCGACCGGCCGTTTCTCCGTCCGTTTCGTTGACAAGCGGTTGCGATGGTGGCAGAGTGATAAAGATAGAATGCGTTCGAGAGGATGAAGGGCCATCGGAAGAAGGCTTGTACAGCGGCGTAGGCGATACGCCTGGTTTGGCGGGTGTCTCGCCGTTTTTCTGCTGTCCGTGTGTCTTGGCGAAACGGTCGCCTTCGCCGGGGAACCCCGTGTCGTTCGCGTTGGCGTCTACCAGAACGAACCGAAGATTTTCCTGTCCAAAACAGGCCGGCCATCCGGCATCTTCGTCGATATCATCGAACAGGTCGCGAACGACGAAGGCTGGCGGCTCGAATATATCTTCGGAACGTGGACCGACGGACTGGCGCGTCTGGCGAGCGGAGACATCGACCTCATGCCCGACGTGGCGTTTTCCGCCGAACGGGAGCGCATCTACGCGTTCCATCGGGAGCCGGTCATGTCCTCGTGGGCCCAGGTTTACGCCCGGCCCGGTTCAGGCATCAAATCGATCCTCGATCTGAAAGGCCGGAGCATCGCTGTTCTCGAACGATCGATCCAGCAGGCGGCGTTCGAGAAACTCGCCGCGGAGTTCGGGCTGAAGCCGACGATCATCCAGTTCCCCGACTACGACCGGGTGTTTGCGGCGGTGGCGGCAGGCGAGGCTGATGCGGCCGTTGCGAACAGTTTTTACGGCATGACTCACTTCCGGCGGTATGGGGTCGAGGACACCGCCGTCATCTTCCAGCCCTCGACGCTGTATTTCGCCGCCCCGAAAGGATCCGGCGACGATATGTTGATGGCTCTCGACCGCCGGCTTCGACTGATGAAGGAAGATCCCGGATCAGCCTATTATCGGTCGATGAAACGCTGGCTATCGGAAGAGGCGCCGTTCCGGATTCCCGACTGGGTCAGGGCCGCCGCGGGAATCGGCATCGCGGGCCTTCTGATCAGCCTGAGCGGCAGCTTCCTGCTGAAGCGGCAGGTGCAGGCGCGAACCCTCGAACTCAAACAGGCCAACGAGCAGATGATCGTCATGGACCGCATCCTGCGCGACACCGCGACGCGGCTCGACGTCGATGCCGTCATCGTCAACGCGCTCAACGGCGTCCGCGATCTGACAGGCATCGACGGCGGCCTGCTGTGCCTCACGAATCGCGACACCGACGAGCTCGAGCTGCGCGTCATCGTCAACGCCCCGGAAGGCCTCGAGAACATGTTGAAGGCAAAGCCGGTCCATCTCGGGGAAGGCCTGCTTGGGGTTGCGGCTCAGCTTCACGAGCCGTCCGTCTTCGAGGAGAACGCGTCGGAGCACCCCCTCGTGACGCGGGAAGAGTTTCGCCGGAGCGGCATCCGCCTGTTTGCCGCGTTTCCCCTGAAGGCGAGGGAGGGCACCGTCGGCGTCCTCTGCGTTTTTTCGCGCACGATCGCCCGGCTCGATCCGATGAAGCGGAACCTGGTCTGGGACATCTGCGGACCGCTGGCCCTCGCGGTGGAGAACGCGCGCCTGTACGACCAGGTGCGCCGTCACTCCGAGGAGCTCGAACGGCGCGTCGTCGAACGGACCTCGGAACTGCAGTCCGCGATGGAGCAGGCACGCGCGGCGGATCGCATCAAATCGGCTTTCCTGGCGACCATGTCGCATGAGCTCCGGACGCCGCTCAACTCGATCATCGGGTTCACCGGCATCCTCCTGCAGGGCCTCGCCGGACCGTTGAACGAGGAGCAGACGAAACAGATGACCATGGTGCAGGTGAGCTCGCGGCATCTGCTCGATCTGATCAACGACGTTCTCGACATCTCGAAGATCGAGGCCGGTCAGTTGAAGCTCTCGCCGACGCGCTTCGATCCGATGGTCTCCCTGGAGAAAACGGTCAGGATGATGCATCCGGCGGCAGAGAAGAAGGGACTCGATCTCAGGCTGGAAACGGCCGGCGAACTGTTCGAGGTGACGGCCGACCAGCGCCGGTTCGAGCAGATTCTGCTCAATATCGTCAATAATGCGGTAAAATACTCCGAGCGGGGCAGCGTCGTGATCCGGTGCCGGGCCATCGATGGCGACACCCTGACGGTGGCTGTTTCCGACACCGGCATCGGCATCGCCGGGGAGGATCTTGAACGGCTGTTTCAGCCGTTTCAGCAGGTCGATTCCGGGCTGACGAGAAAGTTCGAAGGTACCGGCCTCGGCCTTTCGATATCCAGAAAACTGCTGGAGCTGATGGGCGGGACGATCGACGTCGAGAGCGAGCCGGGCCGCGGCAGCACCTTCACCATTCGTCTGCCTCGGCTGCCAAAGGAGAGGGGATGAGCCGAAAATTGCTGATCATCGAGGACAACGAGCAGAATCTCTACCTGATGCAGTTCCTGCTGGAAAAACGAGGCTTCGAGACCGTCGGCGTCAGGAACGGGCGGGATGCCGTGAAGACTGCGCTGGAGCTTGCGCCTGCTGCTATATTATTAGATATACAACTTCCGGGAATGGACGGATACGCCGTCGCCGCGGAACTGAAAAAACATGCTGAGCTGGACGGAATTCCCATCATCGCCGTGACGTCGTATGCCATGGTCGGGGACCGGGAGACCATTCTCGCGGCGGGGGCAACGGGATACATCGAAAAACCGATCGATCCTGAAACCTTCGTGAGCGAGATCAGCGCCTTCCTGTCCGAACGCCGTCGGGGAGAGTAAGCCGTGAAGATACTGATCGTTGATGACAGAGAGGACGGAAGATACCTTCTCGAAGCCCTTCTCGCGGGAAACGGGTACGAGGTCGAGAGCGCGGCAAACGGCAGGGATGCTCTCGGAAAACTCCGTGCGGGCGGAATCGACGCGATCGTCAGCGATATTCTGATGCCGGTCATGGACGGGTTCCAATTCTGCCAGACGGTGAAAGCCGACGCGGCGCTCGGGAGGATTCCCTTCGTCTTCTATACTGCAACATATACAAGCCCGCAGGACGAGGCGTTCGCCCTCAGGCTCGGTGCCGACCTGTTCCTTCGGAAACCGACCGAGCCCGATGAGCTCCTGGCGAAGATACGGAACGTCATCCGGAAGGAGGCGCTTCCCGCGAAAACGGCGCCTTCCGCTTCGGAAGAGGACGTGCTCAGGCTGTATAACGAGCGGCTTGTTCACAAGCTCGAGCAGAAGATGCTCGAGGCCGAATTGTCGGCGCGGGACCTCGAGGAGGAAAAACGGCGCTTCAAGAGACTCGTCGACGAACTTCCGATCGGCGTGATCCTGCTCGACCGGAACGGTGCCTTCAGGTATGTGAACCCGCGTTTCGTCGCACTCTTCGGGTATGCGCTGGAAGAACTCCCTGATCTGGCCGCCTGGCGTCTGAAGGCGTATCCGGATGCCGGGTACCGCGAGAACGTCACGAGGCGCTGGCAGGAAGCCAAGGCTTCCGGCTGTCAGCCGGAAAGCTGGATGGTGCGGATCAAATGCCGGGACGGGGCGATCAGGCAGGTGCGGATTCATCCATCGTTTCTCGATAACGGCGACCAGGTCGTCACGTTCGTCGACGTTTCCGACCAGGTGCGCATGGAGGAGAATCTCAGGCAGGCCCAGAAGATGGAGGCCATCGCCACACTGGCGGGCGGGATCGCTCACGATTTCAACAATCTGCTTGCGGCGATCATGGGCTTTGCCGAACTTGCCGCACACGAGATCCCTCCCGGAAGCCCCGCGGCCAAACATCTGGGCGGGATCCTGCCGGCCGCCGAGCGCGCGAAACAGCTCGTCGGGAAGATTCTTGCGTTCAGCCGCCAGTCTGAACAGGAACGCGTGCCGCTCGCCCTCCATCTGGTGGTCGAAGAGGTTCTCTCCTTCCTGCGCTCGGCTCTGCCGGCGACGATCGAAATTCGCCCGGAAATCGATCGCGATTGCGTGGCGTTCGCCGACGCGACCCAGATTCACCAGGTCGTGATGAATCTCTGCACCAACGCCTTTCACGCGATGAAAGAACGGGGCGGGGTGTTGCACGTGGCTCTGAAGCGGGTGACGCTTTCCCCGGAACAGGCGAAGCTGCTTCCCGGCCTGGCCCCGGGCGAGTATGCGAAACTGACAATACGGGATACCGGTTGCGGAATGACGCCTGAAATATTGTCTAAAATATATAATCCTTACTTCACGACCAAGAGCGAGGGCGAGGGAACCGGACTGGGGTTGTCGATCTCGCACGGCATCATTGAAAGTCATCTCGGTGCGATCGACGTCGCCAGCGAACCGGGGGTCGGCACCACCTTCGACGTGTATCTCCCGCAGATGGAGTCTCGACCCGAAACATTCGGAGACGCCGGCGAAGAGCCGATTCCATGCGGCTGCGAGAGGATTCTCTTCGTCGACGACGATGCCGGCCTGACATTCCTCGTGCGGGAAATGCTCCGGCTACAGGGATATCAGGTTGAAACCTGCACGACCGGCGCGGCCGCCCTCGAGTTCATCCGATCCGATCCCCGGGCCATCGACCTAGTCATCACCGACCTCTTCATGCCGCAGATGACGGGATACGAGCTGGCTGCGGAGATTCTGCGCCTGCGAAACGATATGCCCCTCATCCTCTGCTCGGGAACCGCCACGGCCCAGGTGGCGAGCAAAGCCGAAGCGTGCGGGTTCAGGGAGTTCATAAGCAAACCCTTTACCAGACGCGATCTCGCCGCAGCCGTCCGCCGGGTGTTGGATCACCTGCGGTGAATTGAAATAAAGTTCATTCAGGGCAAAGCCGGGCGAAATTGCGAGAAAACGCGAGATAACGGCCTGTTATGAGCTGAAAACGTTCTCCTGTCGGATTACAGATATGCCATCGTTGTGACGAAGGTAATTATAGAAGTAAGGGAAACCGGATAGCCCGCCCTGCACCCGGGCGGGATCGACGAAAAGAACGGCCGGTTTCACGACAGGAGGCGAAGGCCATGCTCGTCAAGAATGTTGTGGCTTCCATGGCTCCCAAGGTCGCGACGCAGGAAAAGACGGCGCAGGAGCAGAAGGCCGGCGACTTCCGTTCGGTTCTCGACGCGGCCGCCGCGGGGGAAGCGAAGACATCCGAAGAGACGGTTCAGCCGGACGCGGCTGGCCTGGCGGATGTCGCCCCGAAGGCGGAATCTTCCGACTCCGACTCCGACTGCAGCGGATGCCGGAAAGAAAAGGGTGCGGACCCGATCGTTGGTACCGCGGAATCTTCAGAGGCCTCGGCGACAAAAAGTGGTGGGTATGCAATCTACTTCTCGTGGTATGTGCGGGTTGCGGACGACGTGGGAAAGGTCGAATCTCCGGCGGTTCGCCTGTTCCACGACGTCGCGGAACGGATCTCGGACGTCTTTCTGAACGGAAGCGGATGGCGCGGCAATCCTGTCCAGGCCCTGCTGGCCGGAACCGAATCCGTCGTTCGGAACGACGCGGGTCAGGTCGGCTCCTACCTCGGCTCGCTGCTCGAATCGGCGAAAACCGGTCTCCAGTCGCTCGTCCAGTCGCTCAACAACGGCCCGTTCTGGCCGGGAAGCACCTCTTCATCATCCGCTTCCAGGTCCGCGTTCTCGAGCGTGGCTGATACGGCATTCGACACATCGTATATGACGAACATCGCTCTCGCGAAGCTCCAGTACGGCGGCAGATCGGGGAACGGCATCGGCGGGAATCTGAGCGGGCTGGGAAGCCTGAGCGGCCTGGGGGGCTCGGCATCGTCGATCGTCTCCGAGTTGATGAGCGGTTCCGGCCTGACTCCCGGTGCGTCGATGACGAAGCCCCTGCCGAGAAACGTCATGGGCGGGCAGATCGTGATGATTTCGAACAAGAAAGAGACGGCATCTTCCGAAACATCACCGGATATCGGGACGGACGAAGCTGCGCGACGGTTCCTCGAAGCGTTCAAGGTGTTCGTTGAATCGATGAGGCGCGAAGAGTCGCAGAAACTGGCTGCAGAACCCGAAACGAAGACAGACGCTGAAAGCGATGCGGTGAAGGACGGCGCGCCGGAAGAGGCGCAGGACGCACCTGCAGACACGATCACGGCCTGAACCGCAGCAAACAGCTCGATGACCGCCGGTTTTCATAGAACGTCCAGAGGCAGACAGCCACCAGATACGGCAGACAGAAAGGGATGTGGGATACGGCAGGCAGCTATTCTCAGGTGAACAGCGGAGCATTCCTCGGCCGACTCACGGCGACACGTCACTGCAACACGTCACTCCATCATGTCATCGGACCAGGTATCGGAAACGACGCACTCCCGGCCGCGCTTCGGCGGTAAGTCCGCGGAACTCCTGTAAAATACAGGGTCCGCGGATTTTTCTTTCGCGGCATCTGCGGTTCATCGAAGCTGTGCGCTGAATCGCTACGATGTGTGCCCTCCTTGCGCATCACTTGCCGAACGTGCCGGGTCGCTGGTAACGTATCCGTAGAGAAGCGACAACCGCGTGAATGAGGATTTCCGATGCTGCATGCGCCGGAGATCGATCCTGCAAGAGAGAGGTTCGACGATGAGAAGGCTGTCATGCGCCGTGACGTGTTCTTTGATGGTGATAGCTATACACATCTGCTGCTGTGCGTTGCCGGGGGAACAGGAACTTCGGGACCTGACCGAAAAGGCGATGTCGTTTGCCGGCCGGGGCCGGTTCGGCGAGGCCATTCCTCTCCTCGAACAGGCTGTTCGCTCATGCGGGACCGTGTACGGAGAGGAAAGCCTCGAGGCTGCCGCCCAGCTGAATCTTCTCGCCACGATGTATGCAAACGGCAGACGATTTTCCGAAGCCGAATCGGCGCACCGGCGAGCCCTGGACATGATGGTCACGAAGCTGGGGAATGACCACCCGATCGTTGCCTCGGTCATGTGCAATATGGGTGATTCGCTCAGGAAAGGATCGGATTATGCCGGCGCCGAGCCTCTCTATAAAAAAGCTCTCGCTATTCAAGAGAACGTCTTCGGCAAGGAACGGCCTGAGGTGGCGATCACGCTGAATAGCCTGGGCCTTCTCTACCAGGAACAGGGCAAATCCGACCTCGCCGAACCCCTCTTCAGGCGGGCCCTCGATATTCGTGAACGTGCCTTCGGCAAAGATCATCCGAAGGTGGCGGAAAGCGTGAACAATCTGGCCGTGGCGTATGTCTCCCTCGGCAGATATGACGAGGCCGAGCCCCTCTACCTGCGCACCCTCGAAACGGACGAGAAGCTTCTGGGCAAAGACCACCCGACCATCGTGGCCGACCTGAACGAACTGGCCGAACTCTATCGCGCCTGGGGAAAGTTCGCGCAGGCGGAGCCACTCTGCCGACGCGCCGGGGAAATCTGCGAAAAAACGCTCGGGAAAAATCACCCCGAAACGGCCGTCAGCATGACCGTCCTGGCCAAACTGGATCTCGAGCTGGGCAAGTATTCCGAGGCCGAGAACCTTCAAAAGCGGGTTCTGGAAATGAACCGATCGGCCTTCGGGCCCGACCATCCCACCACGGCCGCCGCGATCGGCAACCTCGGCAGCATATACGACGCCCAGGGGAAGTATTTCGAAGCCGCCGATGAATTCAGAAAAGCCTTGCGTATCATCGAGAAAATCCTCGGGCCCGCCCATCCGCATGTGGCAACCGTGATGGGAAACCTCAGCTCCGTCTGCAAGAGCATGGGAAAATACCGCGAGGCCGAGCAACTCGCTCTGCAGACGCTGGCGATCCGTGAAAAGGCTTTCGGAAAAGAACATCCCGACGTGGCGGGAACCTTGAACAACCTGGCGTTCCTCTACGCCGTGCAGGGAAAGTATTCGGAGGCGGAACCCCTCTACAAAAGAGCCCTCGAAATCAGCGAAAAGGTCCTCGGCCGCGAAAAAGTCGCGATCTGCCTGAATAACCTGGCGGGATTGTACCGCGACCAGGGAAAGATGGCCGAAGCGGAACCGCTCTATCTGCGCGCCCTTGAAATACGTGAGCATATATATGGAAAAGAACATCCGGCCGTCGCGGTCAGTCTGAACAACCTGGCCGAGGTGAACGAGGCGCAGAGCGAACAGCTGTATCTGAGGGCGCTGGCCATTCTCGAGAAAGCCCTTGGCGCCGATCATCCCAACGTGGCGACGGCCCTGGGCAACCTGTCCAACCTCTGCCGCCTGCAGAAACGGTATGCGGAAGCCGAAGCGTTTCAGAAGCGTGCCCTGGAAATCCGGGAAAAAGCTCTTGGCAGTGACAGTGCCGACGTGGCCACGAGCCTGAACAGCCTGGCAATGCTCTACGCCGAACAGGGAAAATTCGAGCTGGCCGAGTCGCTTTTCACCAGGGCACTGCGTATCTGGGAAAACGTTCTCGGCGGTGATCATCCGACCGTCGCGCTGACCCTGAATCATCTGGCGGCCTTGAAGAAGGATCAACAAAACTACCCTGCGGCCCTGGACTTTTTTATCCGCGGAATTCAAGCCCTGGAGCGATCTTCACAGCTCGCCGGCGGCGAGGACTTTTCCGGGAAATTCCGCCAGGACCAGGCATCCAACACCAGCCTGTTTTTGAGCGCCGTCGCTTCGTATCGAAAAGAAACGCCGGATGACGCCGGACTATACCTGGCGCAGGGCTTCAGGGCGACCGAGTATTCCCGGTCCAGGGCCTTTCTCGACCAGATGGCAAAAGCCTCCGCTGAAAAGATGAGCGGCATTACCGAGGACGACCTGCAACGGCTTCGCAGTCTCGATTTCCGTCTGCGGACCCTGCAGGAAGCGAAAGCCAGGGAAGTGATGAAGTCCCTGAAAGATCGCAATTCGGAACTCGTATCGAATCAGGAGCTCCTTCTGGGCGAGCTTCGCTCCGAACGGAAGGCGCTTGAAACCGAGTTTTCCCGGAAATACCCGAGGTTCGTCGAACTGCGAAAACCCTCGATCGTCACCATGGAAGAGCTGCAGAAAGACGTGTTACGGCCTGATGAAGTGATGCTGAGTTACTGGGTTGGCGAGGAGGAGTTGTCTGGCTTTCTCATCGATCCGAATCATGTCGCGTTCCTGACCCTGCCCGTTTCGCGACAACAGCTCCGTCGGAAGGTCGCCGCGTTTCAGCTGGCGATCTCACGGCTGGTGCCGGAGGATGCCTTCAAAGCGGCCGGGCTGGACCTCTACCAGACCGTTCTCGCGCCGTTCCTGGCCTCCCACACCATCGGCGCCTCGCAGACGCTCATCATCGTTCCTCACGACGCGCTGAGCTCCGTTTCCTTCGAGAGTCTTCCGGTGAGCGACGCGGGCGCGACGTTCCAGGACGTGGACTACCTGTTCCGCCATACGAACGTTGCATATATACCTTCAGCTACAATATTGAAGACGATGCGTTCGGACCGGAAATGCCGCGATTCGCTGAAAAAACCGACCCGGCCGGGACTCCTGCTCGGCGATCCCGTGTATTCGGAAGAACAACTGCAGGCCCCTGCTTCGGGAACGCCGGCGTCCGGCTCTCAGCGCTCCGCCCTGAACCCCGGGGCGCGGGATGTGGCGCTCGTCCTCAGCCAGGTCGACACGACGAAAGACCGGTCGGCGACCCGTGTCATTCGCGCCGCTCCAGACGGAAGCGTCTCTCTGACGCCGCTTCCCGGGACGCGCACCGAGGTCGAGACCATCGCGGGCATCCTGTATCCGCAGAAGAGCGACGGGAGCGTCCTGCTCGGGCCGGAGGCCCTGGAGAGCACCGTCAAGGCGCTGAACGCGTCGCAGACCCTGCAGGAGTTCGCCTTCCTGCATTTCGCATGCCACGGCATTCTGCCGGGCGAGGTGAAAGGGCTTGCCGAACCGTGCCTCGCGCTTTCGCTGTACGGAGATCCTGAGGAGGACGGCTTCCTCGAGATGGGTGAGATCTTCGGCCTGACCCTGAACGCCGAGATGGTGACCCTTTCCGCCTGCCAGACCGGCGTCGAGGACCCGACCGGGGCCGCACAGGGCATCTCCGGTCTTGCCCGCGCCTTCTTCTACGCCGGCGCCCCGCGGCTGACCGTCTCGCTCTGGAGCGTCAGCGACGAGGCCACCTCCGAGCTCATGTCCGGCTTCTACGGGAACCTGCAGGCCGGCACGCCCTCGCATCTCGACGCCCTCACCGCCGCCCGCCGCAGCCTTCTGGTCTCCCCCCGGTTCGCCCATCCCTACTTCTGGGCCCCCTTCATCCTGATCGGCGAGTGGCGGTAGCCGCGTTCCCGGTCGGAGAACAACGATGTCGGGAAGTTGCCCTCGAGACGGGAAAACCGGTCAGACGCCGGCGTCGTCTCGGTACACGAGGGCGATCCCGGCGCTGAGGTGGGCGCCCATCAGGATGATGATGCTGCAGATGTAGACCCAGAGCAACAGGGCCACGACGGCGGCCAGCGAGCCGTAGACGAGCTGGTAGCTGTTCCAGTCGCTTCCGAGAAACCAGGTGAACACGTGCTTGGTGATTTCCCAGCAGACGGCCGCGGAGAAGCCGCCAGCGACCGCTTCCCGCCATCGGACGCGCGTGTTCGGAACGAGCCGGTACAGCAGTGTGAACAGCGTGAAAATGCCGAAAAACGGGGTCAGCCGGACGAACCACCTGCCGGCAAAACTCATGCCGGCGAAAAACTCGTGGCCCATGATCGAGGCGATCTTGAGGGAGAGGTTGAATGCGGCGGTCGCGACGAGCGAAACGACGACGAAGCAGATCAGGCTTGCGACCATGACCAGGGCGAGGAACCGCTCGTGCAAAAAATTGCGGGCCGGCGCGCCTTTCCAGGCCTGGTTGATGTTCTGCGAGATGCCGGCGAACACCCCCGTGGCCGACCAGAGCAGAACGGCCATGCCGAGAACGCCGACCGTTCCCCGAAGCTCGATGACCTGCCGGATGTTTTCACTGACGATGGTGCGCGAGCCGGGCAGGAACTGGTCGCAGTAACTCAGCACCTCCGCCTGCAGTTCGTTGCTCTGCAGGACCGAACTGTAGATCGCGATGAGAAAGATCAGGAGCGGGAAAAGTGAGAATATTGCATAATATGCAATTGCCGCGGCCGCTTCCAAGGCCTCGGTTTCGGTAACCCGCTGGTTGATGACGACGACCAGCCGGAACAGTCGGTCGATCCCTTCGGGTAGGGCGAAGCGCTTTGTCATGGTGCGATCCGTCTCACGATGACGGAAGGATACCAGAATCAGACCAGCAGGGAAAACCCCCAGTCGGAGACGGGGTGATCACGCTGCGCGAGGCACGGGACGACCGGATACAGGTCCTGCTGGAGCAGGAAGGGGAGATCGTCGGCCATGCCGATGCGCATCACGGCCTGACCCGCGCCGGAATTCCGCAGCAGTTTCAGGGGATCGCGGTAATACCCGTAGACCGCCAGCGCGGCCTGGCCGCCTTCGCCGACCTCGAACGGCCGGTCCGAGGGAATCTGGCTCATCAGCCGCGAGACGAGAAACCCGGCGCAGTAGGCGTCGTCGATCGCGAACCGCTCTTCGCGACCTGCGCAGACCATCGTGATGTCCAGCCCGCCCCTCGTCGCCGCGGCGAGGGCCGCCTCGACGACGGCGCCGGCGTTGAGGAACGAGCCGAGAAACACGTGCGGGGCCAGGTTCACGTCGGCAACGGCCCGCGTGCCGTTGCTCGACGTGAACACTACGGTCCTGCCCTCGAGATCGAGGTTCGCGTATTCCCGCGGGCTGTTGCCGTGGTCGAATCCCTCGGGAAGTACCCCGCCCCGCTCCCCGCACAGCATCGGATGCACCTTCTGCTGCGAGGCGAACTTCATCGCCTTCTGCACCGTCGGCGTCAGGATCACCTTCGCGGGCTTCCTCGAGAAGATGACCTGGAGCGTGGAGGTCGACCTGAGGACGTCCACCACGATGCAGACCTTGCTCGAGGGCGCCTGCACCTGGTCGGGGGTGAAGGCGACGTCAATGTTCATGGCCGTCCGGCTCGTCGTCGGACTTGAGAAGCTCGCGCATGCCGATTTCCAGGAGGGCGCGCCGCGAATCGTCGAGCGTCGCCCGCGTCTCCTGCCTGGCCGCGTCGATCTGCGAAAGCAGCGTTTCACGATGCGGCGGAGCCGCTTCCCCGAGCAGCAGGGTGATCAGCTTGTCGAGACGAGCGTTCCGGGTGTTCAGCTCCTGCAGGTTCTGAAGGACGAGAGACAGGGTCTGGCTGACCTGGTCGGCTGGCGGGGGCGCAGCGCCCACCTCTTCCCCAAGAGCCGCGCGAATTTCCCGCAGAGACTTCCCTTCGGACCGGGCGAGCTGCATGATGCGTCTCAGGACATCGACATGCTCCTGGCGGTATTTCCGATGTCCGCCCGCCGTTCGTTCGGCGGTGAGGCTTCTGGGAAACTGGGTTTCGTAGTAGCGGATCGTGTGCGCCGCGAGACCGGTGATGCGGCAGACCTCGGCCATGCTGAATCGTTTATCCATGATGAACGTGGGTCTCCCTCAGAAACGCGGCCAGACGGCCCGGCCACTGCTCGGGCCTGGAAACGACCGCCACCAGGAAGAAAACGGCAATGCACAAGGCGATGCAGAACATGACGACCTCCCTGTTGAATTGGAATGAACTACCGGGTTTCGGATCCTGGGTCTGAACATCCGCTCCTTTCGGGTATTCTCAGTCGTTTTGCGCCCCGATGGGCGTCAGGGCGCCGGCGATGGCCGCCTCGGCGCCGCCGATGACGGCGTCGGCGAATTTCCAGAGCTGTCGCTCCGCCTCCGCTGGCGATGCACGGCGGAGAGGAGCCGGCCGTGCGGGTTCGGAAATGGCCTGCGCGGGTTCGGCGATCTCGCCGGCCGAGATGCCCCCGACCCCTCGGGGTTCGGACGTCACCGTCGTTGCCTGAGGCCGGACGAGAGCGCTCCTGCGATCCATTTCCCGCGGCGCCGCCGCCCGAACGTCTTCCAATTCGGCGCTTGCGACGATGATCTCGGTCTGGGGGGCCGCGCCGCCGGCGATTTCCGCCAGCCGCCGCCGGACGTCGATATCGGGCGGACGTTCCGGCCCCATGGCGAGCGGCGTAGGGACGTTGTAGAGCCGCTCGAGCTGGTTTCGCAGTCGCCGCTCCTGGTCGTACATCCTGCGCTTTTCCGCGTCGGCGGGCGCCGTGCGCAGCTCGTCCCCGGTCGCGCCCCAACGATACTCGATCGCGTGGTACGGGTCGAACGAGAGGTCGAACAGCCGCTCGAGAACCTGGTGAAATGTCAGGGTCACGGGGTTGCCGGCCGAATTTTCGTATGTCACCGTCAGTTTTGGGCTGAGCGAGTCGTACAGCGACAGGAGTTCGGCCGCGAGCCGGTCAGCGGAACCGGCATACTCGATCGCCGGGTCTCGACGGGCCGCCATCTGGAGCATCCGCTCGGTCTGGGAATAGAAATCCTGGAATGCCACCTTCAGGCGGGCGTCGCGGGACGGCGTCGAGAAGGATTCCCATTCTCCGTCCGTTCCGTAGATATTCCACGGAAGCGAGCCCGGATGTGGCTTGCGATGAATGCCTGCCTGGATGCAGAGATCGACTGCCAGCGCCCGGTACCGGATATCCTCGTGGATGTCCTCCATCATGGCCCTGAAATCCTCGAACGGCCGCACCCGGCCCCCTCGCGAACTCAATCGCGCCCGAACGTAGTCGAAATACGAGAGGCCGTTCATTCCCTGAAACTCGTATGAGCCGCGATACTGGTCGTCGGCTGAATAGTCCTTGATATTGTGATTCGCGAGCCGGTGAATCTGGCCGTCGCTGCCGTACCAGATCGGCCGCCATTTGCGGAACCCACCCCCCTGGGACTGGCCGCCGAGCGCGAACTTGCCTCCGAACCACGGCCGCGAGACGCTCCGGTCGGGGTGCGCGTCGATCAGCCGCACGCGCCCGTCCTCCGTCACCTTGTAAACGAGCGCCACGTGGCCGTTCGGGTCGTAATACACCGTTCCCGGCCGGATCGTGTCGGGGCCGATCCTGACCGGGTAGGTGTCGCCGGTTTCGACCTCGGGCGCCATTCTATAGTATCCGGAATTGACCAGTGTGACGTAGCCGAACAACTTCTGGGGCGTGGAAAACGCATCCTGGTCCTTGAAGCATTTCGGCCGGTTGCCGTGGCTGTACCGCTCGTCGCCGCGGCTCTGTTTCGTGATCTCGCACACGTATCCGAAGGGCAGGCGCAGCTTGTAGGCGACGTAGGCCCGTACGAGATACGGAAAATCGGCGCAGTCGGGCGACAGGTTGAACTTCTGGTCCTCGCTGCCGTACAGCGGATTCAGCCTGCTGTCGCGGATGAACCGGTTCAGGTTCGGGTGGCCCGACTCGCCGAGCCGCGCCACGAAATCACTGTAGACCTGCTCGTCCTGGTCGGTCCATCGCGTCGCGTTGAGGGCCCAGGCGCCGGCGTCGGCGATGGCGGGCGCGAAGAACCAGCAGACGCACGCAAGCAGCAGCGTCAAAGCCGCGAAGACCGGCCGACGCCCGCTTCCATGTCCTGATGTCATTCTTGCTCCGCCGCGCGGAAATGGCATGCGAACTCCTCGGTGACCCCCTATCGGCAGGTTTCCCGGTTTTCTTTCGCATCCGCGAAACTGGACGAAGTTCGACGTTCAGCCGACAAAGATGGAGAACGAGACAAGGGGAAGACTGCTATGGGAATCGTGGGAATCGCTTTCCGAAAACATGCGGCGTGTCGCCGATGTCTGCTTGCGACGGCACTGCTGACGATTGGTGCTGCAGCTTTTCTGACGACGTTCGATATCCCCGCCGCCGGGGCGGCGGTGGAGAGCGGGGCGGCGATTCCTGCTCCCCTGTCCGATCCGGCGGTGTGCGGCTATTTCAGGCTCAGAGAAGGCTTTGAGCGGCTCGTGAAGGACGGAGCCGATCCGGACCAGGTCGCTTCGACCGCCGCGAACGCTCCCGAACGGGTCTTTTTCGATGCATTCGAGGCGGCGGCCCGCGCCCGGGATCAGGTGCGGGCAAACGCCCGCGGCGAATCGGCGAAATCATCGAACATGAAACGTTCGCGGACGGGAACCGAAACGTCTCGGGCGATGCTCGGAGTCATCAGGGCCTTCTCTGCCGCGCGCGCATTCATGCCGGACGATCTGTTCGTCTTCGTTCGCGGTCCCGGCGAGTATGCCGCCCTGGTGACCGGGAACGTCACGCCGCAGGCCTGGGAAAATCTGTTCGATGCCTCGGCCAGAATGCCCCGCGCGGCGGGATTCACCGTGAACGCCGCCGGAGGGGACGTCGGGGCCGACCGCCCGATTCTGCACGTCGGGCCCGGCTATCTGCTCCTGGCGCCCGCAGGCCTTGAAGGAAACCTCCTCGATGCGCTTCAGGCAGGCGCGACGCTCGACGACGACAAGTGGAAGACGTTCCGGAAGATGGTCGGTCTCAAACCCGTTGCAGCACTCGAAGCCGACATGGAAGGCTTTCTGGAGCGACGTCGTGATACTGGAGCCGAAGAAGCGCTGCTGCCCTTCCCCTACGACAGAATACAGGTGCTGCGGCTCCTCCTCGATGCCCGCGTCATCAAGGCCCAGCTGTATGCGCCGGACGAACAGGCCCGCACCCTGCTCCGCCAGGCGGCGGGAGGCATTGCGCAGGGGATCAGGGCCGCGACGGCCGGTTCCCTGTTCGCGGACGCTTTCGGGACGATCGCCGAATCGATCCAGCAGACGAGCGTGTTCATCGAAGGCCGCGGTCTCGACCGAAACGCGTCGCTGGCCGGCGTTTCCACGCTCGGCGTTCTGGCTCAGCTGTTCAGGAGCGCGCTTCCCGGGCCCGTCGCTCAGTAGCGCGTCACTCGAACCGCAGGGCCTCGATCGGGTCGAGCTGGGAAGCTTTCCAGGCCGGATACAGGCCGAAGAAGATGCCGACGGCGGCTGAGAACGTCACGGCGATGATCATCGCCGGGATCGAAACATACACCTGCCACTCGGTGAACCGTGAGATGATGCTGGTCAGGCCCATGCCGAGCAGGATTCCCAGCAGGCCTCCGACGCACGAGAGCGTCACCGACTCGACGAGAAACTGGGTCAGGATGTCGCTGGCCCGGGCCCCGATCGCCATGCGGATGCCGATCTCGCGAGTGCGTTCGGTGACCGAGACGAGCATGATGTTCATGATGCCGATGCCGCCGACCACCAGCGAAACCGAGGCGATCGCGCCGAGCAGCAGGGTGATGATGCCGAGCGTGGAGCCGGCCATTGCCGCGATATCGGCCTGAGTGCGGATCTGGAAGTCGTCGTCCTGGTTGTCCGTGAGGCGGTGACGGCGCCGGAGGACGTTCGCGATCTCCTCCTTGGCCTCATCGACCGCGTCGTCGCTCACGGCGGATGCCATGATCATGTTTATATGGCTGATTCCCATCATGCGACGCTTCACCGTCTCCAGCGGCGCCAGGGCGACGTCGTCCTGATCCTGGCCAGGGCCGCTCTGGCCGCGCTCCTCGAGAACGCCCACGACCTCGAACGGCATCTTCTTGATCCGGATGATCCGGCCGATGGGATTGATCGAGCCGAACAGGTTGTCGGCGACGACCTTGCCCAGGACGCAGACTTTCGCGCCGTTGCGGACCTCCTGTTCCGTGAAATATCTGCCGGCGGTGACTTTTGAAGCGCGGATGTCGAGGTAATCGATGCCGACGCCCATTACCTGGGTCGACCAGTTCTGGTTGGCATACACCATCGGGCCGCTGGTCCGCACGACCGCCGAGACCATGCTGATCGAGGGGCAGTCGGCCGCGAGCGCGTCCGCATCGCCCTCCGTCAGGGTCGTCATGGTGCCCATGCCCATGCGCGCCCCCCCCGACGAGGAGCTGCCGGGCATGATCATGATCAGGCTGGTGCCCATCTTGGAAATCTCGTTCTGCACCGATGCGTAGGCACCCTGGCCGACCCCGACCATCGTCACGACAGAACCGACGCCGATGATGATGCCGAGCGCCGTGAGAAACGAGCGCATCTTGTTGCGCGCGATGCTGATCAGGGCAAGGCGGACGACGCCCCAGAGGTTCATGGAAGATTCGCTCCTTCGCGCTCTTCGATGACCGGCGGCTCGGTCTCATCGGCGAAGCCGTTCTGCTCGAGCGGCGGCAGGGCGGCCAGTTCGGCCGTCGCATCGAGCTGGCTCTCGACCGGGGCGTCGCTGGAGATCAGACCGTCCTTCACGCGCACGTTTCGCGTTGCATACCGGGCGATATCCGGCTCGTGCGTGATCAGCACGATCGTGATGCCCTGCTGGTTCAGGCCCTGGAAGATAGCCATGATTTCGACGCTCGATCGCGAGTCGAGATTTCCCGTCGGCTCGTCGGCGAGAATGACGGCCGGGGTGTTGACGAGGGCCCGTGCGATCGCAACGCGCTGCTGCTGGCCGCCCGACAACTGGCTCGACGTATGGTGCTCCCGGCCGGTCAGCCCGACCGAGGCGAGGGCGGCCAGGGCCCGCTCCCGACGCTCCTCAGGCTGCACGTTGGCATACACCATCGGCATCTCGACGTTTTCGAGGGCGCTCGTGCGGGCAAGCAGATTGAACCCCTGGAACACGAAGCCGATCTGCCGGTTGCGCACCGTGGCGAGCTGGTTTTTCGACAGGTGCGAGACCTCGACGCCGTTGATTCGGTAGGTGCCGTGGGTTGGCCGGTCGAGGCAACCGAGAATGTTCATCAGCGTCGACTTGCCGGAACCCGATGCGCCCATGATCGCCACGAACTCGCCGCGACGCACGGTAAGATCGACGCCGCGCAGCGCCCTGACCGTGACGCCTTCCATGAAATACGTCTTGTGAACGCCGGAAATCTCGAGCAGGGGCGGCTCGGCCCCGGTCGAACCGGAAGCGTTCGTCGTGATCGCCTGGCTCATCCGCTGCCCGTCAATGAATCCGGATGCCGGCGCGTCGGCCGCCCCTGCCCGATTCTGCGGCCTTGTTGCTGACGAGCAGGCGCTGACCCGGCTTCAGGTCCCCTTCGAGGAGTTCGGTGTATCTGTTGCTGCTGATGCCGGTCTTGACCGTTATCGGTGCGGGCTTTGAGTCTGCGGCGAGGATCCAGACGCGCGCGTAATTCGGCCCTTCGGGGAGATCCGGGAGGCTGGCGGGCATGTATCCCTCGGGCGGCTTGAAGAAGAGGGCGCGGGACGGAAGTCGGATGGCGTTCTTCCGATGTTCGACGAGGAACTCGACGCTCGCCGTCATGCCGGGCTTGAGCACCAGATCGTCGTTGTCGACCATCACGATGACCGAGTAGGTCACGACGTTCGAGGTGATCGTCGGCGAAAGCCGCACCTGGACGACGCGGCCCCGGAAGGTCCGGCCCTTGAACGTATCGACGGTGAACTGCGCGGACTGGCCTTCCTTCACCATGCCGATGTCGGCTTCGTCGACGGCCGTCTCGATCTGCATGCGTCGCATATCTTTTGCTATAGTAAAGAGGGTCGGCGCCTGGAGACTCGCGGCGACGGTCTGGCCGACGTCCACTTTCCGCGAGACGATGACCCCGTCGATCGGCGAAAAGATCTTCGTCCGGCTGAGGTTGATCTTCGCGACGTTGAGAAGCGCTTCCATCTGTCTGATCTGGGAAAGCGTTCCGGCGTGCTGCGCTTCGGCGGCGGCGATCTGCGCCTCGATCGACTCCTGCTTCGCCCGGTAGGTGGCCATCTGGCTTTTTACCGCTTCGAAGGCCGCTTTCTGCGAATCGAACGACGTCTGCGCCGAGTCGAGATCCGACTGGGAAATCAATCGACGCGCCGCCAACTCCTTCATGCGCTTGTAATTGCGCTCGGCGTCGGCCACAGCGACCTCGGCCTTGCGAACGTTCGCCAGCCCGACCTGCTCGTCTGCTTTCGCGCCCAGCATCGAAGCTCGCAGGTTCTGGATCTGGGCCGCGCTGTTGCGCTCGTTCGATCTTGCGCTCTCGAGGTTCGCCGTCGCCTGCTCGACCTGGGCCTCATGCGTGGATGGATCGAGTTGGGCGATCAGCTGGCCTTCCTTCACGACGTCGTTGAAATCGACCGAGATCGAGGCGATGATGCCGCTGACCTGGCAGCCGACCTCGACGGTCGTCACGGCCGCGAGGGACCCCGTCGCCGAGATCGTCTGGCGGATGTCCCCCTCGGTGACTTCCTCGAAATTCCAAGTCGGTGGAACGTTGCGCAGCTTGTAGACATACCAGCCGCCTCCGGCCAGGCCAAGCACCATGAGAATGACGATCGCGATACAGCCGTATTTCATCGCTTCACCTTACTCGTTTGTTTCGGCGTCGTCCGTTCCAGCGGAAGCGGCGGAAGGAAGTTCGGAAGACATCGCCGGTTCATCGCCCGCCAACTCCATGGACGGCCCGGACGCAACGGGCGCGGCGTCGACCGTTTTCGTGGCCAACTCAACGACGATCGGCGTCACGGAGGCGATGTCCGTTTCGAGGAACGTCTCATCGGTTACGGCACCTGCCGTCCAGGCGGACATGCCGCCCGCTTCCGCGGGCATGATGCCGAGGGCGCGGTCGAGCGTCGTGAGGGCGATGAGACTGTCGTAGTAGGCCGTGATATGGCTTCCGCGGGCTGAAGAATAGGCCGCACGGGCGTCGGTGATCTCGATCGGGGAGCCGAGGCCGGCGTCGAATCTCCCTTCGGCCAGGGACAGCGATTCTGCGGCCTGCCTGAGGAGGACCTCCGAGGCGGCGAGACGCTGGAACGCGTCCCGTATGCCGGTGACCGCGGTTTCGATCTCGGCGCGCACGGCCAGGCGCTGCTGGTCGAGCGAGGCGCGGGCCTGTTCCACGCCGTTGCGCTGCTCCTCGATGGAATACCGGGTGAGCTTCCCGTCGAGAACCGGCACGGACAGCTGTATGCCGACGCTCCAGCTGCGGTCGAGCGGGGAGGCCGTGCCGTTCCAGTCATACCCGGCAGAGGTGGAAAGCGTCGGGTTCATCCCCCGCTTCGTGCCGGTCAGCCGATGTTTTGCAGATGCGACCTGAAATCTGCTCTGCAACACGTCCTGGCGGGCGAGGGCCTCCTCAATGAGCCGGTCCGGGTCGAGTTCGGGCTCGATGAGCTTCTGAAAGCCGCTCTGGGAAGCGATCTCGATTGTTCCCTCGTATCCGACGGCTTTCGCCAGGGCGGAAAGCGCGTTTCGCGCTTCGCTTTGCGCCTTGATTACCGCTACGTTCGTGTTCGCGACGTCGACGAGGGCTTTGGTGATGTCGTAGGGCGCGCGCGTGCCGACATCGACGAACCCGCGCACCTTGGTGAGATGCACCTCGTAACTCTTCAGCAGATCCCGCTGGACGTCGACCTGGGCCATCGCCTGGAGGGCGCGGTAATATGCCGTCTTGATCGTCACCGCCGTGGTGACATCGCTCCAGGAGCGGCCGGCGCGGGACGCGGCGTAATCCGAGTTCGCGGCGTTCAGTTTCGCCGAAGTCTGGCCGGAGTCGGTCAGGGTTTTGCGGAGGGAAATGCCGTTCGACGTCGAATCGGTCATACCGATGCCTGCCAGTGCCGCCGTGCGCCTGAACTCCTGGCGGTTCCGGGAAAAGTTCGACTGGACGTTCACCTTCGTGCCCATGCCGCTCCGGGTCGAGCCGATGCGGGCCCGGGAGGCATTCATGGCCGCCTCTGCGCTGCGGATGGTCGGGTGATGCTCCAGACCGTAGTCGAGACACTGTTCGAGCGACCAGGGGCCGGACGCCGGCTGCGCCGCCGCCGGAACCGAACCGGCAAGCAGTCCACCGATGCCGAACAGAAGGCAGTTCGTGAGGAACGATGATCCGAAACGGTTGTTCATGGTGACACAGGATATCACGCATCGGCTGATATGGCCAGAGCAAAAGCTGAGGGAAGCGTAAATAATAGTGCAAAATATAAATTAGGGATGCTTCCCTTTTCTCGCGAATCCGGTATAATCGCCAGCACACCCTCGTGGAGGATGGACGATGAGCCGGCGTATCGAAACGTTTCTCGCGGAAGATCTCGGGCCTCACGATTGCGACATTTCCGTCGAATGTCTCGGAGAGGCGGCCGCCAGACCCGCCGTCGGACGGGTGACCGCCAAGGCCTGCGGGATCATCTGCGGTCTCTGGCTGATCGAACCGGTCGTCCGGGCCGTCGAATCCCGCCGGTCCGCGTCGGGAAAGGCCGTCGTTCCGGCTTCGGTGAACATCCTCGCACGCGACGGCGATGCCGTGTCCCCCGGCGCCGTCGTGGCCGATCTTTCGGGCCAGGTCGGCACCCTGCTGACGGCCGAGCGAACCCTGTTGAACCTCGTCCAGCGTCTGTCGGGCATCGCAACCCTCACGCGCTCCTTCACCGACGCGATGAGAGGAACGGCGTGTCGCTTGCTCGACACTCGGAAAACCACGCCCGGCCTGCGCGACCTGGAGAAAGCCGCGGTCCGGGTCGGCGGCGGTGCGAACCACCGATTCGGCCTGTTCGATATGGTGATGCTCAAGGACAACCACATCACCGCCATGGGCGGCGACATTCGGGCCGCGGTGGCGGCCGCCAGAAGCCGCATCGGGCCGGCTCTGAAGATCGAGGTCGAGGTTGCGACGTTCGAGCAGCTCGAGGCGGCGCTCGACGCCGGCGCCGACATGATCATGCTCGACAACATGCCCCCCGACCTGATGAAACGTTGCGTGGTCCGCACGGCCGGTCGCGTGCCGCTCGAAGCCTCTGGCGGCATCACGCTCGAGACGGTCACCGCGGCGGCCGCGACGGGAGTGGACTACGTCTCCGTGGGCGCGGTGACGCACAGCGCGAAGGCCCTCGATATATCGATGAAAATACGGATCTGATTCCGGAAAACGAAGAAGAAGGCCCCGCCGACCGGCGGGGCCTTCGTGCTGGAAAGATGCGGCGAATCAGAAGCGGCCGACGAACCCGAAGACGGGGCCGGTGTAGCCGACCTTGATGCTGTTGGTCTCGGACTCGCCGTCGACCATGAAACCGCGGTAGCCGGCGGTCAGGAACCACTGCTCGCTCGTGGTGAGCGGGTTGAGGCGCCACTGCAGGTCGAGGGTGTAGTCGTAGGAACGGGCGCTGTTGTCGCCGACGGTGGCGCTGATGTATTTGAAACTGCCGTGAAGGCCGAAGGTGTCCGTGAACCGGGCGCGGCCGGCGAGGCCGATGTAGGGAATCGGCAGCAGTTCGCCCCAGGAACCGCCGATCGCGGCGTTCGTCGCGTCGCGGCCGCTCACGCTGAGATGCGCGTTGTCGAACTTCACGCCATACAGGAACTCGACGTGGCTCGGATCGACCTTGACCTTCGCGGGATCGCCGAACACCTTCAGCATGCGGGCGCCGCACAGATCGAACCAGACGTGCCGCAGCGTGAGGATGGCGCCGGCATTATAGTTTTTGTTATCGAACGTGACGGCCTTCGTGATCGTGCCCTGGTGCCGGACGATCGCGTAGTCGAGGGTGAGGCGGCTCCGCCGTGACAGCGTGTATCCGAAATGAAGGTTCGGGACGCTGCGGTCGTCGAAATTGCCGTTGTCTTCGAGGTCGATCTTCAGCCCTTCGACGTTGAGATCGCCGTACAGTTCCGACTGCCAGACGCCGAACGAGCCGCTCAAACGCTTGTTGATCTGCCACCTGTCAAAGTTGCCCTTCTGGTCGGCCTTGGGCGCCTGGACGTCCCACTGCCAGCCGAACGCGGCCCCGCCGACAAAGCAAAACAGACAGAGCGCGAATGCAAAACGTTTGATCATGTTATCCTCCGAATAAAATGTGTCTCTGAAACGCAGGCATTATAAAATCGGCCCTCCCCTCGACGCAAGAGGGCCGAAGAAATCAGTGAAAGGGAACGTCAGGAGCGGTTTGCCGTCGCGCCTTGCTGCTCGGCTTCCAGGAGGGAGGTCGCCTTGAGCCACGGCGGGCAGTATGGGGTTTCGCGGAGCCTGACGAAAGCCGCGACGACTGCCGGATCGAACTGGCTGCCGGCGCACCGGCCAATCTCCGCCATCGCCTCGTCGAAGGTCAGCGGCTTACGATACGGCCGGCACGACGTGATCGCGTCGAACGAGTCGGCGACCATGATGATGCGCGCGCCGATGGGAATCTCGTCGCCCTTCAGGTTGCTCGGATACCCTTTCCCGTCGAACCGCTCGTGGTGATGCTCGATGATCATGCAGACGTTTTTCAGGAACTCGATCGAGTTCAGAATGCCGGCACCGATCATCGGATGCGATTTGATCGTCTCGAACTCCTCGTCGGTCAGGCGGCCCGGCTTGAGCAGGATCTGCTCGCTGATGCCGATCTTTCCGACGTCGTGCAGGAGCGCCGCATGACGGATCGTGTCGACGTCTATCCGGGGAAGGCTCATCGCCAGGGCGAGAGAGACGCTCAGGTCCGTCACGCGGCGCGAGTGGCCGTGCGTATAGCTGTCCTTCGCGTCGATTGCGGCCGCCAGGGCTCGGATCGTTTCGAGGTAGACATTGAGGAGGTTGTGATACAGCCGGGCGTTCTCAATCGCAACCGAGGCCTGCGAGGCCAGTGTGTCGAGAAGATCAAGGTTTTCGGCCAGGAACGGCCCCTTCTTGTCGAGCTCGCGTTCGCAGTTGATGACGCCGATCAGGTTGTCGCGATTCAGCAGGGGCGCCGAGATCAGCGTCACCGGCTTGGGGCCCGTTTCCAGGGCGAGCTTCTTGAACTGGGGCTCGAGCGTCGTATTGGAGACGCGCAGGGGCTTTCGCTGCTTCGCGGCTTGGCCGGCGATGCCCTCGCCGAGCCTGAAGCGCACGTCCTTGATGCGCGCGTCGTCGAAACCGCGGGAAACCTGGACGTGCAGTTCCTGGTGCTCGTCCGAATACAGCATCAGCGTGGCCCGGTCGGAATCGGTGATGCGCGTGGTCATGTCGATGAAGTAGGTGAGGACGGAATCGAGGTCGAGCGACGAGTTGATGGCCTTCCCGAGCTCCTGGATCAGGCTGAGCTCGGCGACCTGCTGTTCGGTGCGCTCATACAGGTTCGCGTTCGCGATGGCCTGAGATATCTGCCCCGATATACTGAGGAGCAGGTTCAGGTCGTCTTCGGTGAACGCGCTGCCGGAACGCTTGTTGTTCACGTTCAGCACGCCGAGAAGCCCCTTGTTGTGCAGGATCGGCACCGACAGGACGGACCGCGTCGTGTATTCGAGCCTGCCAGACCGGTTCGCGAACCGTTCGTCCTTCGAGATGTCGCGGATGAGGACCGGCTGTTTCTGTTGGGCAACCCAGCCCGAAACACCTTCTCCGACCGGAACGGTGACCCGGCCGACGAGGTTTTTCGGCATGCCGATGGCGGCGTCGAGGGACAGTAGGTTCCGGAGCGGGTCGTAGGCCATCAGCGAACAGTTCTCGACGTCCATGACGTCCTGGACCTGCTGGAGGATCATGTTGAACAGCCGGTCGATATTCAACGTCTTCGACACCGACGAACTGATCTTGTACAGAGTCGTCAGATACTCGAGCTTTCGACGCGAATCGTCGAACAGCCGGCGGTTCTCGAAATGCGAGGTCAGCAGCCGGCCGATCGTGGTGAGCAGCTTCTCGTCGGCCTCGCTGAACGGCGTCCCGTCCTTCTTCTGATACGCGCTCAGCACGCCGACGAGCTGCTCCTTCGTCGCGAGCGGCACCGAGAGCACCGAGCGCGAGAAGTGATCGAGGAAGGAGAATTTCACGATATTGACGTCGTGAGTGACGTCCGAGATCAGCAGGGATTTCCGCTGCTGGGCCACGAAACCGTGAATGCCCTTCCCGAGCGGGATGCGAAGGTCGCCGAGTTCCTCGGGGAGGCCGATCTTCGCCTTCAGATACAGGTCGTCGCGATCGCCGTTGTAGATCATGAGCGAAACACCGTTGCATGCGAGGGCCGCGGCGATGTCGGCCACGACCTCGTCGAGCAGGTTTGCATCGCCCGCCCGCTCCGACAGTTTCTCGGAGATGGCGAACAGATTCGTCATCTCGCGCACCTGCTGGTTCGAACTGCTCAGCAGGCGCGCGTTCTCGAGGACCTTCGTCACCATCGAGGCGAGGGTGCTGAGCGTGGTGCAGTCGTCCTTCGTGAACGCGTTGATCTCGGACGAGTCGACCGAAATGACGCCGATGAGCTTGTCGCCCACCGTCAGCGGGACGGCCATTTCGGAGTAGATCGCCTCGGGGGTCTCGATGTAGCGAGGCTCGAGCAGGACGTTCGGAACGACGAGCGGCTCGCGGTTCTTCGCGACCCAGCCCGTGATGCCCTGGCCGATCGGAACCCGAATCTTCTTGACCTCCTGCGGATACGCGCCGCGGGCGACGGCGACCTCGAGATACCGCTTCTTGTCCTTGCGGAGGAGAAGGGCGCCGCAGGTGGCGTTCGTTATATCGATCGCTATATCCATCAGGAACTCGAGCAGGTTCTGAAAGTCCAGGGTCGAGTTCATGATGTTCGATGCCTCTTCGAGCACCGACAGGATCTTTTCCTTGCGGCGAAGCGCCTCGCGTTCGCACGCCATGTCGGTCTGCTGCTGGAAGAAG
>Ga0208197_1000208_pt1 | contig 81141 bp, 64 predicted proteins | sample AD_JPNNA4_MetaG_FD_184444 | JGI IMG/M metagenome (GOLD analysis project Ga0208197, IMG submission 184444) | Active sludge microbial communities of municipal wastewater-treating anaerobic digesters from Japan - AD_JPNNA4_MetaG (SPAdes) (version 2) | ecosystem: Engineered > Bioreactor > Anaerobic...
GTTCTCGGCCGTTCCTTCGCGGTCTCGGCGGACAGGCCCAGGTCGGAGAGGACACCGAGAAGCTGCAGATGGCGGCAAAAATCCTCCAGTCGATCAAGGAGGAGGTATCGTCGGTGCGATTTCGGGATTTCTGGTCGTATGCCGACTCGAACACGCCCGACAGCGGCGGCGAATATAAACTTGACGATATGTTCTGGCCCCATTCCCGCGACGAGGTCGTCAGCTACCAGAAAAAATACCGGGACTTCAACGCCCGGGGAACGTTCAAGTTCGTCAAGCGCCAGGGCCGCGAGCCAAGCGACCGGAGCGTGCTTTTTTTCAAGGTCTGGGTGACCTGGATCCAGCCGAACGCCGGCAAGCAGGAGCGTTCCACGAGCATGATCCTCGTGGAACCGAAATCGTGATCGAATGAGACGGGAGGACGTGCCATGAAACATTCCAACAGAAGCCGCGGGTTCACCCTGGTCGAGGTCATGGTGGCTACCGCCGTGTTCGCTCTCGCCGCCGGCGGCATCTATGCGTTTCTGCGCCATGGGAATCTCGAGAGTACCCGGGCGTATACGCGCCAGGGGATGGTGAACCAGGCCACGACGGTGCTGAAGGCGATGCAGGATGATTTCCGGATGGCCGCATCGGCGAGCCTGAAGTTCGATGCGGACAAGGGCGAAGTCACCCTTCAGCAGCATCGGAACGGCGACGATCTCGCGCTGATCAGCTACAAATGGGAAAAACCGCGACTGATCCGGAAGGTCGTGTACAAGGGCAGTACTTCGATCCGAGTGCTGAGCACGGCGATGGACGCGTTTTCGGTCGAGACGAAGCCCCGCCCGTCGATTTCTGAAGACGATCTTCCCGACACCCCCGAGCAGGTGTCGATCAAGCTGAGCCTCCGGGCGAACATTCCCGGCCTCACGCAGGACCTCGTCCACGACCAGCACGTCATGGCGACGATGCGCGAGGTGTCGTCGGCGAAGAACGATCCTCACTGGCGCGACGTCGGGAACATGAAAGGCGTGTTCAGCACCTACGGAAACCTGCTCAACAGCATCGGCGACGATGCCAAGCTGCTCGTGGAGGACATCGGCAAGACGCTCCAGAGCGATCTCGACAGGCTCGAAGCGAACGTCGAGGAAGCCCTGAACAAGCCCAAGGCGAATCTTGAGGCGACGAAACGGGAACTCAAGAACGCCCTGAACGACATCGCCAACGCCGACCTCGATCTGACCTCGGCCATCAAGGACTGCGAAACGAACATGAGCGATCTTCCCGAAGACATTTTCGAGCGGAAACTGTCGAAGGCGGGCACCTGGTTCGCGAGCAAGGAGAAAGCCCTCAACCGCGTAAAAAACAGCTTTGCCAGCATGAAGACCATCGAGCAGATGGATTACAAGAAGCTGGAAAAGGCCGCCGGCTCGTTCGAACTCAAGGACACGTTCAAGAGCATCTTCGACGCGAAAAAAGATGCCATGACACAGAAGATCACTCTGGCCAACAACAAGAAAAAAGTCGAAGACCTGCTGACCAAGGTCGAAAACGCGGATCCCAGCAAGGGCGAGTGACGCCTATCCCGGCCGCAAGCCGGAATCATCCGACATCGGGTGATTCCGGCTTTTCGTTTCGCATGCCCAGCAGTTCGTAGACCGGAACCGAGCGAGTGCCGCTTTCCAGTTCCATTCGTTCGATATACCCGAACCGGATTTTTCCCGCCGCGGAACGGATCGTGACGGGCTCGATCATGATGCCGGTCGTGCGGGCCTTCTTGCTTTCCGCTTCGAGTTTCATCGCAACCTGCAGGGTGCGCCCGATCACGGTGTAGTCGAGCCGGCCACGGGAAGAGCCGATACAGCCGGCGACCACCTGGCCGCAGGCGAGTCCGATTCCCGTCTGGACGGTGAACAGGCCCTGTTTCGCGCGATCGCGATTGAATTCGTCGAGGGCTTCGCGCATGGCGAAGGCGGCCCGGCAGGCACGCACCGCAGAAGGTTCTTCTCCTTCGCGAGGGTAGAATACCGCCTGAATGGCGTCGCCGATGAACTTGTCGAGAACGCCGTGGTGGTCCTTGATGCACCGAGCCATTTTCGTGAAATACCCGTTGAGCATCAGAACGACCTGTTCTGGAGGATGCGTTTCGGAGATCGTTGTAAAGCCTCTGATATCTGAAAACAGGATCGTCGCCTCGACGCGCTGTCCGCCTGGTCTGATGCCGCTGTCGTCGTCGCGCGCGACGACCTGGAGGACATCTTCGGACACGAGGCGGCTCATTCGTTCCTTTTCCTGCAAACCTTCCGCCATGCGGTTGAGCGAATCCCCGAGTTCTCCGAATTCGTCGAGGGTCTCGGTTTGAACACGCCACGAGAGACTTCCTCTCGACGTGGCCTGGATCGCCTCGATGAACGACGCCATCGGCCGGGTCAGGAACCACGTCGTGGCGCGGGCGATGAGAACGGCGAGGAACAGGGCACACAACACGAGCGCCAGACCCCAGGTGCGCGTGAAACCGCCGGGGAGCTCGTCGAGCGGTTCCGCATAGGCCATCGCGAGATAAGCTCCCATACCCATCATCCGGCCGGCGGCCAGATACGGGGTGGCTCCTCGCATATTGTTCATCCGTCCGTTGGTACGTGAGGCGAGGAAGGAATTCGCCAGCCATTTGCGGCTTTCCGCGAGCTCCACGAAGGGAACGGTGAACGTCGGCCATTCGAGGTTCACCGTTTCGCTGGTCTTCGTGGGAATACGATATACATGAATATATATTTTGAATCCGTTCTTTTCGCGGCAAAGAAGGCGGGGATGCCGTTCCAGAATCCGGAAAAAGGGAACGAAGGGCATGTGAGGCTCGAGAACCCCGATGGCGGCGATTTTTGGCGGCACCCCGGCCGAGCCGCCGCCGAGCATGACCAGTTTCTGGAAGGTTCCAGAAACTGGGTTTTCAAACAGACAGCCGGGATTCGCAAACAATTCGCCGAAGTATTTCATATCGAAGTTCTTTTCGAGAACCGACAAGGAAATGGCGATCGCGTTCTGGATTTTCTCCTGCGTCTTGCGATCCAGCTGGGAAAAAGCGCCCCGGGCACACATCGTCTCGGCCAGCGGTCCCCGGAGAAAATCTCCGATCCGTTTCATGAGGCTGTTCTTGTTGCCGCCCCACACGAACCGCTCCTCTCCGTCGTTGCGGAACCACTGCATCCCCACCATCACCTGGGCACTCTTCAGGCTTCGCACCCAGGCTTCTCCATGGGTTGCATCGCGGGTGTTTCGCCACAGCGCACGCTGTACGGAGCGCAAGCGTTTTTCAGCCCGCAGAGCAGATGCCCGCATGAACCGGTCGAGACGTTCGAGTTCGAGCGTCATGACGTCGAGCGTTTCCTCCGCCTTCAGGTCGTGTTCCGAACGGAGAAACGCGCGTCCCATCCAGCCGATCCCGACGAGCGGCACGACGGCCCCCAAGAGGAACACCAGCGTCACCTTGGTGCCGATCCCCGTCGACAGCGGCAGTTCCGGGCTCATCAGCCGTGACAGCACGAAAAGGCCCAGAAGGCCGGCGATTCCGAGAACGATATCCAGAAGCGAGCGCCCATCGGGCGAAAGAACGGTCAGCTCATCCGACCGGATCCGGATTCCAAGAACGGGAAGCCGACCTTTCTCGATCAGATCGACCAGTTCCGGATTCCATCGTGTCAGGTTGAGAATCCTGCCCGGGGCCAGATCGAGATAAATCAGATCGCCGTTCTCACGTTCGAATCGTGGAAGGCCGTGCGCGGAACGCATGCCGAACAGCCGTTCTCCCTTCGTCGTTCTGCGATGCCCGATCTTCCGAAGAATCACGCCGGGGCGCATGTCCTTGTCGAGAAAACTCACCTGGATCAACGCGTCCATCTGGCCGGAGCCGGCTGAAAACACGGGGATATTGATGATGAAGCAGGAACTTTGGTGCAGGAGGGAATACGCGGGAAAGGCCTTTGCATACCATTCCTCCATGCTGCTTGGGATGTCCAGGAGACTTCGGATGACTCCGTCAGACCAGCGGCATGACGGGGGCTTGCCGACGAGGAGTTGACGCAGGAATTCCATCCCGAACCGGGAGGAATAAAACAGGAAATATTCGCGCATCGCGGCTTTCAGGACGCCGGTGTCCACCCTTCCCCGAAGCGCCGGTGTCAGATAGGCGTTCTGGGATTCGGCGCCCATGACGAGGACATACGCCGGCGGGATTCCCGTCAGTTCGAAGATCTTCCTCCTCAGCCGGAGAACCGACTCGCCTCTCGTCAGCGTCTTCGGGTCGAACGACGCCAGCCAGGGCCAGTTGCGACTTGGAGCCCACGGATCGATATTCTTCTGCTGGAGCAATTCATGCAGGATCTCGCTCGCTCCGAGATCCGCCTGAAAGTCCTGCATCTGCGTCACGCAGTCCTGGCGAGCCTGCATCAGGCGTTCCTCGGCCTGCCGGGCGATCTCGCCCAGGTAGAAGGATCGGAACACCGCCAGCGGGATGACGACGAGAAACAGCCACAGGCCGATCATCTCGCGAATGCCCGGTTTGCGGCGGCCGGCGGCGGACGTCGTTCGATGCGGTCCGTTCACGCCCCGGCCTCCGGCAACAGTTCGAACAGGCTCACCGGCAGATCCTTGCCTTTGATCGGAATGGCTCCGAGAGGCTGGACGACACACGTTCCCCGGCACACCTCGGCCGTGGCAGGGCAGATGGCGATGCCGGTCCGGCTGGCCAGCTCGGAGCGGGACTCGAGCCGGGCGGCGAGATTCACCGTGTCGCCGATGACGGTGAGCGACTGCCGCCCGTCCTCCGACCCGATGTAGCCGGAGATCATCTCACCCGTGGCGATGCCGATGCCGATCTCGATCTGAAAGCTTCCCGCCGCGGCCCGCTCCCGGTTGAGCGTCGCGAGTTCGCGCCTCATATCGAGAGCCGTTCCGGCGGCCCTGAGTTCCGGGGGGGCGGCATTCTCCAGAGGAGCGAACACCGCCATTATTGCGTCAGATATATATTTATCGATCGTTCCCCGCCGAGCGGTTATGACGCTCTCCATGACGTCGAAATACCGGTTCAGGAGGGCCACGACGTCCTCGGGCGGCTGCGACTCGGCCAGCGAGGAAAATCCCCGGATATGCGCGAACAGCACGGTCCGGCGGACTCGCAGTCCGCCAGCATCCCGCATCGCGGCCTGGTCCCGGCGGACGGAGCGAAGGGCCTCGTCGGACACGAAGCGGGTCAGCCGCTGGCGCTCCCTGAGGCCCCGGGTCATGAGGTTGAACTCGTGGCCCAGCATCGCAAACTCGTCCTTCGTTTCGAGGGTGACGTCGACGTCGAGCTCGCCCTTCCCCACTCTGGCGGCGGCCTCGGTCAGTTTTCGGAGCGGCCGGGCGAAAGCTCCGGCGAGCACCATTCCCTGCAAGAAAAGAATGCCGACCGAGTACACGGCCAGGAGCATCGCCCATCCGGTTTCCGTCTGCCACCAGGCGATGTCGCTCCGCCAGTGACCGCCCGCGACGGCGACGAAGGGAAGCGGCGAGAATTTTCGGACGGCGAAGAGCATCGGCAGGCCGTTTTCCCGCGTATCCCAGGTTCCTTCGAGGTCTGAATCAACCGCTCTGCGGGCGACCGATCGCAGCAGGGCGTCCCGCCGCGCCCCTTCGGGCCAGACGCCGGACGTCGCGTCTCCCGCCCCCTGGAGATGAGGGATCGAAAACAGCCCGGCGCGCACCTGGAAGCCGGACCGCCCATCACCCAGGTTGCCAAGCGGGTTGGCAAGACTCCGCATGTAGCTTTCGGCCAGGCTGATATAGGTTTCACGCGCGAACAGAACGCCAATGGGGGTGGGAAGAGCCGCATCCGCCTCGGTAACGATCTCGAGGCTGTACTGCGCCGCCCGGTCGCCGAAAAGGCTGATCTCCAGCGGCCTGAAGTCCTGCAGGAGAATGCCGTTGAGTTCGCGATTCTGGAACGCTTCGGCGAAGGCCGCCGCGGAAATCATGCCCCCGCTTTTTTTCACGGCGTCTTCCGTTTCCGGAGTGATACTGCGGGTGAAACGCAGAAGCGCCCATGCCATCGCCTTGAAGGGATCGGCGATGATCCGCTCGATCCGAGTTTCGTCCCACGGCCCGCGCCCCTGGGGAAAGGTACGAATCAGGGTCTGCCCGTCCCGCCGGACATACTGCACCGTATCGAGTTCGCTTTCCCGTAGCAGCCGATCGAGAAGGTTCGCCACCTTTGAAATGGGCCATGAGTCACTTTTCCCGAAGCGTTTCCGCCACTTCAGAAATCGTGTCCGATGCGAAAGCGAGTAACTCTTCAAACCGTTTTCGAGCCGGGCGAGCTGTTCGGACATCGAGATCAGCTCCCGCTTGATTTCGAGGCGCTGATGGAAGCTGAAATACGCGGTAGCGGCAGTCCAGAACGCCAGCAGCGGAAATGCCATGGCCAGCCCAAGAGCGAAGAGGAGCTTTCCCCGGACGTCCATGTTCCGGACGAACATCCAGCGATCGCCAAACAGGATCAGCCACAAGGCAAAAAGGCCGCCGGCCGAGAGCAGAAAGTCGACGAGCGAAAAAAAACGTCGGGCCGGGTGGCGAATCCGTTCCCATCCGATCCGCACCCCGAGATACGGCGAATCCTTTCCCGCCGTTATGCCCTTCACCGGCAGGCCGGGATCCCGGGCAAGAGGGTTCCAGAGAGTGATGCCTCGGCGGCTTTTCGTGAACACAGGGCCTCGAAGGGTTTTGCCGCGGCCGAAGAGATATCCGAACTGCTCCGGCGCGCCAAGGCGGGCAGCCTGGTCGGCAAGACGCCGGGCAGGAACGGTCCGGTCGAGCACCCCGACGAGATATCCTCCCAGCAAGGGCGCATCGGGCTGGTCGGAAGCGGTGATGAACCGGTGATACAGAACGAGTTTTTCCCCTCCGAACCGGTGGGTGAAAAAGCTGCGAGGCTGCGCCGGGACTCCGAAGGGCAATGCATACATGCCGAAATAATATGTGACGAAACGCGTCACCTCGGCTCGCAGGCGCTCGATTCCCGCGTTTCCCTCCCAGCGGCGGCGATCGTCGGGAACCCCTTTTTCCGGCTGCCACAGGCTTCGGCCGGGGGTTCTCGCCAGCGCATGAAGCCAGTTCCTCACGCTCCGCCGGGAAAACTGCTCCAACGGGGAAATATACGCCGGGTTCGTTCGTATCTCGCTCTCCCGGCCATCCGGCCCGAAGGTGAACAGGAACAGCGGCGCGGTCCCGAAGGCGTTCCCGAACCCCCGCCAGAGATCTTCCGCGAGAGCGGCTGCTTCGAACGGAAGAGGGGCGTCCCGACTGAAGCGGAATCGGTTCTCTTCGCCGACCGGGGGAAAGCCGGCACGACGTTCGATCCGCTGGAGAGCATCCGCCAGTCCCCGCTCCAGTTTCAGCCGGTTCGCGGCGTCCTCGGCCTCGTTCATCAACTCGCGCTTCACCAGCTGGAGATTCGTCGCCTCTTCGCGCCGGATCACCTCTCTGAATGCGAACCGCAGGGTAAAAAACGGAAGGAGGATAACGAGAAACCAGAACAGCAGACGTGCTTCGGGGGCGATTTCCCGCGGGCGTATCACCGTCTCCGCATGGCTGTCGCGAGGTTGTTTCATGCCGTCTTCCATCATCGGGCATATTGTATCGCATCCCGTTCTTCCGTGGTATACGGACGGTTCATCGGCGGGACGGCCCCATGAAATCCGCACGGGATTTGACTTTTTCAGGCTTCCGTGCGAAACTTGGACGTTATTCCGGGCTTTCGGCACGGTACCGAAGCCTGATTTTCGAAGGAGCCTTCATGAAAAAGACGAACCAGACAGGAACGGAGCGTGAAACGATGCCCACGACCACGACGAACCGCCTTCCCTACAAGGTGAAAGATATCGATCTTTGGCAGCTCGGCCGCAAGGAGATCGAGATCGCCGAGCACGAAATGCCCGGCCTTATGGCCCTGCGCGAGAAGTACGGCGCGAAGAAACCCCTCCGCGGCGCGCGCATCGCCGGGTCGCTGCATATGACCGTCCAGACCGCCGTTCTGATCGAGACTCTGGCCGAGCTCGGCGCCGACGTCCGGTGGTGCAGCTGCAATATCTTTTCGACGCAGGACACCGCCGCGGCGGCCATCGCCAAGCGCGGCATCCCGGTCTTCGCCTGGAAGGGCGAAACCCTCGAAGAGTATTGGTGGTGCACGCAGGAAGCGCTGACCTGGCCGGACGGCCAGGGCCCGACCCTGATCGTTGATGACGGCGGCGACGCCACGATGATGATTCACATTGGCTACGAAGCCGAGCGCAATCCGAAGATCCTCGACCGGCACGCCGAGGGTGAAGACGAGCAGGAACTGCTCGCGATCCTCAAGAAGACCCTGAAGGCCGAGCCCAGGAAGTGGACGAACATGCTGCCGCACATCAAGGGCGTCAGCGAGGAAACGACGACCGGCGTTCATCGCCTGTACAAGATGATGGAAGAGAAGAAGCTCCTCTTCCCCGCGATCAACGTGAACGACTCGGTCACCAAGTCGAAGTTCGACAACCTGTACGGCTGCCGCGAAAGCCTCGTCGACGGCATCAAGCGCGCGACCGACGTCATGATCGCCGGCAAAGTCGCTGTCGTGTGCGGCTACGGCGACGTCGGCAAGGGCTGCGCCCAGGCGCTGCGCTCGTATGGCGCGCACGTCGTCGTCACCGAGATCGACCCGATCTGCGCCCTGCAGGCCATGATGGCCGGCTACGTCGTCGACACCGTCGAGAACACGCTCGGCAAGGCCGACATCTACGTCACCACGACCGGCAACCGCGACATCATCACCGCCGACCACATGGCGAAAATGAAGGATCAGGCGATCGTCTGCAACATCGGACACTTCGACAACGAGATCCAGATGAGCAAGCTCGAGACCTGGAAGGGCGTGAAGCGCACGAACATCAAGCCCCAGGTCGACCGCTACACCTACGCCGACGGCCACAGCATCTACATTCTGGCCGAAGGCCGCCTCGTCAATCTCGGCTGCGCCCGCGGCCACCCCAGCTTCGTGATGAGCAGCTCGTTCACGAACCAGACGCTCGCCCAGATCGACCTCTGGACCAGCGACCACAAGGTCGGCGTCTACACTCTCTCGAAGAAGCTCGACGAGGAAGTCGCCCGCCTGCACCTCGAGAAGCTCGGCGCGAAGCTCACCGTGCTGACGAAGGACCAGGCCGACTACATCGGCGTCCCGGTCGAGGGGCCCTACAAGTCGGACCACTACCGCTACTGAGCCGTATTCCCGAAGCCGCCCGGCCGCAAAGCCGGGCGGTTTTGTTTTTACCGGCCTGTTCGCACCCGACGCTGGAGGGCGTGAAAACGCCTCCCCACGGATCGAGGAGTTCCCGTTTTCCCTGCTCGTTTCCTTGCCAGGATATATTCTTGTCAGATAGCATGGTACATGCCTTGGTTCGTATTTTGAATTGGGAAAAGGAACATCTATGCGCCGAAGAACAACGCAGATCGCGGTTATTCTCCTGGCCGGTCTTTTCGTCATCGATTCGTTCCCCGTCCTTGCCGGTCCTTTCGACGGGAAACCAGTGAACGTCGAGAGCGATGCACAACGCCCCGCCGCGGTCAACGTATCTTCCGGTGATTCGCATCGCGCTGACCCTGCTCCCACATGGTGCGAGCCGCCCTTCGAGTCCTTCGAGCTCCTCGTGGCATATCTTGTCGCCAACCAAGTCAACTCAGCGGGACGACACGGAGGGGTCTGGGCTCGCCTCGATGCCGTTCTTCTCGAGCATGCCCATTTGGCAAAGACCCCGAGGACGCGATGATGCTCTGGTCATTGGCGTACCAACGCGCGACGAAAGACTACCTGGCCAACCAGGCCTACCGGCTCCGCACTGCGCAGAAAACCGCCGTCGCCAAGAACAAGACAGAAAAAGCGTCTTCGGTCTCGCCGACCCCCTTCAAAACATTCGGGGAACTCGCCGCATGGCGGTCGCGCCAACCGGATTTCGACCATAACAGCCAACAATTTCGCGTCATCGATCCCATGGTGCTGGCCCACATGCCTCTCGTGAAAAAATTCGAGGATTTTTCAATCCTTCGTACCATGTGCGTTTCAGACTCCGCCATGAATGCCATCGCCTGGCAGGCTCTCGAAGCGGCGCGCACCCCGAACGAGGTGATCCGTGCGGCAAAGATGTCGGCCGGAAATGCCACGGACCTGAACCCCTGGGCGCGTATCATCGTCTACGGGGCAACGAAATTCACCGATACGACCAGCCTGGTGACGCTTGCCAGGATGCTGGATTCGAACGGACAACCGCTTGCCGCGGAAGACCTCATGCGCACTGCCGCCGGCTATGCAAAGACCAAGCAGGATGCAGAACTGGTTCTGAAATACACGCCGCTTCTCAAAAGGAGCGGGATGAAGAAGGCCCTCCCGGCCGCCCTTCGCTAGATATCGCTCAATCACGGGGATGACAGGGGCTGATTTCGCCCCGCGTTTGCGCGGGCGAAAAGCGCCATTAGAATATATATGAAGGAGTATAGCATGAAGGGTCTTCGGATGTTCGGCGTGTTTGGATTGTTGTCTCTCTGCCTGTTGCTGGCGGTTCAGCCCGCCGTCGCCTTCAATCCGCAGGAGTATCTTTTCTGCGACCTCACCATCCGGGTGCTCGACGTGAAGTTCGAGCACAAGGGCGCCATTTTCAACGTCTTCGCCGGGAAGAAGCTCTCGAGACTCACTGCCGAGATCGTGACCTGCGACGTCGATTCGAAGGAGAAGAAAGCCGCTCCGAACGCCTTCGAGTATCTGCAGAAGAACGCCAAGGAGATCGACCTGTTCTACGGCGGTCACCCCGAGGACAACAAGATGCCCGACCTCAGCCCGAGAGCTCTCCGGAAGACCCCCATCAAGGTCCGGGCCGTGGTGCTGATCGAGGGCGGCGACGTCAGGACCTTTTTCACCTTCTTCAACCCTAACGACGAGTTCCCCATCTTCTGGCACAACTCTCAGCTCCGCGACCTCGACCCCAAGACCAGTAAGACGAAATAGGAGAAGCAATCTATCTGAAAGGCCAGAACGATACCGGCAATGGCCCCTCCATTACTACTCGTCTCATATGTTAGTCAACAGCTATCACGAGTAAAATATAATTCCTCCAGACCGACAAGGCACAGCCGTTCGCCCTGAGCTTGTCGAAGGGCGAGTGCATTCGTGCTTCGACAAGCTCAGCACGAACGGTATCGAGTATGCGGGTGATTGTCGTGTTACTGGTGAGACGAGTAGTAGTCCGGGCTCCTCCGATCTATAGCACGGCGATATATATCATTTCGAATATGACTCGACATGTCGAAGAGCCGCGTCGAGGTCTGCCGAAGCGGCGAAGGCCCTGCCGGCTGCCGCCGTTCGGAGCTTTTCCGCGAGGGTTTCGCGGCAGTCGCACACCTGGCGGATGCAGGAGTCGAGGCGGGCGGCATCGGCCTCTTCGGGGGGAAGCACGTATTGCCAGCCGAGTTCGGCCGCCAGGCCGGTCATCTTCGGATCGACGGCAAGGCCGATCCAGGGGACGCCGGCGATCGTCGCCAGCACCGCGGCGTGGAGGCGCATGGTGACGATGAACTCGCAGGAGGCGAAGGTTTCGTCGGCGGCGGCCGCATCGCGGAGAATCGTGACCGGCAGGAGCGCCGGCTGATTCCGCCACGGTTCTTCGTCTTCACCCAGCTGGAAGGCGAGCGGGAGAATTCTATAGCCGGAGGTTTTGGCCCAGCCGGCAAGCCGTTCGGCGATGACCGGCGACATCGGGAACGAACCCCGCAGGATGACGCCGACGGTTTTCACTCCGGCAGGCGGTCGCGACGAGGAACCTGACCGGGGCCGCAGAAAGGCGAGGTCGGCCCCGACAGCGGCGGAAAGGGCGGGCCCGGGGAGCCTGGCGAGCGTCATCGCGGCTTCCCTGTCGCGGCAGGAGATATACGAGGCGAACTCGAGGACCATCCGGGCGGCGGATGCGGCGAGATACCGCTGGACCGTGCCGGGCGTGCCCCAGGGACCGAAGCCCTGGCCGCAGAGGATGAGACGCGCCCCCAGCAGGCGGCCGAAGGCGAGAAGCGCGAGATAATACAGCAGACTGCCGAGGCTCGTCGTCGCCTGCAGGAGACTGCCTCCGGGAACGACCACGGCTCGGGCGGCGGCGAGTTCTTCGAGAAGGCCGAGCAGGTCACGCCGTGAGACGGCCCGAACGTGGTCGCCCTTTTCCTCCCATTCCGCCGGCCCCCAGATGACGCTCCATTTCAGGTCCGGGCGGCGGCGGGCGGCCTCTTCGGCGAAACTGCGCCACAGCAGTTCGTCCCCCAGGTTTCCGAAGCCGAAATACCCGACCAGGACGCTCCTGTCGCTTTTGCACCCCGCGCAGGCCAGGACCCGGCAGACAAGATAGACGGCCAGCAACGCCGCTCCCGTGAGCAGGCCCGTCCAGAGGCCGTTGAATCCGCGCAGGAACGCGAGCGACAGGGGCGAGTGGAAATGGCAGAACGTGTTGACCAGCGAGACCTGGCCCATCTGCATGAAGAGGGCGAGCACGGGAAGGATTTCGGAAACGCCGCGGCGCCTGAAGAACAGGAAGAACAGCGCCGCCGGATACCCGATCAGGAACTCCTTGTTCCGGGGCCGCGCGATCAGCAGGTTTTCCAGGAACGTCCGGCCGATGTCCTCCATCGCCGACGGTTTGAGGAACGTGACATTTCCCGACCGCAGCAGATACAGCAGGGTTCCGCCGCCGACCGCGAGACCGATGAACAGCTCTCTGACCGTCAGAGGCCGCGCGAACAGCGTCAGCAGGCCGCCGCCGTACCGGCGCAGCGCCCAGACCGCCGTCCAGGCCAACGGCGCGATGAAAGCCAGTTTGATGCCGCGGAACTGCTCGAACTTGAGCAGGTAGATCGTTTCGGCATGCAGGGCCGCGACCAGGGCGCCGCCGAGGAAGCCCGGCAGTGACAGGCGCAGGAAGAAGCCTGCGAGGCCACCGAACGACGCCGGCTTCCCCGCTGCCATCGAGGCTTCGTTTGCGCCCATGGCCCAGATGCAGCCGAGCGTCGACCAGGCGATCGCGCCGACGAGGCCGGCGAACGCGATGAAGAGCGGAACCGGCAGGATGCTCCAGGCGCCGGCGGCAACGCCGAACGTCAGCCAGATATCGCGTTCGGCGGGATACCGCCATCTCGTGGCGGCAAGCAGGAGGGGAACGCCGAGCAGGAGAGCGAGGCCGATGGCCAGGCGCTCGGCCGGCGACGCCTTTCCGACCATGTGCCGGGGCTCGTCCCGGCGCTGTTCGTCGAGCCTCGGGATCTGAAAACCGTCGGCCTGCAGTCGCTTCACGACGGCGCCGAGGTAATCGAGATTGAACTGGACGAGGTCCCCGATGAATTTTTTCTTGTCCTGGAAGAAGCACCGCATGTACAGCATCTTCAGGCGGCGCTCGCGGACGGCCCTCACCCACCTGGCAATAGCACGCGATACATTATAATTCTCGTCGAGCTCCTTCCGGCCGATGCTGTGGACCCGCACGAAGGGGCGCTTTCCGCGAAGGCCCTCCAACAGGGCATCCATGCCGTCCTGGTCGTTGAACTCGACCCAGCCGATCCGGTAGGAACGGTGCGTCAGCTCGTCGATGGTTGCGGCGAGGGCGCCGCGGCTTCCGAGCACCTCCTCTTCGGCGAAGACGATCGCCGAAACATCGGCCGGATCGGGCAGGCCGGCGATCATCGAGCGGATGGCGCCCGCGGTCAGGCCGGGATGGTTGTATATTCTCAGGACGATCCCGAGGCCGCACTCGCGCGCCAGGCTCAGATACTCTTTCGAAAAACCCAGACCGACGCGGGTTTTGAAATCCTCGCCCGATCTGCGGACGATGAGCAGGTTCAGGCTGACCCGGCGGACGCGGCCGCCCGGCAGTTTCCAGCCCAGATGGTGCTCGATGCGGTCCAGGAGGCCGCTCTCCTGGGACCAGATCCAGAGGGCGCCCTGCGGCTCGACGATCTCGGTCCCGTACGACGCGACATCTCCCTCCACGGCCATCTGGCGCAGGTCGGCAAGATTGAGGATGGAGATCCGGCCTTCGGTTTCGAGCGAATGGAGAGTGTCTTCCGAAATGCCGACGGAACTCGCCCCGCGCTCGGCCGCGGCGACGAGCATCTCCTGGAGCCTCCAGCCCTCCTGGCGGGCAAGCGTCCGAAGCTCGTCGAAATCCATGACGGTCTCGATAAAGGTATCGCGCGCCTCGGCACGCCATCGGAGCAGATCGCGCCCCCCTCCCGCCAGCAGGCCCGGCAGGACGAGTATAATGAGTATTATTATACTTTTTGGCATACCATGCGAAGCGTCGCCGGGCAAGGTGGGGGATCGCGTTTCCATACGGGGCTGCGTCGTCCGGTCAGCGTTCCGGATGCAATCCCATCGCCAGCACCAGGCTCATGCTCTGTGCTTCGAGGAGAAGGCCGGGCGTCTCGGGAACCAGGACCAGGTGGAACGCGGGCAGGAACGTCTCCGCCGCAAGTTCCTTCCCGTCGGTCAGGTCGATGAGGCTTTTCCCTCGCGGCGCACGAATCTTCAGCTTGCCGGATCGCACGACGACGAGCGCCCCCGGGGTCAGCTGGACCGTGTCCCCCTTGGGAATGACGACGGAGCGGAACCGGAAAAACTGGTCGAGGTAGCTCTTGGAAACGATCGGATCGCCCGTCGTTCCGGGCTCCTGCGCCGCCGCGATCACCGGCAGGACGGCGAGGACGGCGAGAACGAGCAGCACGGGCAGCGCCGGCAGCGGTCTGGCGGCCCTGCGTTTTTGTATATGATTCACGATATATGTTACCTCCCGGGGCAGGATTGGTTCGTCGAATCACACAGTACCATACCGCCGCACCGGGGGAAAGCCCCTCTTCCTCATCGTCCCACGAGGAGCGGGACAATCACCGGAATGCCCGACACCGTTCGTGCGCAGCCTGTCGATTGCACGCCGGTCCTTCGGGAGATCTCGCGGGAATGGCCGTCGTCGCGGGGAACCTACCCCGAAATCAGGAAAATCCCTTTCGGCTCGAGGCTGATCCGGATCTCCATGGATTCCCGCAGGCCCATTTTCCGGATCGCGGCGTCGTGGATGTCGATCTCGATCTGGACCTTCGTCTCCGAGCCGGTTTCGACGAGAAGGGTGTGCATTTTTCCGCGCAGGAAGATCTTCGAGATCGTTCCCGGAAAAACGTTCTGCTTGTCATCCTGCCGCCTGTCGGCCCTCATGACGTAAACGGCTTCCGGCCGAATCCCGAAATGGACGGCCTGGCCGGCCGCGTATTTTTGCCGGCAGCGGCAGGGAACGGCGACCGTCTGGCGAATGTCTTCCCAGAGGAGCGTCACGCCCGTCTCGGTTATCTCGAGCACCTTTCCCGGGAAGACGTTCTTGATGCCGAAGAACGAAGCGGCCGCGAACGAGCGGGGATACGAGTAGATGTCATCCCGGCTTCCGCTCTGGAGAATCCTGCCGTCCATCATGATCGAGATGTGATTTCCGAGGAAAAACGCCTCGTCGTGATCGTGGGTGACGATCAGCGTCGTCATCCGGAATTCTTCGAGGAGGCTTTTCAGCAGGCGGCGGATCTCCTCGCGGAACGAGTGGTCAATGGCGGAAAACGGTTCGTCCAGGACGAGCAGCACGGGCTTCGTCACCAGCGCCCGGGCGAGCGCCACGCGCTGTTTCTCGCCGCCGCTGAGGTTCTGCGGCCACCGGTCGAGCAGGTTGCCGATGCGCAGGAACTCCACCAGGTGATCGAGGAACGGCGCGACTTCGGCGGGATCGATGGCGTTGGCCCGGACGCCGTAGAGGATGTTGTCGCGAACCGTCATCGTCGGAAACAGGCAGGTGTCCTGCGGCACGAAGGCGATCCGCCGCCTGTGCGGCGGGACCCCCGTTATCTCGCGGCCCTCGAGCAGGATCGAGCCCGTCTCGGGAGAGCGCAGTCCGATCAGGGTTTCCAGGAGAAAGGTCTTTCCGGCGCCCGTCGGGCCGACGATGACGTGGCAGTCGCCCCGAGGTATTTTCAGCGATATTGAATCGAGCCGGAACGAACCGACGACGGCGCTAACCTCGCGGAACTCAATCATACCGCACCGTCAGCACGAACCTGAGAACGAACAGGACCGAAAACCCGAGAGAGACGAGAATGAGGATCATCAGCGCCATTCCTTCGATGTCGGCGCTTCCGACGCGCATGAAAATCGAGATCGGAAGGGTTTCCGTCTTCATCGGCATCGCTCCGACCAGCATGATGGTCGCACCGAACTCGCCGATGCATTTCGAGAACGTCAGGATCGTCGCCGCCAGGATGCCGGTTTTCGCCATGGGCAGCGTGACCGTCAGAAAAGCCCGGAGCGGCGTCGCCCCCAGCGTGCAGGCAACCATCTCGTATCGGGGCGAGATGGCGTCGAACGTATTCTTCATCGTGCGCACGGCGATTCCGACCGTGGTCAAAAACTGCGCCAGGATGATCCCTGGAAATTCGAACACGAACGTCACGCCGTGCGTCTGCGCGAACTCGCCGACCCTCGTCTGGAAGAAAATCAGCACCATGGCCCCCAGGGCGATGGGCGTCACGACGAGCGGCAGCTCGAGCAGGAGATCGACGGTCCGCTTTCCCGCGAAATCGTATCGGGAAAGAGCGTAGGCGGAAGGAACGGCGAGAACCATCGAGAGGAGCGTTGCGATCACCGCGGCTTTCAGGCTGAGCATCATCGAAAACCACACGCGCTCCGAAGCGAGGGCCCGGGCGAGTCTGAGCGGGTCGATGAACGCGAAGAGGCTCAACACCAGAACGAGATACAGCGCGAATATGCCAAACGCGATCCCGATGGTCAGTTTCTTCAGCACATGCCGTTCCCCCGGGCTATTTCATCCATTCGGCCGGGACCTCGTAGGGAGCTCCCCCGACCGGCCTCTCCGCCCCGAGATACTCGAGCGCCTCACCGGGGGTCGTAAAATAGTGGAATTTCTTGAAGAATTCAAGCCCTTCCGGGGATTTCATGAACTCGACGAACTTTTTCGCGGCCTCGACATGGCGTGAGTTCTTCGTCACGGCGACGGCCAGGTAGCTGATCCGGACGACCTCCTCGGGGGGCAACTTGACCGACTGGATCAGTTCGGGGTTCCAGTGTTCGAACACGCTCCAGCCGATGACCGCATCGACCGTTTTCAGGGAAATGGCGGCAGCGGTTTTTTCACAACTTTCCGTGTATGTCACGAGATTCGCCCGGAACGCCCGCTTCTCTTCCGGGGTGAACAACCGTTCCACGAGTTCGACGGCGAAGACACCGAGGCACACGGTTTCGGGGTGGGCGATGGCCACCTTGAGGCCGGGGCGGCAGAGATCCTTGAGCGAGGCGATGTTGCGGGGATTTCCCCTCTGCACATTGATGGCCGGAACGAGGTAGACGACCGGCGTGACGGTGGACTCGTCGATCAATCCCTCTTTTGCCGCCTTGTCGATGAAGTCGATCGAGCCCGGAAAGTAGACGTCTCCCTGCCTGGACAGCTTGATCTGCGAAAGCAACATCCCAGATCCGCCGATCGAGACGTCGACCTTGATGCCCGTTGCGGCTTCGAAGGCTTTGGCGAGCGGCTCCACGACAGGTTGCGCGGCGGCGCCGGCCATGAACAGAATGCGCTCTTCGGCCGCCCGGGCGGGGTTCAGACTTCCGGCGAGACACACGACAGCAACGAGAAACGTCACGAGTGATTTCATAGACACCTCAACTCAAAGTCGCACGGTTTGGCGTTTGGAACGGCCATCTAATTACCATTATACACTATTTTTTCATACTTTTCACGATCCGCCCGCACGGCCAAGGGAACAAAACCGGACGACGGGCGGACGTGCGCGGCGGTGCGCGGCCACTTGTCGAACCGCGGGAGAGAGGGTAGAATGACGGCCCAAGCTCAAGCGCAGGAGTCGTGCAGATGGCGATCGACGAAATCGAAGTTCCCGGTTCATCCGTTTCCCTCAAATGCTGGAACGCCCGGATCGACGATATTCCGGGTTTCTTCAAGAAACTCTCGGGGGAAACCGACGTTTTCTCGATCGATCCCGAGATTCCCGGTTTCCACGACTGCGACGCGAACAAGAAGATCATCCGCGGCTTCTACTCGTGCGTCACTCCGTTCGAGGTCGAGCATCTCGTCGACGGGATCACGACGAAAACGCTGTTCAAGAAGATCGAGAGCACCGAGTTCCTGCTGCTCGAGAACTGCATGTTCACGATGGGAAGAAGCGGACCGGGAAAGGGGCTTTCGAACGTGCTCTCCGCCGCCTCGGGCTACGGAGTGACGCAGATGGAGTTCGAGTTCCGGCAGATGAGCCAACTCCAGGACCGCCTCAGCCAGACGAAGGCGATCGTGCTGACCAACCCGAAGGACAAGGAAGTCCGGCGGGCGCGTCTCGCGGGGCTCATCGAAAGCTATACCGAATACAATGTTATCGACCCGCGCAATCACGGGATCGAGAACGTCTCCGGCCTCGTCGATTCTCCGCTCGGCCCGGTGACGATCACGGTGACGCGGAAAGGCGGCCTGCGGCTGCGCGTGAAGAAGGGGTTCATTCTCACGGTCGAGTGCCTGCTCTGGCTCCTGGCCCTGATCCGCGACGAGGAACCGCCTGAGGCCGTCGCCCGCCGCTCCTGACGCAGGGCGAAACACACCGCGACGTCACAAAGGCACGAAGAACATCCGATTTTTTTTGTGCCTGGCATGTGTGTTTCACTTCGAGAACCAATCCGCAGGTGACGCTGATGAAGCGGATTTCGCAGATGAAACTCCGAAAACCTTCTTCCCCTGGAGTTTCCGATCCCTCGCGAAAAAAGCTCGTTTCAGACGTTCGTTCTTATTGAGTCCTGCATATCAAAAACCAGCTTCGTGTCTCCGTTCGTGCTGAGCTTGTCGAAGCACGAACAGCCACTTGCCGATGATTCCTCATTTCGCCTTTCGACAGGCTCAGGGCGAACGGGTGGTTTTCATTCTGCAGGAATCAATATCTGCTCTTCATCAGGCTTTCATCTGCCTCTCATCTGCTGATGCCTTCCTGAAAACCTCGTTTTATTCAATGGAGTATATTTGTGGTGACGTATCGTTCACTCGAAGTGCTGGAGGCGTTCGACGGCGCGGCGGACGGTTTCGAGGACGAAGGGCTCCTGCTCGGTTTCGAGCAGGCCTTCGAGGGTCGGCAGGGCGACGCAGGCGACGCTTCCCATCTCGCCGAGCGCGTGCGCGGCGGCTTCGCGCGTGAGCGGGTCGCCCTCGACGACGGCCTTTTCGAGAGCATGGACGGCCTCCTCGCCGAGCCGGCCCAGGATGTTCGCCACGATCCAGCGAACGGAGCGGGTGACCGTGCCGAGGGACTGGACGAGCTCGGGGATCGCGCAGGCGCCGAGCCGCACGAGCGTTTCGCCGGCGAGATACGAGATGCCGACATGCTCTTCCCGCAGGAGCGTGATGATCGAGGGGACCGCGGGCCGGCCGATCTGGACGACGATGTCGGCGGCCCAGCATCGCATCGACACGTCGTTTTCCCGCATGAGACGAACGAGCGGCGCAACGGCGTTTCCGCCGAAATGACTCAGCGCCGCGGCGCCGTTCCTGCGACTGACGGCGCCGGAGCGGACCGCCTCGACGAGTGGCTCGACCGACAACGGGCCGATATGCTCCAGGGTTTCGATGACCGACTGTCGAACAGCCTCTTCAGGAGCATCCAGCAGTTTCAGCAAGCCGGGAATCGCGTCACTCCCGACATGAGCGAGAACCGGGGCCGCGAACGTCCTGATCTGGTCGTCGTTCAGCGCATCGAGGAGCAGTGGGATCGCATCCGGCCCGGCATCGCCCAGTGCCGTGGCGGTGAAATTCCTGACGAACGCGTCCCGGTCCCGAAGGAGCTGAACCAGCATCGGCAACCCGGGTCGGCCGATGCGCGACAACGCGGTCGCCATCGTCCGGCGGAGAAGGGGATCCTGTTCCGTCTGAAGCCGTTCCGACAGAGCCTGCAGAATCACCTCCGCATCGAGACGCAACCGGCCGGCGACGACCGCTGCGGCGCGGCAGACGAGGGGTTCGGGATCCCGCATTGAGATCGCCGTCACCTCGGAAACGTCCCGGCCGAGCTTGTGCCAGACGGGCAACTCGAAAACGGCCATCTCGCGAAGCCCAGGGAGCGGCGCATACAACGATTCGAGGAACGCGGCCCAGCTGTCCTCGTGGGGCATCGCACTGACGGGGGCATCATGTTTTCTGTTCATACTCGATCCTCATCCAGATGAAATTCGTTCCTGCAGAGGAAGCCGCTTCCCCGCCGTCGCGTCTTCCGTTCGGGCCCTCCCGCGCCGGGCATCGTCAACCGACCCCGTCGACGGTCTCGGCGAGGGCGTCCCGGGACCTTGAATATCTGTTTCTATAGATAAAATTGCGCTCGCCGAGCATCATCACGTCGCCGTCCACGAGCGGCCTATAGCGGTAGCGGCCGCCGATGAAGGAGACGGGCGTTTCATCGAGGCACTCGAGGACATGCACGCCGTCGTGTTCAGTGATGACGAACCATTGGGCCGGCCCTTCGTCGATGCTCAGATCGCAGCCGTCATCGGAACCGGCCAGGATCTCCTCGGTCTCGAGCCGGTACTGCACCGGCCAACCGGAGGCGACGGACTCCTCGATCCAGGATTCTTTCAACAATTCCACCGCGAGGGCCGGTCCGAGGGAGGCTCCGATTCCGATCAGGAGACACCCGCCGACCCAGACGCCGCGCGGGAAAAGAACCATGTCGGCCGTGAGCCCGGCGAGGATCAGCGCGGGCGCGAGGCCCATGAAGGCCTGGCAGGCCGCCTTCGGCGCGCTCATCACGATGCCGCGGGACGCGGCGAGGGCGACGGAAAAGACCGCCCACCACAGCAGGCGCAGGAGGATCTCGGGCGAGCGCCTCGCAAGCCCCGCCCATTCGCCGAGGAGGGCGAACAGGACCGTGGAGACCATCGAGACGGCGAGTCCGACAGCGGCGGCGGCGAGAAACCGCTGCCCCGCCTTTCGCATCCGGCCTTCATGCCAGAGAGCCGTCACGGCCTGTTCGCCACCGATCAGGATCGCACCGAGCAGGCCGACGGTGAGGGTCGTCTGGAGAAACTCGCCGCCGAAACCCCACGGGACGCCGCCCCGCAGAGACAGCCACGACGCCCATCCGGCGATGAGGCCGATGAACGCGGCGTCGATGATCGGCAGCAGATTCAATGACATAGAAAGGGACGGCCGCTTCCGCGGATGAATCTCACCTGCGAAAGCGGCTCCATAACTCCTCGGTTACTGGATATCCTCGACCAGCGTCATTTTGGAGACGAAGTAGATGCCGTAGGCGTCTTCAAGCTCCTGCGGCGTGATCGTCGTGTCGGCGTTTTCCATGAACCGCTTCTTGTCGAAGACCATGTTGAGGATGTCGCGGGGATGGACCGCCCGGAGGCCGCGCCGATCGCGCTTGTAGAGCCCCATCAGCGACTCGATGTTCGCCGGGTCGAACTTCAGGCCGATTTTTTCGGCATACGACTTCCAGATCGCCGTGTATTCCTCGACGGTGGGGTTGCGGACGTTGATCTTGTAAGGCAGGCGGCGCAGGAACGCGTCGTCGACGATCTTCATCGGATCGAGGTTGGTGCTGAACAGGACGATTTCGTCGGTCGGCACTTCCATGCGCTGGCCGCCGAGAACGAGGTAATCGACCTTGTTTTCGAGCGGGATGATGAAGCGGTTGAAGATGTCTTCGACGTTGCAGCGCTGGCGTCCGAGATCGTCGATAAGCAGGACGCCGCCGGTCGCCTTGACCTGGGGCGGCGAGTCGAAACAGCCATATTTTTTGTTATATACGACCTCGAGGTTTTCGAGCGTCAGTTCGCCGCCGGCGGTGATCATCGGCGGATGGACGACGACCCAGCGCTGATCGAGCCCTTCCAGGTCGACGTTCTCGATGGCCTGGTGGCAGCTCGGATCGAACATGCGCACGAGCTGGCCGCCGACTTCGACGGCATACGGCACGATCATCGGCGGAAGCAGGCGCACGACGTTGCTGCACAGGAAGGTCTTGCCGTTTCCCGGAAAGCCGTAGACGAAGGCGGGCTTTCTGGCGCAGACGGCCTGGCCGATCTGGATCAGAACGTCCTTGTAGCCGAGGTGGTGGGCGAACTTCTCGGTCAGGATCTTCTGGTTGATCGAGAAACTCTTCTTGTTCGCGGCGAGCACATCCTTGGTGATGCGGACGTATTCCTCGAATCCGACCGGGGCGGCGCCGAGATACGAGTCGCGCTCGTAGATGTTCTTGGCGCGCTCGATTCCCTTGGGATACAGACCGTACTGGTAGTCGGAGCCCATGCCGGTGCCGCCGACCATGCCGACCATTTCCTGCTGTTTGAGGTCGTTGATCAGCTTCTGGATGATATCAGGCTTGACGCGAAGCGACTTTCCGATCTGTCGGGGGGTGCGCTTCCCGTGAATGTGCAGTTCCTTGAAGATCATGTCGTTCACGATCTCGGAGTTGATCTTGAGATCGTACAGCGTTTCGGGCTCCTTCGGGATGAAACTCTTCAGATCCACCTGCGACATCGATCAATTCCCCTTTTCAGGCAATTTGCCCCGCATCATCTCATCTTGTCGCGAGACGCGAATATGGTACCAACTTTCCCCCACCCTTTCAAGGAGGCTCGTTCATCGCGGTCACACGCGGCTTTGACAGGATCGACCAACCGCTTTATCATTTTCCCATGTCACGAACCGCTTCGGGCTGCTCCTCCGGGCCCGCCGTCATCTGCCTTCTCGCGGGCCACTCGAGCCGCATGGGCCGTCCCAAGCAGCATCTCGTCATCGCCGGCAGGACGTTTCTGGAACACCTGCTGGCACGGCTCTCGGGTGTACGCGACAGGCTCGGGCCGCTCTGTTTCGTCGGCCAGGCGCATGATGACGAGGGGCGCGAGGCGATTTTCCGGTTCGGAGGACGGTGGATCGTCAATCCGGCGCCGGGCGACGGTCCGCTCAGCTCGATACGCCTTGCGCTGGCGGAAATCCCCGAGGGAAGGGGCTTTCTGCTCTGGCCGGTCGATCATCCACTCGTGGCCGTTTCCACGCTCGAAGCCCTTCTCGATGCGATCGGAATCGATGCCGAGAGGATCGTCGCGCCTTCGGACGGGGAACGGCGGGGCCACCCGAGCTATTTTCCGGCCTGGGCGCGCGAGGAACTGCTCTCGTGCCCTCTCGAGGCCGGCGCGAAGCTGGTGTTGCAGCGACACCCGGATCTGATCACCCACGTCGTGTCGAACGACCCCTGGATCAGACGCAACATCAACACCCCGGAGCTTCTGGCAGAAGCGGAACAGGAACTGACCCGGTCCGGTCCATGAGACGTCCGCCCCGATCCCTTCCGCCCCGGGAGAGATTCATGGACGCTCCCGGGGGCTTGTGGTATATTCACGACATCGCAACTGCCGTTACGTGCACTCACGCACCCGCGACCACGTTTTTCCGGTTCACGGGGGAATGCGCGGGTGATCGATCGACAACAACAAGACAGGAGAACGCCAATGACGGGCCCGACAACTCCGACCTCTCTTCCGAAATGCTTCGGCACGGATTATTTCGGCAAATGGAACCAGACCGGCATGACGTACGATTCGATGAAGATCGACAAGCCCGAACAGCAGCAGAAGTGCTGCGACTGCCAACTGTTCGAGCGATGCTACATGGTCAACGAGATCAAGCTGGCCCGAATCCGCCGCTGATCAGCCGGAACACGAGCAACCGAGGAGATCGAGATGCGAGCCTATGACGTCATCAAGCGCAAGCGCGACGGGAAGAAACTGACCGCCGAGGAAGTGAAGTTCGTCGTCGACGGGTTTGTGAACGGGAGTCTGCCGGACTACCAGATGTCCGCCTTCCTGATGGCCGTCTTCTTCAAGGGCATGGACGAGCAGGAGACCTTCTGGCTCACCGATTCCATGCGCCTCAGCGGCGATCTCATCGGACTCGAAGGCATCGAGGGCTTCACCGTCGACAAGCACTCGACCGGCGGCGTGGGCGATAAGACCAGCCTCGTGCTGGGCCCCGTGCTGGCGGCGCTCGGCCTCAAGGTCGCCAAGATGTCTGGCCGGGGCCTCGGCCACACCGGCGGCACGATCGACAAGCTCGAATCGATCGCAGGCTTCAGTTGCGACCTGCCGTCGCAGCGGTTCATCGACGCCGTAAATAAAATAGGTGTTGCTATTGTCGGCCAGACGGGCAACCTCGTTCCCGCCGACAAGAAGATCTACGCGCTTCGCGACGTCACGGCGACCGTCGACTCGATCCCGCTGATCGCGGCCTCGATCATGTCGAAGAAGCTCGCCGTGGCCAACCAGGGCCTCGTGCTCGACGTCAAGGTCGGCAGCGGCGCCTTCATGAAGACGCTTCCCGACGCTCGCGAACTGGCGAAGACGATGGTCAAGATCGGCAAGCAGGCCGGGCGCAAGGTCGCGGCGGTGCTGTCCAACATGGACGAGCCGCTCGGCCGCATGATCGGAAACGCTCTCGAGGTGAAGGAAGCGATCGACACGCTTCGCGGGAAGGGGCCCGCCGACCTGGTCGAACTGGTCAAGGCCCTTGCTCGCGAGGCGCTGCTCATGGCTCCCGGCTCGAAATTGACGCAGGCGGAAGCCGGCGCGAAAGTCGCCGAGGTTCTCGCCTCGGGTGCGGCGTTCGCCACGTTCGTCGAGATGGTGAAGATGCAGGGCGGCGACGCATCGATGATCGAGCATCCCGAGAAACTGCCGACCGCGAAGAAGATCGTCCCGCTCGTCTCGGACCGCGACGGACATGTCGCCGCGATCGAGTGCGAGGAGATCGGCCTCGCGGCGATGATGCTCGGCGCGGGCCGAGAGACCAAGGAGTCGAAGATCGACATGGCGGTCGGTCTCGAACTGGTCAAGCATGTCGGCGACAGCGTCAAGCAGGGCGAGCCGCTCGCCCAGGTCCATATCGATCCCGACCGCGACAACGCGAAGGCGCTCGAGCGCCTCCGCGCCGCCTTCCGGCTCGAATCGAAGCCGGTTCAGCCGCAGTCGCTGATTCTCGACATCGTCTCCTGACGGTTCCCGAAGACCGTCTTCACGCACGGAATGACTCACAGCCCGATTCACGACGACTCGATCCGCCGCCTGATGGAAGAGCAGGAGGCCCGGACCCTCGGTCCGCGCGCCTGCCTGGCCCGCAACAGTCGCGGACGCGCCGTTCCGGAGCAGGAGTGCTTCATGCGCACCTGCTTCCAGCGTGACACCGACCGGATCATCCACAGCGAGTCGTTCCGCCGCCTCAAGCACAAGACACAGGTGTTCCTCTCTCCCACGAACGACCATTTCCGAACCCGTCTGACGCACACGCTCGAAGTCGTCGGCATCGCGCGCAGCATCGCCCGCGGTCTGCGCCTCAACGAAAACCTGACCGAGGCGATCGCGTTCGGCCACGACCTCGGCCACACTCCCTTCGGGCACGCGGGCGAGCAGGTGCTGGCCGAGATCAGCGAGACCGGCTTCCATCACGCCTCGCACAGCGTTCGCGTGGTCACCGTTCTCGAGAAGAACGGCGCGGGCCTGAACCTGACGGCGGAAGTCGTCGACGGCATCGGCAAGCACAGCAAGGGTCGCAAGGGCTCGCTCGTCCTCAACGGCCCCGACGCCCCGCTCACGATGGAGGCGCAGATCGTCCGTCTTTCGGATCTCGTTGCATATATAAATCATGATATAGACGATGCGATTCGCGCAGGGGTCATCCGGCACGAAGACCTTCCTCCGGCGCCGGTCAGTCTTCTCGGAGAACGCCACTCGGTCCGCATCCACACCATGGTGAAGGACATCATCGCGTCGAGCGCCGACGCCGAGGGCATCACGATGAGCCCGGCCGTCGCAGACGCCACCGAGCAGCTGCGCGACTTCCTTTACTCGAAGGTGTATCCGCGCCCCGGCATCGATTCCGCCGTAGAAAAGTCCAAGGAACTGCTCCGGCAGATGGCGCACTGGTTCCTGTCGCATCCCGAGGATCTCCAGGCGCGGCTCAAGCACCAGCCGCCGGCCGGACAGTCCCTGAAACGGACGCTGGTCGACTACCTGGCCGGCATGACCGACGAGTATGCGATCAGTCTCTTCCAGGACCTGTTCGTCCCGCACTTCCAGCTCGACACGAGCCTCTCCCCCGCAGGCGACAGGACGACCGGCCGGCCATGAAAAACTTTTCGATCAGCCGGAAAATTCTCGGGGGATTTCTCTTCATCCTCATCATCTTCATCGCCGTCGTCTTTTCCTCCGGGTATCTCCTCCAGCGTCTCCGCAACATCGTCGACCAGATGCAGGGCGGGCAGATCCCCGTCATGGCGAAGACGCAGGAATGGACGGGCGACGTGGTCGTCGCCGGGCTCGCCTTTCTGCAGATCAGCCACACGGGCCAGGATCCGGAGATGATGAAGACGTTCAAGGACGCGCGGGAGCGGGCAGTGCAGGGAACGGAAGCGATCAAGGACATCGTTTCGCAGAAACTCGGCAGTTCGGCCGGCCCAATCCTCGTCTTCGCCGACGAAGCCTTCAAAAGCATGTCGCAGGTGTTCGACCTTGCGGATGCCACGTTCCAGGCCCCCCTCCCCCTTTCCACGGCCAGTTTCACCGCCGTTTCCTTCGCCGTTCGCGAGCAACTCGAGGCCGTCCAGGTTTCGATGAAAAGGATCGGCGATTATTTCGGCATCACCGAGGCCAGCCGGGTCAAGCTCGAATTGAAAACCGTCTTCGCGGCTCTCGACTGGCTGAAATGGATCCTTCCCGCCTTCATCATCCTGTTCGCCATCGGGTTCACGTGGTTTATTTCGACCGGTATATCGGTCCCGCTCGAACGGATCATGAAAGCGATGGGCGAGGCGGAGCAGGGCATGCTCGAAACGCGCCTCGACATCAACACCCGCGACGAATTCCAGCGGCTCGCCGAGAGTTTCAACCGCATGCTCGGCGGCATCCGTCACATGATCTCGAAGGTTCTCAGCACCAGCAACGATCTCGCGACCAGCTCTCAGCAACTGAGCTCGGCCTCCGTCGAGTCGGCGGCCACGCTTCTCGACATTTCCAAGAACGTGAACGAGATCAACGCATCGGCCGTCGAGGTCGCCGGAAATCTCGAAACGACTTCGACCTCGGTCGAGCATTTCGCGCTGTCGGCGCAGCAGGTCGCCCAACTCGCCGAGACGGCCGTCGTCTCGGCCAACACCACGTCGGAAGCCGCTGAAAAGGGCGGAGTCACGGTGAAGAAATCCGTCGAGATGATCGGTCGCGTCAAGGAGTCCGTCGACGTCGCAACCCAGGTCATCCTCGATCTGAACACCGCCTCCCAGCAGATCAACGAGATTGTGAACACGATCACCGCGATCGCCAGCCAGACGAACCTGCTGGCCCTGAACGCCGCGATCGAAGCGGCCCGCGCCGGCGAACAGGGAAAGGGTTTCACGGTCGTCGCCGAAGAGGTCCGGAAACTGGCCGAGGAGTCGGCGGAAGCCGCCGAGGCCATCGGAACGAGAATCGAGAACATCCTGAACAAGACGCAGAACGCCGCCGACTCGATGCAGATGGGGCGCAGTCGCGTCGACGAAGGGATCAAGGTCATCCGGGACGTGAGCCTGAGCCTGGACAATATCATCGACAATATCAACGACGTGAACCGGAAGATCCGCGACATCAGCAAGATTTCCGCCGAGCAGTCCCAAAACTCCGTCCTGATGAGCCGAACCGTCGAGGATATTACAAAACTGACCAAATCGACGTCGGAGCGCACCGGCATCGTCGCGACGTCCGTCGAACAGCAGACGACGACCGTCTCTCAGATCTCGAGTTCGACCGAGGATCTGGCGCGTCTCGCGGACGAGCTCCACTCGCTGGTTTCGCGGTTCACGATCACCACGAAGCGCTGAGCGGGGAGACGGTCCGGGGTTCGCTTACTGGAATCCGCAGGTCCACATCAGGGCCGGGAAAACGAGGGCCCAGGCTACGAGCAGGCAGATGGCCGCCGCGACGCGCTTCCCGTAAGGCTGTATGGCGGACTCGGAGATGGTCCAGTAGTAACCGGCCCAGGCGAGCACGCCGGAGAGAATCAGTCCTGTGAGGTCCCAGAGGGCGCCGTAGGCGAGCCATCGCATCAGGGAGTTGAGGAACGCCCCGCACAGATACACCGTGACGAGCAGGCAAATCCAGCCGCCCGCCCACATCTCGTCGTATCCGCGCGCCTCGCCTGGCTTCGCTGCAGAGGGCACTGCGGCCGGGGAATGGGGGGAAGCCGTCGATTCAGCGGAAGATTGCGTCATGGGGAAGAGTATACCGGCTTTTTCCCCGGTCTTCAAGCCGGCCTCCCGATGTTCGATGTTTGCGCGGGCAGACCGGATCGACTATAATAGCTCCCGCAACCGACAAGGGGAGATCATGGCAGACCGAAACGCGACATACGCCCAGCGCTACTACGAGGCCGCGATGGATCTTTTCGAGCGCGGCCGTTACGACAAGGCGCTCGAGCATATCGATAAAGCCATCGCAGCGCAGCCGAAAAACGCCGATTTTCACTCTACCAAAGGCGTGTTTCACCACAAGATGAACAATCTCACGGGCGCGATCGATGCCTATCGCAAGGCGGTCGAACTTGAGCCGAAGCACACGTTTTCCCGGTTCAATCTCGGTCTGATCTTCATGAAGATCGGCCGGGTCCAGGAAGCCATTCACGAGTGGGACGCCGTCATCCGGGCGAATCCGCGTGACGTCGACGCCATCTTCAACGTCGCCGTCGCGCTCGCCCAGATCGGCCGGCGCCGCGAATCGATCCCGTTTTACGAGAAAGTCCTCCAGCTGAACCCGTCGCACGTCCAGGCCCATCAGAATCTCGGCATCATCTATCGAGACGAGCGCCAGTTCGCCAAGGCGAAACAGCATCTTCTCAAACTGAGGGAACTGGATTCGACGTATTCCGAAGTCGTCGATATAGAAGTGAGGCGCTGCGAGGAGCAGGAGTTTCTCGCGAGGATATCCTCCGCCGATCAGCCGCAGATCGCCCGTGAGGTCGCCAAGCGCGTCACGGAGTATCCGGCCGACATTCTCGCCGCCGCTCTCACGGCCATGATCGACGGGGATTTCGCCCAGGCCCTCGCCCTCGCTGACAAGGTGCTCTCCGTCGCTCCGGGCGAGCTGCAGGCGCAGATCGTCAAGGGGCAGGCCCTCGGTTTTCTCGGCCAGAGTGACGAAGCGATCTCTCTTTTCACCTCGGTCATCGCGGAACACCCCGATTCGGCCGAAGCATCGTTCCAGCTCGGGAACCTCTATCTGACGCTCGACCGGCTCAAGGACGCCCTCGAATCGTTCGAGCAGGTCAGGCGGATCGAGCCGTCCTTTCCTTCAATAGATGAGAATATTCAATCACTGAAGGATCGGCTGGGCATGTATGGCGGGGAACCGGAGAAGAAGCCATGAGTCTTTTTCGGCTGTTTTCGTTCGGCATACGTCTGAAACTGACCCTGATCATCCTGCTGACGGCCTTGGTTCCGGTCGGGTTCCTCGGCATGCAGGCGTTCAACGAGCAGAAGCGCGTGATCACCGAGGAAGTGACCCGAAGCCACCGGGAGGTTTCGAACGTTCTCGCCCACGGGATCTACGAAAATCTGGAGTATACGAGGCGTCTCCTGACAGCGATCTCCGATCTCGATACGATCAAGAACCTGCGCCCCGTCGAGGCCGGCGATTTTTTCGCGGCGCTCGTCAAATACTACCCGTTCTTCAAGCTGATCTACCTGGTCGACTCGGACAAGAAGATCATCGCCACGACGAATCAGGGTGCCGCGCTTCCGGCCGACTGGCGATTCACCAACGTCATCAAGCGCACCTACCAGGGGTCTCTCTCGGACGTCTACACGTCGCCGGAAGGCAATCCCTGCATGACGCTCGAAGCCGTGATCAAGAGCCAGGAAAAGGGCGTCATCGGAGTTCTGATCGCCGAAGTCGACCTGATCTACATCAAAGATCTTCTCAAGAACGCGCTCAAGCTGTCGAAGTCGCAGGGACTGGTTCTCGACGAAGCCGGCGCCGTCATCGCGCGATCGTCGGATGAGGTAAAAACCCTCGCCATTTCCGTGACGGAGGCTGTCGACAACGACGTTTCCGGCGTCCGAACCATCGGAAGCGAACGCTATCTGATCACCGCGATCTCGCTGAAAAAGTTCGATTTCTACCAGGCCCCGAACTGGACCATCATCCTCCAGATCCCCGAAGGGGAGGCGTTCAAAGCCGCTTACGAACTTCGCGAGCGCATCATCAGGCTTCTGATGCTGACCGCGTTCGCGGCCCTGATCCTTGCGGTGCTGCTCGCGAACTCGTTCGTCGCGCCGCTGCTCAACCTCATCGAAGGCGCCCGGCACATTGGGCGGGGCGATTTCGGCCACTCGATCACGCCGAACTCCCAGGATGAGATCGGCGAACTGACCTCGACGTTCGACGAGATGCGGGTGAACCTGCGCCAGACCAAGGAGGACCTCGATTACCGCATCACCCAGCTATCCACGCTCTACGAGGTGGGAAAGGCCATCAGTTCGATCCTCGATTTCACCCAGCTCCAGCACATGATTCTCGAAACGGTCGTTCGCGTCATCAAGGCGGAAAAAGGCTCGCTCATGCTCGTGGACGACGCCGAGAAGACCCTGTCGATCGGCGTCGCCATCGGACTCGCCGAAGACGTGCAGAAGGAAACCCGCATCGGTATCGGCGAGCCGGTCGCAGGATGGGTCGTTGAGTCCGGCCAGCCGCTGTTCGTCGAAGATGTCGAAAGCGATCACGCGTTTCTCGCCATCAAGAAAGGGGCCATCCAGCGCGGCACCCTCATGTCGGTGCCGCTCAAGGCGAAGGATAAACTGCTCGGCGTCCTGAACGTTTCGCGGTCGATTCCCCGTAGCTTCAGCAAGAAGGATTTCGAGCTGTTCCTGAATCTGTCCAACCAGGCCGCGATCGCGATCGAAAACGCCCGGCTGTATCGATACGCCGTCACGGATGAAATGACTAAATTATATAATCATAGATATTTTCAACAACGCCTCGACGAGGAGCTCCAGCGCGCCGACCGCTATGAGAGTCGTGTTTCGCTCATCATTCTCGATGTCGATCATTTCAAGAAATTCAACGACACGTACGGACATCCCGAAGGCGACCGGGTGCTCAAGACCGTCGCCCGCCTCCTCGAGAAGAGCGTGCGCGAGGTCGACATTCCGGCCCGGTACGGCGGCGAAGAGTTCGTCGTCATCTGTCCCGAGAAGGACGGGGAAGGCGCCATGACCCCGGCAAACCGCATCAGGACGGCCATCGAGGAGTTCGACTTCCGCATCGCCGGCCAGCACGTCCCGATCACGGTCTCGCTCGGCGTCGCCAGCTATCCCGACCACGCCAGAACGAAAGGCGAGCTGATCATCTGCTCCGACACCGCTCTCTACTACTCGAAAGAGACCGGGCGAAACCGCGCCACGCTGTACAGCGCGGGCATGAAAAGCGACGAGATGCTCGAAAAGAAGAAAAAGAAAAAAGAGGAAAAGGACCGCGACAAGGCATGATGCCGAACCTGAGCGTCGACGACCTGTTCGCCACGGCAATCGAGTTCGAGCGAAACGGCGCCTCGTTCTATGCCAGGGCTGCCGCTTCCGCGGCGGGACGCCCCCATGCAGCTCTTCTGCTGAGGCTGGCCGCGATGGAGCAGATGCACGAAAAACGGTTCGACGCTCTCCGCCGGACCCTGTCGGAAGAACCTGCGGTTCCCTTCGAGCCACCGGAGGAAAAAGCCCTGTATCTCAAGGCGATGGCCGACACGCGGGTGTTTCCGGTTTCGGGCCCGATTCCTGAAGCACTCGCACGTGCGAACGGGCTCATCGAGGCGCTCAGATACGCCATCGACCGGGAAAAGGACTCGGTCGTCTTCTACTCGACGATGCAGGAGTTCGTTCCGCTCCGCCAAGGCAGAGAGCAGATTGAGATCATCATCGCCGAGGAACTCGGACATATCCATCTGCTGACCGCCGAACTCGCAAAACTCGCGACGGAGCGGAACTGAGATGGGTTCAGGGCAGGATTCCGGCAGGCCGTTTTCCTTTCGTCTGGCGGCGGAGGAGTTCGCTACATGGCTGGAACATCTCTCTGAGACCCACGATCTTTTCGGACCGGTCCGACGACAAGGCCGCGGCCGTTTTTCCGAAACAGATATCATCCGGTATGGCACGTTCAGGAAGGCCGCCGACATCGTCTGGAACCGCAAATCAGACGGTTCTCCGAAGGAAGTCGTGTTTCCGCCTTCCGAAACGATGCTGGAGTTTTCCGGCGAGGAAACGCGTTTGCCGTCGCCGCCTTTCGACCGGCCGGCTCTCGTCTTTCTGCGCGCGTGCGACATTCACGGCATAGACCGACTGGACGCGATCTTTCTCGTCAACGGCCCCCACGCCGATCCCTACTATCTCCGCCGACGCGAACGGGTGAGGTTCGTTCTCATGGAGTGCCTGAAGCCGTTCGAAAACTGCTTCTGCAAGGCCATGGGAACGAACAGGACGGATGCCTGGCATGCGGCGGCTCGCCTGGAGACGGACGGTTCGTTCACCCTCGTCATGCGTTCCGACGATCTTCGCTCCGCCGTTCCCGGCTCCGCCGAGCCGGCGGAATATGATCCGCGCGGGGTCGAGAACGACGCCGTCGCCGTTCGCCTCCCCGATCCGGAGCGTCTCGAGAAGGCCGTCAGGGAACGTGACTTTTTCCATCACGAGCTGTGGGATCAATATCATACGCGATGCATTGCATGCGGCAGGTGCAACACGAGCTGCGTCACCTGTTCCTGCTTTGCGGTCCAGGACGTGGCGTTTTCCGAAGACGAACGCCTTGGCGAGCGCCGGAGGGTCTGGACGGGCTGTCATCTCGATCGGTTCGCCGACATGGCCGGCGGTCACAGGATTCGCGAAAAGTTCGGCGACCGGATGCGTTTCCGAGTGATGCACAAGATCCATGATTTCAAGCGTCGTCTGGGGCGCCCGATGTGCGTCGGTTGCGGCCGCTGCGACGATCAATGCCCCCAATACATCTCGTTTTCGACCTGTATCAACCGGGTGGCCGACGCCGTGGCCCGAGAGCCGCAGGCATGAACAGGCGCACCTGGCTCCCCCGCCCCGTCCGGATTCTCGACGCGCGTCGGCAGAACGCGACGGACGTGACGCTGTTCTTCGAGAACCCGTCCGACGCTCCTCAACCGGGCCAGTTTTTCGAGGTCTCCCTCCCCCGCATCGGCGAGGCGCCGATCTCGGTCAGCGATTTCGCGGCCGGTCACGTCGAGATGACGATCCGGTCCGTGGGCCCTTTGACGGCCGCCCTCTGCGCCAAACACCCGGGCGACCTCATCCATGTCCGCGGGCCCTACGGGCGCGGTTTCCCTCTCGACACGCTTCGGAGCGGGCCGCTCGTCATCGCCGCTGGCGGCACCGGCGCGGCGCCGGTCAAAAGCCTCATCCGGCTCATGTCGGCCGACCCCGCGACCGCTTCGCGGTTGCATGTCCTGCTCGGCTTCCGCAGTCCCGCCGACCTTCTGTTTCGCGAAGAACTCGCTTCGTGGGCTAGTCTCACGAACCTCCACGTGACCGTGGACCGGGGTGATGCAAGCTGGACCGGACATACCGGCGTCATCACCACGATGATCCCCTCTCTGCCTCTTTTCGAGCCCGAGGCGACGCGGGTCGTCGTCGTGGGGCCGCCCCTGATGATGAAGTTCACGATCCTGGCGATGCTCGAACGCGGTATCCGCGAGGAAAACCTGTGGGTTTCCTACGAACGACGCATGTCCTGCGGTCTGGGGAAATGCGGCCGCTGCAAGATTCACGACCGGTATGTCTGCCTCGACGGCCCCGTCTTTCCCTTCGCGGAAGCACGCTGGCTTGCGGACTGAGAGAAGGAGGCACGTCATGAGTCGCGATATCGACACCAGGGCCGTCATCAAGAACGCGTGGCGAATCACCGCGCGACGCAATCTGAGTTGCCTGCGGGTCCGCGTTCCGGCCGGGCATCTCGCGGCAAGGCATCTCGAACTGATCCGCACGATCGCGGAGCAGTACGGGAACGGAACGGTCCATCTGACTTCCCGCCAGGGCTTCGAGATCCCCGGGATTCCCTACGATCGCATCCCCGAGGTAAACCGGCTCATGGCGCCGTTCATCGGCGAGGTCGAAGGGGGGCTGGGCATCCCGATCGACACTCCCGGGACCGGGTATCCTGCCGCCGGCATGCGCAACATCAGCGCCTGCATCGGCAACCGCGTCTGCCCGTATGCCAATGCCGACACCACATCGATGGCCCAGAAACTCGAGGCGATCCTGTATCCGAACCATTATCACGTGAAGGTGGCGGTGACGGGCTGTCCGAACGACTGCGCCAAAGCGCATCTCCAGGATTTCGGCATCATCGCCATCTGCGAACCCGAACTGGAATCCGGCCGCTGCATCGGGTGCGAAGCCTGCGCGAAGACCTGTCGCAAGAAGGTGACGGGTGCAATCTCGATGCACAACTTCAGGCCGCGCCGGGACCCGGTGTTGTGCATCGGCTGCGGCGAGTGCGTGCTGGCCTGCCCGGTCAACGCCTGGAGCCGCGTTCCGAAACACCTTTATCGTCTCCTCATCATGGGCCGCACGGGGAAGCGGAATCCCCGACTCGCCGCCCCGTTCATCGACGCGATCGAAGAGGCGCCGCTTTTGCAGATCCTTCGCAATTGTTTCAGTTATATTGATCCGAATATAGACAAATTGCTTCCCAAGGAGCACGTCGGCTACATCGTCGATCGAACGGGGTATCCGGCGTTCCGCGAAGCCGTCCTCAAAGGCGTCACGCTGAATCCCCAAGCGGTCGTCGCCGAATCCCTCACGTTCGCCGGGTACCGGCCGGCACCGCTGCGCCGCCCCTGAAATTTTCGAGTTTCAGGGAGGGTTTGAAACCCGCCCCTGCAGATTCAACGGGGCGTGGATGAGCGGAGGCGGGTTTCGGCCAGTTCCCAGTCTTCGGCGGTGTCGATGTCGACGGAATCTTCGGGCGGCATGACCAAGGCGCCATGGCGGGGGAGGTCATACAGGCTCCGGGCCGACTCGAGCCAGGCAGACCGCACGAGGTAGATGGCGCCGTTTTCCCTGAAAAGGTCCGGCAGACGGGAGGACGGCAGCGACAGGCGCTCGGGATCGAGCGGCCGGGCACGACACGCCGGATCGAGTTCGAACATCCACTCGGGCCGCTCGCGGACGGCGCACATCGAGCCAAGGGTCGTAAATCCGCCGGTATCGAGGAGACGACAGGCTTCGCAAATCTGCCCGGGTCGAAGAAACGGCGACGTCGGCTGGATCAGGGCGACGATCTCGGGAGCAAACCCCTCCGGGGGCGGCGCCTGTCGCACCCATTCGAGCGCATGCACGAGCACATCCACGGACGAGGCGGTATCCGTCGCCAGCACGGCGGGTCGCAGGAAGGGAACCCATGCGCCGGCATTCACCGCCGCATCGGCGATCTCCCGGTCATCCGTCGAGACGAGGACGCGCTCGAAGCATTCAGATGCGAGGGCTGCCTCGATCGCCCAGGCGATCAGGGGTTTTCCGCCCAGCGGACGGATATTTTTTCGGGGAAGCCGCTTCGAACCGCCCCGCGCGGGGATGACCGCAAGCCGTCTGCCGTTCATCGCATCGGCGGATCAGTATTTGAGAACGCTGAAGATCTTTTCGCCGCGGAGCTTCTCGATGCCGCCCAGGAAAGACAGTTCGACTAGAAAGGCGATTCCGACCAGGTCGGCCCCAAGTCCCTTGAGCAAGTCGGCGGCGGCGCGGGCGGTTCCGCCGGTCGCGATCACGTCGTCGACGAGAAGAATACGCTGTCCCGAGGTCACCGCGTCTTCATGGATTTCGATCGCATCCGTTCCATACTCCAGAGAATATTCCTGGCGTCGCGACTTGTACGGCAGCTTGCCCGGTTTGCGGATCGGGACGAAACCGATTCCGAGATCGACGGCCATCGCCGCTCCGAGAATGAAGCCGCGAGATTCGATCGCCGCCACGGCATGAAGCCCGGCGTTGCGATACGGATCCGCCAGCGTTTTGATCGCCGTGGCAAATGCGGCCTTATCGCGCAGAAGAGGAGTTATATCCTTGAATATAATTCCCTTTTTCGGAAAGTCGGGAACGTCTCGAATATATTCATTCAGGTTCATCGTCTCGCTCCTTCAGTTCTGTCTCGAAAAGACCCGGCTCTTCGGCCCGGAAGGGACCGCGCCGGCTCAGGTGGAAAGCCTGCTTCGTTCCTTCTGAAGCCGTTCCTCGAGGCGCATATAGGTTTGGAAATACCCGTCCAGAGCCGCGGGGCAAAACTCCCGGACGCGGTATTTATGGAACGCGGCTTCACCGAGTTTGTGGAACAACTCCTCCCGTTTCTTCGTGAACCGCTCCGCCTGCGCCGCGCGGGGATTGCTGGCCGCCGGCTTGCTGAAGAGGCTTTTGAGCTGTGCGAACAGGCCGCCACCTGACGACTCCTGGGGCTTCGCCTCGTCGGTGTATTTCTGGATCAGGAAGTTCATCCGTAATATTTCATGACCTATCGTAAGAAGTTCGGGGATTTTGAGGTCGCCCGCCTGGTACATGTCGAAGACGACGCGTCCCGTCTCCTTCAGCAGTTCCGACACTTCCTTCTCGATATCGGTGACGGCGAAGTTGATCGCCGCCTTTTGGGAAAGATCCACCGCCTCCTCCTTGCCTTTCCGGAAGAAGCGGGAAACGGTTCCGCTCAGATCGCTGGGTGCCGGAGCCGCATCTCCGGCCTTTTCGCCGGTTTTCCGGGCGCCCTTTTCCGAAGGTGCCGCGGCAGCCGGTTCGGCCGGTCGGGTGACGAGAGTCGTCGTCGGCGGTGCGGCCCCGTATTTTTCCTCGAGGAGGCGCAGGGCGCGGACGGCGGTTCCCCGATACGGTTCTTCGCCGTTCGCGGCGACGTGTTTCAGAAATCCGAACGAGGCTTGGTCGTGATAATTGGCGAGAGCGACCAGCGCCTTGATGCGAATGTCGGAGTTGCCATCGCGGGCTGCGTCGATCAGCATCTGGATCGCTTCGCCGGCCTGGATGTGTGACAGCGCGTAGATTGCGCTTCCCTTCATCCAGTCTTCGTGCGACTTGAGCATTTTCCGCAGGATCGTAAAGACCTTTTCCTCGCCGAACGACTGGAGGGCTTTTGCGGCGGAAGCCCTGATGCGGTTGTCCGGGTCTTCGAGGGCCGGAAACAGCAGGGGGATGGCCTTTTCATCCTTGAGATACTCGAGCGCCTCGATCGTGTTGGACCGCACGCGACTGTCCGGGTCGCTCAGGAAGGGGCTCAGGAGCGACGCCTGGTCTTTCGAGACGAATTTCTTCAGGCAACTGATCAACGTCGCCTTCACGAAATCGTGTTTCTCGATCTTGAGCATGAACAGGAGCTTTTCGCGGTATTCCGCCTTCTCCCCGGCGGCGATGGACATCACGGCTTTCAGGCGTTCCGCGTAATCTTCGGACTCGAGCGCATGGTCGATGCTTTCCTGCGTCGTCGTCGCCCGGCCTTCCTCGAGGTTCTGCTGGCGTATTTTTCCGAGCGCACGGCGGGCGAAAAACCGCACCGAGATGTTCTTGTCTTTGGTCGCCTGCCGCAGGGCAGCCGCCACCTCGTCCCGGGTTTCGAGATCGACGAGATCGATCTTGAACAAGGTCATCGCAGAGAGCGTCCGCAGGTCGTCGTCGGGATTCGCAAGATCCTTCAGCAGTCTCTTGATATTCAGTTCCATCGCAGATCATCCTCCATGAGCGCACCGCGCCGGCACATCTCCGGTATCGTTGTCATCTTCTCGAGAGCACTATAAGCCATATTCCGGGATTTTTCCAATCCCAGGGGCACAGAATTTCGATTCCGGCCGCCCGGCGTTCCGAAGAAAACCGCCGCTCTGCAGCCCCCGAGGGAGCGCAAAGCGGCGGCGGTTCTCTCCGGATCAGTAGGCGCGGGCAACGTAAATCTGGCGCGAAGCCTGCTTGCCGCAGACAACGCAGGGGCCGGCAGGCGGATCGTTCCGCAGGCAACGGATCGTGGCGCCGACTTCGGCCTTGAACTTGTCCTCGCACTCCTGGGCCCCGCACCACGAGACCTCGGCCATGCCGTGCTTCTCCTTGATGACCTCGACGAACTCGGGGAAGCTCTTGGCCGGGAACGTCTTGCTGCGCAGAATCTCCTTTGCCTGCGCGTAGAGGTTCTTCTGGATTTCGCCCAGCAGGCGCTCGACCTCGGCCTCGAAGGTCGCGTCGGGAACGAAGCACTTCTCGCCGGTATCGCGACGCACGAGACACACCTGGCCCTTCTCCATGTCCTTCTGACCGATCTCGATGCGGAGGGGCACGCCCATCATCTCGTATTCGGAATACTTCCAGCCGGGTTTGAATCCGTCGCGGTCGTCGAGATGGATCCGCAGACTCCTGTCCGCGAGCCGCTGGCGGAGCTGGCGCGCCTTTTCGAGAACGGGGGCCGCCTCTTTATATACGATAGGAATTATAACGGACTGAATGGGAGCGATGCGCGGGGGCAGGCGCAAGCCCTTGTCGTCGCCGTGCGTCATGATGATCGCGCCGATGATGCGGGTCGACATGCCCCACGAGGTCGTCCAGACGTGCTTTCGGTCGCCATCGGAGTCGAGGAACTTGATGTCGAACGCCTTCGCGAAATTCTGGCCGAGATCGTGCGACGTTCCTGACTGGAGGGCCTGCCCGTCCGGCATCAGGGCTTCGATCGTGAAGGTATTGAGGGCGCCGGCGAATTTTTCCTTCTGGCTCTTTTCGCCCGTCACGAGCGCCACGGCGAGGTCCTCTTCGACGAAGCGCCGGTAGACTTCGAGCATCTTCGCGACTTCTTCCTTCGCCTCTTCGTGGGTGCGATGCGCGGTGTGGCCCTCCTGCCAGAGGAACTCCGTGGTCCGCAGAAACGGGCGGGTCACTTTCTCCCACCGAACGACGTTCGCCCACTGGTTGATCAGCACGGGCAGGTCGCGATAACTCTCGATCCACTTCGCGTACATGTGGCCGATGATGGCCTCGGAGGTCGGCCGGATGGCAAGCCGCTCCTCGAGTTTTTCCTTCCCCCCCTGGGTGACCCACGCGACTTCCGGCGCGAAGCCTTCGACGTGCTCGGCTTCCTTCGTCAGAAAGCTTTCGGGAATGAACATCGGAAAGTAGGCGTTCTGGTGGCCGGTTTTCTTGAACTCGGCGTCGAGCAGCCGCTGAATGCTCTCCCAGATCGCGTATCCGTAGGGGCGGATGATCATGCACCCCTTGACCGGCGAGTAATCGGCAAGCTTCGCCTTGAGCACCACGTCGGTGTACCAGCGAGAGATATCCTGCGATTTCGGGGTGATGGCATCGAGTGTCTTAACGTCGGTCTTCTTTTCGTTCATGGCGATTCACGGCCTTTCTCGGAAGTTGGGGGTTCGGAGGCGGCCCCCATTATAGGAAGCACCCGATGCGGTGTCAAGAAAGCGCCCGGCGAATGCACTGTCCGCCGGACGCTTCTTTCAACTTGCGGTACTATTTATCGTCGTCTTCCCCCGGCTTGCCCGGCTTCTGCCCTTCAGCCGAGGGTCTGGGAGAGAACGGGCGCGGGCCGGCGGGGGCCGGTGGATTCGGCGGCGTCGAACCAGATGTCCCGGAAAACGGCTTTTTCGGTTTTTCCGGAGCGGCCGGGGCATCGGGCGCGTTCGCGGGTTTTAGGTCGTCCATCGAAGGCAGGCCGATGCCGCCTTCCCTCGAAAACGCTCCGGGATCGAAGCCGGCGGGCGCGCCTTTTTTCTTCGGGGTCTCGAACAGATCGGCCATCGGCAGCTCGTCGAGGAAACCAGAGGGCTTCAGCGCGGGAAATTCGATATCGTCAGTTATTTTTCCTTCTTTCTCTTCGTCGTCAGGCCGGGAGGATTCGTCCTCATCGGGCGGCTCCCCTTCCTCTTCCTCCTCGGCAGGGGAAACAGCCGGCCGGGCGGGAACCGCCGGCTCGGCCGCGCGGGGCGGCTCGGCGATCTCGCCCGCCGCGCCTGCAGCCTGGTCGCGGATCTTATCCAACAGCGACTCGGCCATTCCATGGAGTTTCTCGTCGGGCTCTGACTGTCGCACGATGTCCAGCAGGAGGGTTTCGGCCCTCATATAGTTTTGAAGATGGAAACAGGACATCGCAAGATGGAAGTTCGTCTCGAGATCTTTCGGATCGTTCTTGAAGACCGTTTCGAGCGTCGACCTCGCTTCCTGATATCGCTTCAGGAAGATGTACGCCGCCCCGAGCTCCCGCAGCATCTTCAGGCCGATCTTGTCCAGGGGGCCTTCCATCCCTCCCGTCAGCCGCTCGTAGATGCGGGCGACGTTCGGCCAGTCGCGCATCTGCTTGTAGATGCGGGCGAGGGCGTGGGCCGCCTTGCGGTTGTCGGGCTCGGCCTCGAGGAACAACGACAGCGATTCGCGCGCCGAATCGTATTCCTTCTCTTCGAACGCCATCATGCCGAGATAATAGTGCGTTTTCGCGTAGTCGGGTTGATCGACCAGGGCGACGCGGAACGCCGCTCGAGCCTTTTTATATTTTCCGAGATTGTAATACTTGACCCCGGCCGTGAACGATTCGGGCACCTTGCTCCTGGGCTTTTTCCGGACCGGGTGAGCTTCGAGGTCGCTTTCTTCCGGAGGCAGAACGGATGCGAGTCCCTCCGCCGGCATCTCTCCCCCGAGCACTGCGGGAGGCTGGATTTCGGCTGGTTCCGACGGAGCGGCGGGCCGAACGGCGAGCGGTTGTTCCTCGACGACCGGGGCCGCAATCCGCTTGCCGAGTTCGTCCGCCAGAGGGGCCGGCATGTTCGGGCCCATGGCCAGGAGGTCGAGACACCCGTCAAGCGCCGTCAGGAACATCTCGTTGGTAGGCGGTTTCTTCACCGCGACCGCCTTTTCGAGGATCGTATCGAACAGTTCGACGCCGCCCATGCCGAAATGGCTGCTGACATACGTCGAAAAGATCTTCGGATCCCTGGAGTTGATCTGCGGCGCGAGCGCCTGGAGCCCCTTGAGGCCGAAGATCGAACCGATGCTTCGGATGACGCCCGAAACGATCTGATGCCGCGGATCCTTGACTCGCTGTCTGATCAGACGCACCCCTTCCTCGTCGGGATGCTTCGCGAAAAACTCCATGCAGGCGACGACGTTCGGATACGCCGTTTCCAGCTTGAACTGCCGGATGACGGGGAGCTTGGGGAAGTCCTGGAACCCTGCCGCCATCTCGACGGCGAACTTGCGGATCCACTTGTTCTGATCGACGATCACGCGTTCGAGCTGGGCACGCACGAAGTCGGGCGGGAACTTTTTCAGCGAGAGCACCATGCGACGCCGCACTTCGTCAGACTGGTCGCCGACGAGCTTCGCGGCCAGTTCCTCATTGCCTGCCGGCGAGATCTGGCCCAGAATGTACGCGGCGCTGCGCCGCAGCTGGATATCGCTCGAATCGACCATCTGGACGATTTCGGGCCGCATGAGTTCCGTCTGGGTCCGGGCCAGGGCCAGGATCGTGTTGGCCCGGATGCGATTGTTCGGATCGTGCAGGAACGGCATGATCCGGCTCTGGATCTCTCGCGACGGGAGTTCGAGCTCGCCGATCGCCTCGATCGAGTTCGCCTTCAGGCGGGCGTCTTTTCCCTTGAGTCCCTCGTCGAAGATGTTGACGAGCGTCACGCTCCTGAACATCGACAGGAACGAGACCATCTGCGCTTTCCGACGCAGATCCGGATCCTTGGCGAACTGCTCGGCGAGGAAGGGGATCGACTCGTGTTCCTTCATCCGGCACAGGATTCGAAGAATCGTCATCGATATCCATTCGTCGGGGTCTGAAATGTACCGGCACAGGGCCAGCGCAGACTCGCGCCCGCCGTGCGCGAACAGGCTGTTGGCGGCCTGAAAGCGAACGTGTCGGTCGTCGTCTCCGAGCAACTCGACGAGGTGATCGGCGCTGGCAGGCGCTTTGAACCTCGCCAGGACTTCCGCGATCACGTCGCGGTTGAAGGCGCGCTTCTCCCGGCTTCTCGCGATCAGGGCGGCGAGGGCGGCATCGGTGCCCAGTTCGGCGACGGCGCGGATCGATTCCTCGAGATCGGGATTCGCCTGGAAGAACTCCATGACGTTTTTATCACTTCCGGGCGCATGCGTCTTCGCGATGGCAAGGGCCGCACGCGCGCGGATGGCGACCGGAAGATCCGTTGTAAGCAACGGCAGCAGCTTCGCCGCCGCCTTTTCCTGCATGGTTCTGATCTTTTCGACGGCGATCTGGTTCATTCGACGATCTCCTGAAGCATTGCCCGCACCAGTTCCTGGTTTGCCGTTTCATCGCGCAGCAGCTTGGTGAGCGAGTGTTTGAGCGTCACGCACCCCTCGCGTTTCGCCATCAGCATGGTCGAGACGAGTTGCGAATACTTCTTGTCGCGGATCAGCGTGCGTATCGCCGAGTTGGCGATCATCAACTCGTAGGCAACGCTCGCGCGCTGCTGGGGGGAGACCCGGGGAATCAATATCTGCGAGAATATTCCCACCAGGTTCATCGAAACCTGCAACCGCACCTCGTCGTGCTTGTCGGTCGGGAAGAAGCTGACGATCCGTTCGATCGTCGGGGCCGCTCCGATCGTCGGCAGGGTCGAGAGCACGAAATGCCCCGTTTCCGAGGCGACGAGCGCCATCTCGACCGTTTTCTGGTCGCGCATCTCCCCGATCATCATTACGTCGGGGTCTTCACGCAGCGCGTTCGTCAGGGCCTCCTGGTAGGTCGGGATGCTGGCTCCCACCTCGATCTGGGTGAAAATCGACTGGGCGCGGCTGAACACGAACTCGATGGGGTTTTCCATCGTGATGATGTGTCGCGCGAAGCGCTTGTTGATGGCCTGCACCATCGCGGCCATCGTGTGCGACTTGCCGCTGCCGGCCGGCCCCGTGACGAGAAAGAGGCCGCGCGGCTTGAGCGCCTGTATCTCGAGTTCCTCGGGCAGATCGAGCTCCTGGATGGTGGGAACCGACGTGCTGATGAACCGGAACGAGCCCGCATACCCTTCGCGCTGCTGGAAAAGGTAGAAGCGGATCCGGGCCTTGCGCTTGTACGGATACATCGAGTAGCACTCGAACGTGCCGTGAAGCGATTCCTGACGTTTGATGTCGATGATCGGCAGGAACAGATCGTACATTTCCTGCGGCGCCAGCGCGTCCTCTTCGGAGATGACCATGTGGCCGTTCTGCCGAAACGCCGGCGGAGAACCGGGTTTGAGCATCAGGTCGCTCGCCCCCATTTCGATGGCCTGATCGAAATACGTGAATATCTTCGGTTTCATGAGTGCGCCCCCTCCGGGCCGGGCGTGACGCCGGCCTGTTCGACCATCTTCTTCACGGTTGCCTGGTTCGAGGCCCGCATCATGGCTTCGGAGATCGAGATCCTGTCGGCAATCACGAGCTGGGCGAGCGCCTGGTCGAGCGTGCACATGCCGGTGTCGCCGCCTGCCTCCTGATACGACTGGATCAGGTGGATCCGGTTTTCCGCGATCAGCGACCGGATCATCTGCAGGCCCATCAGCACCTCGAACGCCGCGACGCGTCCTTTGCCGATCTTGCGGGGAACCAGCGTCTGGGTGATGATGCCGATCAGGGTCGTCGCGAGCCGGCTGAGCACCTGCACGTGCTGCGATTGCGGGAACAGGTTCACGAAACGGTCGATGGCCTGCATTGCCGTGTTGCTGTGCAGGGTCGCGAAGACGAGTTTGCCGGACTCGGCCGCGGTCAGCGTCATGTTGACGGCCTCGGGGTCGCGAAGCTCGCCGACCATGATCACGTCGGCATCGGTCTGAAGGGCGCCCCGAATGCCCTCGTCAAACGTGCGGCAGTCGACGCCCACCTGGCGCTGGCTCACCATGCCGATTCCATCGCCGAAGATATATTCGATCGGGTCTTCGACCGTGATCACGCTCTTGGGCTTGTGCGATACGATATGCGTGATGAACGTGGAAAGCGTCGTCGATTTCCCCGCGCCGGTGGCGCCCGTCACGAGGATGAGGCCGAACGGGCGTTCGATCATCGCGCGGGCCGCCTTCGGCAGCCCGATGTCGTCGAAGTTCAACTGCAGGAAGGGGATGACGCGAAACACGGCGCTGCCGCCGTTGTAATCGTAGAACAGGTTCACCCGGAACCGGGCGTTGGCGAAGCTGTAGCCGAGATCGAGCTTGCGGTGCTCGATGAACTTCGTGAGCTGGTAATCGTCGAGAATCGCTTCCAGCATGTTCTCGTAATCCGCATGGTCGATCTCTTTCATCTTCAGCGGCAGCATGCTGCCGTCGATGCGGAGAATCGGGGGGTATCCGACCTTGAAATGGAGATCGGATGCGCCGCGCTCAGTGCACATTTTCAGCAATTCGAAGATCATTCACGGATCCTCCCCTGAGATATACCGTCAAACCCTCCAATCATACACTGACCCCTCTCAACTTCCAACATTATTTGGCGACGGTATGGCAATGAATGAAACCTTCATGGTATGATCGCCCGGAAAAATGATCGAACTGCAGAACGTCACGAAAATCTACCCGAACGGCGTCAGGGCCTTGAACAACGTTTCCCTGTCGGTGCCGCGCGGCGACTTCGTGTTTCTCGTCGGCCCGAGCGGCGCCGGCAAGAGCACGTTCCTGCGCCTGCTGTTCCGCGAGGAGCTCCCGACCGAAGGGCACTTGATCATCGACGGCAAAGACGTCTCCGATATGCCCGAGTCGCGCGTCCCGTTTCTCCGGCGAAACATGGGCATCGTCCTCCAGGATTTCCAGCTCCTCCAGCGCCGCACCGTCTCCGAGAACGTCGCCTTCGGCCTTCGCGTGCTCGGCACGCCCGACAACATCATCCAGGCGCGCGTCCAGGAGGCGCTCGAGCAGGTCGGCCTCTCGCACAAGCGGCGCATGTTCCCCGACGAGCTTTCGGGCGGCGAGCAGCAGCGCGTCTGCATCGCGCGCGCCCTCGTCAACAATCCGCTGATCCTGATCACCGACGAGCCGACGGGCAACCTCGACCCGATGATTTCCTACGAGATCATGCAGTTGTTCCTCGAAATCAATTCCCGAGGCACGACGATCATCATGGCGACCCACAACCACAACCTCGTGAACAAGCTGAGAAAGCGCGTCGTGGCGCTGGTCGAGGGGCGCATCATCAAAGACGAACCGGGAGGCACCTATGCCTACGAATGACGTCCCCCGCTCCCGGCGGGAGCGCGCCTGATGCTCGCCTCTCTCTCTTTTTTCCTCACCGAGGCCGTCACCAGTTGCCGGCGTGCCGGCCTGATGACGTTCATCACCGTCTCGACGATCGCCGTGACGCTGCTGCTGATGGGCACCTTCCTCCTCGCCGCCACGACCACCGAAGGCTTTCTGCACCGCCTCCAGCAGGAATCGCTCGTCACCGCCTTTCTCGCCCCTGAAGCGTCCCACGCCGACGTCAACGCTCTCAAGTTGCGCCTCACGGAGTTCGAAGAGGTCGAGCGCGCCGAGATCGTCTGGCCGGAAGCGGCGCTGCGCGAGCTGTTTTCCGACGCGTCCGACCGCGACCTTCTTCAGATCGGCCTGGCAAGCGAATCGAACCCGCTCCCGCCCACCATCCGCATCAAGATGCGGGGCAGTCACGATCTCCAGCCGCTGCTGACCAAGCTGAAAGGCCTTTCCCCCATCGAAAGCGTCAGCTACGGGGAAGACGCCTACCGCCAGTTCCAGGGACTCTCGGAACTGATCTGGCTCGGCAGCATGCTCGTCATCCTGCTCCTCGGTCTTGCGTCACTGTTCATCGTGTACAATACCGTCCGCCTGACGCTCTACATGCGCCGGGAAGAGATCGTCATCATGAAACTCGTCGGCGCCACCAACTGGTTCATCCGATGGCCCTTTGTGATCGAAGGCGTCATCCAGGGAATAGCAGGAGCTATACTTGCGTCGCTGATGCTTTTCCTGAGCTACCAGTTCATTCTCGCCCGGCTGGCCGTGCTCGTGCCGTTTTTCGCCATCCAGGTCGGCTTCGGCTATCTGCTCAAGCTCTCCGTCAAGCTGACGATGATGGGCATCGTTCTCGGCATCTCCGGCAGTCTGCTCTCGTTGCGTGATCTCAACTCTTTCTGCCGCGAACCTTCATGAGCCGCACCACGATCGCAGCGGCCGGAACAGCACTGCTCCTGTTCCTCATCGCCGGACCGGCCCCGGCCGCCGTCACGTTCTCCCCGGAACGTCTCGGAAAAGAGCGGAACCGGATCGAGTCCCTGCGCTCCGAACTCGACTCCGTACGCCTCCAGATCGAGTATCTCGACGTGAAGGTGCGAGACACCCGGGGCCACGTGAGACGCCTCGAGGAAAAAATCAGCCGCCAGCAGGCCCGCATCGCCGAGATCCAGGGAAGCCTCGACTCGATCGCCAGCGAGTCCGCCCGCATCACCACGCAGATCGACGGTCTCAGGAAGGCGATCGACGACGGTCAGCGCCGCATGGGTGACATCCGCCGGAGGTTCCGCGGCAGGCTCGTTCATCTCCACCGGGTCCGCCAGAGCACGCTCTTCTCGAGCATCTTCTCGGCGCGCGACCTCAATGCGTTCATCAGCCGGTATGAGATGGTTCGTCATCTCCTTCAGGGCGACCGGGCGCTTCTGGCCGAACTGAATGCCAGGAGCGAACAACTCGAGCGTGATGCTGCCGCTCTCAGGGACAAACAGGCCCGGCTCGAGGAACTCGCGGCGCAGACGATGAAGAACCGTGAAGCGCTCGTCGTCGAGGGAAGCTCGCTCTCCGCGATGCTGCAGACGCTGCTTCTCGAGCGAAAAGTGTTCCTCGCCCGCCAGAAAAAGCTGAAGAAAAGCCTCGGAGAACTGGAACAGGAAGTCGCGAAAATCGAGACCGAGCGGCTGCAGGATCCGGACTCGGTCGACCGGGCACTCGATGCCCAGCCGCCTTCGCAGCACCTCCGGAAAAGCCGCCCCTCCCCTCCCCCGCCGGCGTTTTCGGCCTCCGGGGCGGCAGTTCCCTCGAACATCGGGAATGACGACGGCGCGACGACCGGCCGATTCCGATGGCCGCTCCGGAATGTCGAAGGGCTCAGTTTCGAGAGCTCCACCGGCGCGGCTCCTCCCGCTCTCGAACTCGTCGTCACGGGGGAAACGGAAGTGCTCGCCTCGGCCCGCGGCAAGGTCCAGTTCAAGGGCCCCGTCGGCCAGTTCGGCAACATCGTCATCATCAGCCACAAGCAAGGCTTCTCGACCGTTTACGGACGGTTGGACGATGTCTGGGTCGGCCTCGGCGAAATCGTCGACGCCGGCGACGTGATCGGTCGGATTTTCGGCGTCAGTCAGAACCGGCTCCATTTCGAGATCCGATTCGCCGGCAAGAACGTCGACCCGCTCGCCCATCTCCCGAAAATCCGTTGACCACCCGGGAATGCCCCGTTCCCGATAGTGGATCGCGTTATTCTCTTTTCCTTCTTGTCCCTCATATGGTAAACTCTCGCAATCCTGTCGTCTTGGCAGGAATGCGTTGTTGCACGGAAATCGAAGGAGTCATCCATGAATCGTTCCTCATCCCGTCACCTGATCGTGGCCGTTCCGCTCATCGCCCTGCTGGTCCTCGTCTTCGCAGGTATGGCCGGGGCGACATCGACCGACATCACCTACTTCAAATCGGTCGACCTGATACGCAAGGTGATGGAGCTCATCAAGTCCGATTACGTCGACGAGAATGTCGACGAGCAGAAGATGATCTACGGCGCGATCGAAGGCATGCTCGGCACGCTGGACGATCCGTACACGCGGTTCATGGAGCCCAAGGCGTTCAAGGAGATGCAGACCGAGACGCAGGGCGAGTTCGGCGGTCTCGGGATCGTCATCACCGTCAAGAACAAGGTGCTGACGGTCATCTCCCCGATTGAAGACACGCCCGCCTTCCGTGCCGGCATCAAGGCCGGCGACATGATCCTCAAGATCGACGGGAAGGACGTCGCCGATATCGCCCTTCACGACGCCGTCAAGCTTCTCCGCGGCCCCGAAGGCACGAAGGTCACCATCAACGTGATCCGCGAAGGCGACAAAGAGGCGAAGGATTACACCCTCATCCGCGAGATCATCAAGATTCCGAGCATCAAGTTCTGGGTCATCAAGCCGAACATCGGCTACATCAGGCTGACGCAGTTCATCCAGACCTCTGCAGAGGATCTCGAGAAGGCGCTGATCGCCCTCGAGAAAGAGAAAGTCTCCTCGATCATTCTCGATCTGCGCAACAATCCGGGCGGTCTGCTGACGGCGGCCGTCGAGGTCGGGCGCAAGTTCATCCCCAAGGGCGATATCGTCTCGATCAAGAGCCGCGACGGCGAAAAAAGCACGTACAGCTCGTTCTTCCAGTCGCATCCCCTCCTACCCCTCGTCGTGCTGATCAACGAAGGTTCCGCCTCGGCTTCCGAGATCGTGGCCGGCGCGATCAAGGACAACAAGCGCGGCCTCCTGATCGGCCGCAAATCGTTCGGCAAGGGTTCGGTGCAGACGGTCATCTCCCTGAACGACGGGTCGGCGATGGCGCTGACGACCGCGCTCTACTACACCCCCTCCGGCGTCAACATCCACAAGAAGGGTATAGAGCCCGATATAGACGTCGAGCTCCCGAAGATATCCGAAGCCGAGCGCGAGGAGATCGCCAAGACCATCGAAGCCGAAGAAAAGCAGCAGAAGACGCCCGCCCAGGCCACGCTGACGGCCGAACTCGCCAGCGGCACCTTCCCGGCGTCTTCCTCCGCTGCGATCGCCACGCCCAGCGGCTTCATCGAGCCCCCGGACAGCCTCTCCAAGGGCAGCATCCAGTATTACGTGATCAATCGGTACGACACGCAGCTTCAGCGGGCCGTCGACGTGCTCAAGTCGACCGAGATCTTCAACGGTCTCAGGCAGTAAACCGGCGCACGCGATGAAGATGTCGGGAAGGCGCGGCGTCACGCTCGTCGAGATCATGGTCGCCAGCACGATCGTCGTGCTGATCGCGGCCGTGACCTTCCCCGTCTACCAGATCATCCAGCAACGCGAGAAGGAGAACCGGCTCAGGCAGATTCTCGACAACGTGCGGGGGGCCATCTACGGTTGTCCCATCGCGCTCGCCAACCGCACCTTCAATCAGGGTTACCGCGTCCATGTTCTCAACAAGCTCGCCAACGCGATCAACAACGCCACCGAAACGCAGGAAACGCGGGACGCGGCTCTCGCCAGCGGCATCAGGTATCTGGTCGATCACGGCCTCGACCTGCCCTTTTCCCCGGCCTCTCTCACCGGAAGAGCCCCGATCGGCGTCACCTTCGACGTCGCGACCGGAACGACCGGAACGGCGACGGTCACGATCGATCGCGTTTTCCTCAGGAACATCCCGCCCCACCCGTTCGTGGGCTGGTATCCCAACGCCCGCTGGGAATTCGTCCCTGCCGTTTACGCCGGCGCCCTGAATTCCAGCGTCCTCACGGCCGCCACCGATTCCGCGACATGGGAAAGCCTCCAGGCGACGGGCGTGAAGAACATCGTTTCCCGCGGAGCCGGCATGGCGATCGACGGCACGAACACGGACGACTGGTGATCCGACATGAAACGACGCGCCGGCCTGACCCTAGTCGAAATGATGATCGTGATCATGATCATCGGCATCGTCTCCTTCGGAGCGGTCCCGTTCGCGGAAGTGGCATTCGTCCGCCTCAAGGAGGCGGAACTCCAGAACAACCTCCAAAAAATACGCACGGCTATATCTCAATGGCGACGCGACTGCGAAGCCGCCGTCATCCGGCAACTCGGCCAGACGGCGATGATCAACATCCCCGACTTCCGCCTCTACCCGCCCAGCATTCTGTCGCTGACGCAGGCGAAGCCGTTTCCGGTCTACGACGTCGCGTCGAACCCGGTGATCACATTCTATCCGCGCCCATATATAGACAGGGTCGACGAAGACCCGTTCATCGGCAACCCCACCTGGCTGGAATGGTATGCCTCCGGCACGGAGGTTTCGCTCGTCAGCAACGGCGTGGTTGCCCAGTCAGGCGGCATCGGCGTCTACGACGTCTCCCCGGCGACCGACACGACGATCCGACGCGGCTTCGTGACCGCCCTCGACGGCACCAACTACGCGGACTGGTAAGACAGCACCCCACAGACCAGGAGGACCCATGAGCAGGATATTGCAGAGCAAGGCCGGCTTCACCCTGATAGAGCTCGTCATGGTCGTACTCATCATCACGATCCTGACGGGCATCGCCGTCCCCTATTACGGCGACTATATCAGGGATGCCCGCCGTTCCACCCTGAAGCAGAATCTCGCGAATTTCCGCAAGGTTTTGAACGATTTCCGGGGCGACCAAGGCCGCGGCCCCTTCCGGGTTCCCGTATACAACAACGGCACGGCGATCGTTTCGAATCCTCGAAGCGCGCTGGATTTCGAACTCATCGCCGGCCCGATTCAGGTGACGCGTTCTGGGAGCGCATACGACGTCGTCCGCCGCACCGGGTTCAAATATCTCCCATCGTTCCCCATCCTCGAGGATCCCGAGACGTCGTCGCGCATCGACTGGAGCTACGGAACGTCGACGATGTTCTTCGTCGATGACGGGCTGCCGGAGGAAGCGGACCGGTTCGATTTCAACAAGGATTTCGCCTTCATCGACAATAACGGCAATGCCTCCTTCGACGGCGAAGCCACCGACACGGTCCAGTTTCTTTTCAACGGGAAAGCCTCGACGGATTACGTCGGCAGCACCGCCAAACCGCTCGATTTCATCGGCGTCACCGCCGTCGACTCGACGGGGATGAAGTATTGATTTTGTTGTCACCGGACAACCGTTTGATGTACCTTTACCCTCGACGTATAATGAGGATCGTCAAAATATCGTCAATCAAGGCGGCCCTGCTGCCGATACAATCAAGGAAGACTTTCTGGAGAAGCCATGTCTGCTGACTTTCTGAAGCGAAAACGAATCGGCGAGATCCTCATCGAGATGCGGGCCATCACGCCCCAGCAGCTCGAAGCCGCCCTCAAGCGCCAGTCGTCCGTCCGGAAGATGGTCGGCGAGATTCTCATCGAGATGCAGGCCCTCACCGAAGAGACGCTCTTCCGCGGCCTTTCCCAGCAGCACGGCATCGAGTTCGTCAATCTCGACACGGTCGATCTCAACCGGGAACTGATCCGCCAGATTCCCGACAACCTGATCAAGACCTACAAGTTCATCCCGCTCAAGAAAGAGCCGAAGTCGTTGACCATCGCCATCTACGATCCGACGAACACGAAGATGTTCGACAGCATCAAGATGGCGACGGGGTACATGTTCATCAAGTGGGTGCTGGCGATGAAGACCCAGATCAACCACATCATCAGCGACGTCATCTACCGCCCGGCGAACGTCCTCGAGAACGTGCCCGTCGACGACCTGCTCCGCGACGTCAAGCTCGAGTTCGGCAAAGAAGACTCGAGCCTTTCTTCCGGCGGCACCCCCATGGGCGATGTCAATCTCGAAGACCTGAAGCGGGAATCCGACCAGACCGCGATCGTCACCCTCGTGAACAAGATCATCCTCGACGCGGTCCGGATGCGAGCATCCGACATCCATATCGAAGCGTTCGAAAACATCGTCCAGGTCCGCTACCGCATCGACGGCATCCTCTACGACATCATGCCGGTCGAGAAGCAGGCGCACCAGGCGATCATCTCGCGCATCAAGATCATGTCGAACCTCGACATCACCGAGCGGTACATGCCGCAGGACGGCAACTTCAAGTTGCGGGTGAAGAACCAGGCGATCGAGTTCCGCGTCGCGATCCTTCCTTCGATCTACGGCCAGAACTGCACGATCCGCATTCTCGACTCGGGGCGCGTCAACCTCGAGTTGAAGAGCCTCGGTTTCCGCGATGAGGAACTCAGGACGTTCGAGTACAACATCGGCCGCCCATGGGGCCTGTGTCTGATCGCCGGTCCGACGGGCTCCGGAAAAACGACCACGCTGTATTCCGGCATTTCGCTGATCAACAGCCGCCAGATCAAGATCGTCACCATCGAAGATCCGGTCGAATTCAAGATCGCCGGCGTCCACCAACTCCAGGTCCATGAGAACAAGGTCGACGAGACGCGCTCGCTCACCTTCGCCAAAGGCCTGCGCGCCGTTCTGCGACTCGACCCGGACGTCATTCTCGTCGGCGAAATCCGCGATTACGAAACGGCGGAAATCACGGTCAAGGCCGCTCTGACAGGCCACATGGTCTTCTCGACGATTCACGCGAACTCGGCCATCGAAACGGTCAACCGCCTCGAGAATATCGGCGTCGACCCGTATCTGTTCGCCTCGGCCCTCACCGTGCTGGTCGGCCAGCGTCTCGTGCGCAAAATCTGCCCGAGCTGCAAGACCGAGATCGAAACGACGCCGTATCTGCTCGCCTCGCTCGGCCTCGATTTCGAGACGTACAAGAACCACAAGTTCTACAAGGGAGCCGGCTGCAAGGCCTGCAACAACAGCGGATTCCGCGACCGCACCGGCATCTTCGAGGTCATCGAGGTGAACGCTGCGCTCAAGGAACTGATCAGTCAGCGCCAGTCCTCCGTCGCACTCCTGAAGCACCTGCGATCGCAGAAGATCCCCACCCTCCAGGATTCCTGCCTCAACAAGGTTCTCGAGGGAGAGGTGCCGATCGAGGAATTCATTTTGGTAAACATGGGATAGGAGCATATGGCGAGAACGCGCGGGCCGGCCTGCAACCTCGTCCTCGATCTGGGAACCTTCCAGATGCGCTTGCTGCGTCTGGATTCCGCCGCACCCGGAGATATCCGGCTGAAGCAGATTTCGACCGTCGATTCCCCTCGCGAGTATGTCGCATCGGCCTTCATCGAGTATCCGATCATGGATGCGCACCCGGTGGAAAACGCGATCAGGAAGCTCATCACATCGTCGAAATCGACCTACGACGATACGCTGGTCCTGATGCCCGACCATTCCTCGCTCCTGAATCTGATGATCGCCCCGCCCCGGTTTTCGAAAAAGGAACTGGAGGAGTCGATCCGGGAAGATTTTGCCCCGATCATGCCCCTTCCCATCGAGAACTGGTATATCGTCCACCAGACCATCGGCCCCTGGGAGGAAGACGAGATCACGCTCGCCGTCGCGACGATCAAGAACAACCTCCTCGAAGCCGGCGGCATCGTCCAGCGGGCCGGCCTCAATCCGCAGACGATCGACATCAACGTTCTCAACGTCGCGAACCTGATCGATCATTACCTGACCGCCAGCGAGAATCGCGGCAAGAACATCTCCCTCGTCCATCTCGGAAACGAGACGACGTCGATCGCCGTCTTCCGCGACGGCCAGCTCCGCACCCTCGTGAACCGGCCGATCGGGGCGTATGACTTCACCAAGCAGATCGGAAAGCATTTCCACGTCCCCGACACCGAGGCCGAGCAGTTCAAGCGAAACGAGATATTCTTCCTGCCCGAGTTTTCGCCGGAGCAGGAGAACCTGTACAACTACACGGTCATCAAGAGCGTCTTCGCCGTGCTGATCCGTGAAATATTCTCAGCTATGGAATCCTTCCTGACGAAATTTCGCGAGTTCACGATCCAGGAAGTCATCATCTCAGGGGGCGGCGCGAATTATCAGAACCTTCCCGTGATGCTCGCATCGAACCTGAATACCAGCATCCGCTACGTCGCGGACCTCTATTCGCTCCAGATCGCCGGCAGGCCGGCGGACATCGCCGAGCGCAACGAGCTGGCCGCCGCCTGCGGCGCGTTCCTGCGGGAGTAAGCAGATGAAATTCCAGATAGACCTGCTGCCGAAAGAATACAAGAGCCTCCCGTCCGACTATACGGGTTTTATACTTGCCGCTATAGCCATCATCGGCTGTCTTTCCTGGACGATCTCCTCCTACATGAAAAACACCTCGGACCAACTGAAGATGCAAACCAAGGTCGATGCGGCCATGAAAGAGCTCCGCGAGCTGAACCAGAAGATCGGCGAGCTCCAGCCTCCCATCGCCGAGATCACCGCCCTCAAGAGCAGCATCGAGTTCATCAACCGGAATCTCGACACGCCCGGCACCTCCTGGGTCGATTTCCTGTATGCCTTCGAGTCCACGGTACCGGAACGCATCTTCGTCTCCGACATCAACCCGAAGGATTTCACGGGCAAGAGCGGCCTGAACTTCACCGTCAACGGCGAAGGAGCAACCGTCTACGACGTGCTCGAATACGTGAACGCCCTCCAGAAGTCCGAAAAATTCACGAACGTCAATCTCAAGCAGAACTCGACCCGAAGCATCGAAAACGGCACCGTCACGTCCTTCGTGCTGAGTTTCACCTACAACCCCTCAGGAAAGAAGTGACGGAATGAACGGTCGAACGGTCCCCGGAGGAACAGAGTGAAAACGCGTCTGCGCTCGATTCTCGAGAGGGTTATCAGCTACGGTCTCGTCGCGGCCGCCGCGTTCGGGCTCTTCTATTTCCAGACGACCATCGACAGACGCCAGAAAAGTGTCATCCAGGCAAAAGACGCCGAACTGAAGCAGTATCTCAGCCAGATCGAGGCGGGCAAGAAAGACCTGGTGTCGCGCGAAGCCCAGCTCGAGCAGATCAGGAAGCAGATCGCCGACCGCCGCCTCGAGATCAAGAACAAGTTCGAGAGCTCTCTCGACAAAGCCGCCAACTACACGCTCTTCATCGAGCAGGTCCAGCGGAAGGCGAAAGCCCTCGACGTCATCATCCGCAACTCCACCTACAACCCGCCGGCCCCCTCTCCGGGCGCGCCCTCGAATTATCTCGAGTTCAAGTTCACCGTCGATCTCACGGCGTCCTATGAGAAAATGAAACACTTCCTCTGGGAAATGGAAAACACCCTGGGCCGCATGGTCAAGATCAGCCAGATGACCCTTCAGCCGCCGATCGTCGACAGCGAGGGAACGATGCGGCTGACCCTGACGTTGTCCACCTTCTTCCTCCCGTGAGCGGAGCGCGCTAGATGAACATCCAGGCCATCCAGGAATACTGCAAGAAGAACAAGGCCGTCGCGATCGGCGTTCCCGTCATCATCGGCCTCCTTCTCTTCGACAACCTGATCCTGAAGCCAAGTCGCAACAAAGACAAGCAGCAGGCCGCGGCGACCTCCACGGCCCTGCCCGCAGCGACCGCAGACATCAAGGCCTCCCCCGCGGAAGAGCCGATCAAGCCGCCGCCGCCCCTCGTCACGCCGACGATCCCTGCCATCGATCCCCGCGTCGAGGCGCGCCTGCAGGCGCAGGTCTCGTTCCCATACGGCCCGAGTCGGAACGTGTTCGGCCGTCCGCAGAAAGAGAGCGGCCCCGTCACCATCGCGCCCGCCGTCGTGCTGGGTCGTCCCGACATCGACTACCACGGTTTCTTCACGATGGGAATGCTGAAAGTGGCCATCATCAAGGCCGCCGGCCGCATCACCCTCGCTCGTCTCGACTCGAAAATTCCCGACACGCCGTTCATCCTCAAGGAAATCCACATGGACAGGGTCGTTCTGATCGACACCGAGAACGACAACATTCCGTTCGACGAATACCTCACCGACCCGCAATCCTCCTCCGGAAAGAACGTAACCACCTCGATCTCAAAACTCCGGGCATCCGGCTCGACGCCCTGAACGACAAGGCGACATCATGGACTACCAGACCCTCAAGATGCTCTTCCACGACCGCGACAAGATGGTGCGGCTCTTCTGCCTGCGAACCGCCCTGCGTGACAATCTGCCGCAGATCGGCGAGTTTCTGCGCGAGGGTCTGCGCGACGAGCGGCCGGAGATCGTCGCAGCCTCGTTGAAAGGCGTCAGGCGCGTCGCCGATCCCGAACTGGTCGGCATGGCACTGACCTATCTCGAATCGCCGAACACGATGCTCAGGGCAGAGGCCCTGGCCTCGCTCGAAGGGAAGTCGAGTCCGGCCGTCCGCAACGCCCTGTGCGAATTTCTGCGCCGCGAGGATGACACGAACCTGCTCGCCACGGCGATCAAGATCGTCGGCACGTTCCGCTCCGCCGAATACATGCCTATCCTCAAGGCGTTCCTGACCTATGAGGACGAGCGCGTTCGCGCCAATGCAGTCGAATCTCTCGGCCAGATCGACAATCCCGAGATCGTCGAGATCATGAAGGCCCTCTCGTCCGACCGCAACAACCGCGTGCGGGCCAACGCGATTCAGGCCCTCTGGGAGCGGGGCATCAAGTTCGGCCTCAACACGCTTCCCGAGGAACTCCGCTCGCCCAACGCCCGGAAGCGCGCTTCCGTCGCGTATATCCTCGGCGTCATCAAGGACGAGCGCTCGCTCGATCTCCTCATCGGCCTCCTCGGCGACATCTCGCCCACCGTCCGGAACCGGGCCGTGCTGAGTCTCGGCCTGATCGGCTCGACGCGCGCCATCAGCCATCTGCTGAACGCCTGGAGCAAGGAAGAGGAGTCCAAGATCCGCGATGCGATCATCACGACCTGCCTCTCCATCAACCCTGAACTCACGATGTCCCGCCTCTCCGAGCGCTACGCCCAGGAAGAGGACTCCAGACACCGGGCCACGCTCATCCGCTCTCTCGGTCTGATCAAGAACCCCCGCACCGTCACCCTTCTCGCCAAGGCCCTGAGGGACGCGGACGGCCGCGTTCGGTCGAACGCCGTCGAAGCCCTCGCCGCACAGAACGATCCGGAGCTCATCGAGCTGATGTATCCGATGCTGAATGATTCGCATAACCGCGTCAGAAGCAGCGCCGCCGCCTCTCTCTGGAAACTCGGCGGCATGGGCGCCATCGTCACGCTCAAGCAGATGTTGCGATCCTCTCACAAGCAGATGCGCGCGTCCGCCGCGTGGGCGCTCGGGGAAATCGGAGCCCTCCAGTTTTCGGACGTCCTCCAAGATCTGAGCAACGACGCCGACCCCGACGTGCGTAAATGGGCTCTCAAGGCACTGGCAAAAGTAGCGAAAATCGCCTAGACTATCTGGCGGTGACACGGCTATCGGAGGGATTTCCATGAACCGCCATCGGTTTCTCTTCCTTGTTTCTCTTCTGGCGGCGTTCGTCGTGCTTGCGGCTTTTCCGCTCGCGGCGCAGGACGCGAAAGAACTCAATCGGCTTGGCGTGACGGCCTTGCGAAGCGGGAACTACGCCGAGGCGAAGGATTACTTCCTGAAGGCCACGAAACTGAATCCGACGTGGGCCGAGCCGTTTTACAACGCCGCGCTTCTTCAGAAAGCCGTCAACAAGCGTGACGAGATGAAGCCCCTGTTGAAGAAGGCCCTCCACCTCGAGCCCTCCAACCAGACTTATAGAGAAGAATATACAAAGTTTCTCAAAGAGGACATGCGCGCCGCCAAATCTGCGGGCATGACGGAGAAAGCCGCGGCCCTGCGCGAGGAGATCGTCACCGTCGATCCGTCGGAACTCGGCCTCGGCGCCGATATCGTCGACGAGCAGGTCGCGGCCGGGCAAGCCGAGAAGGCGAAGCAATTCGCCCTGCGGTTGCTCGAAAGCAACAAGGCGGAGCTTCCCGAATACCGTTCCGAAGGGATCGGCCGCCTGTACTACGCCCTCGCAAAGATGGAGCGGACCGCCGGGAACATGGCGAAAGCCCGCGACTACGCCGAGAAGTCGACGCGGTATCCGCTTCCCAACCCCGATCAGGGCAAGGAACTCCTCGCCGACATCAAGAAAAACCAGCAGGAGACGGTCGAGGGCTACATCAAGCTGGGCCGTTCCTACGCCGAAAAGGGCGAGGTCGCGAAGGCCATCGGGGAGTTCGAGAACGCTCTTGCCATCGATGCCACGAATGAAACCGCGCAGAGCGAGATCGAGTCGCTGAAGTCCAGGGCCGAGTCGCGAGACCTGATGGCGGACGCCCTCAGACTCAGCTCGCAAGAGAAATGGCTCGAGGCGCGCGACCTGCTCGAGCGGGTTGTCGCCGCCCAACCGAAGCATGCCGAGGCGCGCAAACTGCTCGCCAAGGCCACCGCCTTCGAAACGGAACTGATGAAGAAACTCGGCCGGACCGACCGGCTGCCGCGCAGCACCGAGGAACGGGCCTCGCTGACCGAAAATTACATCATGATGGGTACCCGCTTCTTCGACGCCGGCAACAACCAGGATGCGAAACAGGCGTTCGAGCGCGCCCTTGCGATCATCGCCCTCGACTCCAAGCTCGAAAAGTTCCGGCCGAGCGTGAACGCAGGGATGGCGAAGATCGGGACGATCGACACGCGGTCGCAAACCTGGGAGAAAGCGAAAGAGCATTACAAGAGCGGCGAGTACGAAGAATGCATCACATGCCTGGAATCGCTTCCGGCCGATTACGAGGTCGATCTTCCCAGTTTTCTCGCCTACTGCTACTGGAAAACCGGGGACACCGAGAAGGCCAAGAAATTCGCCAGTCTGCAACTGGTCAAGCAGCCCGACAACAACCGCGCCAAGTTCGTCCTTGGCAATCTTTTCATCGCAGCGGGGGACAACGCCGCCGCGTACAAGATCCTCAAGGAAGTAAAGGATTCGGATCCCGAGTATCCCGGCATCGATGACGTATTTTACAAGGCCGGCGCGTTCAAGTGGGGGGTCCTCGTTCTGCCGGCGGTGGCCATCGTGATCCTCTGCTGGATCGGCTGGATCATTTTCCACAACATGCCCGAACACAATAAAAACGCGGCGATCAAGCGCGCGCGCGCCCATCTGAACAAGGGCCTGTATAAGGAGTGTCTGGACGAGCTGACCGGTGTCCGCCGCCTGCCGAACCTCGACGCCTACGACGGCATGGTCATTTCCCGGATCGCCGCGCAGGCGTATCTCAAGACCGGCGCCTACGACCGTGCAATCGGCGAGTGCAAGCACCTGATCTCGATCAACACCCAGGATGCGGAAGCCCACCAATGGCTCGGCTTCGCCTATCTCGGCCGCAGGATGCTGACGCCGGAGAGTCTTCCCGAACTCCTGAACCTGTACAAGACCGAGCAGCGGAACATCGCCCTGATTTCCCTTCTCGGCCAGCATTACACGGCCCAGAAAACCATCAGCGCCGACGGCATCGAGATCCTCGAGAAGTGGCTCGAGCTCGAACCGACGAATCCCGAGGTCCTCAAGCCTCTCGGCAGATACTACCTCCAGAAGGGGCGGGCGGACGACAAGTCCATGCTCGTTTTCCAGCGCATGATGGAGTTCACGAAGCCGGAACCGGAGTTTCTGCTCGGCGTGGCCAAGCTGCACCTCCGGCAGAAGCAGTATGAGGAGAGTCTCCGCCTCTGCGAGCAGGTCATCCGGATGGATGTAAACAACGAAATGGTGCATGGAGTCCTGCGCGACTGTTATGCAAAAATGGAAAAGCTCAACGAACTTCTCGAGATCTACCGCGCTTATCTCTCGGAAAATCCCTACAACGTCGCCTTCCAGAAGGGCCTCACCGAGGCGATGAACCTCGCCCAGCGCACCGGCGTCAAGATCGGCCCGGCCCCCGCGGTGGCGGTCCCCCCGGATGCCGTTTCGCAGGCCGGTTCGTCGGCGGCCCAGACCGCCGCTGCTCCGGCGGACGGCATTGTCTGCCCGCACTGCGGAGCCGCGAACAGCAAAGCGGACTACTATTGCCAGCAGTGCGGCAAGAGCATCGTCTGACCGGCGGATGAACGACCGACCCTTCCTCCCCTTGCGCGCCCTCGTCGTCCTCGCAACCTTCCTGGTTGCGGCGACGGCGTTCGGCGCGGCGACAGCCGATTACACGACCCTCAAAAAATATATATCCGCACGGATGTTTTCCGAGGCGTATTACGAACTGATGCGGTGTGAACTGCAGAACAAGGACGAGGATCCCAAACTCACGAAACTCCGGAAGGATCTCCTGAAGCCCGTGCGAGACGAAGCCGTCAAGCGGGCGAGGATCACCCCCGACGACCCGAAGGTCAGAATTATTCTTGGAGATATAGAATTTCACCAGGGGCACTACGACGCCGCCGTTCAGCACCTTACCCAGGCGCTCACGAGGAACCCCGGGGCGCTCGGCCACTACACCCTCGCCAAAATTTTCTTCGCGAAAGGGAGGATGACGCAGAGTTTCGATCAGCTGGAAAAAGCGCTCCAGATCGATCCGTCGTCCGAAGTCCTCTTCGACGATTTCCAGTTTTTGTATAATGCGAAGAATTACGGATTGGCTTCGGCGAAGCGCCTGACCGGAAAAGCGGGGTTTCCACGGCGTGCGACGCCGGTCGCGGCCGAGAGCGCCGTCCCAGCCCTTCCGGACAACCCCTTCGAAAACGATCCCACCGCACCGCCGGACGTTCCCCTGCCGCCGGAGCCGCAGCCGGAGCCCGACCTGCTCCAGACGGCGGGTGTCCCGACGCCGCCCGGCAGGCCGGTGACGCCTCCCGCTCCCGACGAAACGGATTTTCCGGCGCCCGACGAAACGGATTTCCCCGCAAGCTCCGAAACGCAGCTTCCCGCCGAGCCTCCGCCCGCGATTACAATCGCCACGGCGCCGGAAGTCGCAAGCGAAGACCCGGAGCGCAAGAAGATGAAGGACGCAGACTACTGGTTCGACCAGGCGAAGCGGAAGTTCTCCGACGGGAAATACGAAGAGGCGGAAACCACGCTCAGGAAAGCCGTGGGCATTTTTCCGGGCCTGCCCGGACGCGAGGAGCTTCAGGCGAAGATCGACGCGAAGAAAGAGCTCGACAAGCGCTACAAGGCGGCCGTCGGCCTGTATCAGAGCGAGAAATACGATATCGCCCTGCCGGACATTCTCAAAGCCTATGAAGAAGACCCGTTGAAGTATGCCGAAGCCGTGTTCTACCTCGGCAAGATCTACGTTCTCGGCTCGAATCGGAACCTCCGCAAGGCCCGGGAGTATTTCGAGAAGTTCCAGAGCCTCCCAAACTGCGCCCCGGAGCTCAGTCGGGACGTCGACTGGGTCATGATCGGCATCCTGACAGACGACCAACAGTATGAGGAAGCCTACCGACGATTCAACGAGTTCGTCGAGCGCGAACGGGAGTATGCCGAGAATCAGAGCACATATACGAAGCTCCGGTGGACGCTCTTCTATCAGAACCACACGACTGAAATCTGGGCGGGTCTCGGCATCTTCGCGGCAGCCTTCATCATCGTCTTCATCCTCATGATCGCCCCGGCCCTCAACCTCTTTATCTTCGACCCCGTGAAAAAGGCAAAGACGGCTCTCGATGCGGGCCAAACCGAGAAGGCCGTGCGCATCGCCGACGACGCTCTCAGGCAACGCAACATCCCCATCCAGACGCTGCGACTTCTGCTGGAAATCAGCGTCCAGGGACATTATACGCTCAAAAATTATTTCAAATGCCAGGAAAACGCGAGGCATCTTCTCCAGGAGTTCGCCGATAATCCCATCGGCTGGAAATATCTCGCAAAATCCTACCTCGAAACGAACTCGTCTTCCGACGAGGCGATCACGTTGTATGAAACCCAGTATAAAAACGATCCGGGCCGGACCGAGTTCCTGCCGATCCTGTGCAAGTATTACGCCTCACAGAAGCAGTATACGGCCGACGCGATGGAGATCATGTATGCGTTCTACCAGGTTCAGCCCACCAACCGCGACAACGTGAAGGCGCTCGCCGAGGCATACGTTCAGAACAAGCGAATGGGGGACGAGGTCGTCACGATCCTCCAGGAAGCCGTGAAGATCTGCCCGGACAACGACGGGTATCGGGAACTCCTGGCCCGCAACTTCTCGAAAAAGGCCATGTATGCGGAAGCCGCCCGGGAGTGCCTGCAGGTCCTCTCGAAAAACATCAACAACATGGGCATCCATGTCGTCTACACGACCTGCATGAAGAAAATGAACATGCTGGACGAGGCTGTCCTGCAGTATGAGGAATTTTTGCGACGGCATCCCGGAAATCCCCAGTTGACCGAAATCGTCACGGGCCTTCGCAAGGAGCTCGAACAGGCGACGAGGTCCCCGGACACCCTGAGCGGGGTCGACGAACTGTCCCCCTTCAGCGACGAGATGATCGCCCCCGAGTTCCCGTCTTTGCCGGCCGAGCCGGTTCTTCCGGCGATTCCGTCCGAAACGGATATCCGGAACTTCGTCGAACCGCCTCCCGAAGGATTCAACGCATCCGACGCATCGACGCCGCTTCCGGATTTCCTGAAACTGGGCGGCGCGGGCCAGGCTTCCGATATCCGCCCGGCGGATGTCGAGCCGCAGTTCTCGCCCGGAACTCCTGAGAACGCATCACCGCAGGTCGCTTCCCCCGTTGAAATACCATCCATCGCGGATTTCATCGGTGAGATACAGATACCGAAGGAACCGGAGCCAGGCATGAAGTCCGTCGACGACATCCTGTCGATGCCGACGCTCGATCCGTTTGCCGCCCAGGGCCTCGACGGCGCCGACCTCCAGGACGATCTCGGCATGGCCCCCCCCGAAACCCTGACGCCGTCCCCCACACCCGTTCCGAAGCAGGCGGCCGGCGACGGCTTCGTGAAGGAGCTGGATGAAGCGCGTCAGAAAGCCTCCCAGAAGAAGTGGGAGGACGTCGTCACGATTCTCGCCCCCGCCTTCGCATCCCGGCGGTCGCAGGACATCGGCCTGCTGCTCGCCGACGCCTACGTTCACCTCAAAAAGACCTCTCTCGCCCGCGAGATCATCGAAACCCTCGAACTCGACCGGGAGATGATGTCCGATCCCCTCAAGGAGCAGCTGTACAAGATCGGCGTCGCCCTCGAAAGCGCGGGAGACACCGACGGCGCGCTTCTGATATACGATATGATATGCAATGTCGACATCAATTTCCGCGACACGTTCGACAGGTCCGACAAGTTGTATGCCACGCTCAAGAAAGGCAAATGACCCGTTACGGGAACCGATGTTTCAGCCGACAAGAGACATTGTCGCAGTTCAAGCCAGAGCAAGGAACGATCTATGACAAGCCTGATGAGCACGTTGTCGGCGTGGGCCGGCGCGATTTTCGGATTCGGCGTTCTCGTGCTTCTGCACGAATGGGGGCACTTTCTTGCCCTTCGCCGGTGCGGCAGGCCGGTCTTCGCCTTTTCCGTCGGGTTCGGGGCTCCCCTCGCCCGGTGGAAGCGCGGTGCAACGGAATACAGGCTCGGCTGGATTCCGCTCGGCGGCTATGTTTTGCCTGTCGATCCCGCCGATCTGGACCGCCGGGAAGCCGCGGGCGAACCCCTTCTGCCCGATGACCCTCCGCGCGTGCAGGCGTTCGTCGCCTCCGCGGGTCCGGCTGCGAATCTGGCGCTTGCCGTCCTTTTGTTCGCGATCGTCTTCCATCTCTGGGGCGATCCCGTCCCGGTTCCCGTCGTCGACTCCGTCGTCAAGGGAAGCGCCGGCGCGGCCGCGGGACTGCGCAACGGGGATTCCATCGTCAGCGCCGCCGGACGCCCCGTGTCCGACTGGCAGGGACTCCTGTCGATCATTCAGGAGAACGGCGACAAGCCGATGCCGTTCGCGGTCAGGCGCGGTGGGGAAACGGTTCTGCTGCAATGCGCCCCCCGCCGCGAGGGGGAACGATTCGTGATCGGCGTCAGGCCCAGGTTCGCTGCCGAGAGACCAAGAAGTCTCGGCGCCGCCTTCGCGTCAGGCATCGCACGCACCGTCCAGGAGACGGTCGGCGTCGGAATCGCCTTTTCCCGCCTCCTGTCGATGCGGAGCGCCGGCCAGGTCAGCGGCCCGGTCGCGATCCTCGACCAGGTTTCCCAGGCGGCACAGAACGGCTGGTTCGGCTTCCTGACCCTTCTCGCGATTCTCAGCGTCAACCTGGCGGTGTTCAACCTGTTGCCGCTCCCCCCTCTCGACGGTCTGAAACTGCTTCTCGCGGCCTGGCACGCCGCCGTCGGCCGCCCCCTCCGGGAGCAGGTCCTGATGCCGGTGTACCAGTGGGGGACCATCGGGCTGGCCCTGCTGTTCCTGCTGATCACGATAAAGGACATCGGATCCTTGTTGATGTAGCCCCTCCTGCCGATAAGGAAAACGATGATCCCGAAAACGCAGTTCCGGCGGCTGACATGTCTCGTCCTGCTCCTGCTGTGCCTCGGAGCCGCCCGGGCACAGGCGGCGAGAGATCCGATCCTGCTCGTCGACCAGCCCGGAAATACGATGCCGGTCGGCGCCTTCGGCCCGACGTTCAAGTTCAAGCGAACGTCCGGTCCCGAAGGCTTCGGAGGCGAGATGGTGGTGTGGGGCGCCCGCGGGTTCGGCGGCCGGCTTGACGATCCGAAACTGGGTCTCATGGCCCAGGCAGGCACGCTGACCGGAACCGGTCTCACCCTCAACCTGCGCATGGGCGGCTTCACGGTCGAAGACCATTTCATGAAGGATACCCGGCTGAAATGGCGGGTGGGCCTCGGTGGCGGCACCTTCGAACTGAAATCCCGGATCAGCTCGCGCGTCGTCAACGAGGGCAGTTTCGCCTTCGCCGAGCCGATGCTCGTCGGCGTGATTCCGATGACGCGTCATATCGTGCTCGAGATCGGCGCCGGGTACACGTTTTGCGGCGTCGAAGGCGTCAGGCTCGAAGGCCTCTTCGTCCAGACAGACCTGCTTCTCGGCCGGTTTTAATCGCTTCACCGCAAGACCAGGCGCAGCGATGGGCGCGGGGGCGGTCAGCGAGGTTTCGAGAGGACGGTCTGCCGCCAGGCCCTTCCGCCGAAGGTGTGGGAGAACTCGAGCAGCTTGTTCTGATGCCGGGCGATATTCGAATCGATCAGCTCCACTTTCACATCGGGAGAGGTGAGACCGGAAGCGAGCAGATTAAAAATCCCGTTCACCTCTGAATATTCGAGTTCGTGAGCGATTTCATAGGCGTCTTCGAGCGTTTTGAAATCGTCCGGCGAGCAGCGATCGATCCGGTATTTCACGTCGATGAGCTTCACCCACATTCCCCGGTCGGCGGCGGATGAGATCCTGCCGGAAGGAAGCTCGGCAAGGGCCTTTCGCAGAATTTCTGCGTGGCCGACCTCGTCATCTTTCATCGCGTTCCAGAAGGCGGCGACGGCGGGCTCGTGAGCGAACATGCCGGCCAGCGCCTCGTACAGCCTCCCCGCTTTCATCTCGATCTCGATGGCGAGGTCGAAAATATCCCCTATGGTCCTGGCCCCGTCAGATTGCATCATAATACCGACATTCATTTCTGGTTTTCCGGATACTGCCTCGTATGCTGAAAGCGGGCGACAGTATCCGCTCTACATGTGAGGTTACAACACTCCCCGGAAAATTACAATTCACGGGGTCACCGGAACTCGTCGTTGCCTTGTGCGCGGGTTACGGCTATCATGTCGGGGAACAGGGAGTCGGAACCGGCCGCCCACGCGATGGACGTGACGGCCGTGTCGGCTCACAGACCTGACCACAGGAGGAAACCCGTGAACGAGGAACTCGGCCCGACCCCGCTGGGGAAGTTCGTGATGTTCGTTTTTATACTCGGCTGTATTTTTGCTGCAGCCGTTTCCTTCTCGCCGTCGCTCAAGCAGATGATCTTTCCCGCGTCGACGACCACTCCGACCGGCCACGGAAGCGGACAGGCGCAGGGCGCTCCTGACGCCGCCGGCACGCCGTCCGGCCAAAGTGCGGCGGCCCCGTCGGGCCAGGTGATCGAAGCTCCCGATGCGAAGGGCATCACGACGGTCCAGGAGTACAAATACATTCCGCAGGAAAAGCTCCCGCCGGTCAAGGGAGTCTCCAGCTACGAATGGGATGAGCAGAAGAAGATCGTCGAGTTCCCGATCAACGTCTGGATCGGCTGGCTCCCGATCGTCGCCGCCAACCACGGGTTCGCCCCGAGCGAAGAGAGCATATTCTTCAAGAAATACGGCTTCAAGGTCAACCTCAAGCTGATCGATGACCCGGTCGTGGCGCGCGACGCCTATGCGGCCGGCAAAAGCCACGTCCTGTGGGGCACCCTCGATATGATGTGCCTATTCGCGGGCGAACTGATGAAGGACAGCCGCACCGCGCCCCGTATTTACCAGCAGATCGACTGGTCGAACGGCGGCGACGGCATCGTCGTGCGCGGCAACATCCGTTCCGTCAAGGATCTCAACGGCAAAACCGTCGTTTTCGCGCAGAACAGCCCCTCCCAGTATCTGATTCATAACCTGCTCATCAACGCCGGGCTGAGCCCCCAGCGCATCAAGACCCGCTACACCTCGACGGCGTTCGAAGCCGCGGCGGCCTTCGTCTCGGACAAAACGATCGACGCCTGCGTCAGCTGGGCCCCGGACATCTACACCATCCCGGAAAAGGTGACGGGCACGCGCATTCTCACCACCACGGCCGAAGCGAACCGGCTCATCACCGACGTATGGGCCGTCCGCGCCGACTTCGCCAAGGACCACCCGGAGATCGTGAAGGGCCTCGTGGCCGGCATTTTCGAAGGCATGGCGATGGTCAGGAACCAGACCCAGAAAGCCCAGGCGTTCCAGTGGATGGCCGACGGCTACGGCATGAAGGTCGACGACGTCAAGACGATGGAGAACGACGCGTTCATCACGAATTTCGGCATGAACAAGGAGTTCTTCACCAACCGCAACAACCCGACCAACTTCGAGCGCACCTGGAGCAACATCACGCTCGTCTACCGCGAACTCGGCGTTCTCGCCACCCCCGTGCGGTTCGACGAGGTGATGGACTTTTCGGTCCTGCAGGACCTCGAAAAGGAAGGCGCCTTCAAGGACCAGCAGGATGTGCCGGTGTCCCGCTTCGTGCCGACCTCCTACAAAAAGGTCTCGGCCGAGGCGCCGGTGCTCACCCAGACGGTGCGCATCAACTTCTACCCCAACTCCGCGAACGTGTATGAGCCGGAACACGACGAGTTCGGCCAGCCGGTCGCAAACACGCTCTACGACCCGTCCGTCGACGCGACCCTCGAGAAGATCGCTCGCATGGTCGGCCAGTATGAGCGCGCGACCGTTGCGATCGTCGGGCACACGGACGCCTCGATGAAGGGCAAGGTCCCCGAAAAAGCCGTGAAGGAACTTTCGGAAGACCGCTCGAAGTCGGTCCGTGACGCGCTGATCCGTAAATACAGATTCCCGCTCAACAAGTTCGTCGTGGCCGGCAAGGGCTGGGAAGTTCCGGCCGACGAGAACGACTTGATGAACCACGCTCTCAACCGCCGAGTCGAGGTCCAGGTCTTCACCCCCGAGCAGTAAGCAAAATCCGAAAGGAGAGGTCATAGTATGTTCACCAGGTTGATGAATCTCATTCGAGGCTTTTTCGGTCTGTTCATCTCGGGACTCGAGGCCCAGAACCCGCACGCCCTGATCGAGGTCGAAAAAGAGAATCTGCGCAAGCAGATCTCCCGCTTCAACGAGCAGCTGGCCAACCAGGCCGCCTTCCTCGAACGACTGATCAGGCAGGTCAAGAACCTGACCCAGAAAGAAAAGGAACTCACCGCGAAGATCACCGCGAACCTCAAGGCGGGAAACCGCGCCGTCGCCGGTCAGCTCGCCCTCCAGCTCCAGACCGTCAAGCAGCAGCTCGACGAGAACCAACAGCAGCTCCAGCTTCAGGAAAAGGCCTTCAAGGATCTCGAGCGCGCCCGCGACGTTTCCGTCCGCGAAGCTCAGCAGAAAATCGAGAAGCTCCAGGCAATGGTCTCCGAAACCGAGATGCTCGAAGCCCAGGCAGAGCTCTCCGAGATGGCCAAGGGCATGATCAACAGCATCGGCGGAACCGGCGACACGATCGCCCGCGTTTCCGAACTCGTGCAGGAGCGCCGCGACAAGGCCGCGGGTCGCGCGCGTGTCTCGTCGGGCCAGATCGACACGTCGGGTGTTCAGCTGAAGGAGAACGAGCAGGCCGCCCTCGGCGAGCAGGCACTGGCCGAGTTTGCCTCGGTCTACGGCATCGATTCGGCGTCTGGAGAAGCCGCTCCCGTCACCGAGGCTCCGCCGCCGGCCCCCGAGAAGGAACTGGGACCCCGCGTCTGATCTCCGGCATCGCCTCGTGGGCGTGACCGGCCGGTCGCGCCGACATAATATATTAGCTCATATATACTGGAGGATTTTCATGAAACTGTTTCGATTCGCAGCCGCTGCGATGATCGGTTTTACGCTGCAACTCGGCGCCGCATTCGCGCAGGAAGCCCCGGCACCGGCCGGCGCCGCCCCCGCCAAGCCGGCGGTCGAAGCTCCGGATACGCAGGGTGTCACGACGGTCCAGGAGTACAAATACGTTCCACAGGAGAAGCTTCCCCCCGTCAAGGGCACATCCGCCTACAAATGGGACGAAAAGGAAAAGACTGTCGTATTCCCGATCAACGTCTGGATCGGCTGGCTTCCCATCGTGGCCGCCAACAACGGCTTCAAACCCAGTGAAGAGAGCGTATTCTTCAAGAAATACGGGTTCAAGGTCGATCTGAAGCTGATCGACGACCCGGTCGCGGCCCGCGACGCGTATGCCGCCGGCACCAGCCATGTGCTGTGGGGCACGCTCGACATGATCGCTCTGTTCGCCCCCGAGCTGATGAAGGACAGCCGAACCGCGCCCCGCATCTTCCAGCAGGTCGACTGGTCGAACGGCGGCGACGGCATCGTCGTCCGCTCCGGCATCCGCAGCGTCGCCGACCTGAAGGGCAAAACGGTCGTCTTCGCCCAGAACAGCCCCTCCCAGTATTTCATCAGCAACCTGCTGATCAACGGCGGCCTCCAGCTGAGCGACATCACCCCGAAATACACCGCCACCGCGTTCGAGGCGGCCGCGGCGTTCGTCTCCGACAAGAGCATCGATGCTTGCGTCAGCTGGGCACCCGACATCTACAATATTCCCGAGAAGGTCGCCGGAACCCGCATCCTGACCACCACCAGCGAGGCCAACAAGCTGATCGCCGACGTGTGGGCCGTGCGCGCCGACTTCGCCCGCGACAAGCCCGAAGTCGTGAAGGGTCTCGTGGCAGGCATCTTCGAGGGCATGGACCTGCTGAAGAACCCCACCTTCAAGGCCCAGGCCTTCCAATGGATGGCCGACGGCTACGGCATGAAGGTCGATGACGTGAAGGGGATGCAGAACGACGCCCACTCGACGAACTTCGCCGAGAACGTCGAGTTCTTCCTCAACGCCAACAACCCGACCAGCTTCGAACGCACCTGGAAGAACATCAACTCGGTCTACCAGCTCGCCGGCAGGGTCGAAAGCCCGGTCACCTTCGATCAGCTCATGGATTTCTCGATCATCCAGGCGCTTCAGAAGGAAGGCACGTTCAAGCATCACAAAGACGAGTACGTCAGCAGCTTCGTCCCCACCAGCTACAAGAAGGTGTCGGCGGAAGCCCCGATCGTCACCCAGACGGTGCGCATCAGCTTCTACCCCAACTCCTCGAACCTGTATGAGCCTCAGCATGACGACATCGGCCGCCCCCTGCCCAACACCCTCTACGATCCCAACATCGAGACGACGATGGAAAAGATCGGCCGCCTCGTCGGCGCCTACGAGCGCGCCGTCATCGCGATCGTCGGCCACACCGACGGCTCGATGAAGGGCAAGGTCCCGGAAGAGATCGTGAAGGAGCTCAGCAGTGAGCGCGCGAACGCCGTCAAGCAGGCCCTCGTGAACAAGTTCAAGTTCGACCCGAACAAGTTCGTCGTCGAGGGCAAAGGCTGGGAAGAGCCGGCCGACGCCGCGGATGCGCAGAACCACGCGCTCAACCGGCGCGTCGAAGTTTCGGTGTATTCACCGGAAGGCAATTGATCACGCATGATGCAGGCGCGCACGGCAGTGCGCGTCTGCATCATGACATGGCGGAGGAAGCGAGATGACGGCAGAGCGGGACGACATGGCGCAGAGCGGCACGCCGAAGGAGTTTCTGAAGATCCGCGAGCCGGTTTCGATCACGCAGAGCGCGATGCTCGGCGTGCTTCCGATCTGTTTCATCCTGCTCGTCTGGACGATCGCGACCTGGGGACGGATGGATATCGTCTATCTCCCCGAAGGGGAGCTCGACACCGGCACGCCGGTCCCCGAAATCGGCCGCGTCATCACCGACGGCATGGGCCTGGCCATCGTCGGCTGGAAGCTCGAGCAGAGCGCCACCGATACGTTTCTCGTCAATGGCACGGCACGGTTTCCCCTGCACAATCTCTACGTCCGCAAATACGGCGACAGCTTCAAGATCAAGCTGAAGCGGGGCCGCATTACAGGGCGGACCGCGGTACCGGCGCCGGCCGAGGCGGCCGGAAACGAGAAATCGCCCCCCATCGGTCGCGGAGGGACCCCGGTTCCGCAAGCGGCGGGCAAACAAACATACGTTTTGGAATATACCTACGAAGATATCGAGACGCGCCTGCTGACACAGGCCATCCTTCCGAGTCCGATGGAAGTATTGCGCTCCCTGAAATCGCTCTGGAGCGAGCGTAAGCTGTTCAGCAACGTCGTTTCGAGTTTCATCCGCGTCGCCGAGGGCTTTTTCGTCGCCCTGCTTCTGGGCTTCCCCCTCGGCCTCGCCATGGGCAGTTTCTCGCGCATCAAGGCGATGTTCGCCCCGCTGGTGGTGTTCGGCGGCTACCTGCCGATCCCGGCGCTCGTCCCGCTGTTCATGAGCCTCTTCGGCACGACCGAGCTTCAGAAGGTGATGTTCCTCGCCTTCGCGTTCGGAATCTATCTCCTTCCGCTCTTCGTGCGGGCCATCGAGGAGGTCGACAACGTCTATCTGCTCACGGCCTACACCCTCGGGGCGAACAAGTGGCAAACCGTCAGACACGTTTTGCTCGCCATCTCTCTTCCGAATCTGTACGACGCGATGCGGATGGGTTTCGGTGTCGGATGGGGCTATATTATATTGGCCGAAATGGTCGACATGGGCAGCGGCGGCCTCGGCGCCCTCATTCTGGGCAGCCAGCGCATCGGGCCGAAGGAGCACATCTATCTCGTTCTCCTCGTGATCGTGACGATGGCGTTCATCACCGACAAGCTGTGGGAATACTGCGGTGACCGGCTGTTCCCCTATCGGAGGCTCAAGCGATGAGCGAAAACGAAAAAACCGGAACCCCGCTTCCCGAAACACCGGCTCGCCCCATCGGCACCGATGAGGCGCCGACGGCACCGGGCTGGCGCAGCTCTGACGGTCCCGATCTGGATGGAATCGTCGCACCTCCCGCGGCATCCTCCGAAGGAATGCAGCCTTCCCCCTCTCTTGCTCCGGAAAAGCCCGTCGAACCGTCGGCGACACGGCAGGCGACATCGCCAGGTGCATCCGCACCTTCCGCCACCCCGGATGCCCCGCCGACGAATCCTCCCGAATCGACAACGGCCGTCGTCGCACCGCACCCGCAGGCACCGGAAAGCGCTCAGTCAAAACCGGCGCAGGCTCCGGAGCCTTCCGCCAGAGAGATTCCGCTGGCGCCGGTGCCGCAGCGCCCGTCCGCTCAGGCCGGAGCCCTGCACCATCAACCGGTTCAGAAAGCCCCGGCTCCTCGGCAACGGTCGTTCTGGAAAAATCTTCTATCCCCGTTCATCAACCTGCCGGACGCCCCCGCCTCGCCTGCCGAGCGACCTCCTGTCCTCACGTCCCCCAACACCGGGGCGACGAAACCCGGAGAAGCCGGACCATCAGCGGGGCCGGGTGTGAAGCCGCCTGTCGTCACCTTCCGTCACGTGACGAAGATTTTCAATCAGGGAACGCCGCAGGAATACAAGGCCATCGAGGACATCGACTTCGAGATCGAGGATCTGCCCGACGTCGGCGAGTTCATCGCTCTCGTCGGCCCGTCCGGCTGTGGAAAATCGACCGTACTGAACCTGATCCAGGGCTTCCCCGACGTGTGGCCGCCCACGCATGGCGAAGTCCTGGTGCGCAACAAGCCGGTGACGGGCCCCGGGAAGGACCGCGGGATGATCTTTCAGAAATACAGTTCGTTCCCGAACCGGACCGTGCTCCAGAACGTTCTGTTCGGCCTCGAGCTCAACCGCGACTCGCTCGGGTATTCGCCCGCCGAGATGAAAGCCCGGGCCATGGACATGATCAACAAGGTCGGACTGATCGGCCACGAGAACAAGTATCCCTACCAGTTGTCCGGCGGCCAGCAGCAGCGCGTCGCGATCGCGCGCACGCTGGTTCTGCGACCTCGCATCATCCTCATGGACGAGCCGTTCTCGGCCCTCGACGAGCCGACCCGAATCGACATGCAGGCGCTGATCACCCACCTCTGGCATGAGGTCGAAGCGACGGTGTTCATCGTCACGCATTCGCTTGCGGAAGCCGTCTATCTCGGAGACCGCATCTTCATGTTCACGCCGGGCCCCGGCAGACTTGCCGAGAAAGTGTTCATCAAGCCTTCGGACATCGGCAAAGAGCCGGGGATGTCGCCGCTCGACGTCCAGGAAGGCGACAAGTTCAAGACCAAGCTTCACGAGATCACCGGAAAGTTCCTCGCATACGAGGAGGGGAGCCGGAAATAGCATGGCCAAGCCACCGATCGGTTTCTGGGAATATATAGCAGAGGCTTTTCATCTTCGGTATCCGGTGCCCGGCATGGGGGCCCTGCCGCTCAACAAGATGGGCGTGGTCGGCTCGCTCGCGCTCGGCCTGTTGAACCCGGGCTTCTGGTTTCTCGGGGCGGGCCTCGAGCTGGGCTATCTCTGGATGCTCTCGACCGATCCGCGGTTCCAGAAATACATCCAGTCGAGGCGCATGAACCTGATCGAGCAGGACAAGTCGGTCCGCATCAACGAGATGATCCGGTCGCTCGACAAGGCGTCGGTGGCCCGCCTCGAAGCCCTGAACCGAAATCTCGCGAAGATCAACGAACTGATGGACATCAACAGCGAAGGCGCGATGCAGTTCGTCCGCGAAACCCAGCAGAAGACGCTGAGCCAGCTTCCCGTCATGTTCGTCAAACTGCTCTTCACACAACGCCTGATATCCGAAAGCCTCGAGCACACCGACGCCGGAAAGCTGAAAAAGGAAATCCGCGACCTCGAGAAACAGCTTGCCGCCGGCGATATCGGGGAGGCTCTGATGAAGTCTCTCCGCGGCAATATCGAGATCAAGCAGAAGCGGCTCGAGAACATCGGGCGGGCCGAGGAAAACAACCAGCTCGTCGAGATGGAACTGAACCGCATCGAGAACCAGGTCCAGCTCATCCGCGAGGAGATCGCTCTCAACCGAAGCCCAGAGGCCATCTCCGCCGGTATCGACCGAATCAACTCCACCCTCGGCGAGACCGAGGCCTGGGTGAACACCCACTCCGATTTTCTGAACCGTATCGGCGGGAACGACCAGCTTCTGCCGGGCGAAGAGCCAGCATACATCCCCCCTTTGCAGGAACCGGCTCCGGCCGTTGAAGAGCCGCCATTGCCGCCGGTTCCCGGCGAGGAAGAACGCCGATAAGCCCTTTCCGAACAGGAGAGAACGAACCATGTCAGACCAGCCACAGTCCCCGCGCTCCCTTCCCCCCTCCGCTCAACCCGCGACCGGCATGGCGGCAGCAATGCCGGCACAGACGGCAAGCCAGATGGCAGGTTCCCCGAAATGGGCCCAGGAGATGGCGGAAATCTTCAAGAGCGGCTCGGTCAGCCAGTTCATCCTCTACGGCAACATCAACGACTGGGTTCCCTGGAAGCCGTCTCCGGACGCCGCACTGCAGGCGATGGGCCTGCGCGACTTCCTGAGCACCGTGATGTTCGCTCCGTTCGAAGCGGTCATCACCTACGACCGCGGCAAGGGCATCCGGTGTCTCCGGGGCGGGGACCTGTTCCAGTCGTTTCTCAAGGTGTTCGACGATTTTCACCGGACGGGCTTCACGGGGGTACCGGCGGCTCCGACAGGCGATCCAGGCAAGCTTCTCGAGCTGGGCAACCTGCTTCCGAAGGAGCCGAAGCGGGCCCTCGAGCTGATCGACAGATTCATCCGGAACGGCCTGTTTCGCACCCGCCCGGGAGCCGATGGAAAGCCCGTTTCGGACCCTGTCCGCATAGCGGTGATTCTCGATTACGCGCATTTTCTCCTGCCCCGCACGGACCCGGCCTACACGAATCCCGACACCGTCGAGACGCTGATCCGCATCCTCGACTGGGCTGCCGACCCGAACATCAACAGCGCCTTCATCGCGACCTGCATGGTCGCCGAGAACCTGACCGACATGAACCGTCAGGTCGTCGAGAATCCCCGTTCGGCGAAGCTCCGCATCGAGCTTCCGACGGCCGATGAGGTCCTGTCGTTCATCGAAACAATAACGTCTGATATATCGGATTTTTCCGCGATCTGCGACGTCGATCGTATCTCGCTCGCATCGAAGCTGGAAGGGCTTTCCCGTCTCGACATCCAGAATCTCATCCGGCGGGCGGTCAAGAACAACCGCCGCATCACGATGGAGTATCTGCGCGGCGTGAAGAAGGAGATGATCGAGAAATCCGCCGGCGGGCGCATCGAGTTCGTCGAGTCGACGAAGACCCTCGATGCCGTGGCCGGCCATACCGAGGCGGTTCGCTGGATGCGACAGGACGCCCAGCTGATGAAGCGGGGAAAGCTCAAGGCTCTTCCGATGGGGTATCTGATCAACGGCCGCATCGGAACGGGAAAAACATATCTTGTCGAATGTTTCGCGGGCGAGGCCGGCGTTCCGTGCGTCGAGTTGAAGAATTTCCGCGACAAGTGGGTCGGCGCGACGGAAGGCAACCTCGAGCAGGTGTTCAAAATACTGCACGCCATGGGTCAGGTCATCGTCTTCGTCGACGAGGCCGACCAGATGGCCGGGAAGCGCGGCGGCGGGGCCGACGACGGCGGTCTTTCGGGGCGCATCTACGGCATGCTCGCCCGAGAGATGGCCGACACGCGGAATCGCGGCCGGATTTTCTGGGTGTTCGCGACCTCCCGCCCCGACCTGCTCGAAGTCGATCTCAAGCGAGTCGGGCGGCTCGACGTCCATATCCCGCTCTTTTCACCGCAGACGGTCGAAGGCAAACGCGAGCTGTTCATGTCGCTCGCGAAGAAGAACAAGGTCGCCCTCGACCCCGACGACCTTCCGGAGTTTCCCGACAATCTCGATATCGGCGGCAACGAGATGGAAGGCATCATCATCAGCGCCTCGCGCCTCTTAGAGATCCAGAATGAAGGCCGCGAAAAACACCCGATCGGCTATTTCGTGAAGGAAGCGTTCAAGACGTATCGGCCGATGGCACATGCGGAGCGGCTCGAATACATGGATCTCATCGCCGTCGTCGAGTGCACCGACGTCAAGTTCCTGCCGGAGAAATTCGCCGCGATGGACCTCTCCACGATCAAGCGCCGCCTCGACGAACTGAAACACCGCATCGCCGAATAGCATCCCACAAATTGGGTACGTGGGTTTCTGAAAAGACAACGCACCACAGAGGCACCGAGACACAGAGAAAATTTCACCACGAAAACACGAAGGCACAAAGACAAGATGCAAGAGCATTTTTGTGCCTTTGTGGTGAATACCCAATCGGTTCTCTGTGTCTCTGTGCCTCTGTGCCTTTGTGGTAAAGCTGTTTTTTTCAGCAGGCCGACCGTTCTTCACGCTTTCGGGCACTGGGGGCGCGGCGAACCGTTTTTTTCACCGGATGGGCCTGCTTACGCGTGGCGGGCTTTTTTTTCGGAGCTGCCTTGCCCGGCTTCGAGACAGGCTTTTTCAAGTATTTCGTGATGCTGATCAGCGTTCCGAGGCCCGGTTCGGAAATGATTTCGGCGATGTCCGACAGCATGCGGATCAGCGCGATTCCGCGGCCGCGGGCGCAGTCGATTCCGGCCATGGGGACTCCCCTGCCGTCGTTCAAGGGCGCATCAAACCCACAGCCGCTGTCGTGAACGGTAATCACGATACGATCACCGTGAAGGTGGTAGACGATTTCGAGTTCGAGATCGGGACCGTGCCTGGACGCATGTTCGATGGCATTGGCGTAGGCCTCTTCCACGGCCAGGGTGATGTCGAAAATCTGGTCCTCGTCAAAGCCCATTTTGCGGGCGATCGTCTCTGTGTTGATCCTCACGACCCGATCGTATCGGGGATTTTTGTACCGAAGGCGCACCTGTTTCGGCGGACCCAGCGAAGTATTCATCATCTTCAGTGTATACGATCACGCACATTGCGGCAAGGGGTGCCGGGGTTGCCCCCATCATGGGTGGGAGGGATGTCTTCCCATGGAGAGAGTTTCATGGTACGTTTTCGGCGGCGTATGAAAATGTCGCATCGGATCGTTTGCCTGGGCCTAGCCTGTGCCCTGGTCTCGTGCCCGGCATGTGTCGGGCACGCCCAGTCTCTTCGGGACGAGGATCCTGGGAACGTGCCGTTACCAGGCTTTCAGAAATCCCAGTTCCCGGAATGGATGAACGAAGCTTCGCAGCAGGAAACGTCGGGGAAACCGCCTCGAAACGACGCGGAACCGAAGGTCGCAGACCCGGTCGAACCGATCGATCCCGATGCCGATTCGGGCACGTCCGCACAAAGGGAAAGCCAAACCCGGCCACGCTTCCGGTTCACGCCACCGAAAATGCCTGATTTCTCGCGCTTCAGAGAACAATCGACGCGAACGGTGACGGAGCAACATGCGGGATCGGCGTCCCGGCAGCTGGAACAGGCTTCGGCGGCAGTCTTGCTGCCTCTCCCGGCGGGGCTTCTCGCCTCGCTCACGGTGCCGGCGGTCGACGTTCCGGCCGGCCGGCCGCCGAAAGCGGATATCCCGAAACGCTTTCACCGACCGGCGGGATACCGGTCGTTCATGCAGGAATCGCTCACAGAAACCTCCGGTGAGGAAACGGAATCAGCCACCTCATCCGGGGAGTGACCTTTTCAAGGAGATCAACGTATGCAGGCCCCATCGTTCGGTATCGTAGGCGCCACCGGCGCCGTCGGCCACACCATCCTGAAGGTGCTGGAGGAGCGCAAGCTCGTCCCGCGCCGCCTGCGGCTGTTCGCATCGGAACGCAGCAAAGGCATCGAGCTTCCTTTCGCCGGCAGCCAGATCGAGGTCGAGGCGCTCGAGGGGGCAGACTTTTCCGGCCTCGACGCCGTCTTTTTTTCGGCCGGCACCGAGGTCAGCAGGACATGGTGCCCCCGGGCGGCCGCGGCCGGTGCGGTCGTGATCGACAACAGCAACGCGTTCCGCATGGACGCCGATGTTCCGCTGGTCGTGCCCGAGGTGAATCCGCACGCCCTGAATGATATACCTCGCGGTATTATAGCGAACCCCAACTGTTCCACCATCCAGATGGTCGTCGCGATCGCGCCGATTCATCGGGTCAACCCGATCAAGCGCATCGTCGTCTCGACCTACCAGTCGGTTTCCGGAACCGGCCTCGAAGCGATCGAGACCCTGAAGGCCCAGAGCCGCGCGTTACTGGCGGGCGAGCCGCTTCCCGAAGGGGTGTATCCACACCCGATCGGGTTCAACCTGTTCCCTCACATCGACATTTTCCTCGATTCGGGCATGTGCCGCGAAGAGGAGAAGATGGTCCTCGAGACGCGGAAAATCCTGGAAACGCCCGTTCCGATCTGCGCCACGACGGTCCGCGTGCCCGTATTCTACGCCCACAGCGAGTCGGTCAACATCGAACTGACGAACCCCATGACCGCCGACGAGGCTCGCGCCATTCTCGGGAAGTCGGACGGCATCGTCGTCTTGGACGATCCGACCGGCAACGTCTACCCCACCCCGCTCCTGGCCCAGTATCGTGACGAGGTCTTCGTGGGTCGCATACGCCGCGACGAGAGCGTCGAGCACGGACTCAACATGTGGGTCGTGGCCGACAATCTGCGCCGCGGCGCGGCCACCAACGGCGTCCTCATTCTCGAGCACCTGATGAAAACAGGCCGTTTTTCGTCGTGATCCTGGTCTTGCGGCCTCGATACGCACTCGTGTGGAAAATCGGCTCGATGTTCCTGCTGATATTCGCCTTCCTTTCGGCAGCCGCCTCCATCGCACATACCGGACCGCAGTTCCGAAGACCGCAGGCCGGAGATCCCGTCGTAGAGACGATTCTCTACGGTCCATCGGAAGCGCGAGCCTGGATCCGCCACAACGGGGAGCGGTTTCACGCCCTGGCAAAAACGCGGCTCGACAACGAGTGGCGCGTCGAGGAGATCCGACGCGAAAGCGTTCTGCTCAAGCGGAATTCGATGAACACGTTCGTGGAAATGCCAGTTTCTCTTTCAAAAAGACCGCGGTTTCACAAGGGCTGGTCTCTCCTGGGGTCGCCGAGCGGTCTCTGGGAGGCACTTGAGCTCCTGACGGCCGGTTTCGGGCATCACGTCGTCATGCATCACCGTGCAGGCGCGACGATCGCCCCCTGTGTTCACGGCACCACCCTCGAGCAGATGCTCCTCAAGATCATGCCCCGGCATCACCGGTTCGCCTTCGCCGGCTCCGTGCTGCTGGTGCTTCCCGTGGAGTCGGACGGCGAGTCATGGACGGCAATTCTGGCCCGCCTGCAACAGCAACGCCCCGAGCAGCTCGCGGCAGGGTTCCCGGGGTTACAAAAACCCGGCACGCTGCTGTCACGCGGGAATGACATCCAGTTCGTTCTCCGGCAGATCTCGCTCGGCGGGGAGACGCCGATCCTGTTTCCGAACGATCTGCACTTCCCGGTTCATGCATCGTTCAGAAATGTCCCGTTCTGCCAGATCCTGACCAAAATCGCTTACCTGAATCAGTGTTCAATCATCATCCGCGCGGACCGGATCGAGATCGCACCGATCACCAGGGCTCTTCCCGGGACGAACCCGGGAACGGTCGGGCCGGCCGTGTTCCAGCCCGATCTCGGACCTTCCGCACCGGATTCGGCCTCCCCCTTTCCGGACGATCCTTCATGGAAGCCTCTCCCGCCGCCCCCCCTGCCTTTGGAGCTTCAAACAACAGCAGGAGACAGCGAATGAGAATCCGTTCATCGGCCGGAACCGTGATCCTAGGCTTCTGGATTGCCATTCTCGCCTGTTTTTTCACGGCCGATGCAGGTTTTGCAGCGCGGCCCCCCAAAACGGCACCGAAGGCGTCCCAGGCATCACCACCTTCGCCGGAGGTTCGCCGCGTACTCCAGATTGCCCAGGCGCAGAATCTGCTCCGGCAAGCAAAACGCGCAAAAATGGCTGGGAATGCGTCAAGTGCACAGCGGTTGTGGCTGCAGGCCCACTCCCTGGATCCAGCCCTGAAAAAACCGGAATGGCTGGATGAGCAGCCAAAGGTCATCAGGATTGCGGAGCAGGTCACCCCGCGACGGAATATGATGGCCCAGGTCGCCTCGATGAGTTACCAGGCTGCGAAGCCGCTCCTCGACGACTGGCTACGGCGCTTTCCCGATGACATGAAGGTTCGCGAATACTACCTGATGCGCTCGAGAGAGGCACAGGATAAGACACAGACTATGCGCCACCAGTCGATTCTTCACCCGGAGTCGATTCGAAGCTCGGCTCCCTGGTGGAAATACCTGGCAATCATCGTTTTCGGAGCCCTTCTGATACGCGAATTATTCGTTTTCCTGTCAGAATGGAAAGAGCGAAAGAACGGCGAACCGCAACGGCACAAAGACACGAAGACAAGCTGAATCCGTATATACGGTACCTTGAATCAGGGGTGACACGAGAGAGTTAACAGGATATATTTGAGAGAGAGGGAAGATGGGGGTTTATATGCATCGACGCGGTACGGTAATGATGATGCTCCTGGTCGCGATCATGATCGGGGGCTTTGTTGCGATGAGGCTGGTGCCGGATGTCGAGATCCAGGAGAAGCGCCAGAAGGATGTTCAGCTCAAGCTGGCCCTGAGCCAGATCCGCCAGGCGTTCGCCCTGCGGAGCTTTTGCGACCGTTCGTATAATCCCGATTTGAGCAGTCCCAACGCCATCGCCGCCGCGCTGGCCGATCTCGAGGCAAAGAATTATCTGCCTTCATGCAAGATTCTTCGTGACAGGCATGTGCCGGCGCATCGCTGGGGCACGGGGCCAAACGACGTGTACTGGCAATCCGTGGAAAATTACGCTTCGAACACCAGCTTCGAAATGATTGAAGACGGCAGCATTATCCATGCGTGGGGGTCTGAAGCATCGACAACCATGAGCTGGGATTCGTTCTACCCCAGCCACGGGGATGGCGACGATTTTCCGGGCGAGAACAAGCTGGGCCTGACATTCGGCTCAAAAGGCCATTCGCTGCGCATCGACCTGTGAGACGTGACGGTAGCAGGAGCGCCTGAATGAAGTTCCGACCATCCGGAATCCGACGGCTGATCGCCGTTTTGATTCTGCTTTTCGTCGGTTCCTCGGTGCACGCCCTCGAACAGATGCAGAACGCCAGTTTTACAAACAATACAAATGGTTGGACCATTGACACCAACGGAATAAATTCATTTACGAATCCGTATGGTGGCATTTCTCCGTATTCCACAGGTGGATTAGGATATAGTGCTGATGAGGGTTATCCCGGCATCCAATCCTGCCTGATATATGTCCAAGCTAGCTCGGCAAAGACTGGTAATGCAACAATTACACAAAGCTTATACACTTCACCTCTGTCTTCAGCTGCAAACGCCGCAATCAATCTTTACTACAAAATTCGTGTCACCAATAAAAAATCGAAACCATGGACGATAATAGCCTCGGCAGGCATTTTTATCGGTGGGTCTCTTGCAACCGGAACAACTTTTTACAATGTTTCGAACACCACCGCACCCGATATTCCCTTTGCAAATAACCCAAACGGCATCGGCACGATGACGATCACGCTCCCCGCAGGTTCGACCTCCGAGATACGGCTGATGGACTACTTTTCTATAGGAAAGACAGGTGGTTGGACCGTTAAATTAGGTGTATGGGTCGATACTGTATATGTCAACATCAGCCCACAGGGGTTGACGGCGACGGAAACATACACAGAGGCAAACAATGGTTCGGCAACGCTTTCCTGGCCGGCAAGCACCTGCCCGACAGATGTTCCACAGCTGGCTTCCTATTCCATCTACCGGCAAAAATCTGACAGCAGCTGGGATAATATCGCAAC
>Ga0208197_1000215_pt1 | contig 80190 bp, 57 predicted proteins | sample AD_JPNNA4_MetaG_FD_184444 | JGI IMG/M metagenome (GOLD analysis project Ga0208197, IMG submission 184444) | Active sludge microbial communities of municipal wastewater-treating anaerobic digesters from Japan - AD_JPNNA4_MetaG (SPAdes) (version 2) | ecosystem: Engineered > Bioreactor > Anaerobic...
GAAAAGCGTAATGAGTGAAACACCTGATTACGTTTTTTCACGCGAACGCGCCGACTGATTACGCACTGATTACGTTTGGCGTAATCAGTCATTTCACTCCTCCAACCCTCCGTAAGGGCATTGAGACCCCTCCCCTTGTTCCCCTCCCCTGGAAGGGGAGGGGGTAGGGGGTGGGGGCAAGCCCGAAAGGACATTGAGATCTGAGATGTTGAGCACATTTCACAGTCCAGAAAACCCAAAAGTCAGGGCGAGGAATAAACAGATGAGCATACAGCGACTATTGGCAGTGGCGCTATGTCTGAGTTTGTTGGTAGTCAGTTTGTCTCAGGATAACGCCATGTCCTCACACCCTTCCTCCAGCGCAGCGAGCGATTTGTCCCCGCTCCAGAATATTGCCGCGCTGGCGGCGGGTGGAGCTCACACCTGCGCGCTGACCACGGGCGGTGGAGTCAAGTGCTGGGGCCAGAACGTGGAAGGTCAACTGGGCGACGGGACGACGAGCCAACGGAACATGCCGGTGGATGTGGTGGGGCTGTCGAGTGGCGTGGCTGCGATTGTGACGGCCTGGCATCACACCTGCGCGCTGACCACGGGCGGCGGGGTCAAGTGTTGGGGCTACAACGGGTCCGGTCAACTGGGCAATGCGACAACGGACTGGCGCAGCACGCCAGGGGATGTGGCGGGGCTTGCCGACGGTGTGGCTGCGCTCGCGGCGGGTGGGATGCACACCTGCGCGCTGACCACGGGCGGCGGGGTCAAGTGCTGGGGCTGGGATAGAGACGGTCAGTTAGGAGTTGGCACGAGCATTTACCGGACAACCCCTGTGGAGGTGGTAACTCGTGTGGTTTTACCTGCCCCCATCATTAAGGGCCAGTGAAACATCAGGCAGCAAGAAGGTCTTGGGGCTTGCTTTGTTGTCCGGTCAGTGTGCGCCCAACCCGCTGCGTCAGCCGACATCGCGACGGTATTGTCGTCGCCACCCAAGAGGAGCAGAAAACCTCTAACGCTCGCAAGGGCATCAAGACCCCTCCTCTGAGGGGGGAGGGGTTACGCTGCAAGCGTGGCCTACGGCTGGTGCGGATGAAGCGCGCGGTCGGCAAGGTGATCCGGCCCAGGGTGGACCACGTGCGCTATTACTACCTGTGCCAGAGCTGCCTCAAGAAGACAGAGGTCACCTCCGGCGCCGAGGTGCTTGGCGAAGAGGAAGCGATCGTGGTATAATGTGATGGAGAACCTTTGCGAGCATCGCGGGGGGTCGGAAGGGTTGCGGCGATGCTCGCAAGGCGGGGGCGCGTGGGTGCAAGGGATGGTGGTCGGCGGGTGAGTGAGTGCCAGGGGTGGTGGGTGGCGCGGATATTTTTGCGAGCATCGGGCCGTTTTTGGGCATTGTGGCGATGCTCGCAGAGCCGTATCCGGGCCGGAAAGGGAGCAGAATGGAGGCAAAATGGTGCGAAAAAGGCCGTTTTGGCGCGATTTGTGCCTCGAACGGGGCAGATTATGGGGCAGGATGAGGCGGCGAGTGCAGTAGAAAAGTCCCCAGAGCCCGTAAGGGCATTGAGACACAGCCAACACGGTAAACGAGACGCGTCACTGTCGAGTGATCGTAGAAAAGTCCCCAGAGCCCGTAAGGGCATTGAGACGTGACAGTCAAGTAGTCAACAGTCAATAGTCTTGTAGTCGGGTGCTGCAATGAGACTATCTGACTGACGACTATCAGACTATTCTCAACAGTCCGGTAGTCGGGTGCTGCAATGAGACTATCTGACTAACGACTATCAGACTATTCTCAACAGTCTGGTAGTCGGGTGCTGCAATGAGACTATCTGACTAACGACTATCAGACTATTCTCAACAGTCCGGTAGTCGGGTGCTGCAATGAGACTATCTGACTAACGACTATCAGACTATTCTCAACAGTCCGGTAGTCCGGTGCTGCAATGAGACTATCTGACTGACGACTATCAGACTATTCTCAACAGTCTGGTAGTCGGGTGCTGCAATGAGACTATCTGACTGACGACTATCAGACTATTCTCAACAGTCTTGTAGTCGGGTGCTGCAATGAGACTATCTGACTGACGACTATCAGACTATTCTCAACAGTCCGGTAGTCGGGTGCTGCAATGAGACTATCTGACTGACGACTATCAGACTATTCTCAACAGTCCGGTAGTCGGGTGCTGCAATGAGACTATCTGACTGACGACTATCAGACTATTCTCAACAGTCCGGTAGTCGGGTGCTGCAATGAGACTATCTGACTAACGACTATCAGACTATTTTCAACAGTCCGGTAGTCGGGTGCTGCAATGAGACTATCTGACTAACGACTATCAGACTATTTTCAACAGTCTGGTAGTCGGGTGCTGCAATGAGACTATCTGACTGACGACTATCAGACTATTTTCAAGAGGGTTGGAGGAGTCCTGACTGATTACGCTGCGATTACGAAAAGATGAGTGAGATGGCGCGCCGTGGGTAAGCTCGCGTCGGCATCAATCCCCCAGGGCTGCGCGGGCGCGGCGACCGGCGGGAAGCCCAAGAGCCATACCAAAACTGGATGTTCGACTAAAAACCTGCGCACCTGGCACATTGAAACCAGGCCTTCATTGAGCTGCACCAGCGCCGTAGCTGCCAGGGCTGCATACGGAATCGTGGGCTGTCCCCAGTCACGGGTCAGGTCACGTTCGGGAAACTCCGCCCAGTGTAGCGCTCCGAGCAGCTCCAGGAGACGAAACGCGGTGGGGACGGTTTGAAACCGCCACTGCAGATGAGCGCGCTCATTCCACTTCAGCGGGATTTGTAGACGTAGCACGGAGATTTATCCCCGTGCGGATACGGATCACTGCCCGATCATCGCCTGCCCGGGCGCCGCACATCCGATCACCGCGCGCCGATAAATCGGCGCGCCACCCCGCTTCAGCGGGATTTGTAGATGTAGCACGGGGGTTTATCTTAGCCCGATGGCTTATCGGTGGCCGTGGCAGATTTGAAACGATGGGGAAAAAACAGTCGGGGCATGCGGATTTGAACCGCAGACCTCACGGACCCGAACCGTGCGCGCTACCAAACTGCGCTATGCCCCGAACACCCGGCATTATACCGCACTTTAGACTTTTGACAAGCCTTGCCCTTTTGCCCGATGCTGTTATGATAGCCACATTTGTAACCGGAGGTGACAACGTGACGCTGTGGCAAGCTATCCTTTTGGGCATCTTACAAGGCGCGACCGAATTTCTGCCGGTGAGCAGCTCGGGACATCTGGTCATCATCCCTTACCTGCTCAAGTGGCCCGACCCCGGCCTGACATTGGACGCCCTTCTGCACCTGGGAACATTGGTGGCGATTGTGATTTACTTTTGGAAGGACCTGTGGCGTCTGCTGCAGGCCGCACTGCGTAGCCTGCGCCTGCGTACACTCGATGATCCCGATGCACGGCTGGCCTGGGCGCTTGTGGTGGCGTCCATCCCTGGGGCGCTCATCGGATTTCTGTTCGAGGATCAGTTCGAGAAGCTGTTCGGCATGCCCAAAGCTGTGGCGGGCTTCTTGCTCGTTACCGCCGCCTTGTTGCTGCTGGCGGAATATTTCTCCAGACGTGAGCGGCAGCTCACGCTGATGTCCTGGTGGCATGCCGTGTTGATCGGCCTGGCGCAGGCACTGGCCATTGCGCCGGGCTTGAGCCGTTCCGGCACAACGATTGCCGCCGGCCTGCTGCTCGGCTATCGGCGCGAAGAGGCCACCCGCTTCAGTTTCCTGCTCGCCGTGCCCATCGTGGCGGGCAATGGCCTGTATCAACTCTTCAAACTCTTCCACGGCGGCCTGGGGGTGGTTCAGATGCCGATCGTGGTCGCCGGTTTCCTTGCGGCGATGATCAGCGGGTATCTGGCGATTGCCGGACTGTTGATGTGGGTGCGCCGCCGCAGCCTGTGGGGATTTGCCGCCTACTGCGCCGTGTTGGGTACCCTGGTGTTGACCGGAGTACTGGGGTGAGCCGTTGGCCTGTCGCTGTGGTGATGGCGTTGAGCCTGCTGACGGCATGCACGGCCCCTGTGGCGCTCGTTCCCACGCCGACGCCGCTGCCTCCACCCGTCACGCCGCAGCTTGTACAGATTGCCTGCCCTGAAAATCTGATCCCCCTGATGATGGCACTCGCTTCAGCGTATCAGCGTGAAGCGCCGGCCGTGCAGCTTGTGGTCGTGGAGCGTGCGGACACACTGGCCTATCAGGCGCTTGTCAATGGGGATGTCGAGATCGCGGCGCTGACCTGGTTGCCCACGTCGCTGCCGGAAGCGGCATGGCGGGTCCCTTTTGCACGCGATGGCCTGGCGGTGGTGGTGAACACCCGCAACGGCTTACCGGGTTTGACGCTGGATCAATTGCGTCAACTTTTCGGCGGGCGGGTCGAGGATTGGGAACCCTGGGGAGGATTGCCGGGCGCACCACAACTCATCAGCCGTGAAGAGGCATCCGGCGACTTCCTCTTTTTTCAGGCGCAGGCGATGCGTGATGCGCGTGTCGCCTTGACGGCATTGCTCGCGCCCACCAGCGCTGCCATGCTCGACCATGTCGGCAACGATGCCCTGGCGGTCGGCTACCTTTCGACGGCATGGCTGAGCGGGAATGTGCGTGCCCTGACCATCGAGGGCATTCCGCCGGTGAGCGAGACCATCGCCGCCGGATTGTATCCCCTCTCCCGCGACCTGCAATTTGTGACACTAGGAGAACCACAAGGCGCCGCCCGTGACTTCATCCAATGGACGCTTGGCCCGCAAGGCCAGAACATCGTCGCGGCCCAACGTTTCACACCCCTGCCGGAGTAACCTCTCCCGCTCTCCTGCTCTCCCGCTCTCCCGCTCTCCCGCTCTCACGCTCTCCTCTTCCTCCTCTACTCCGCACCGTTGAAGAACCGGTAAACGAGCTGCCCGATGGTCGCAAAGGTCGGCGCACTTTCATCCCACACCAACCACTCCGGTTGATACAAATAGACAACCAGCACCAGATCGGTCTGCGGACCGTAAATCAGCGCAATGTCGGCGTGCGTCTTATCCGCCCAGCCGTGCTTATGGGCGACACGCGTACCGGCCGGCAACCCCGCACTCAACAGCGGATTGACCGTGTTGCGTTCCAGGCCGGCGAGAAGCGCCTGACATTCCTCCGTCGTGATTTGCCGGGGGTAGACCGCGCGCAAGAATCCGCCGCCCTTTGCCCCGTAATACAGCCCCTCCATCAGCAACCCCATTTCGAGAGGCGTGGTTTGCAGCAGGGGATCCGGCCGGGTGCGGCTATCTGGATTTGAGGCCGCGGCAATGTCCGGTGGGACTGTTGCGCCGGGGAGATTGTAGGGGGCGGCGATGAATGTATTGCGTAACCCCAGTCCCCACAGCATATCGGTCACACGCAACGCGCCGCTGTACGGATCGCCCGCGCCGATCTGGGTGAGCAGCGCATTGGCGACGGTGTTGTCGGTCTCGGCGAACAACGCATCAATCCGCGCGGTCGTGTTGGCGTCCGGCGCCGTATCGAGCATCGCGTACAGGCTGATGGCGATGGCGATCTTCAGCCCCCCGACGCCCGAAAAGACACTCTCGCAATTGTAGCAAAATTCCTGCCCCTGCCGTAGCCCTTTGGCGAAGATGCCCACCACACCGTCGAAATCGCGCAGGGCCACATCGAGTGCCTGCCGCAGGATTATGATGGAGGCTTCCGGCGCCGGTTCGATATCCACCACAAGGCGCACTACCCGATCTTCCGGCGCGGCGGCCAGGATTGCTTTGATCAACAAGGGCAGCGAGGCTTGAATGTTCAGCGTGGTGCCATCCTGCGGCGGACGGAACGTCCCGGCTTCTGGCAGCAGCACGGCACTCTGCGGCGGACGGTCATACTTCTGCGCCGCTCGCGCCAGAAAGGCATCCACACGCTCACGGGAATAGGTGACCACGGCGGACACTTCCTGGGCCTCCGGCTCATTGCGGAGCACTTGATCCATCAGGTAAGTGAGGAACCCCTGAACGCCGGTCCGTGCGACGAGCACCTTATCGAGGTTCTGGGCAGTAGCTTCCTCGTCAAGGGCTAATTCCACCATCTCCGGCAGCAAGAGCGGTGTGAGCTTATCGGCGTAGTAAACCGTGATGGGGCGGGTATACGCCAGCGCGATGGCATTGAGCGCTTGCTCGCGGGTCATGCCGCCCATCGGCAGCCCATTGATGGTCACCCCCGGCGGCAACATCGTTTGGCTCGATTTCCAGTTCGTATATAGCCACGCACCGCCCAGGATGATCACCGTCAACAGGAAGAAAACCGGCCATAGAATCCGGGAATGTCCTTGTTTCAAGCTAACCTCACTCACCCACTTCAGACCACTTTTAGAGGGTAAGGTAAGTATAACGAGGTTGATAAGTCCGTCAAATCTCTTGCGTCAGGGCCTCATCATGCTTGCTCCGAGGGGAACGCCAGCTCTGAGGGGAACGCCACCTTCGAGGGGAACGCTAGCTCTGAGGGGAACGCCAGCTCTGAGGGGAACGCCAGCTTCGAGGGGAACGCAACCTCTGAGGGGAACGCCAGCTCTGAGGGGAACGCCAGCTTCGAGGGGAACGCCAGCTCTGAGGGGAACGCCAGCTCTGAGGGGAACGCCAGCTTCGAGGGGAACGCCAGCTTCGAGGGGAACGCCAGCTCTGAGGGGAACGCCAGCTCTGAGGGGAACGCCAGCTCTGAGGGGAACGCCAGCTTCGAGGGGAACGCCAGCTCTGAGGGGAACGCCAGTTCCCCGTTTTTAGAAGAATGGTGAAGCCCTATCTCTTGCGTTTTTAGACAATGACAGAAACCGGGCTATAATAACATGTGAAAGAATACGGACTTTCTTTTCAATCTGTTTCATCCGTTGACATTTTCAAGGGAGTTGACTTGATGGAAGCCTCTATCGAACAAATGTCTTTTGAAGCGGCCTTGACCGAACTGGAAGCCATCGTGGAGAAGCTGGAAGATGGAACGCTCGACCTGAACCAAACCGTCATCTTATACCAGCGCGGGCGGGCGTTGGCAGCGCGCTGCCAGCAACTTCTGGACACGGTCGAATTACAGATCCAACAGCTCACTCCCGCCGGCGTGGATGAACCTATAGCCACAGCTTCAGGGGTGTAGAAACGGACGGGTAACGCTCAATGTACCTTTCATGCCTGGTAAAAGGAGGTTCGTTCCGATGGGATTTGAATTCCTGCCCTATCTCTTAACCGCGATCCCCGGCACGGTTGTCTATCACCTGCTTGTCCTGTTAGGCTTATTGTCGGCGGCGGGGATTGTCCTCACAGAATGGCGACACACCCACAACGAAGACCTCAAACCCTATATCATCGCTTTAGGGGGCGTGATGGCGGTCCACTTGCTGTCGGCGTTGCTGGCACCGTTCCACTTTCAGACAGATGCCCTGATGGCGATCATCAGCGCGCCGTTTCTGTATGCTGGCGAGCTACTTTCGATTTTACTGCTGGTGTGGGGATTGGGATGGCCGATCTGGGAACGTCGGAGGAAGACACTTCTCGTTGGGGTGTTCCTGGTATGGGGCGTGTTGCTTATCGGCGCATCGCTCCTCTGGTATAAAGAGGCTCTGCATCAGCCTTTGACCTACAACATTCACTCCTGGCAGGTGCCGATGTGGTATGCCCTCTCGGCTATCGCTGCTTTTGGGGGAGTTTGGATTCTTCTCCGTGCCAGAGCGCAAGGTGTTATTGTCTCCACGACGTTGATTCTATTACTCTTGGGGATCGGCGCTCTGCTGGGATTGCTTGGCTCACAAGTGTTGGGTCCCCCCTTGCCTGCCGGCGAGGGGTGGGGACGGCTATGCGCCTTGATCGGCTACCCCTTCTTTGCCATTTTGCTTTACCGCTCTGCCCTGCAGGATTTAGCCTCTTATCGTCAGGACCTGCACGATCTGAGCGAAGAAGCATTGCGGCAAAGCCAGGAGTTGCTGTTCCTCATCGAAGCCACGCGCTCTATCGGCGAACGCCTGGACTTGCGCGGCATGCTCGAACAAGTCGCCGACAGTGTGGCGATGGCCTTGCGCGCCGATGCCGTTGCCATCCTGTTGACCGATGAGGACGATCCTGAAGTGTTGCATCTGGCAGCTTTGTATCGCACCCTGGGAGGGAGGACGGAAGTTCCCCAGCGAATCCTGCTCAAAGATTATCCCAATCTCAGGTTTGCTCTGCGCAAACAACAACTGATCTTTGGCCCCGAGGAAGAGATTGTACAGTTGCGCACACTTTTTGAGCTACTAGGAGCAACAGAAAGAGGCCCGCTCTTGATCCAACCCTTAGCGCGTCAGGAGCGGGTGACCGGCGTACTGGTAGCCTACAACGCACCGACCAAGCCACAATTCACCTCTGAACAGGAAATGTTGGCGATGACGATTGCCGTACAGATTGCCAGCGCGGTTGAAAACCATCGTCTATACTCGGCGGTGACGGCGCAGGCGCAAGAGCTGAGCCGCTTGCTTAAAGTGCGTGAGGCTGAATTGCGCCGCGAGGATGCCATTCTGGAAAGTATGGCCGAAGGCATCCTCGTCATAGATGCGCGGGGATGCTTTATTGTGCTCAACCAGGCAGCCGAACGCATCCTCGGTGTACGCCGCGAAGAAGTACTCGGAAAGTCGGTGCGCGAAGTCCTCTCTATGCCCATGTTGAAAGGCGAATTCGATCCCGATAGCCTGCTCAACTTAAGTCAGCCTTTCGAAACGATGTTTAACCTGGGTGAGCAGCGTATCCGCATTAATGCGGCGCCGGTTCTGCTGAAGAACGTCGAACGTCTGGGTGTGGTGGCTATCCTGCAAGATGTCACCCGTGAATACCTGGCCGAACAGTCGAAACGTGAGTTTGTGGACAGTATCTCCCACGAATTGCGCACCCCCCTCACGGCGATCAAAGGCTACACCGAGTTAATGCTTTCCGGTATGGCCGGTGCACTGCCGCCGGCCTTTGAACAATTCCTGAGCGTTGTCCGTGACAATACAGTGCGGATGGTTTCGCTGACCGATAACTTGATCTCTGTTGCAGAGATTGAAAAGGGCCGGGTGGGGTTACATTACCAACAAGTGGACGTGCCTGCCCTGTTGCGCGATCTGGTCAGCCATTACCGCGAGCGCATCGAGGAGCGCGTGTTGACGGTGGATTTGGATTTGCCGACCGATTTACCCCTTGTTGAGGTTGATCCTAATCGCCTGCGGCTCATCATGGATAATCTGCTGAGCAATGCGATCAAGTTTACGTATCCCGAAGGCCGGATTACCTTAGGATGTCGGGCGATCTACGGCACCTTAGGGCAGCCGACTTATTTCTCGATATGGGTCTCCGATACCGGCGTTGGAATCCCGCTGGAAGAGCAAGGGCTGATCTGGCAGCGTTTCTATCGTGTGGACAACCCCTTAAGTCTTGAAGCCGGTGGCCTGGGAATCGGATTGACCATCACCAAAGCCCTGGTCGAAGCGCATGCCGGGCGCGTTTGGGTGGATAGCACCCCCGGTCAGGGGAGCACGTTCACGGTCCTTCTGCCCATCAAGCGTGGACAGGATGTGTCCGAAGATCTGGAGGTGGCGGTGTGAGCCGACGTCCGCGCAGCGCCTCTGTCACCATTTGTCATCAGGACGGCACGGCTTTGCCGTTGCGGGTGCGCCGTTGTGACACCTTCCTGTGTCGCCTGCGCGGCTTGACCTTTCGGCGGTCTCTGCCGGCAGATGAAGGCTTGTTGTTCGTCGAGCGTGCCGAAAGCCGGGTAGGAACGGCGATTCACATGTTTTTCGTTTTCTTCGACATCGGCGTCGTGTGGCTGGCGGCGGACGGCACGGTAGTGGATGCACAACTGGCCAGGCCATTTCGTCCCTACTACGCGCCGCGTGCGCCGGCCCGCTACTACCTCGAAGGCCCGCCGGCTCTGTTGACGTGGGTATCTGTCGGTGAACGGCTCATCATCCGGCAGGAACCGGCATAAGGTAACTCCGATCATGGCGTCGTTTCCCTCCGTCCGTATCGTGGCGTCCCCCCTTATCCGGCGTTGCGTATTCCTGGGATTCGTGCTCCTGGGGATGTTGGTTTTGACGTCCCCCGTTGCGCTCGCGCAAGCAGACCTCCCGCCTTCTACCTGCATTGTGCAACCGGGAGATACCCTGGCGTCCATCGCGGCGCGCTTTGGCACCGATGTCCCGACCTTACAACATCTTAACGCGCTTCAGGATCCGCGCCATGTCTACGTCGGACAAACCTTATCCTTACCGGATAATCCTGCGACCTCATGGACGGCTTATTCCGTGGCCCTGGGCGATACGCTTTTCTCGCTGGCGCAACGTGCCGGGCTGCCGTGGGAAGTTGTCGCGCGGGCCAACCGGCTTATCCATCCAGGACAATTGCGGCCTGGGCAGACGCTTTACTTACCTGATCTGGCGTCTACGAGTGTTCTGACCCTGGCGACGCCGGCGGATAGCCGCATTGCCCTGGCGTTACGCCATCATATCGCTTACTGGGACGTCCTGCGCCTGCACCCTGAGCCACTCTATGCCGGCGCCCCCTTCTCAGCCCCCGGCGCTGCGTCGTCGCCGCTGCTGCCGTATCCCCTCACCGCGCTGCGGCTGACGGGGCAACCGGTCGCGCGTGGACAGACGGCGATCCTGATGCTCGAAACAGCCGTACCGGCGACGTGTGTCGCCGCTTACCTGGATGTGACCGTGCCGTGTTACGCACAGGATGACACGCACCTGGTTGCTCTGCTGGCCATTCCGCCACTGCTGGAGCCTGGCCCCTGCGATGTCGAACTGCGGCTACAAACCCAGGCGGGCGAGACGGTAGTGGTGGCGCCGCTCATTGTGGCAGCGGGACGCTACGATTATGAGCGCATTGACTTGCCTGCGGATCGGCAATCCCTGCTCGACCCGACACGTTCGCAGCAAGAGCGTGTCAAAGTGGCGGAGCTGCGCACCTTGCGTTCCCCGGAACGCCTGTGGGAATTTCCTTTTCGATACCCCATTCAGGCGTCGGTAAGCTCTTATTACGGCTCACGACGCTCGTATGGCTACGGTTTCGGCAGCTATCACGAGGGCACCGACTTCCGCGCCGAGGTTGGCGCGCCGGTCTATGCGCCGGCGTCGGGCGTGGTAGTGCTGGCGGAACCGCTGGTGGTACGCGGCAAAGCCATTGTGATTGATCACGGGTGGGGCGTTGTGACCGGTTACTGGCACCTTTCGCGTATTGATGTGACGGTGGGGCAATCTGTCACCCAGGGCGAGATCATCGGCGCCGTCGGCAACACCGGCCTCTCTACCGGTCCGCACCTGCACTGGGAACTGTGGGTTAATGGGATGTCGGTCAGCCCCTTGCAGTGGATATCGGGGCTTGCGGATGCCGGTTTGGATCGTCAACACCAGGAAAGGGACTATCTGAGGGAGCAATGACCAATGCCGTTAAAGGATTTTCACCGTGAAGGATGGGACATCCGTTACTTTGAACGTGTGACTTCGACCAACAACCTGCTCTTGGAGGCGGGGCGTCAAGGTGCGCCCGAAGGTCTGATATTTATTGCCGATGAACAAACTGCCGGACGGGGACGGCTGGAGCGGCGATGGGTATCGCCGCCGGGAACCTGTCTGCTGATGTCGTTGCTCTTTCGCCCGGCGGAACCGTTCACCGATCACGCGCCGCGTCTCACCATGCTCTGCGGGCTGGCCATAGCCGACGCCGTCGCCGAGGTCACCGGCATTGCCGTACAGCTTAAATGGCCCAACGATCTCATCATCACGCGCGCCGGCGTGTGGCGCAAAGTCGCCGGTATGCTGAGTGAGGTGGAAAGCGCGCCGGACGCCTTGCCGTTTCTGGTCGTTGGCATCGGCTTGAATGTGAACGTGCCCGCCGCTGCCTTGCCCGATCTTGCCCCTAACGCGACGAGCCTGTTGGTCGAAGGGGGGCAGCCGGTCGAGCGGGTCGCGCTGCTGGACGCTTTCTTGCGTCATGTGGAAGCGTATCGCACTGCCTGGCGCCGTGGTGACGATCCTCTGTCGCTGTGGCGTGGGCGTCTGGCGTGGTTGGGGGAGATCGTTCAGGTGCAGACCCCGACAGAAACCGTTACCGGTGTCGCCGAGGACGTGGACGACACCGGCGCGCTGTTACTGCGACTCCCGGATGGACGGCAGCAGCGTTTCCAGGTGGGCGATGTAAGCCTGCGGGTTTGATTTTTGTAAGAACGGGCTATAATCAACTTGTCCGTGCTCTAATCCGTGGTCTAATCCGTGGTCTAATCCGTGGTCTAATCCGTGGTTTAAGTTCAAATGATTCTCAAGGGAGCAATTTATGCGTTATATAGTGATCTCCGATATTCACGGTAACTTTCCCGCTCTCCAGACGGTCTTGTTGGATGCGCAGCCTTTTGACGCGGTACTTTGTCTTGGCGACCTCATTGGCTATGGACCGAATCCCAATGAATGTGTCGAGCGCGTCCAGGATTTCCCTCTCACCTGCATTGTGGGGAACCACGATTGGGGCGCGATTGGACGTGCCGACTTACTCATCTTCAACAACGATGCCCGCCAGGCACTCTACTGGACCCAACATGAGTTATCCTCTGAAAACCGCAACTTCATCGCCGACTTGCCGACGACCGTGCAGATGGATGATTTTCTGCTCGTCCACGGCAGTCCTCGTGAACCGATCTGGGAATATCTGGTTGACGTGCGCTCGGCCAGAGAAAACTTCATGGCGCATAATTTCAACATAGCGCTGGTCGGCCACACCCATTTGCCTTTGGCGTTGGAATGGCTCGAAGACAACCGCCAGGCCAAGATTCTCTTGCCCGATTGGGAAGTCCCGCTGCCGTTGACCGGGCGGCGTTTGATCCTCAACCCGGGCAGCGTGGGACAGCCCCGCGATGGCGACCCGCGGGCCAGTTACGCCATCCTTGACACGGCGCAGATGACCTGGGAATTCCGGCGTGTCGCCTACGCCGTGGAGATCACCCAGGAACGCATGCGCGCTCGCGGCCTGCCGCAACGTCTCATTGACCGTTTGCAGTTTGGCCGCTAATTGGGTGTTTCACCCGGTCATCATCGCGCTGATGGAACTTTGATACCTCCCTCAACGTCTTGATGATAGACTGAACTGAGGAGGAGATCTATGAAATATAAACTGATGGTTCTATGGCTTGTTATCACCCTGGTTTTTACCGGTTGTGCAAAGGCTACCCCGCAAGTTATGCCGACGTTGGCGCCGGCTATGGAAGACAACCGGGCCAGTTATGATGGAGCGACTGCTTCAAAGAGTGCCGGTGGGGTAGACTCTGCGGCCTGGACCGGGGAAACGCAACCCAAGATGATCGTTTACACGGCTGACCTTTCCCTGGTCGTCAAGGATTCCGGCGTTGCCCAGGAGGAGATCACCCGGCTGGTCGAGGGGGTGGGGGGCTACGTCAGCAACTCCAGCAGCTATACCTATAGCGGCGGCCTGCGGCGCATCACGCTCACCCTGCGCCTGCCTGCCGACAAGTTTAACGATGCGATGCAGGCGTTGCGCGATATGGCGGTGGAGGTTACCCAGGAGAACATCGGCACGCAGGATGTGACCCAGGAATACGTAGACCTGGAATCCCGTCTGCGCGCACTGGAGGCCAAGGCCAGCCGCCTGGAAGAACTGATGAAAAAGGCCGAGGACACCGAGGCCGTGTTGGCCGTCTACGAGCAATTGAGCCAGACGCAGATCGAGATCGAGCAGACGAAGGGCCGCATGCAATACCTGGAGCGCTCCGCGGCGATGGCCACGATCACCGTTACGCTCACGCCCGACGCGCTTTCGCAGCCGATTGAAGTGGCCGGATGGCGGCCGGCAGGCATTGCCAAGTCGGCTTTTGAGGCGCTGATCAAGGTCTTTCAATTCTTGATCGGTGCGCTGATCTGGATCATCATCCTGATCATCCCGGTGTCGCTCTTCATCGGTGGGGTGCTGTACCTGTTTGGCAAAGGCTTACGACTCGTCTTTGGACGTCGCAAGCGCGCCCCCAAGACACCGCCCACGCCGCCCGCTGCTTCACCATCTGTTTAAATCCGTTGACACCCAAACGCACGCGGCAGATGGACTGATGAACATCTGCCGCGTTGTTTTGTCTATCTTTACCCTATCTGGTAATTCGGTGGTTCTTTGGTGATGATGACATCATGCGGGTGGCTTTCGATCAGCCCGGCGTTAGTGATGCGTGTGAACTGTGCCTTTTCGCGTAGCTCTTCAAGGCTGGCTGCGCCCGCATAGCCCAGGCCGGCGCGCAACCCGCCGACCAATTGGTAGATGTAGTCATGGAGCGGCCCTTTGTAAGGCACACGCCCCTCGACGCCCTCCGGGACGAGCTTGCTGCTGCCCCCTTGACCCGTGCCGTAACGGTCGCGCCCGTAGCCGCGCATCGCGCCCAGGCTGCCCATCCCGCGATATTCCTTGAAGCGCCGCCCATCGTAATAGACAACCTCACCGGGGGCTTCATCCAGCCCGGCGAGCATGCTGCCCAACATCACCACATGCGCCCCCGCCGCCAGCGCCTTGACAATGTCGCCGCTGTACTTGATGCCGCCATCCGCGATGATGGGAACGCCGTAGGGTTTTGCCGCCACCGCGCACTCGTGGATGGCGCTGAGTTGCGGCATCCCCGCGCCGGCGATGATGCGCGTTGTACAGATGGACCCCGCGCCGACGCCCACCTTGATCACATTGGCTCCGGCCTTGATGAGCGCTTCCGTGCCTTCTGCCGTCACCACATTCCCGGCGACGATCGGCAGGTCGGGCCAGTAATGGCGGATGCGTTCGATGGCGCGGATCACGCCCGCAGAGTGCCCGTGCGCCGTATCAATCACGACGAGGTCTAATCCTAGCGGCACCATCAACCCCAGCCGCTCTTCCAGATCTGTGCCGACACCTACTGCCGCGCCGACCACCAATCGCCCTTGTGGGTCTTTGGCAGCATGGGGATAGTCCTGTGCCTTTTGAATATCCTTGACCGTGATCAGCCCTTTAAGCACGCCATCCTCGTCCACCAGCGGCAGCTTTTCGATGCGATGCTTGTGCAGGATGCGCTTGGCCTCTTCCAACGTGATGCCGATCGGCGCGGTGATGATGTCCTCTGCCGTCATAAAAGCCGTCACCGGCTGATCGAAGTCCTTCTCATCCACAAAGCGGAAATCCCGGTTGGTGATGATGCCCACCAGATGCGCGTTTGCGTCCATAATCGGCACGCCGCTGATGTGGTACGTGGACATAATCTCCTCGGCCTCTCCCAGTGTGGCCGTCGTCGGCAGGGTGATGGGGTCCACGATCATCCCGGACTGCGAACGTTTGACCTTGGCGACTTCGGCAGCCTGATCCTGGGGGGACAGGTTGCGGTGGATAATGCCCATCCCGCCTTCGCGGGCGAGCGCGATCGCCAGTGGCGCTTCGGTGACGGTGTCCATGGCCGCCGAGAGGATGGGGATGTTCAGGGTGATGTGCGCCGTCAACGACGCGCTGATGTCGGTTTGATCGGGCAACACTTCCGCGTAGCCGGGGACGATGAGCACATCGTCGAAAGTCAAAGCCTCGAACTTATTGAAAATCGTTTCATTCATCAGATTCACCTCCTTAATGCTGTACTGGTCACGCAAGGCCCGAGGCACCTCGCGGCGTATGTGGGCCAGGTGGAATAAATTTGACCCATCATACCAGAAGCGCGATGAAGCGCAACTGTGGAGACATTAAACCTTAAAAATTATGTAAACTTAATCTTGTACTGTCAAAATATGTGCGATATTTAGATTTGACGAATTAGTGCTTACGATTATCATAATCGTCAGCATTAAATCTCCAATTTATTTTAGGAAAGGAACTCAGATGGACTCAATTCTTGGACACATCGTATACACCGGAACGAACGTACTTCAGAACGTCTATGTCAATATGGACGGCGCCGTTATCTCCGACGTTACCGCAAAACCGGCGGGGACGTTGGTGGGCGAATATCCCGTCATCACGCCGGCGTTCATTGATGCGCACAGCCACATCGGCATGATCCGCGCCGGCGAGCCATCGGCAGAATCGGAGGCGAACGAGCGTATGGATTCGATGCTCGCCCATGCCGACGCGCTGGATTCCGTGCAGATGGACGATCAGGGCTTTGTGGACTCTGTTGAGGCCGGCGTGCTGTACTCGTGCGTGGTGCCCGGCAGCGGCAACATCATCGGCGGGAACTCCGCCATCATCCGCAACTACGGCAAGAACACCAACGCCGCCTTCATCCGCCGCGCGGGCATCAAAGCCGCCTTTGGCTACAACCCGATGTCCACCCGTGAATGGAAGGGTACGCGCCCCTTCACCCGCATGGGCGCGCTGGCGATCCTGCGCGCCAGGCTGCACGACGTGCGCCAGAAAATGGCGAAGGAAAAAGCCAAAGAAGACGCCGATGTCACCTACAACGCCGAAGAGACCGTCCTCAAGGCGTTGTTGGAGGGTCAGGAGCGTCTGCGCGTCCATGTCCACAAGAGCGACGACGTTGCGGCGTTGCTGCGTTTTGTGGATGAGTTCGGCCTGAAGGTCACGGTGGAACACACCTGCGACGTGCATGAGGTGGAAATCTACCGCGAACTCAAGGCGCGTGGCATCCCCGTCATCTACGGACCGATGGACACGCTGGCCTACAAAGTCGAACTGAAGCACGAAAACTGGCGCAACATCAAGTACTTGATCGAGTCTGGCGTGGAGTTCGGCTTGATGACCGACCATCCGGTGATTTTGCAGAAGATGCTGTTCTTCGAGCTGCGCTGGTTCCTGCGGATGGGCTTCAGCAAGCAGCAGGCGTTGGAGATCATCACCCGCAAGAACGCAGAAATCCTCGGCATCGCCGATATCCTCGGCACGCTCGCGCCGGGCAAGTGGGCGTCATTCGTCGGCTGGAACGGCGATCCCTTCTCTCTGGAGAGTTATCCGCTCGCCGCCTACGGGGAAGGTAAGCTCGTCTACCAGGAAGCGTGAATACGAATCATGAATCATGATTCATGATTCATGATTCATGATTCTCACAGGTCCGTCTTTACACACGAGCCACCCGGCAGGAATGTTCGCCGCCTGCCGGGTGGTTGCGTCCAGTTCGCAACTCCCGCAGATGCCCAATCCACAGCGGAGATGCGCTTCCCACGAGAATTGGTGCGGTAGACTGTGTTCCTGGCACAACCGCGCCAATGCTGTCAGCATGGGAACCGGCCCGCAGGCGTAGACGCAGTCTGGGCGGCGCGCCGTAATTGCCGCCTCAACTGCCCGTGTAACCAACCCGCGTTCGCCAAGCGTACCGTCTTCGGTAGTAATATGCAACTTGTCAACGGATTGAACGGACGAAACGGATTCCATCTTCTCTAATCCGTTAAAATCCGTTAAATCCGTTGACAAAAATGCTTCCGCCAACAGCACATCCTCCGCCGTCCGCGCGCCGATGCAGACTTCCACGGTATGCCCGGCGGCGAGGGCCGTCCGCGCCAGAAAGAGCAGCGGCGCGACGCCATACCCGCCGCCCACGAGCAGGTGATGCCGTCCGCGCAGCACAAAGCCCTGTCCCAGCGGCCCGCGCACCCACACCCGGTCGCCCACGCGCAACCGGTGCAGCGCCTCGCTGAACGGCCCTACCGCGACGACCATCAACGCCAGCGGATCATTGCCCGCGATGCTGAACGGCTTCTCACCCACGTCCGGCAACCACGCCATCACGTATTGGCCCGGCTGCGCCTCAGGCAGTGGTTTGTCGAAGACGAACGTCTTCGTGCGGTAATTCTCAGTACGGATGTTTGTAATGACGAAAGTTTGGTGCATAATTTCCTCGAAGATACAACTTTACACTAACGCTTCCGGCGGATCACAATCCGCCGGTCACGCAATGCCGGATTGTAATCCGGCGCAAGTATTTGTGTGTTGGCGGAAAACTATAGCGCAAGGCCACACAACTCTGCCAACGTCCTGTAGCCTTCCTGCGCCATAAATGCCGCCAACTCCGCTGCGATCTCGCCCAGCGCTTCGACGCCGCGCGTCCACACCGCCGACCCGACGCCGACGGCAGTTGCCCCGGCCATCAGCATCTCCGCCGCATCGCGCCCGGTGGTGACGCCGCCCGTCCCGATGATGGGGACGCGCACCGCGCGCGCGATCTCGTAGACGCAGCGCAGCGCGATGGGCTTCAGCGCCGGCCCGGAGATGCCGCCGACGCGGTTAGCAAGCACCGGACGGCCTGCCTCGGCGTTGATGAGCATCCCCGGCATCGTGTTGACCGCGGTAATGGCGTCGGCCCCGGCTTCGACGGCGGCGGCGGCGATGCGCCCGATGTTCGGCACGTTCGGCGCGAGCTTGACGCTGATGGGGATGTCGCCGGCGTTGCGCTTCACCGCCTCTGTGACTGCCGCCGCACTCTCGCAGGTTGCGGCGAACGGTGTTCCGAACTCGTCGGCGACGTTGGGGCACGAGATGTTGACTTCGATGAGGTGCGGGCGCGCCGTCGCGATGATGCGCGCCACCTCGCCGAACTCCGCCACCGTCCCGGCGAAAATGCTGGCGATGAGCGGCACGCCGAGCGGTTCCAGACGCGCGCGCGCTTCCGCCAACATCCGCGCCTCCTCTTCCGCGCCGGGATTACTCAATCCAATCGCGTTGATCAAGCCGTGGCCCCACTCCACTGCGACGGGGTTGGGATGTCCGGCGCGTGGCGTCGGCCCGCAGCTCTTCGCTGTGACTGCCCCCGCACCCGCGCGTGCGACCCGTTCCAGCACATCGGCGCTGGTGCCGAGGATGCCGGAGGCGAGCACGATGGGGTTGCGCAGCGTTAAGCCAAGTAAATTACATGTGAAATCGGGCGTCACTTCTCGCTTATACCTCCATCCACAACCGTTCGTTGAACATCGTGAAGCCTTCGTGGGCAAAGAAAGCTTGCGCTTTCTCGTTGAAGAACCACGTGTCGAGCGCGACGGTGCTGATTCCCTGTGCTTTGGCGAGGTCGCGCACGGCCGGATGAGCGCCGCACATCCACGTTCAGCGCCGAGATGCTATCAACATCGGCCATAGTCGCCAAACATATCTCCATATCCCCTTCTCCCTGGCAAATCATGATTCATGCTGCCAGATAGCGTTTCACTTCGTCGTACATTGTGTCAGCAATGCAGTTTTCGTCTCGCAGCGTGTCGAGAATCTGGTTGAGGGTGAGGAGGGCGTGCAGGCGCAACCCCTTTTCTGCCAGAGCCGCGCCCCCGCCTTGTTCTCGATCTACAAGCACGACCACATCTTGTATCTTGAGTCCTGCATCCTGCATCGTTTGGACCGCCGTGACGATGCTCCCTCCACTGGTGACGACATCCTCGATGACGAGTGCAGTTTGCCCCGGCTCGAACATGCCTTCGATGGCCTGCCCCGTCCCGTGCGTCTTGACCTCCTTGCGCGGGTAAATCATTGGGCGTCCCAATTGCAGTGCGGCGGCAGCGGCAGTGGGCAGCGCCGCATAGGGCACGGCGGCAATGCAATCGAAGCTCAGGCCGCTGATCACATCGGCGTAGGCCGCGACGACGCGCCGGAACACGTTGGGGAACGAAATCACACGCCGCAAATCCACGTAAATCGGCGATTTCTTCCCTGACGCCAGCGTGAACTCACCGAACTTGACGCAACCGGCTTCGTATAACGACAAGATTAACTCAACGGATTTAGCGGATGAAACGGATTTTTTCTCTCCCATCCGTTCAAATCCGTTCGATCCGTTGAGGATGTTTTCCCGCTGTCGGTTGATTGCGTCGCGCAATTCTTGCGCTGCTGCACGCGGATTTGCCGCGTAGAGGACAGCCCGCGAAACCGGCACGATCACGCCGCTGCCCTGCGCGTCCAGGCCGGCGCTCAACGCGGCCTCCAAATCGCCGCCCTGCGCGCCGACGCCGGGCGCGAGAATCCACCGGTCGGGGGCGAGTGTGCGCACGGTGGCCAGCGCCTCCGGTTGCGTCGCGCCGACGACGAACCCCAGGTGCGCCGCGTCGCCCCAGGTTTGCGCCTGTACGGCGATGTGCTCGAAAAGCGGCGGAATGCCGTGCTGCTGCACTTTCGCTGCCGAGGGATTAGATGTGAAGTCCAGGACAAAGACCGCTTTGCCGGGGTACGCAAGGAACGGCGCGATGCTGTCTTGTCCCAGGTACGGGTTGACGGTGACGGCATCGGCGTTCAGTTCATCGAAGACGGCGCGGGCATAGGCTTTGGCCGTGCTGCCGATGTCGCCACGCTTGGCGTCGAGCAGCACCGGCACGTCGGCAGCGTGGCATGCGGCAATCACCTCGCGCAGCGTGTCCCACCCTGCCGCGCCGTATTGCTCGAAAAACGCGCTGTTGGGCTTGTAGCAGCATACCAGATCGGCAGTCTGCGCGATGATGTCCAGACAAAACGCCCGCACCCGTTCTACCGTCGGCACATTCGGTAGAAAATCTACCGGAAATTGCCCCACCTCCGGGTCCAATCCTACGCACAACAACGAGTTATGCCGCTTTATCGCATCGTTCAACTTTTCCATAAAACTCTTAGTCATCTTTCCCTCCCTTGATGGACAGGCATCGGAGCTGTTCGGCCGTTTTCACAGCCGATACCCCGCAACCCGCAACCAGCCGCCAGCAACCAGCCACCAGCAACCAGCCACCAGCCACCAGCCACCAGCCACCAGTAACCAGCAACCAGCCACCAGCAACCAGTAACCAGCAACCAGCCACCAGCAACCAGCCACCAGCAACCAGTAACCAGTAACCAGCCACCAGCCACCAGTAACCAGCCACCAGCCACCAGCAACCAGCAACCAGCCACCAGCAACCAGCCACCAGCATCCTGCTACGCCTTCCCCAACACCGCCGCCAGCAGTGCCATGCGCACGTACATCCCGTTTTTCACCTGGCGGAAGTAAGCGGCGCGCGGGTCGTCGTCCACGCGGTAGTGAATCTCGCCGACACGCGGCAGTGGGTGCATCACGACCATATTCGGCTTGGCGCGTGTCATCAGCTCCGGCGTGATTTCGTAGCAATCCTTGACCTCTTCGTATTGCTTGGGATCGCTGAACCGTTCCTTCTGGATGCGCGTGACGTAGAGCACATCGGCGTTCTCGATCACGTCGGCGACATCGTGCGTCTCACGCACCTTCACGCCACGGTCAATGAGCTCATTCATCAACGCCATCGGCAGACGCAGTGTATCCGGCGAGACAAAGCGCAGGCTGATGTCATCGTACTGCATCAACAGGCGGGTGAGCGAGTGCACGGTGCGTCCGTAGCGCAGATCGCCGACCATTGCCACTTTCAGGCCGTCAATGCGCCCCAATTCCTGGCGGATGGTGAACAGGTCAAGCAGCGCCTGCGTGGGATGTTCCCCTGCGCCATCGCCCGCGTTGATGATGGGGACGGAGGCGTAATCCGCCGCCAGCTTCGCTGAACCGATCTCCGGGTGGCGCAACACGATGACATCGGCGTATTGTTCGAGGGTACGGATGGTATCGGGCAGGCTTTCGCCCTTGCTGACGCTGCTGAACTGCACCCCCTGGGTGATCGGGATGACGCCGCCGCCCAAGCGTTCCATCGCGGCGATGAACGAAGCGCTGGTGCGCGTGCTCGGTTCATAGAAGAGACAGGCCAGCACGTAGCCCTTGAGCAGGTCGCAGCCCCCCACGCGCTCGACCAACTCGCGCATCTCCTGCGCACGGGTGAAGATGTAGGACAGTTTGTCGCGGTCGAACTGATCCACCGACAAGATATGTTGGCCGGTCAAACCGTTACCGTTGACCGTTCTCGGCGGCAGCGCCGCATAATCGAACAATTTGGGCAGTTTTTGCAATTCCATCGCTATCTCTCCTTTCATCGGTTAAAATCTGGATTTCACAAAAAAAGAACCCGCTCAATAGCGGGTTCTTTCGAGTGAGTGAAGAATGACACCGTCCTGGAAGACCAGGGCGCCGCGTAATTGAACACGCTCCACTTTTCCCCGGATGGTCATACCAGAAAAAGGACTCCACCCACATTTGGTATGGAGTCCCTCATCGGATAAAGTATAGGCCGCGTCGAGCGCCACCTCGATCCACGTCTCCGGTTGTTCCGGCAAGGCGAAAATCCGCCGTGGATTGTGTGCCATAAGCGCGACAAGGCGTTCCAGCGTCAGGCGACCTTCGGCGACAGCGGTGAGCATCAGCGGCAGCGCAGTCTCCAGGCCGGGGACACCGGGCGGCGCATCGGGGCCGAGTTTTTCCGCACGTGTGTGCGGCGCGTGGTCGGTGGCGATGCAGTCAATGGTCGTGTCGAGATGCGCCCAGAGGGCCTCCACATCGGCTTGGGTCGCCAGGCGCGGGCGCATATCGCCAAATGGACCCAGACGCGCGGCATCGCTTTCTGTGAGGAAGAGGTGATGCGGCGTGACCTCGCAGGTAACAGGCAGGCCGCGCGCTTTGGCGGCGGCGATCAACGTGATTTCGTCGGCGCGGCTGACGTGGCAGAAATGCACATGCTGCCCAAACGCGGCTGCCAGGCCGAGTCCCACGGCCATGGTGCGGCCTTCAGCGTGCATGGCGATAGGTTTCCCGCGCGGCCATTTTTGAAAGCAACGCAGCAGGGTCGGCAAGCCCTCGACGCGCAGTGGCCCGTAGGTTTGATCGGCGTAGATTTTGAGGCCGATGGCTTCTTGGGCCAGCGATGGGAGTTCGTCCAGATGTTCGGGAGACGCGCCGGCGTAGAAATGCACATCGCACAACGCCACGGCTTGCGCTTGCTGTTGAACGCTGCGAAACGTCTTTTCCGTGGTGAGGGGTGGGGTGGTGTTGGGCATCGCCAAAACGGTGGTGAATCCGCCGGCGAGGGCGGCGGCTGTGCCGGTGAAAAAATCTTCCTTGTGCTCACCGCCGGGGACGCGGAGGTGAACATGGACATCGGCTAAGCCGGGAAGACGTACACATCCTTTACTTGGCATCGTTCTACAACCCGCTCGATAATACCAGGAATTGGAATTTTGGCAAGGGCAAATTTTGAATGGAGACAGGGCTTTACCCTGCTTGCTCCGAGGGGAACGCCTTGCCCAGTTTCCCGTTTTAGCTGATAGCGGTTGAGAAACGCGGATCTGGCGATCTGCTCGACGGCAGGTGAAGTTGCTGTAATGAGAATCAGGACTTACGCAAACCGGCGGAGCTTTACCGCAGAGCACGCCGAGAGCGCGGAGATTTTCTCATTTCTTGGCGTTCTCAGCGGCCTCGGCGGTGAAAAATGGATACGTCTGCGTAAGTTCTGGAGAATGAGAACGATAAAGCTCTATGGATGGAAATGTGGTACAATAATATTGAACCGACCTGGAGGTGGGCTATGACGATCATGAGTCCAAAAGTCGAAATGCCGATCACAATGGCAGTGCAGCATTTGCGCCGATCTCCGCAGTTGCCGCGTTACGTGCAGGAACTCGAGTCCCTGTTAGCTGCTGAACGCGCGCGCCGCGAGCGTTTCTACGTCGAAATGTCCGAGGATCGCAAGATGGAATTCATCAATGGGGAGGTATTTATGCATTCGCCGGCGCGCTGGCGTCACACAGTTGTTGTTCGCAATCTCACTACTTTGTTGGATATTTACGTCTCTCGACATAACCTGGGTTGCATCGGCCAGGAAAATGTGCTTATCACATTGACACGCAACGATTATGAGCCGGATGTGGTCTATTTTGGCCCGGCGAAAGCGCAAACGTTATCCCCTGACCAAATGAAGTTTCCCGCGCCGGACCTGGTTGTAGAAGTGCTATCGCCTTCGACCGTTGAGAACGATCGCGGCATTAAATTTGTGGACTACGCGGCGCACGGCGTCGCCGAATACTGGATTGTGGACCCCGATGAAGAAATTGTCGAGCAGTACATCCTTGAAGAGGAAATATATACCTTGCGTATGAAGAGCCAAACCGGTATTTTGCAAAGCCAGGCAGTGCCTGGATTCGCCGTGCCGGTGCGCGCCCTCTTCGATGAGACGGAGAAACTCACGGCCATTCAAACGCTACTGGCCGAAACGTAAGCATAATCGTGGAAAAACGCACTTTCCCCGCTCCCGCCTTCCATCCAATATGACGAGAGCGGGGAACCTCCTGGGTGGGATGGTGGGGAGCGGAATTCCCCACCATCCTCTTGATCCACTACTTGGTTGACAAACGCTGGATCAACGCGATCAAATCTTCTGCGGCCTGCTCAACCGTCTTTTGCTCGTAGGCGACCGCCTGACCGAGCAGCCGCAGCTCGTTCACGAATTCCTGGTCGTTTGGCAGGTTCGGCCCCTGTGGAATGGTGCGGTCGGCGACGGCATTGTAGATCCGGTACACTTCCGCATCCGTCTTGGAGGCTCCGACGGAGGTCGCCTGGCGCACAATCGGCGAGCAGGGGACGCCTCTGTTGGTCTGAAGCACTGCGCCGGCCGCCGGGCTGGTCACGAAGAAGTTGATGAACAACGCCGCTGCCTCTTTGTTCTTGCTGTCTTTATTGATCCCCAGGTACTGGCTCATCTGGATGACATACGAGGGGTTCTTGCCCTTAGGCAGTGTCGTCGCGCCAAGCTCATCGGTCATGGCGGCCTGGTAGGCTGCCAACTGGTTGCTCCAAATCAGCCCGATGGCTGCCTTACCGGCCACGAGCGCGGAGTTATCCGTACCGGTTTCCTGGTAGGTCGCCGTGGTGTCCGCATCGGGGATCAGCCCTTCGGTTCGCATATCCGCCCACATCTGGAACCATTTCCGGGCCGTTTCGACCGTGGCGTAGGATTTACCGCCGTCGTCCAAAGTCCATATCGGGGTGCCTTCCTGGGTGAAGAAGTAGCTCATATAGTTGGCCGTGTTGGTGCTGTTGTCTACGAAGGGCCAGACACCCTCGGGCAGTTTGGCTTTGAGTTGCCGCCCGTATTCGATAAGCTCATCCCAGGTCATGTTATCCTTAGGTGGCTCGGCGCCTGCGGCCTTGATCATCGTCTTGTTGTAGGCGAGGATGAGCGTGTTCGTGCCGAGACTGACAACCCAGAGTTTGCCATCGCGGGTCGCGGGGACAAGCGCGGTTTGATCAAACCGTTCGGGTGTGTCAATCAAGAGCTGCTTGCCGAGATAGTCATTGAGGGGTTCGAGATACTTGATGTAGTCCGGGTAGTTGCCGCCGAACTGGATGATGTCGGGGGCATTGTTGCTGGCAAGCTGCGTATCAATGATCTGGAAGTGGTCGGATGTGCCGCCATTCGGCTCACCGATGACCTTGATTTCAGGGTACGCCGCCTGGAATAGCTGGATGACCTGCAGGGTTCTTCGGGCGCGGTCGTCGTTGCCCCACCACCCGAAGCGCAATTCAGCAGGGCCACCGGTGTATTCTGGAAGCCCATCGGCGCGGACCGGAACCTCAACCTCGACGGTCTTGATCACTTCTTTTTCTTTCTCGACAACCTGGGTTTTGACGACTTCGACTTCGACTGTCTTGACCACTTCTTTTTCCACGACCTGGGTCTCGATGATGACCTGGGGTGTCGGGGTGGCGCATGCTGCGAGCGTCGCTATGAGCATCACCATGAGCATAAGCGTGTGAAATCGTTTCATCTTAGCATCCTCCTTGATTCTGTATGGTTTCATCTGTTAATTAGATTGTTGTTGGGAACGTGTTTTCTATCATCATTTCATATTCAAGCCCTCCTGATTGGTGAAATTATAATTGTTCGATCGGGATAGTTCATTTCCTGCCTGAAATGGGTTGACACTTTGGGCCGTCTTGAAAAATCGGCGGACTGTGCCGCGCCCACCGCCTGCTGATAAATCAGCTTCAGGAGGCGCAAGCTCGCTTTAGCAGGCTGTAAGGGCGGGTTACCGTTTTGTTCTTTTAGCCCAGCGATTTATCGTCGGGCTGATGGCCCGGACTACCCTTTTAAGCCCGTAGTCGTGATACCCTGGACAAAATACTTTTGTAGAGAGAAGAACAGGATGAAACTGGGAATGATTGAGAGCGTAGACATCGCCAGCGCGCCGCCCCAGTTGGACACCGCGCCGGCATCGCCGACGAATGTGCGCAATGCCCTGGACGCCGTGAACGTTTCCGGCTTGGTGAGATAGAGCAAATGATTGAAAAAATCGTCCCATGTCCACAGGAACGTGAACAGCGCGGTTGTCACCAGGGCCGGCATGGCGAGCGGGACGATGATTCGCAAGAAAACCCCCAGTTTGCTACACCCGTCAATCGTTGCCGCCTCATCAAGCTCTTTGGGCAGACTGCGGATGAACTGTACCAGCAAAAAAACAAAGAAAGCGTCCACTGCGAGAAATTTCGGCACGAGGATTGGGAGATACGTTCCCACCCAGCCATAGGTGTTGAACAGGATATAGCGCGGCACAATCGTGACGTGCCCCGGCAGCATGAGCGTAATCATCATCACCGCGAACCAAAAGTTCCGGCCCACGAATTTGAGCCGTGCGAACGCATACGCGGCCATCGTACAGGATATCAGGTTCCCGATGATCGCTATGGCGCACATGGTCAGCGAGTTGGCAAAAAATCTCCCGAAAGTCGTCCCGGCGTACCCTTTCCATCCACTGACATAGTTTTCAAGGGTCACAACTTTCGGGATCAGTCCCGGGTCACTGAAAATCATCTTGTTGGGCTTGAATGAGCTGACAACCATCCAGAGCACGGGGTAGATCATCGTCAGTCCCAGCGCGATGATAAACAGATGGGTCAAAGTATGGCGTATAACGGTTTTGGTCTTCATGTTATTCCCCGGTCCCGTAAGACACCCACAAATTCGATGATTTGAAGACGATGGCGGTGAGCACGCCGATAATCAACAGCAATACCCAGGCCATAGCGGAGGCATATCCCATCTCGCGGTATGCCCATCCCTGGATGTACAGGTGGAGACTGTAGAACAGTGTGGAGTTGAGCACGCCACCGCTGCCGCCGCCGATGATATAGGCTTGGGTGAACGCCTGGAACGCGGAAATCATCTGCATCACCAGGTTAAACAGAATCACCGGCGAGAGCAGAGGAATGGTAATGGAGAAGAACTGTCGTACCTTGCTTGCACCGTCTACGGCTGCCGCTTCATAATACTCCTGTGGAATTTGCTTTAGTCCTGCGAGAAAGATAATCATTGAAGAGCCAAATTGCCACACCGATAACAACACCAGGGTCCAGAGCGCGTACTTGGGGTTAGTGATCCAACTGGGAAGGTTGGTGAAACCGAGACTCCCCAGGAACATATTGACCAGGCCGTTTTTCTCGAACAATTTCCGCCATAGCACCGCGATGGCCACCGAGCCGCCGAGGAGCGTGGGAATGTAATACACGGCGCGATAAAACGGCACACCCCGCAGTTTCTGATTCATCAGCATCGCCACGGCAAGCGCGAAGGTCAACTTCAACGGCACAGACGCGAAGACGTAAGTGAACGTCACGGAAAGTGATTTTAAGTAATAGGGGTCTACACGCATCGTCACACCCGAGGCGGTGGTGAATTCGGATACTCCGAACAACGGCCCGAACATCTTCACGTAGTTGCCCAAGCCGATCCACTGCGTTTCATCGGGCTTGGTGAAGTTATAATTCGTGAAGCCGAGCCACAGCGAGTAGATCATCGGGTAAAGCGTCAGCACGAAGAATCCCACAAACCACGGCGCGAGAAACAGATAGCCGGTGGCGTTGTTCTTAATGAATTTGACAATGCGGGACGTTGTGCGCATATAGGGAAACTCCTGGAAAATCGTTTGAACGTTGTTAGAACGGAGCCGGCCCGGTTGATTCGCGGATGATGAAGCGTGCCTGTACCTCAATGCGTTGTTGTGGTTGCTCCGGGTCCTGGATGCGGGACAGCAATAGCTTCACCGCTTCCCGCCCTACTCTCACCATATCTTTGGAGCTGGTGGTCAGGCGGGGGGTCAGGTAACTGGCCAGGGGAATATCGTCATAACCGATGACCGACAGGTCGGTGGGCACATGCAATCCCAGATCGTTGGCGGCGCGCAGGGCGCCGATCGCCAGCAAGTCATTGATCGCCAGAAGGGCCGTAGGACGCTTGGGAAGTTTGAGCAACTGAAGCGCAGCCTGATAACCGTCCTCGATCATCGTGCCACACGTGACAATGAGTTCTGAGTCAACCGGCAGACCGGCTTTCTGTAAGTATTCTTGATAAGGCAACAAGCGATCCAACCCGCCGGCAGCGTTCACCTCCGGGTTGTTTTGCTCTGAGTTTTCCCAGGGTGGTCGCACGCCGTAAATCAGACCGATCCGCCGGTGCCGCAATGACAATAAGTAGGCCATAGCTTCACGGGTTGCAGCCTCGTAGTTGGAGACTACGCAGTCTATGGTTGCATGCTCACCGATCTTCACGATAGGAAAGCGCCGTTTGAGGAGTTGATTCAGAATCTTTTGCGCCTCTTCTGATTGGAAAATGAAAGCGCTCATCAGAATCACGCCATCCGTGCGACGTGACATCTCTTTGAAAATCTCTTTCCCATGATCGGACTCAAGATCGGCGCTGGAAAGGAGCATGTGATACCCTGCCGCCCGCAATTCTTGCTCGACACCATCGGCAGTTTGCCAAAAGTGGGGGTTATGGATGTTCGGGAGGATCAGACCGACGGTTTGCATGGTACCCGAACGCAAGGCCTGGGCGCGGGCATCCGGTTCATAGCCGAGTTCTTCGATAGCTTTCAGGACTCGCTGGCGGGTTTCTTCAGAGATAGGTACCCGCCCATCGGCAAGACCATTGACTACATACGAAACCGTTGCTGTTGAGACCCCCGCCAAACGCGCCACGTCAACCTGGGTCGGTCGTTTCATGGATTTGCCTCCTCACTCCAAAAACAAATTAAGCAGCCATCGGGTGACTTATATGTATAAGATTATTCGTATAAGGTTATACGTATAAGTTGCTATGGATAATATAGCATATATTTTCTGCGGTGTCAAGAGGCAAATCCTATGTTACACCCTACGCGCGATTCACTCACCGCAGAGGTCGCAAAGCCTGCAGGGAAAGATTCTTTTGTGTTTCTCTGCGGTCCGGGGTAAAACGATCACCAGGCAGATTGAGTGTTCGTGTGGATTGTTTCAGCATGAGGGAAAACTAAAGGGGTGTTTTGCGGCGGCTTTGTCGCTCAAAACACCCCTCTGCGTCTTCTTATTGTTTTCCCTGACGGAGGTTATCCTTTGAGACCGGTGGTACTGATGCCCTCTACCAGATAGCGTTGAAAAGCAACAAAGATAACAAAGACCGGTAGCAGCGAAAGGCTCGACATTGCAAACACCGATCCCCAGTTTGTGCCGGCACTTGGATCGGAGTAGGCGCGGATTGCCAGTGAGACGGTATAGAGATGCGGGTCTTGCAAGTAGAGCAAGGGACCGAGAAAGTCTTCCCAGGTCCAGTAGAACGAGAAAATCGCCGCTGTGATCAACGCCGGCTGGATCAGCGGCAGCGTGATCTTGAAGAAAATGCCGACCTTGCTACACCCGTCAATCTCTGCGGCTTCGTCCAATTCATCGGGTAGCCCGCGCATAAATTGGACGATGAGAAAAATAAAGAAAGCGTTGCCAAAAAAGCGGGGTACCAGGAGGGGAAGATAAGAATTGATCCAACCGAGTTTACTGAACACGATATATTGTGGGATCATCAACACCTGTCCCGGCAACATCAGCGTTAACAACATGACCGAGAACCAGAATCCCCGCCCGGCGAAGCGGATCTTGGCAAAAGCATAAGCCACACACGCCGAGGAAGCTACCGAAGCTATTGTCGCCACGGTAGCGAAGAACAGGGAATTTTTGTAAAAGGTGCTGAACGTGATCGTGCCAAAGCCTGACCAGCCGTTAATGTAGTGCTCAAGTGTAGGCCTTCGGGGAATCAGCGAAGCCGTAGTCGTCCAGATGTCCTCTGTTGGCTTGAGTGAGCTGGCGATCATCCACAAGATGGGATAGAGCATAATGAAGCACGACGCCGCAACAAACAGATGGTAGATCGCAGATTTGAGTGCCTCGCGGTTTTTTTTGCTGAGGCGCGGTGTGCGCGGGATGGCCGGTGTGCGCAATTCTGTCATGCTCATTCTCCAAGACCTCCTGATTCGTAGTAGACCCAGGCCGATGATGACTTGAACACCAGGGCTGTGAAGAAGGCAATCACCAGCAGCAAAACCCACGCCATCGCTGACCCATATCCCATCTCGTGAACCTCAAAGGCGCGCAGATAGAGGTATAGGGCGTAGAAGAGCGTCGAGTCCAACGGGCGCCCACCAGTGACCAGATAGGCTTGGGTGAAAACCAGGAATCCGGAGATCATTTGCATCACCAGGTTGAAGAAGATAACCGGACTGAGCATCGGCAGGGTAATTTTGACGAACCTGTTCCAGCCACCGGCCCCGTCAATGGCCGCGGCTTCATACAACTCTGTTGGGATTTGTTTTAAGCCTGCCAGAAAGATCAACATCGGTGAACCGAACTGCCAGGCCGCCAGCGTAATCAGGGTCCAGATGGCCGTGCGGGGATTGGAGAGCCAGTTGACATAAGGCAATCCGAGTGCCTTGAGAATGTAGTTGATTAGTCCTAGATTCTGTCCGCCCCATACCTGCCGCCACATAACCGCGACGGCCACGCTGCCGCCGATAATGGACGGGGCGTAGTAAGCGGCGCGGTATAGACTGACCAGTTTACGCTTAGTGTTGAGTAGCATAGCAATTAGCAAGGCCACAACAAGACGGAGTGGGACGGCAGTGAAGACGTAATAGAACGTTGCCCTGACCGAACGCCAGTAGCGTGGATCGTTGAAGAACATCCGCTGAAAATTTGCCAACCCTATCCATTTAGGTGGGGAAAAGATATTGTAATCGGTGAATGCCAACCAGAATGAGGCGACAATCGGCAGCAAAGTGAATAGAAAAAAGCCGATAAGCCACGGAGAGAGAAACAAATATCCCACCAGGTTGTGTTGTCTGACGCCGGTGCTTTTCTTTCTGGATCGTCGGGAAGTCGGTTGTATTGATGCTATCTCGCTCACCCTTGCGTCCCCCTTAAAAAATCCGTTTGAACGTTTGAATGTCAACGGATTAAACGGATTGATATAGGAAAAATCCGTTTAACCCGTTGACAAACTCTTCCTGCGAACCTGCGCAGATGGCTAAAAACCGCTGAAAATCCGCGCGATTCACGGTTTGCATTTAACTCTTCCCAAGAATCTCGTTCGCCATCTTTCTGAACTTCGCTGCACCTTCTTCAGGAGAGATCATACCATAGAGCACCGGATCGTGGAACTCGGGATAGAAGACGTTGTTGCGGACATCGGCCCAACCGACCGGATCGGGCGGCGGCACAGGCTGGCTGTCTTTCTCAACCTGGGCCAGGTAGTCGAACATCTCGGCCTGTGGCGCGCTCAGGAAGCCACGCATCCCTTCCTTAACATGCGAGGCAACCGGCACCCCCCGATCGGCCATAAGAATCGCGTTTGCCGGAATGGAATTGATGAAGAAGTTGATGAACATCGCGGCTTCTTCGGGATGCTTGACGTCACGGGTGAGGGAGAAGAACATCGAAGGTTTGACATAGACGGCGGGCAGGTCGCCAGAACGTGGAATGGGTACCAGCTTGAATTTACGGCTTGCGCCGGCAGTGTTCCATGTGGTCACGATGAAGTTGCTCCAGCTAAAACCCATTGCACATTGCTTGGTGATCATAGGGCTTTGTTCAACGGTCTCACCCTGGCGTGCGGTCGCATCCTCGAGTGTTTGAACCGCATCTTTCTTGTACAGGCGTAGGATCATATTGAGTTGATCAATGGCCGGCTGGTCGTCCTCATAGCCGAGTGACTTGCCGTCTTCGGCGAATACCCATTCACCTTTAGACATATACACTTGCTTCCACATATGGTCGTGGAACAGTGAGTTCCCGGCGTAACCCCAGATCCCCAGCTTCTCCTTGATGGTATAGCATGTTTCCTCAAAATCGGACCAGGTCCAATTGGGAGCCGGCAACGGGATACCGGCTTCTTCGAAGAGATCAACGGCAATATCCATATCCAAAGAGTTTGTGCCCAGGCTGACGCCGTACAGCTTGCCGTTCACCCGACCACCAGCCAACGTGTTGTCGGCAACATTCGAGAAGTCGAGGGTGCCTGATTCCACAAACGCATCCAGGGGAGTCAGCAGGCCGTTTGCCACCCAGGCGCGGATGCGCTCGTAGTCGTGCTGCATGATGTCGGGGAGATTGCCACCGGCCGCCTGCGTCCCCATTTTGGTCCAGTGATCATCCCAACCGGCAAATTCGTAGAGCATGGTGATGTGTGGGTACATATCCTGGAACATCTGGATGACCGCGATAGTCTTTGTGGCGCGTGCATCACCGCCCCACCAGGCGATACGCAGTTCCACAGGTTCCTTAGGCGGGGGAGTCACCATCACTTCGACTTTTTTCTCGACTTCGACCGTTTTCTCGACGACCTTTTCGACCTCGACTGTCTTTTCGACTAATTTTTCGACTGTCTCTTTGATGACTTGAGGGGTTGGGGTTGCGCATCCGACCAGGGCCGTTCCCGCCGTAGCCAGCATGCCTAGACGTAGAAAATCACGCCGACTGTACTTTTTGTGAGCCATTTTGTTCCTCCTTCAGCATGGATTTTTTACATAAGACTGAATGTTTTGTCGAAACTACAAATGCAACTGTGTTAGCTCTTTCTTGCAAAACACCTCCTCAAACTAAACTCACTGAAGAACCACCCGTATGGGGAGTATTTCAAGGATTGAGTATTTGCTTTCCTGCCCGGTCTGTGACATAATTGGGGCATAAGTATACATTTTCATTCTAGCAGAAATCAACACATAGCGGGTTCAAATCGTCTCATTTCAGTCTCAGGTTAGTCTCAAAGTGAACGATCAAGATACATTCTGTCAACAGATCCGGGATGCGCTGCATCACCTGTACGACTATCCCTACCTTCAGAACCACCCTCTGGCGCTGCGTTATTGGCCTGAGAAGCGGCACGGCGGGGCCATTCGGGCGCAGCGTTTGAGCCGTTGGCTTCTTGAGGGAATCGAAGCGCTCAATCCGCCCGGTGAGACCGTGACGGATGCTTCGCGGGTGCGGTATTACAACCTCTTGGTATCTCGTTTTGTGGAAGAGCACTCTCTGACCGAAATTTTACGCGAATTTGGCTATAGCCGCAGTCAGTTCTTTCGCGAACAACAGAAGGCGATTACCATGCTGGCGGCGCATCTATGGAGCGAGTTTGCGCAATCCGTCCCGCCCCCGACGCATGAGTTGCTGAATTCTGAGGTGGAGCGTGTGCTGGTGCAACGTGAGTCCATAAATCCCGCCGAAGTGGTGCAGGGGGTGTTGGGCCTTGTCAAGTCACTGGCGGCCCAACATGCGGTCACCTTGTGCTGTGAGATGGATCGCAGCCTCCCCCTCGTCTACGGTAGCCGCACGTTGTTGCGGCAGGTGCTCCTTAAAGGGTTGAGCGATCTCATCTCGCGGTGCGATGTCCGCGAGATTTGTATCCGTATGCGTGTTGAAGGACAACGCCTGGTGACCGAACTGATCACGCTGACCGACCGCGATGGGCTGATCTTGCGTGAGCTGGACCTTGAACCGGTGCAACATCTGGTCACGATGATGGGCGGCCGTTGGCGCAGCGTGCATAGTGACGCCACAAAGACGGTGTACGGCTTCGATTTTCCGGTGGATAGCGAAAAAATTCTGCTGGTGATCGAAGATAATGAGGGGATTATCCGGGTTTTCGAGGGATATCTGGCCGGCTCTGGCTATCTGGTCATCGGGGCGACGACCGGCGAGGATGCGCTTCGGCTGGCCCGCGAAGTGCTCCCAACGGCGATCACTCTCGACATCATGATACCTAACCAGGATGGATGGGAAATCTTACAGGCGCTCAAGAGCGATCCACTCACCCAATCCATCCCCGTGGTGATTTGCTCCATTCTGGAAGACCCTGAACTGGCCTACTCGCTTGGCGCGGCGGCCTATTTGCAGAAACCCATCTCTCAGGCTGCCATCCTGCGAGTTCTGGAAGCGTTATAAGCGGGTGGTAGCCTCAAGGATGTGCCGCAGATAGGTGAGGCTCTCGGCATTGGTGAAGCCGGCCTCGGACTGTACGCTGAGTAGCTTGTGCCCCACCTGACGCTCTTCTTCTGGGGTATGCTCTTGTGCGGTGATCACTACCACCGGTACGTCACGTAGCGTTGGATCGGCACGCATTTCTGCCAGCATCGCGCGCCCATCCATCTTCGGCATGACCAGATCCAGCAAGAGAATATCCGGACGCCGCGTGCGCATCTCGCGCAAGCCTTCGATACCGTTGCTTGCGCATGTCACCTCATACTCCCGTGCCGATGTTTCGAGCATTCGTGTGATTAACCGTGCTATCTGTGGATCATCGTCCACGACAAGCACGCGGTATGTGGAATCTCCTGAACGTTCCAGCACATTCATCAACGCTTCGCGTCCGATCGGCTTGACCAGGTAATCCAACACTCCCAACATCTGCCCTATGTGTTTTTTCCCTACCAGCGGGCACATAATGACCGGGATGGTGGTGTGGATGAGTTGCCGGCGCGCTTCTTTTGCTTGTTGGCCTGCGTGCTCGTGCACTGCATTGACCACCACGGCCTGCGGGTGCAATTCCTGCGCCAGTTGAGAAATTTTCGCCGTGTCGCCGACTGGCATGATCTGATAGGTTTCCAACGCGCGTTCAAGCATGGCCCGGATCGCCGGATCCTGGTCAAGGAGCAATAGGGTGCGCCCCCGACTGGTCGGAGGTTGGGCAGGGAGCCAGTTTCGCTGCAACTGGCTGGTCTTGATCTGCTCGGCGCCCACGACCGGCAGGGTGAAGTGAAATTTGCTTCCATGGCCGGGGATGCCATCACTTTCCAGCCAGATACGCCCGCCATGCATCTCGATGAAGCGTCGGCAGATCGCCAATCCCAACCCGCATCCGCTTTGCCCTTTGGCAACCAACCCTTCGACCTGATAGAACTCTTTGAACATGTCCTCCTGTTCGCTTGGGGGAATGCCGACCCCGGTATCCGCGACGGTGACGGTGATGTAATCCCCCTCGTGAACGGCGCGCACAGTGATGCTGCCACGTTCGGTGTAGCGCTGCGCGTTGTTGAGAAGGTTGAGGAGCACTTGTTGAATGCGATCCCGGTCAATCAGAACCGGCGGCAGGTCGGGAGGCAGCTCGGCGTTGAGCAGGATGCCTTTTTCACGCACGAAGGGGCGGATCATATTAAGGACGTTGGTGACAATATCGTGCAATTCCGCCGGTTTGAATTCGACCCGCATGCGTCCAGCTTCGATCTGCGCCATATCGAGCACATCGTCAATCAGCCGCAGCAGATGCTTGCTGCTGCGGTAGATTTCGCGCACATCACGGCGCAGTTCCGGCGGTAGCGCCGTGTCGCTGTAACGTTCTGGCGAGAAATACATGATTTCGCTGAGCGCCGTGAGTACATTGAGCGGGGTACGCATTTCGTGACTGACGATGGCGACGAAGCGTTGTTTGTTGAGGCTGGCTTCTTCGGCCACTTCGCGTGCCCGTGCCAGATCGTAATTGGCATATTCGAGCCGCTGGTATGCCTCGGTCAATGCCTTCAAGGTACGGGCCAGTTCCCCACGGTGTGCCCGTGCTTCTTCCTCATTACGCTGCGCTGCCATAGCGCGGTCTAAAGCCCATGAAAGCGCTGTGTAGAGATTGCGCACGCCCATTGAGGACAGCATCCCCACGGCGCACACCACCAGGATTGGCATGATAACTTGGGGATCGAAAGGGACACATTGCCAGTGATGTACACCGGTCCAGATAATCACCAGACAACTCAACGCGGCGACGCCGATCACCGTGCGTATGCCAAACAGTACACCGGTCAGGCTAACGACCACGGCCAGCAGGTAAGCTGCTGTCGTCATCTCCAGTCGCCACATCAGGAAGATGATGGTTGCGGTCATACCGAGGATGGCCACCGCCGCTGCCAGCGAGAGATAGCGCTTGCGGAGCAGCAAAGCCGCAATTAACCCCACGCCGAGGGGCAGCGGCGCCCAGGCAATCGCGCCCAGGTATCCCCTCACGTATAGGTTGGCCGGTTGGAAGAGAACCAGACACCAGAGATACCCGAAAATCGCCGCGCCGATCAACACCGTGCGCAGGGATTCCTGGCGCAGCTCGATTAAATCGCCGGTGGTCACATGTTTAGCGACTTGCACTCTTGTCTCCTAATAGAAATAAACTGCCGATCTTGCGAACCTACACGAACTTTTTTGATAGCTTTTACCCCGCTGCACCTCCAACCGTTTCACGGATGCGCTGCGCCAGAGCCGACGCCCGTTGCGGCGCGTCACCGATGTAGTCGCAGGCGTCGAGGCTGGCACGGATGGTCGTGGCATCGAGGTACGCCAACAAGCGTTGATCCGTCGCCAGCAGTTCCGCCAGCGGGTTCGGCTCCCCGGCTTCGACGGCGGCCCACGCCTGCATGGCCCCGTCGCGCAGGATTTCGTGCATCGCCTGACGATCCGCTCCGGCTTTAACCAGGCGCATCAGCAGCGGTTCGATGCCCGCGAACGGCCCATAGATCGCCAGGGTACGGGCGATGGCGGCTTCGTTGATCCGCAGGTCGCGCACCAGGCGCGTGACCGTTCCCAAAAGCTCATCCGCCGTGAGGAACGCCTCCGGCAGGATAATGCGCCGGTTGGCGGAATCATCGAGGGTGCGCTCCAGCAGTGAGTGGGCGGCATCGTCCCAGGCCACGCGCGATAATTGTGCCAGATAGCGCGCCAGGCTGTTCACGTTCTCGGCGCGGATGGGATTGCGCTTGAACGGCATCGCCGATGAGCCGACCTGTTGGCTGCCGAACGGTTCGGCCCACTCGCCGATGGTCGGGTTTTGCAGGACGCGCAGGTCAAAGGCAAAGCGATAGAGCGTGCTTCCCAGACCTGTGAGCGCCGTCAGCACGGCCCAATCCTGGCGGCGGGGATAAGTCTGGTTGGCGACCGGCCATGCGGGCAAACCCAGTTCGGCCATCACCTCGGCCTCAAAGGTCGCGGCGTCGGTCTGCCCCTCCAGAAGCAACTGATACGAGGCCGAGGTGCCTACCGCGCCTTTGAACCCTTTGCCGCGCCATTCTGCCCGCACGCGCACCAGGTCGGCGCGGTCGGCGAGCAGGTCTTGAGCGTAGGCGGCGAGCCGATAGCCCACCGTTGTCGGTTCGGCGGGTTGGAGGTGCGTGAAGCCCATACAGGGAAGTGCGGCCCGCTGTTCGATCTGCGCCGCGAAAACCAGCAGCAGCGCATCCAGCCTGGAGATCAGCAAATCAAGCGCGTCGCGGACTTGCAGCGCCGTGGCGTTGTCGCGCACGTCCATTGAAGTCGCCCCCAGGTGGATGATACCGCCGCCTATCGGACATTGCTCGGCAAAGGCGCGGATCTCGGCCATAACATCGTGGTGGATGCGGGCCTCGATTTCCAGCGAACGGGCGAAATCCACCTCCTCGGCATGGGTTTCCAGGTCGGCGAGCTGTTCGGGCGTCACCAGCCCGTAGCGGCTTTGCACCCGCGCCAGGGCCACCCAGATGCGGCGATAAAGGCGACGGGCGTACAACTCGCTCCACAGCGCGCGCATCTCCGGCGAGCCGTAGCGCCAGGTGAATGGGGACACGTAAGGATCAGGATGGGTCATCGCAAGCCTCCGTCTGTAGGAGTCAAATGGTCGTTTAGTCTGGTAGTCAGGGTAATGTGCCGTTGACCAATTGCCAGGATGAGTATAAGCGAATGGGCTGAAGAGTCAATGAACTACGAGGTCAGGTTGAGCCATACATCACCGCAAGGCGCGTGAACGCGATGTTTCACGCGCCTTCGGTGTCGCGCTGAAGGCAGGGCGACTACATTTGCTGGAGAATCTTGCAGGCCTTGTCGGCGTCCTTGTCGCTATCCAGGCCGATGTAGAGGATGAAGCGCGTGCCGATCACTGCTCCAGAGAAGCTGTGCAGATTGATGCCCGCTGCAGCGAGCTTTTCGGTGAGGAGGGCGGCGATGCCTGGAGCGTTTTCGCCCTCGACGCGAACCGAGTGAAGCGACTTGGTGACGTTGAACCCCAAGAGTGAAGCAGCCTCGATTTCCCTATCACCACGCAGCGGCGTGACAAAGACCACGCCGGTGCCGGGTTTCTCCGGGGCGCGCCTGGCGACGCAGAACTCGAGGTCCGCGCCGGCTTCGCTCAGCCCGGCGAGCACGCGAGCCAGCCCGCCCGGTTCATCAGGGATGCTTGCTGCCCACACGTTGACACGTTCGACAATTAGCTCCGTCATGGCGACCTCCTTACATTCATTGAGGGGGGGACATCGTAAAACGTCCCTGGGTTGAGTCAGTGTTTACGTTTTTATTATAGCACGGCTTTTGTGAAAATATAAAAAAATTCCAGGAAGCCGATTTCTCGCTTCCTGGAAGGCCGGTATATCAATCAGTGCCCCAGAGAGGATTTGAACCTCCACGCCCGAAGGCACAGGCCCTCAACCTGCTGCGTATGCCAGTTCCGCCACTGGGGCATCTTCAGTTTGATTATACGCCAAGTAGGGAAGTTGTCAAACCAGGGTTCTGTCATTGAGGATTCTTATGATTTGCCAGAGAGTCCAGGTTGACTACAATATCGGTATGAAGACGTTGCGGGTTCCCATCTATCCGAGCGCCGAGGTCATCTTCCCGGGTCAGCTTTTCCCTATCTTTGCCGAGACACGGCGTGTGGATTGGCTGTTGCAGGCTTGCTGTGAGCAACGCCTGCCGCTAGGGGTGGTCTTTGTGCCGGACACGCTGGGGCATACCCTTGCCACCGTGGGGACCCTGGCTTATCTGTTAGATGAAGTTCCTCAAAAACTGTTGGAGTTCTCTAATACCGTCGTGGTCGGTCAATACCGTTTCCAAATCCTGCAAATCCATCAAGATCAGGTCTATCTGGAAGCCACGGTTCAACTCTGGCCCTGGCTTGAGGAACCCCGTCCCGGCTGGTTGCTGATCGAGCAATTGGGCCGCTATCTGCATCGCTACGTTCAGGCGCTTTCCCGCACCTTACCGGCGGCTCTGTTGCCGGAAGTGTTGCCTCCGGGCGTGTCCACGTTGGGCGTTCTCGGCGCGGCCTTGTTGCCCTTGCCCGCAGCGGAAAAACAGCGTCTGCTGGAGACGCCGACCGCGAAAGTCCTGATCTCTGAAGTCCTGAACTATATGCGTATCTACGTGCCGCTGACCGAGCGACTGGCCAAGATGCCACCGAAAGTGCCGGCATCCCATGAGCTTGTTTCGCTCAATTGATGCTGCCGGACACGGCACCCCGACTTAAGGACTACCCGACTTCATGACTAAACCCCTACGCTGGTACGACATCATCACAATCAACATCTTCTACCTGGGCCTCACTACGCTGACGCAAACCATGGTTCCTCTGGTGCTGCCGCTGCTGGTGCAGCATTTCGTAGGAGAGTCGCAACAAGGCACTTACTATGGACGTCTGCGCCTGTGGGCCTTGATGGCCGCCTTGTTGACACAGGCGTTGATGGGTATGCTTTCGGATCGTTCCACGCTGCGGTGGGGACGCCGCCGTCCCTTTATCCTCGTGGGGACATTGCTGGACCTGGTCGTGATCGCCGCTATTGGCTTCTCGGCACAGATGAACGGCCTGGCCGGATATACGGTTCTCTTTGTGCTGTATGTGCTTCTGCAAGGCTTTGCCAATACCGCGCAAAGCGCCCTCCAGAGCTTCATCCCTGATCTGGTGCCGGAAGAAAAACGCGGACGCTTCTCCGCTGTCAAAGCGTTGTTCGAGGTGCCCGTGCCGGTGGTGTTGGTTTCCTTCACCATCGCGCGCCTGGTCAGCGCCGGCAACTTGTGGGGCGGATTGCTGGTTTTGATGGGGGTGATGTTCATCACCATGCTGCCGGCGATGCTTGTCGCGGAAAAACCGTTGGATGTGGCCCCACCGCCTCTGGACTGGCGGCCTTTCCTGCGGTTATTGCTGATGACCGGTCTGTTCACGGCGACGATTCTGCTTATGGGTGAGGGGGTGACCCTGGCCGGACGCTGGTTGAGTGGCATTGAATCCCCTGCTGTGCTGTGTGGGGTGATGGGGACGGTCGGCTTTGCCGCGATGGCCGTGGCGATTGTGGTGGGTGTCGAAAGCGGCTTTCGCGTTTCCATCGGAACGGAAAAGAGCCGCGCCATTGCTCCGTTCGTTTGGTGGGTGATCAGCCGCCTGGCTTTCCTGGTCAGTGTGACGAATCTGGCCGGCTTTACCCTGTATTTTCTCCAGGCGCGTCTCGGCTTCACGCGCGAGTCGGCGGCCGGCCCGACCAGCCGGATGATGATGCTGGTGGGTGTCTTCATTCTGATCGCGGCGTTGCCTGCCGGCTGGCTGGCCGATAGGGTGGGGCGGAAGAAGGTTGTTGCGTGGAGCGGCATCGTTGCGGCAGTGGGGACGGCGATCACACTGTTCGCCACCGATCTCACGATGGTGTTTATCGGTGCCTGTATCATCGGCGCGGCTACGGGTGTCTTTTATACCGCGAGTTGGGCGCTGGGAACCAGCCTTGTGCCGGAAGGAGAAGCCGGACGCTATCTGGGGATTTCCAATCTGGCGGGGGCGGGGGCCGGAGCGGTGGGGGCGTACATCGGCGGGCCGGTGGCGGATTTCTTCACGCGCGCTATGCCGGACATCCCCGGCCTGGGTTACGTTTTGGTCTTCGCCATTTACGGACTGCTGTTTGTGCTCTCGGTAGTGACACTCGCCAAAGTCAAAGAATGAGTCCCTTAACCGCGAATCACGCCGGCCTCCACAACTGTTCATAGTTAGTGAAGATCGGCGTGATTCGCGGTTATTTTTCAGACTACAGTGGTTTAGTTCTCTAGCGGATGGCGTTCTCGGTCTGCTTATCGAAGAGATGCATACGGCTCATATCGAAGGCTGCCGCTTTCGTTGAACCGACGGTGGTCTTCGTGCGCGGGTCGAAGCGCCCGATGAATTCCGCATGGGGCAGGGTAAAGTAAGCCAACACTTCATTCCCCATCAACTCCGTCACATCCACACGCCCTTCGACCAGAGCCGGCAGGATGCCGGGCGGCGCGTAATCGGGATCGTGGACGTGCTCCGGGCGGATACCGAAGATGACTTCTTTGCCCAGGTAGGGGCGGTAGACCGCGCGGCGTTCTTCGGGGATGGCAACCCGGAAGTCCCGGCAATCGGCGTACATCACGCCGTTCTCTTCGATGAGGGTTGCATCGAAGAAGTTCATCGCCGGGCTGCCGATGAAGCCGGCGACAAAGACATTGCCGGGTAGATCGTACAGCGTTTGCGGCGTATCTACCTGCTGCAAGATGCCGTCCTTGAGCACGGCAATGCGCGTGCCCATTGTCATGGCCTCGGTCTGGTCGTGGGTCACGTAGATGAAGGTAGTGCCCAGGCGCATGTGCAACTTGGAGATTTCACCGCGCGCCTGCACGCGCAACTTCGCGTCGAGGTTGGAGAGCGGCTCGTCCATCAGGAACACATTCGGTTCGCGGACGATGGCGCGTCCTACGGCGACACGCTGACGTTGACCACCGGAAAGTTGTTTGGGTTTGCGATCCAGTAAATGCTCGATGCCCAGGATGGCGGCCGCCTCTTTCACCCGCCGATCAATCTCCTGCTTGGGGACTTTGCGCAACTTCAGGCCGAAGGCCATATTGTCGTAGACGGTCATGTGCGGGTAGAGCGCGTAGGACTGGAAAACCATGGCAATGTCGCGATCTTTGGGCGGGACATCGTTGACCAGGCGGTCGCCGATGTAGATTTCGCCTTCGGTCACTTCCTCCAACCCGGCCAACATCCGCAAGCTGGTGCTTTTTCCACAACCGGAAGGGCCGACGAAGACCAGAAATTCCTTGTCGGGAATCTCGATGCTGAGATTCGAAACCGCGACCACGTCGCCGAAACGCTTTGTGACGTTTTTGTAAGTAACACTTGCCATAAAAAGTCTCCTTTCCGTGAATGATAGATGTCAAAGGCCCAAATCTGCTCACTTTGCTGACCCATCAAGTCAGCACAATCCGCACACCAAGTTCACTCAAATCCCAGAGGGGTGGGTTGGGGGCCTCGCGCCCGGTGATGACGACATCCACCTCGCCGGCCGGAGCGATAAAAATGGCCCCGACGCGCCCCAGCCGTTCCGGGGTGACGAGCACCACCCACTGCGAGCTATGTGTGAAGAGCGCACGCGCCATTGTGGCGCAGTCACGCCGATCGTGGGTCAGGCCACGTTCGGCGTCTAGCCCGCCGGCTTCAAAGATCACCATATCGGCGCGCACCCGTCGCAGCGCCTCGTCGTCGCCGTAGAGGCCGTCGTCTGCTGCTGCCTGCCCGCCGATGAGGTGCAGGGTATGCCGTCCCTGCCGGGCCACGCGCCATGCGACGTTCAGTGCGTTTGTGATGATTGTCAGGTGTGTATGTTTGTTAAGAAAAGGCACGATCTCCGTGGTCAGGGTGCCCGGCCCCAGAAAAACCACGCCTTGATCGGGAATGAAACGTGCCGCAGCTTCGGCAATCCGACGTTCGACACCGTGAACCACATCTGGCCCCACCGTTTGATCGTTTGCCGTATTGCCCGGGCGGAGGAGCGCGCCGCCGTGGACGCGGTGCAAGTATCCGGCCTGCTCCAGCCAGGCCAGATCCCGGCGGATGGTCACAGGATCCACATTGAAAGTGCGGGACAGCTCGGCGACAGAAACACTGCCGGTTGCTTGCAGTTTCTGCACAATCAGGTTTTGCCGCTCGTTTTTGAACATGGCCCCTGCCCAACAGTCCTACTTTAGCACAGCATACACGGTCTGTCAATCAAACAGACATAGATCGTGCACAATCATTCATAATCGAACAAAATCGAACCTCCCTTCTCCTGCTTCCCCATCCCCCATTCCTGATTCTTCAATCGCCTTCTGGGGCTGTCGCAGGGGTAGGGAGTGGTGTAATCGGCAAGCCATAATATCCCTCGATGACCTGACGGAACATCGGGGCCGCGACGGTAGAGCCTTCCCCCGCGTTCTCTACGACCACGACCATCGCAATTTGTGGGTTGTCCGCCGGAAAATAGCCCGCGAACCAGGCGTGGGGCAGATCGTCTTTGTTTGCGGCTTCGGCAGTGCCGGTTTTACCGGCGACGGGGATGCCGAGGCCCAGGAAACGACGTGTGGCCGTCCCAAAGGAGGCCGTTGTGACACCGTAGAGGGCTTGTTGAATGGTGGTCAAGTTTGCTGTGGAGATGGGGAGCCGGCCGGTGGCTTGAACGAGCGCGATTTGCTCGGTGTTGCCGGCGCTGTCCACAAACCGGTCCACGATATAAGGGCGGTAGAGGGTACCGCCGTTGGCGATTGCCGCCATCATCCGTGCGACCTGAAGTGGTGTTGCCAGCAGATAACCCTGCCCAATGGCAAGGTTGACCGTGTCGCCGGTGCCCCAGTTGACGTGATAGGTGGTCATTTTCCATTCAGGATCGGGCATTAACCCGGCCGCTTCTGTCAATTCCTGGAGTCCGGTTTTGGCACCGAAGCCAAAGGCGCGCCCATACGTCGGTAGTGTCTCCGGCGAGATGCCGTCCAGGGTTTTGCCGACTTCGTAGAAGGTGACATTGCAGGAAGCTGAAAGTCCGTCTTTGAGGGTGATGGTCCCGTGGCCGGTCTCCAGCCAGCACTTTTTGCGGTTGACTTCGCCCAATCCATCCCAATAGCCCGGACAGTAGAAACTGCTCTGCGCCGTCATACCGCCGGCTTCAAGTGCCGCCGCCATCGTGACGATTTTGAAGACTGAGCCGGTAGGATATAAGCCCTGGACTGCGCGATTGAGCAGCGGCAGGTCGGGATTGTTCAGCACGAGCTGGCGCGACCAGGTGTCTGTCAGGCGGATGAACACGTTATTGTCGAAGTGCGGACCGCTGACCATTGCCAAAACGGCGCCGGTGCGGATATCCAGGGCCACGATGGCGCCGCGTCGTTCTCCCAGGGCCTGTTCGGCACTGTATTGCAGCGCGCGATCCAGCGTGGTGTAGATCGCGCGCCCACGTTCCGGCCGGCGCTCGGTGATGGCCTTGAGACGTGTCCCATCGGCACTGACGATGGAGAGCCGCCCCCCATTTCTGCCGGCAAGGACGGCTTCGCCCCACGCTTCCAACCCGGCGATGCCGACAAGTTCGTCGCCGCGGTAGCCGCGCTGACGATAAGTGTCGTAGGCTTCTGCCGGAATCGGCGAGACCCAGCCGACGACGGTAGAGGCAACGCCATCAAGCGGGTAGAGCCGGCCGGTGCGCTCGCGGCGTTGGATACCGGGCAGGCTGAGCAGGTCGTTGTGCGTCAAACTCTCTTCGCCGGTTATATCAGCGATGGGAATGTACCAGTTTGTGGGCTGTCCGGCGTAGGTCGCCTGTATCTTTTCGACGGGCAGTCCCAGGACTTGGCTCAGCGCGTTGAGGACGGCGCCTTCATCCTGGATTTGCTCCGGGATCACGCCGACGGTGACGATGCTGCTGGGGACGGCCAACCCTGCACCGTCGCGGTCGTAAATGTTGGCGCGTGGCGGAATCTGGTATTCGACGGCAAAGGTGTTTCCGCCCACCAGATCGGGCCACACGGTATCTCTGTGCCAGTCAATTCCCCATTGTGTGCCTTCTTTAGCAAGGCTGAGCTGGTTATTGGCTTGCAGGTCGCCGAACAGGCCGGTGTGCCATATTTCGGTAAAGGTGATCCAGGCTTTGTCTTGATCAATTGTCAACGTTTGCGGGACGAGCGTGACGCTGAGGGTGGTCGTGGTGTCCAGCGCATCGCGGTAGGTCTTTTCAAAGTCGGCTTGTAGCAGCCCTGAACGCAACGAGGGCAGCAACAGCGCGTACATTGCCGCGTAATCTGCCGCTTCCCAAGCATTCAGGAAGCTCCGTCCTACAGATTCCGGCGTGGCGACATCCGGTGTGGGTACCGGCGTTTGGGTGGGCAACGGTACCGTGGTCGCCGGAGAAACAGGCACTTGCGGCGTTGTCGGCGGCGTGCTGTCGCATCCACTCAGTAGCAGGGCGAGTATAAAATAGATGACCAGGCCACGTTTGGCGCACAGGTAGACGGATTTTCTCATAAGCTCTCTCCTATATCCGGGCCAGGACAAGCGTAGTTGAAATGCGTCAGACAGAGGCTGGGAATGTCCACGGGCAACGCCAGATTCCAGGCAGCCAGCAGTGCGGCGACGGCGCACAGCGGCAGGCCGACGACGTTGGTATAACACCGCTCCACGCGCGCCACCGGTTGGAATACGGTATGTTGAATGGCATAGGCCCCGGCTTTATCCATCGGGTCGCGGCTGGCGACGTAGGCTTCGATTTCTGCGTCTGTATAGGGGCGCATGAGCACCTGCGTGGTGACACGACGCCCCAATTCCTGTTGCGCCTGCGGATGGTAGAGCACGACGGTTGTATGGACGGCGTGGGGGCGTCCACGCAAGCGGCGCAACATCGCGCGTGCTTCCGCCGGGTCACGTGGTTTTCCGAGCGGCAAGTTGTCCAGGTCCACGACCGTATCGGCGGCCAGAATCCAGGCTTCGCGCGCGGACGCAGCGACGGCATGGGCTTTTGCACGTGCCAGCCTGGTCGTCATAGTCAATGGGCTTTCGGTTTTCAGTGGCTCTTCGACGATGTCCACGCCGACCAGGCTCACGGGCAGGCCGAGCCAGGCGATCATTTCGCGTCGCCGGGGTGATTGCGAAGCCAGCAACAGTTCGATGTGCATACGGCGATTATAGCTGTTTTGTGGGGATGGTAAAGGGAGGAATGTGGAAATTAGGGTTTTATCATTGGTGGGAATATGTTCACACAAGTTTAAGTCATATTTCGGTTATAACAGTACTAATTTCCTATTGTGTTCTTCTATGAGATAGAGTAATATATAGGCAGGTTAAAAAAATACAACTTTACAAATTCAAATCTTAACAAATATAGGAGGTGTTGAAATGTTGTACTTACCACGTGAGGAAGGCCAGGGCCTGGTTGAATACGCGCTGATTTTGGTGTTGATCGCCATCGTCGTGATCGTTGTCTTGTCACTGTTGGGGTCACAGATTTCGACGATCTTCAGCCAGATCACCAGCGGCCTGGGCGGCTAGTCGTCAGAATGTCGCACAAAAAAGCCCCGCGCGCGAGCGCGGGGCTTTTTTGTAAGGACGGAGCGGTTTATCTCTTTGAACAGGGTAAAAATCTGAGGCCTCGAGGAGCGCGGGATGATGTTCCACAAGGGACGCGGGACGCCTTTTCCCTGGGCGCGGTTTGCATTGCCCACCGCCGCGTTGTGGTTTCTGGCGGTGCTGGCCGGCTTCGGCTTTTATGTGTCGCTTGTGCCTCTGCCACCCAATGATTTCTGGTGGCATCTCAAAATCGGCGAGTTAATTTACACTACCGGAACAATTCCTGCAACCAATATGTTTGCCTGGACCCTGCCGACGGATACCCCGTTCTTCTATGGTGCGTGGCTGGGACAGTGGTTGCTGTATGCGGTGTATCGCCGGGGCGGTGTGGCGTTGTTGCTGTTCATCCGCACGGCCATGGCCCTGACCGCGTTTGGGTTGGTCGGTGCGGAAGCTAAACGCCGGTCGGCCTCGTGGCGTCTGGCGGCGTTCGTCCTGATCTTCGCTTGCCTGATGACGTTCAACAATCTCATCGTCCGCCCGCAAATCTGGTCGTGGTTGCCCTTCGTGTTCTATTTCGTCCTGTTGTGCCGCTATGCTGACGGTGCACTGCGTGGACGCTGGTTGCTTCTCTGCCCGCTGCTGATGGTTTTTTGGGTCAACGCTCATGGCGCTTTTATCCTGGGGTTAGTTTTGCTAGGGGGCTTTACTGTGGGCGAGGCGCTGCGGACGTGGTTTGGGCTTGATGGCGCACGCAGTTGGCGTGCTGTGGGATGGCTGGCAGCAGTGAGTGGCTTGACGGGCCTGGCAACCCTGGTCAATCCGCGCTTTGTGGGCATTGTCAACTACGTCGTGGGGCTGATGACCAATCCGCCCAGTCAGCAACTGGTGGTGGAATGGCAGTCACCCACGCCGACCGGCATCGCCAATATGGCTTTTTACAGCAGTATTCTCGTGCTGCTGTTGGCACTGGCCTATTCGCGTTATCGCCCCACACCGACGGAGGCGTTGTTGCTGGTGGGGTTTCTGTGGTTGGCCTGGAGTGGACAACGTTATGTGGTTTGGTTCGGCTTGACGATGATGCCGTTGCTGGCGCGCGCCTTGAAGGATCTGCCGTTGCGCTTGCCTGCCTTTGCGCCGCAACGTAATTTTATCAACGTTGTGTTGGCAGTGCTGCTTTTTGTGCCGGTGCTATTGGCGCAGCCGTGGTTTGTCGAAGCCTTACCACTGCCGGAAGCCTATTGGGCGCAGGTCTGGCGCGATGTTCCCGAAGGCCCGCTCCTGTCTGTGGCGACGCCGCTCAAAGCCGCTGCATACCTGAAGGCGCATCCTGGTGGCAATCTGTTCAATGAAATGGGCTACGGCAGTTATCTCATCTGGGCGTTGCCGGAGCAAAAGGTATTTATAGATCCGCGCGTGGAGCTTTACCCTTACGAACAGTGGCTGGACTATGTCAGGATCATTCGTGGAACACGTTATGATGAAATCCTGTCTGCCTATGGGGTTGATCGGTTGTTAGTGGATGTGGTTGAACAACAGGAGTTGGTGGTTTCTCTGGAGAAGGATCCACGGTGGGAACAGGAATATCGTGACCCACGGACGCAGATATGGCGTCGGCAGCCGTAAGCAGCGCGTGCCGGCAGACCGGAGCCGGATTTTAGCAGCAGTCATCCTGTCTTATGAACGATACTTCAACCATAACATCATCATCTTCTTCTGAAGGGGCGCGCCCTGACCCGCCGAGATTCTTCTGGCGGTGGGGCATCGTGTGGCTTATCTTGCGTGTGATGACCAGTCTATGCGCGGCCTGGGTCTCTACACTGCGTCCCCTGACGTCGTTGGAGCAATCTGTGGCATTGTGGCCGCCTTCTGCGCCGTTAGTGCAATGGTTGCGGCGGGTTTTGCTGGCGCCCTGGGAACGCTGGGATGTTGTCTGGTATGTGCGGATTCTCACCGAAGGATACCATTTTGGCAACGGCACCGACGCTTTTCATCCCCTGTATGCCTGGCTGGCGCGCCCGTTGGTGTTTGTGGGCATAGAGCCGCTTTTGGCGTTGTCTCTGGTGACCTTTGTGGCGCTGGTTACATTCGCTTACGTTTACGAGCGGCTGGCCGCGTTGGATTTATCGCCCGCGCAGGTGCAGACGGCGGTCTATGGATTGTTCTTTTTCCCACTGGCATTTATTTTCTTTGCGCCTTATAATGAGAGCTTGTTTATGCTCTGGGCCGCTTTGACGCTGTGGTGGGCCAGGCAGCGGCGGTGGTGGTGGGCAGGAGCCGCCGGCGCGCTGGCCGTATTGACCCGACAGCAGGGGCTTTTCCTGATGGTGCCGTTGGCGTGGGAATTGTGGGCATCCCACAAAGGGCAAATCCGCAGTTTAGTGCGTGCCTGGCGGGAATGGTTGGCGCTTGGATTGCTCCCACTGGGGCTATTGCTGTGGGCGCTCTACCGTGTGCTGGTGATCGGTGGACCACAGCTTGATTTCAGCTCTCCCTTCAGGTTGATCTATTCGCTTATGATTTCTCCCAGTGCTGGACAGGTGGGCGCGGCGCATGTGTTGACCTGGCCCTGGAAGGCATTGGAATTAGCTCTTACACGCCTGCGATACGCGCCGGACGCGGATTTGATTGTGAATCTCGTGTTAGGGACGATATTTTTGAGTGTGGTCATCCTGGCATGGCCACGGTTGCGCACTTCCTATCGCCTCTACGTGTTGGTCGTAGTGGGGGTCAGCCTCAGCTATCACACAGGAATGAAGCACCCCTATATGGGATTGCCGCGGCATCTGTTCCTGGCCTTCCCTGTGTTCATCGGTCTGGCGCCGCTGCTTCGGCGCGCCTGGCAGCGTCTTCTGTGGGTGGGTACCGGTTTTGTGAGCATCTGTTTTTTGACTTTGTTGTTCGTGTTAGAATCCTGGGTGCCGTAGAGAGGTCAAATTCACAGGCATTGCTGTTGAACTTTGAGCTATTGAAGAACTATTTTGGCCGGGAAGTTATTTGCCCCGTGACATACCGACGGGGTTAGTGGATTTTGGGGGAAAACGGAAAATGGCGTTGCAGGAGACACAGAAACCAAAAGTGCTGGTGGTCATTCCGGCCTACAATGAGCAGGGGAAAATCGGGCGGGTGGTTCGGAAGACTTTGACGCAGGCTGTGGACGGCGTGGTGGTGGTAGACGATGGCTCGCGGGACGATACGGCTGCCGAAGCCGCGGCTGCCGGCGCCTGTGTTGTGTGCCATGAGCGCAATAGCGGGGTGGGAGCGGCGATCCGCACCGGCATTGATTACGCGCTGGCGCATGGGTTCTCGGTGGTGGCCATTCTTTCCGGGGACGACCAACACGACCCGACGGAACTGCCGGGGATACTGCGCCCTATTCTTGAGGAGGGCTATGATTTTGTCCAGGGATCGCGTCGCTTCCGTGGGTTGCAGTCTCCCCACATTAACTGGTTTCGTCGCTTCTTCACCTGGCTCTACGCTGTAACATTCCGCATACTGACCGGTTTCGCCTGCACTGATGCAACCAATGGCGGCCGGGCATTTCACGTGCGGATTTTTGCCGACGGCAAAATCAATCTCTGGCAGGACTGGTTGAATACTTATGAGTTAGAACCTTATTTGTTTTACAAAGCAGTGCGCGAGGGTTACAAAGTGACCGAGGCGCCTATGAAAGTCATCTATCACACCGGCGGTACCACCAAGATGAAACCGGTGCGTGACTGGTGGCGGATCTTTCGCCCGATGGTTTACCTGGCTTTGGGGGTGAAAAAGTGAGCTACATGGTGAAGCATGAATTGGCCGGTCGGCGGGTGCTGGTCACAGGCGGGGCGGGCTTTATCGGCTCGAATCTGGTGCGCCGCCTGGCTACTGAAGGCGCAGAGATTACGGTATTGGATGATTTCTTCACAGGGCGTTTAGAGAACCTGCGGGGGATTGATCCCGGCCGTTACCGTCTGGTGCGGGGCAGCGTCACCGATAGCGGCCTGGTGCGGGAGCTGGTCTCGCAGGCAGAACTGGTTTTTCATTTGGCTGCGCGTAACATTATCGCCTCCACCCGCAACCCCTATGAGGATTTTGAGACCAACATCGGGGGCACGCTAAATGTGCTGTTGGCGGCCCGCGATTACCGTCCACAACGGGTCGTCTACACATCTTCGGTGTCGGTCTATGGGAATCCGCGCTATCTGCCCATCAACGAGGACGATCGTATCAGCCTGTTGACCCCTTACGCGGTGAGCAAATTCAGCGGCGAGGGATACTGCCAGGCATTTTACGAAAGTTATGACGTGCCGGTAGTGGTGTTGCGCTATTCGAACGTTTACGGGTTGTGGCAAGACCCGCAGAACCCCTATTGCGGCGTGGTGGCGAAGTTCATGCAGCGTGCGCAGATGGGGCACCCGCCGGCTATCCATGGTGATGGTCAGCAGACGCGCGATTTCACCTTCGTTGAAGACGCGGTTGAAGCGACTTTGCTGGCGGCCCTGTCGCCAAAATCCGAAGGGGAAGTTTTCAATGTGGGTACCGGTGTGGAGACCAGCGTCGAAGTGTTGGCCCGCGCCGTGCTGGATTTGTACGGGCTGGACTCTGCGCCGGTTTACATTGATCGCCGCGACATTGATAACATCCGTCGTCGTGTGGTGAATATCGAGAAGGCGCGCCGTGTGCTGCGTTGGGTGCCACAGGTGACCCTGCTCGCGGGGTTACAGCGGACCAAGCAATGGCTGGAGACGGTTGAGACGCCTGACCAGGCCACCATGTAGGGGGAGAATCACATCAAGGACGGCACCGATCCCTTCTCCTGTTCCGGCGTCATCAGCCAGGTGTAAGCCAGATAGATCGCCGTTGCCCATAGCGGTACGCCGATCTGCACTGCAAAGGGCAGGTGCAGGACTTCCAATTGGGCGTAAACCAGCGGCCCGCCGAACAGAAATGCCAGCCACAGAAGTACGAAGAGCCGACGCCATCCCAGGCGTAAGTCGGGGCGATGTTCCCACAAAAGTAATGCCGGAATGAGCAACAGGCTCATTTCGTAGATGTTGGCGTGGGGGGTAATCCACATCAGTAGACACATCATCCCGGCGTAGAGCAGGGGCTTCTCTTCGCGGTGACGCGACCAGAAACGCACGAAAGCCACGCTGCCGACCCCGATGAAAATCCAACGCATCACCTCTGCTACGCCCGGTAGCCCCGGCAGCAAGAGCAGCCAGAACTCATAGAACGTCTGCATATGCCAGAGTTGTCGTCCTGGCCAGTTGGGGATGTCCGGGATGACGGTGAGCGCAAAGTCAATGTAAGTGCGGCTGGCGGCAGGCAATGTCACGAAGCACAGCGCGACCAGAATACTTCCCCCTATGGCCAGCCCCAACAGCGCGCGCCAGTCTTGACGCCGACGCAACAGCCACAGGAACCCCAATCCCAGCAACAGTTGGGGCTTGTAGGCGAGCAGGCTGGCCGTCATCCCGGCCCAAAACGGCCGTTCTCGCGTCCATAGCCGATACGTCAAGGCAAACAGGAACAAGCTCAGCAGCGAATTCTGGCCGAATGCAATCGCGGCAAAGATTGGAAACCAGGTGAGGCTCCAGGTAAACACCGGTCGGGGTGCCGTGGTCGGCGTGAGCAGTAATTTCAGGCTCAACCATAAGAGCAACAATCCCAGTAGACTCCACAGGGCAAAGCTCCAGACGTAGGGCAACAAGGCGAAAGGCCAGAAGAGCCATGCCATAAAGGGGGGCAGAATAAAGCCGTAAAAACCGGATACATCCGGGCCGACAATTTGCACTTCCAGTTCTGCCTGGTAGCGGATATCGTAGAGGCGGGTGGGGTCGCCATATCGCAAGATATAGCCGGCGGTGTAGTATTGAAGGAAATCCGTGCCGATTACTTGCCCGGCAAGGTCCATAGAACCCGGCCCCAGGATCAGACTTGCCAGCCATGCCACCCACAGGACGCCGCCAAGCCATTTAGCATAGGCCATTCGGCGGGGGAGCAGCAACGGTGTTAACCAGCGTATCAAAGGGTGTTGTGTCAGAAGGTCAGGTGTAGACATCGTTTTTCTGGCTACAAGCGCAACACTTTCACACCGGCATGGGCTTTGCGTACCAGTTCTCTCAGCGAACGAACTCGTGTGAGGCGTTTCCAAACATAACGTGGGCGCAGATAAAATCTTTTATATGCCTGATTCAAAATAGTGATGAGTTCGTCGGTGGAGAGTTCTTGTTCCCAATAACGGGGCACAAAGTCGGGTGTTGGATTGGCGGCAAACTTTTGCCAGAAGTCCTCCGTGAAAACTCCCTGGGCCAGGCCATCGAAGTATATTTGTGTGCCCGGAAAAGGGGTCAGGATGGTAATATGCACGTAGTCGGGATCAAGGCGTTCGGCGAACCTGATCGTTTGGAGAATGTCTTCCCGCGTCTCTGTAGGGGAGCCGATCATAAAGTAGGCCAGTGTTTCTATACCGGCCTGTTTGGTCCATTTGAACACATTTTGCACTTGTGTCAATGTGATGCCTTTGTTCAAGACCTTGAGAATTTTTTCTGTGCCGGCTTCTACACCGTAATGGATGCGTTCGCAACCGGCGGCGCGAAGCGTCTTTAGCAGATGTTCATCCACAGTATCTACCCGCGCGCGAATATCCCATCCGATGTCCAGCTTGCGTTGCTGGATTTCTTCACAGATGCCCAAAACCCGTTTGCGGTCTACCGTAAACGTATCGTCGTAGATGAGAAATTCATAAATCCCCATATTGACGCATGCCGCCATTTCGTCCACGACATTTTTGGGGGAACGGGCGCGGAAGCGTTTGCCGAGATGGGGACGGTCACAAAAGGCGCAGCGGAACGGGCAGCCGCGGCTGGTAAACATGGTGGTAATGGGATTGCGACGGGCTAATAAAGAAGAGTACTTTTTATACGGCGTTAAATGCCGTGCCGGAAAAGGCAGGCTATCCAGGTCTTGGATCAATCCGGCGTATGCGGTTTTGACGATCTGACCCTCATGTCGGAAGACTAAACCGTGAACTTTCATCAGATCTTCTGGATGGTCTATATGCTGCACTAACTGATGGAAGACTTCCTCCCCTTCGCCTACGACGACAAAATCAACGCCCGGTAAATTTAGCGTTTCTTCCGGGTACAGGTGTGCGTGTGGTCCCCCTACAACAACCCGTGCGTGAGGCGCGTGAGCCTTCACCACCTGGATAGTGTGAATGACATCCAGCAATGTAAAAGTCATCGCCGTCAGACCGACAATATCGGGAGCATATTGCTCGATCCGTTCGGCCAATTGGGCGTAGGACAATTCTTCAACCTGCGCATCAATGATGGCGACCTCATGTTCCTGCGCGGCATGGGATTCCAGATACGCGGCCACGTATAATAGCCCCAGGGGAGGATTATGCCCGCGTTCCTCTTCTATGATGGCCGGGTTGTTTCCAATGAGTTCTTGTTCGCTGGGTGGATTGATCAACAGGACTTTCATTATTATTCGCTCCCTTTTGCAAGTTCTTGGTATTTGCGTCCAACCACCAGTTGATTCGCCATGATCAACTGAAGTCCCCATGGCCCCAGAATCTTCTCTATGGTTTTCTCTGCCGGAAAGCCGATGGGTGAAAACATGAACTTACACGCTTCTACGATCTCGAAACCATGCGTTGTCACACGCGCGGAGAGTTCCTTGAGCGTAAAAGTCTGCCCATGTTGGGCGTCCTTCAGGATTCCCAAGATTGCGGCGAGCCGATCCATCAAGGGATTGGGTGTCGTCAACACGAGCAATCCGCCGGGCCGCAGCACTCGCCGACATTCGCGCAGCAGGCCATCTGCATCGGGCACATGTTCGATGACCGCCGTGGCGATGACGGCATCCGCTGTCCGGCTACGCACCGGTAGGGCCAGAGCGTCCCCTTGCGCTTTTCGTATTCCTTCAAGGGTAATTGCCTTCAAGAGCGGCAAGCTGTAATCAATGCCGAGGAATGTCAGTGACCCCAGACGTTGGCGCAATTCGGCCAACATTAACCCATCTGCTGTGCCGACATCCACAATCGTATGCAGAGGCCCGCTGTTATAACGGCGCAGCACCCGCTCTACCTCGTCGGTGCGTCGTCGCAAACGGTAGATAAACTGCCGTTTGCGACGGCGGCCCTCGAAATAGTCAATGTCGTAGACGCCCGTCACTCCTTTTCCCCCCGATAATAATTCGGCAGGCGTCGGTCAATAAGCTCCGCAAGCATGCCCACCACGGCTATCTGGACCGCTGCCATAACGATCACCACCGTACTTACATCCGCCAGGCGCTTCAGCACCGCCCAACTGAAAACACCCCATAACAATCCCAGGAACAGCAGGAAGCCGCTCAACGGCAGGAAAATTTTGAGCGGTGCGAAGTAAAGCGCCATCCGCAGAATCAAATTGACAAAGTTCAGCGTGTCGCGCAGGGGTCTGATTTTCGATTTTCCTGTCCGCGTCATATAGTTGATGGGAACGTAAGCGACATTGTAATCGTTGGTCAACATCCCCAACGTGAGGGTGGTGGTGAAAGAGAAACCATTGGGGAGCATATTGAAAAACCGCAAGGCGACCGCACGTTTGAAAACCCGCAACCCGGAGTTGATGTCGGGGATGGGCTGCCCGGCGATCACCTCGGCGAGTTTTCCGATGATCCATTTGGCCGGTTTGCGTATCCAGGGAATCGCTACCTCAGCACCTGTGCGAGCGCCGACAACCATATCATATTCGCCGGCATGGAATTGTGCTACAAGCTCAGGAATACGTTCGTTGGGATAGGTGCCATCGGCGTCGGTGATGCCGACGAGATCGTAGCGCGCCTGACGTATGGCCGTTTTCAAGGCCGCGCCGTAGCCCAGGTTGCGTTTGTGGGTGATCAGGCGCACATCGGGATACCGCCGAACAACCGCCGCTGTGTCATCTTGCGATCCGTCGTCCACAACAATAATCTCGTAGGCGAAGGGTGCGTCTGCCAGCACGCCGCGCAATTGTTCCAACACCGGCCCAATCCCCAATTCTTCATTGTAGGCTGGAATCACTACGGATACGGCAAGGGGCATTTTGTCCTGTGCTTGATTTTCCAACATAGTGCTCCATTGAAAAACTGTTTGAACGTTGGAATGTTATTCTCTTCCAACTGCTGGTGAGTGCCGCTCAATGGCGAATTCCCTTTGGAATCAAGGCGTGTAAGATTTTACACCCTGATTATACACCATTCGTACCGGTCAGGGCTTATTTTGTGCGCGTCAAAATCACACTTGCCTCATCTCGATAGACTTCCTCCCACCGGTCGGATTGTTGTGCCGCCGCAATCAGCTGGGATTGTGCTTGTGGGCTAAGCATCAGGGTGCGTATCTGGTATGCTTCAAGCCGTTCTTCCCATCCGGGCGCGGCGGTGGAGATGCGCAGGTAATCCAGCCATAGCTCGGCGGGATAGAGTTCAATGCGCGGGTCTATGAAAACCGGATACTGCGGCTGGGCTGCCCAGATGAGGTAGCTGCCAAACGCCATATCGTGAAACAACGGCCCCGGCAAGTGGGCTTGGAACAGAAACTCCGTCGCCGCGACGGGCGTCTCTGCCGAAAGGACCCCGGCCTTCTCCGGTGGCAGCGGCCACCAGGATTTGAACCACGGCAGGGAAAGCAGCGCCCCTAACAACACAATCCCTGCCAGAAGGCTGTTTAAGGTGTAGGGAGTCATTCCGCCCTTTTGATTTTGATTCGCCGATTTGCTGACTCGCCGGTTCTCCGACTCTCCGATTGGCTGATTCACCGACTCACCGATTAGCCTCACGTGTTCTGCCAGCACCGGCCCCATCACTAACCCGAACCAAATGACGCCGCGCAGCGTTTTCAATCCCAGGGTACCGAAACCCAGGAAAGCGAGCAGTTGGGAGGGGGTGGGACGCTTTGGCGAAAGCGCCAGGATTGTCGCGCTGACGAGCAGTCCTGCCAGGAACAATGTCCCCCCCAGAGTGTCGAACGTCGGCGCAGCCCATTCTACCACCAGGTTTTGAATAACCGGATTGCTTGTCATTGCAGTGACATAATGTACGATCCCGATACCGCGCGGGTTGAACAAACAGGCCAGGGCCGCGGCGCTTGCTGCGATGACCGGCGCACGCAACGCCTGCCACCGCCGGGTATGTAAAACATTCCATGTTTCCTCGGCGCCCCACAGTCCGATGAGCACTAACCCCAGGGGAAAGGTGCCGTGGCTATTGACCCAGAGCAACATCCCGACGGGGAAAATCAGCAACAGCCATGCACGTGGGCGGCTACGATAGGCGTGTATAGCGTTTAAGAACAACGCCGCGATGAAGAAGGCGAGCGTCTGCGGACGCACGTTCCAATCGTTGATGCCCAGCGCGGCCGCAAAAAAGGTACCGAAAGCCGCGCTGCGCCACCCGCCGGAGCATCGCAAAGCCAGCCGCAATATCAGGGCATAGGTGGCGGTCACAAGGAGGCTCTGGAAGAAAATGACCAGTGGCGCGCTGCCGAGGTGATAGAGCTGATACAATGTCCATTCCATCAGCCAGAAAGTTTGATAAGCGGGGTAGGGGGTGCCGCGCATTGTCTGCGAGTAAGCGTCTACCTGGGGGATGTGTCCCGTGCGCGCTATCTCGCGCCCGGCGGCAATGTGCCACCAGAAGTCGTGAGGGCGGATGGGGTGGGTGTTGACGAAGATAAAAATCCCCGCGATGATTACCAGCCCCCAGAGGTGCTCGATGGAGATAGGCAAAAATGACCTGGTTTTCATAGCTTCATAGTGAAGTGTCGGCGCAGGCCGATACCCGGCACAAAGCATCCGGCGAGGATGGTTTCAATCGGCCTGACGGACAACGGTATGACAAATGATACAGAAAAGATAGTACTTATTTCCCATTGCTAGAATTCGGTAAGAATGTATAATATGGTTAACATTTAGTAAGGAGCCCCGCCCTCCTTGCTAAATGAGATTGGTTACCCTCCTTTCGTAGAGACACGCCCCTGCCCAGGGGCGTGTCTCTGTTTTGGGGGCTTCTATGCGACGAGCAATCGCCGACAACCATCGCAGTAGGCTTCCTCGCCGTTTTTGACTTTGCGCTGCGTGGGCTTCAGGACTTCTACCCCGCACATGCTACAGATTTCGCCGTTCAAACGCGCCACAGGGATGCCACCGGTGCGACTATGCAGATAATGATAGGTATCGAGGATGTTCGACGGGATGCGTTCCTGAACGTGTTGGGCTTCTTGGCGTAGTACTTGTTCGCGTGCTTGTAGGGTATCCCGTTCGGCGGTGAGGGCTTGACAGAGCACTGCGCGCCGGGCGCTGACCTCTTGCAGATGGGTTGCTGCGGTGGTGGCGTCGGTGTCGGCCTCTTCGCGGGCGACCATAGCTTCGAGCAGGTCATCCTCAAGTTTGGCGATTCGGCGGCGCAGGGATTGCGACTTGGCCTGCAAGTCTTCCAGTTGGCGGGGATTGGTGACGCTGCCGTCGTAGAGACGCCGCTCGGTCTGCTGGAGATCGGTCTGCACCCTTTGTAACTCGAACTCGATGTCTTTCTGCGTTTTGTTGGCGGTGTGTGCCGCCTGCGCCGTTTGTTCGGCACGTTGACGCGCCTGCGATAGCTCGGATTCGTCGTGGAGGATGGCCGCGATCTCGGTCAGCCGGCGGTTGATCTGTTGTAATTCCAGATCAATTTCTTGAAAGCGTAATAGCGCGTCTGTCCAGGGCATGCATCCCTCCTCAATACAAGTGGCCACAGAGGACACGGAGTTTGCACGGAAGTAAATGAAATACTCTGCGTTCCCCGTGTGCTCTGCGGTGAAATCTTTATTATCGGGGCTGTACCGCAGGTTCAGTTACGCCCCTTAAAAAGGTGTTGGAACACTTGAATGTTGGGACGTTACTATGCTGCTTTTTTGCGCGGCAACCACAGGTGGCGCACCAGCAGGAACGCCGCGCCGGCAATGAAGAAGATGATGGCAATCAATTGCGCGGTGGCAATGTTGCCGATCATCCAGGCGTCGGGACGCAGCATCTCGGTGAAGAAACGGATGACGGCGTAGCCCATCAAATAGGCCACCAGCAGGTCGCCTTCCTGCAGTTTCTCACGGAAGCGCGTGGCTATCCACAGCAGCAGCAGACACAGCACCAACGCCGCCAGCGATTCGTACAGGAAGGTGGGATGGAAAAGTGTCGTCTCCGGGTACTGGATCAGGTTGGTGTAGGGCGGGATGCGGTGCAAAGCCGGGACGCGCAGTCCCCAGGGCAGCGTTGTGGGTGGACCGTACAACTCGATGTTGATGAAGTTGCCCCACCGTCCGATGGCTTGCCCAACAGCCACCCCTGGCGCGGCGTAGTCAAGCCATTCGAGCGGACGCAGTCCGCGTTTCCAACAGAAGAGGAGCACGCCGAGCGCCCCACCGATGATGGCACCGTAGATGCCTAACCCGCCATTCCAGATATAGAGTGCCTCCAACGGGTGCTCTTTGTAATAGTTCCAACCGAGCAGCCCGTCACCTGGTTGCGAGAACACGTGATAGACGCGCGCGCCGATGATCGCCAGTAGCACAACGATGACGAGCATGTCCCAAATGATCTCCGGGTCTTGAGCGGCGCGCTTTGCCAGGTACGCAGCGACATTCGCCCCCAGGATGATGCCGGTGACGATCAGGACGCCGTACCAATGTACGGCAATCGGGCCAATTTGAAACAGAATCGGACCAACAGGTGGTGTCATAGTGTAGCCTCCAGAGGTGAGTTTGTTGTGTTGAGTTTGCGTTCCAGGGTGTGATATACATCCTCGAAATACTCGTTCAGGTAGGGATAGGCGGTGGCGACAAGCCCCAACCCAAACAGTGCACCGGTGAGTGTGCGCATCAAGGGGGTCGTCTCGAAAGGCACGGGAATGAGGCCGGGGAACAGCACCCACGCGACGTAGGAAAGCCACTGGATGCCGCCGTCGAGCATCATCGGCATGATGCCGAAGATAAAGTAACGCCACATCGGCCAGGGGGGGATCTCTTGCTTCCGCCGCAGCCCAGCGTAGGCCAGTCCCCCCAGGAGCAAGCAGCCATAGATGGCGACATCGCGTTGGCAAAGGGCCACCTTGTAGCCTGTGGCTGCATCGCCGGTAAACAGGCGTAGCGCGTTCATTTCGATCACACTGATGGGTGTTGTGAGTGGGTAGGCAAGTTGTGGCCCGAAGAGAAACCACGAGCGGAAAGGGTACTGATGACAGAGCGGGCGATAAGCGGCATACAACATGTTTGCCAGAGTGGGCATGCCGATTTTGAAGAACACCGGTGCCAGTATTGCCCCACCGAGGAACAAGGCCGTCAGCGTGTTGAACAGGGCCAGCCAGTGGCGCGCCAGCCAGAAGACGAAGCGGTTCAGCTTCTCCACCAGCGTGCGTTGCCCCGGTGGAATCTCCTGTTGCATCCGTTCCTGGATACGGCGCTGGGCCTCATTTAAGATGGCCTCGGTGCTCGGTGCGTGGTTATCGGTGTCCTCCGGCTCGCTCATCTCCCCTCCACACGTTGGTATCATTATACCATGATCGGGGGGAGAGAACAAACAACGCCACCAGGGCCTTGTCATTCTTGTTCCGAGGGGAATGTCAGTCCCCTGTTTTTAGCTGATTTGAGTAACGCGGATCTGACGATCCGCTTGAAGCCAAATGAAGACGATCCGCTCGAAGCCAAATGAAGACGATTCGCTCGAAGCCAAAGACGATTCGCTCGAAGCCAAATGAAGACGATCCGCTCGAAGCCAAAGACGATCCGCTCGAAGCCAAAGACGATTCGCTTGAAGCCAAATGAAGACGGTTCGCTTGAAGCCAAATGAAGACGATCCGCTCGAAGCCAAATGAAGACGATCCGCTTGAAGCCAAATGAAGTTGCTGTAACGCGAATGATAAAGCCTTGACCAGGGCTGTTGCATTTGGCCGCTTCTGGCAACTGAATTCGGCCTAAAGGCCAGGGGAAGAGGAGAGGGGTTTTTGTGGCGGAGCTTCACCCTGCCACAAAAACCCCTCCTTAAGATGCTGCTTTAGCGGCACAACAGACAGCGCGACGGGACAAAATTCCCCAAAACGGATTGTCGTCATCCGCTAATGCGCATAGCGCAACACCGGATTGCGCGCGGCTCTGACTTCGTCCAGCCGCCGCACGGGGGCATTGTGTGGCGCTTCGTGCAATAGGTGGGGATTCTCGCGCGCTTCGGCGGCAATTTTGAGCAGGATGTCGGCGTAGTTGTCCAGCGATTGCTTGCTTTCGGTCTCGGTCGGCTCGATCATCAACGCCTCGGGCACGATGAGCGGGAAGTAGTTCGTGGGGGGATGGACGCCGTAATCAATGAGCCGCTTGGCGATGTCGAGTGCGTGGATGTCGGGGGCATCCTTGAAGCGACCTTCGACCACAAATTCGTGCTTGCAGATGCGGTCGTAGGGCAGGGGGTACACGCCCTTGATACGGCTGAGCAAGTAGTTGGCATTGAGCACCGCATGTTCGGCCGCCTGCCGGAGGCCTTCTTTACCCAACATGCGCATGTACGTGTAAGCACGCACGATGATGCCGAACTGTCCCCAGAAAGCTCTGACCCGCCCGATGGACTTGGGCGGATCGTAGAAGATGAAATAGGGGTCTTCTTCGGGGGACGAATCGGGATCGAGCGCCACGATGGGCGCAGGGAGGTAATCCGCCAGGTGTGCGGCGACGCCCACCGGTCCGCTTCCCGGCCCACCGCCACCGTGTGGGGTGCTGAAGGTTTTATGCAGGTTGAAGTGCATCACGTCAATCCCTGCATCGCCGGGACGCATGATGCCGGCGAGGGCGTTCAGGTTCGCGCCATCGCCATACACCAGTCCCCCGCAGCTATGGATGATGTCTGCGACTTCTTCTGTGTGTTCTTCAAAAAGCCCCAATGTGTTGGGATTGGTGAACATCAGCCCCACGACGCGCTCACATACTTGCGCGCGCAGTGCCTTAAGGTCAATGTTGCCGCGCGCATCGGAGGGAATTTCCACCACGCGCAAGCCGCTCATGCTCGATGAGGCGGGGTTCGTCCCATGGGCCGAGTCGGGGACCAGAATGGTATCGCGGGCGGTGTCACCGCGGTCCAGGTGATATTTCCGCATGATGAGCACGCCCGTCAATTCGCCGTGCGCGCCGGCGGCGGGCTGCAACGAGACAGCGGCAAAGCCGCCGATCTCCTTGAGGTATTCCTGGACGGAATACATAATATACAGCGCGCCCTGGACCGCTTCAGGATCGAGCCACGGGTGAGCGCCGGTAAAGCCGCCCAGCCGTGCGGCGACTTCGTTGACTTTGGGGTTGAATTTCATCGTACAAGACCCCAGCGGATACATTCCCTTGTCAATGGCATAGTTTAGTTGCGACAGCCGTAGATAGTGCCGCACCACATCCACCTCACTGACTTCGGGCAGTGGCAGTTCCTCACGCAGCATGGCGGTGGGGAGAGGGCTTTCCGGGACATCCAGTTGCGGGGGCTTGACTCCCTCACGGCCCGGCGCTGAAAGTTCGTAGATCAAGGGTTCGCTCATGGGTTATGCCTCCTGTTCTTCAGCGGTGAACGCGCCCAGCGCTTCGGCGAACAGATCAATTTCGTGGCGCGAGTTCACTTCGGTCACGGCAACCAGCATGTGACGCTGCAGGCCGGGATAATCGCGCCCCAGATCGTAGCCGCCGACGATCTCCACTTCTTCGATGTCATTGAGCAGGAAGTGATTGATGTCGGCTACCTGTGCGGGACAGCGAACCATGAACTCATTGAAGAAGGGATGCGTCTTGACCACGGAAAAGCCCGGTATTTTGTCAATGACGTCGGCCGCATAATGCGCTTTGTGGTAGTTTAGCTCGGCGATCTTGCGCAGACCGTGTTTGCCCAGAGCCGCCATGTAGACGGTCGCCGCGAGGGCCATCAGACCCTCATTGCTGCAAATGTTGGAGGTGGCCTTGTCGCGGCGGATGTGCTGTTCGCGGGTGGTGAGGGTCATCACGTAGCCGTCCTTGCCTTCGACGTCTACCGTTTTGCCGACCAGCCGTCCGGCCATTTGTCGGACGTACTCATCCCGCGTGGCGTAAAAGCCCAGATACGGCCCGCCGAAGTTGAGACCCAGGCCAAGCGGTTGCCCTTCACCGAGGACAATGTCGGCCCCGTAGGCGCCGGGCGGTTTGAGCAAGCCCAGGCTGATGGGATTGACGACGACGGCCAGGAGCGTCCCCTTGCCGCGCGCGTGGACCTGCTCGGCAATGCCTTCCAGGTTGACCAGCCGGCCCAGAAAATCCGGTGTCTGCAGGATAAGGCAGGCCGTGTTCTCATCTACCAGCGCGATGAGCTGCTCTAGCGGCATCATCGGATCGTCGCCCCCGACAATGTCCAGTCCCATCCCCTGTGTGTAGGTGTGGACGACCTGGCGGTAGTGGGGATGGACGGTCGGCGCGATCACGACTTTGGCGCGCTTCTTGCGGAAGACGTTGTACGCCTGGATCACGGCTTCGGCGGTGGCGGTTGCGCCGTCGTAGTGGCTGGCGTTGGCGACGTCCATGCCGGTGAGGTCGCAGATCATGCTTTCGTATTCAAAGATGGCTTGCAGCGTGCCCTGGCTGACCTCGGCCTGATAGGGGGTGTAGGCGGTGTAGAACTCCCCACGGCTGATGACGTAATCCACCACGCTAGGCACCCAATGCCGATAGGCGCCCGCGCCTAGGAAGGTGGGGACAACATTGGCGTTGACGTTCAACGCAGCAAGAAATTGCAATTCTTGCAAAATTTCCATCTCCGATAGAGGGGCGGGGAGATCGAGCTGGGGATAACGGAACTTTTCGGGGATGTCCTGGAACAGAGCATCCAGGTTATTGACTCCGATCGCGGCCAGCATTTCTTGACGTTCTGCGTCGGTATGGGGGATATAGACCATAATAGGCTCCTGTGAAAATCCGTTTTAATGAGCGGATTCTTCTTCAATGACCTTTTTGTAGCCGTTGATGTCGAGAAGCTCTTTCCATTCTGCCATGTTGGTGGGGCTGATGCGGATCATCCATCCTCTGCCGAAGGCATCTTCGTTAATCAGTTCTGGTCGGTCCTCGAGTTCCTCGTTCACGGCGACTATCTTGCCGCTCATCGGCATGTATACGTCGGCGGCCGCCTTGACCGACTCAACAACGCCGAACTGCTCGCCTCTGGCAAACGTTTCACCGACTTCGGGCAACTCGACATAGACGATGTCAGAAAGAGTGCTTTGGGCATAATCCGTGATTCCGACGACGATTTCATCATCATCTTGCCAGGCCCATTCGTGGGTTTCCTGGTAGCGTATGCCTGTATTACGATTCATAATTTATCCTCCTCATCATAAAAAGATAGTAGTTTGTGTAAGCCTTGATTGATTTCTATGCTGTCACGATAGAGAGCAATTGGGACAACGGTGATGGTTCACGCATGTCCTGAAAACTTTGGGTGTAGGGGATGAAAACGTCCGGCGCATGCGGCAAACCCAGGGAAATGTCCACCGGTTTGGCGTTGGTGGCGTCGTTGAAGATGAGCAGTCTTTGCTTGCCGGGCAGGGTGTTCAACGCGATGCCTGCCAGAGCGCGCGACGTCGTCTCCGCCGAGGTCACAACCGCCAACCAGTCACACTGCGACTGAATATGCCACATTAACGGGAGTGTACCCCGTCCCAAATCCATAATAACAAAATATCCTGCCTCGCGCAAGATGCCAATTGTCCTTTGTACAGTCTCCATTCGGATACTGTTGAGATCCATAACCACCGAAGGGGTGGGGATGAAGGAGAACCCGTGGGCATCTTGCAGGCTGAAACTCTGGATCTGCGGCAGCGTGATGTCGGCGGCATTGCGCGATAACAGCTCCAGGCTATGGCGCGCGCCCTCAATCCCGCTCCACAGGCCGATGCTGCCGACCGGGAAGGCCAGATCGAGCAGTATCGTTGGTTGCTCGCGCCACTGGGCGGCGTGACGGGCCAGGTTGAGCGCTAACGTGCTTACGCCGACGCCGCCGCGCAGCGACAACACCCCAAAAACGCTCCCTTTTTTCGCTTTAGGAGTCTGGGCTTCGAGCTTCAGACGTTGGACGCGGTTCAGTGCCGCCTGGATGCGCGCTCCTAGCTCCTGGTGTTCGATTTGCCCTTTGGTGATGAAATCGTCCCCGCCGATGGTGTAGCCTTTGATCCGATCATCCACCGCATCGAGGGCGCTAAAGAAGATGATCGGAACGGTGCTGAAGTGCGGATCGGAGCGCAACTGGCGGCAGACTTCATAGCCGTCAATATCGGGCATCATAATGTCCAGCAAGATCAAATCGGGCTTCAATTGTTGCGCGATGCGCAGACCTTCTTTGCCGGTCGTGGCTTCTGCAACTTCGTGGCCCCAACTGCGCAACATGATGTTATACATCATCCGCGCATCATCGTCGTCTTCGATGACCAGGATGCGATATTTTGGCATGGCTCCCCCCTGAAAATGACAAATGACAAATGGCAAATGGCAAATGGCAAATGGCAAATGACAAATGGCAAATGGCAAATGGTAATCTGTTATGCGGCGACCGGGATGGGAATGGCGAAACTGAAGGTGCTCCCTTTCTGGTATTCGCTCTCTACCATCACCTGCCCGCCGTGCATCTCGACGATGCTGCGGGTGATCACCAGCCCTAACCCCGTTCCTTGTACGCTTCGCACGGCAGCGTTGTTGGCGCGGAAGTACTTCGTGAACAGGCGATTCAGTTCTTCCGGTCTCATGCCGATGCCGTTGTCTTTCACGCTCCAGCGCACGTAGTCTTTCCCGTTGCCGCTCCAAACGTCGGCGCTGACCACGATGGTCCCGCCCACAGGCGTGTATTTGTTGGCGTTGCTGATCAGGTTGGTGAGCACCTGAATCAGTCGTCCGCGGTCGCCGTTGACCGTGGGCAGGTTTGGCGGCAGGAGGACTTGCAGCGTCTGGTTCTTGGCAACAAATTCCTGTTCAAACGCTTGAACCGCCTCGCTGATGATTTCCTCCGGCACGACGTTCTCCATTTCCAGCCGCAGGCGTCCCGCCTCGATGCGCGACACGTCCAGTAAATCCTGGACCAGACGATCCATCCGCCCGATGTTGTTGCGCACAATCTGTAAAAACTGCTGTTGTTGTTCGTTGAGCGGCCCGCCGATGCCCCGCATCAACATATCAATGTAGCCCTTCATCGAGGTCATTGGCTGCTTCAGTTCGTGGGACACGAAGGAGATAAAGTCGGTCTTGGCGTCGTTCGCCTGTTGGACGATCTGGAACAGCCGTGCGTTTTCGATGGCGATGGCGGCGTGGTCGGCCAACCGCACGATCAAGGCCACGTCGCTGCTCTCGAAACACTCACGCTGTTCGGATTCCAACGCGATGACCCCGATCACGCGGTCCTCGCGTTTAATGGGCACGGTCAACTGCGCCTGCATCCCCGGTACCACCTGCTTGTAATGAGGGTTCTGTTCTACATCTGTGACCAGCAACGTTTCACCGGTGCGCACGGTCACGCCGATCAGCCCCTCTTCCAGTGGCCACAGGTTATCCTCGGTATGTAGCTCGAACATTTCCGGTGGGTAGCCACGGTGCGCCAGGAAACGCAACCCTTGTGTGCCGTCTTCTCTTTCTTGCAGCGCGGCGATGAGGCCGATGGTGGCGCCGGTGATGCGGATGGCCCATTCGAGCGTTTGCCCCATCACCGCGGTATAATCCAGCGTGGCGTTGAGCTGGCGGTCAATCTGTTGCAGCGTCGTCAGTTCTTCCAATCGCGCCTGCAATGCCTGATCGGTCATTGTGAACAGTTGGGCATTTTCAATGGCAATGGCCGCCTGTGCTCCGAAGGCCAGCAGCAGTTCTGTATCTTCGCGGTCGAACGGACGCGCGTCTTTGCGGTTCAGCACTTCCAACACGCCGATCGTGCGTCCGCGCGCGTTGAGCGGCACGGCGATAATGGATTGGGTGGTGAACTCGGATTTTTTGTCGAAGCCGCTGTACCAACGCTCGTCACGGTGGGTGTCGTGCGTGATGATCGGGCGATTTTCGGCAAAGGCGGCGCCGGCAATCCCTTTGCCGGCCGGTATGCGCATCCCCACCAGTTTGGCCCCCGCCGGCCCGCTGGAGATACGGAACACCAGCTCACCGCTTTCTTCGTCCAACAGCAACAGCGATCCCGCTTCGGAGTTGAGCAGGTTGGCGGCGTTGCGCACGACCAGGTCGAGCACTTCATTCAGGTCGAGGCTGGAGGCCAGCAGGTTGCCGATCTCGTTGAGCGTGCCGAGTTGTCGCGCGCGGGCTTCCAGGCGTTCGAGCAGGGCGTGCCGCTCGATGATGGCGGCGGTGTAGGCGGCCACGGTCACGAAAAAGTTCTCGTCTTCCTCAGTAAAGAGCACATCGGGGTCGAATGTCGAAGCTACCATCACCCCCAGGATTTTATCTCCGGCGGTGAGTGGCGCGCCAAGCCACGCCCGCCCGAAGCGCGTGCCCCCCGGCTCGATGCCGCGCCGGTGACATTCTTCGACGTAGTCGTGGGTGCGGATGGGCATGCCGCTGGCCATGATGACGCCGGTCAGTCCTTCTTTGATGTTCCAGGTGGTGTCGGGATATAGCCGTTCGTCTTCTTCGACGTAGAAGGTGAAGGCCAGCCGTTCTTCGTCGGGCTGGCGCAGGGCGATGTAGAAATTGGGCATGGCGATGACGTGCTTGAGCTGGGTGTAGATCAACTCCATCAGGTCATCAATCTGCGTGGTGAAGTTGATTGCCTGCGCGATCCAATACAGTGAACGCAGTTCCTGGGCGCGCTTGGGCTGGCTTTCGGCGAACGCGGTGCGCTCCAGTCCCAAAGCCGCCGGATGTACCAGATGTTGGAGCAGACTTTGCTGGATGTCGTCGTAGGATTCCGCATCGCGCGGCGCGCCCAGTCCGATCCATCCCTGTTTGCCCAGTGCGATGAGCAGTATGACGCCCCGTTCCTGTACCTGTGTTTGTTCCGCCAACGCCTCGGACGGCATATCGGGGGCCGGCAAGGGGATGAGCCGTTCTGGCGGTTGTGCGGCGAGCCAGCGCGCCAGCGGCGACGTGGGCAGATAGACGATGTCCGTTTCCAGCACGCGATAGCGGGATGTGGGGTGCAGCAGCGCGATTTCCAGATGACGCGGCTCGAACAGTGTCATCATTTCTGTACGCAGTGTGGAGACGATCTCCTGGCGCGTGTTACTCGTCGCGGCGATCTGGGTGACGCGCCCCAGCGCCGGTGGTGCTTTTTGAAGCAGTGGATGGTGTTCCAGCAGGCGCGTTTCCAGGTAACGGTAGCTCCAGCGTCCCACCAGGACCGCGGCACTGAGGAGCACGGCGGCGACCATCAGGCTGACGGGATGCTCCAGGGAGATCGCGCCGCCAAAGAGCAGCACAAGCACCCACAGCCCGGCAAGCACACCGAGCACCAGCAATGGGATAAGCACATAGCCCCACAGACGGGTTCTCTGGCGGATGTGTTCCCGCAGCAGCCTGACGACCGATTCCGGCGCGGCCTCCAGGGGCGGGGAATCCGTGATCCGTGATTCGTGATTCGTGATCTGTGATGTTTGCTTCACCATTTGAGTCCGCAGTCTATCATTCGCTGGGCGGCCTGACACTCAGACCGTTACTCCTATTGTAGCATGGCAGGGAAGAGTTGCAACCCTCTTTTTGCTTGCAGATGTGTTGCAATTTGGGGACTGAGGATACTTTTGCGGCGTGAAATTATAACCATATTCTAATCTTTTTGCAGGTACTTGACAAACTGCATAATCAGTAGTAAGATAGTAAATGTTGACGACCGTCATCGCACAGGCCAGTGCGGGGCATTATAGCCAACCGGCTTGTAAATGTCAGTAGATCAATTCTGTTTGGTCTGAATCGCCACAAGATTCAGGCGGGAACAGGACCTGCCGATCCCTTCGGAGTATTTTTCGATCTACTGAGTATTATTGTTTATCGCCTGGCCATTTCTCTACTAGATACCTCTCATTCGAACTTACCTGTGTTCTTGTGCTTGGTCGAAGGAATCTGTACTAAGCATCATTGTTCCGCTTTGCCTGGTTCAATAAAAATGGAGGGCCCTCGATGAACAGAAAAGCTGCTGTGCTCAATGTGTTGGTGGTTGTGGCGTTGGTTATGGGATTTATACCGTTGCCGGCTTTGGCGGCATCGTCATCCACACCGATGGTTGCATCTTCCTCTACCCTCGAAGACACTGTTAATGTGATGCAGCCGAATAACCCCATAGACAAGATCGAACCGTTAGTCCTAGAGCAGATCACGGCCGACGGACGCACCGATTTCTTCGTATGGATGAAGGAAAAGGCCGATTTAAGCCCCGCTTATAAGCTGAAAACCAAGCAAGAGCGGGGTCGTTTTGTTTATATGGCCCTGCGTGCCGTTGCCGAGCGCACTCAGAAGGAGGTGCGCGCCTATCTTGACCGGCAGGGTGTGCAGTACCAACCTTTCTACATCGCCAACAAAATTCTGGTGCGCAGCAGCACCCAAACCTTGTTGATGAACCTGGCCGCGCGTGCGGATGTGGCGAAAATCACGGCCAACCACAAGTATCAACTCCCTGAACCGTTTATGAACCCCGCACCCACACATCTTCTCGCCGTTGAGCCTAACCTCAGCTTTATCAACGCCGATGATGTCTGGGGGATGGGTTTCACTGGTCAGGGGACGGTGATGGCCGGCAACGACACCGGCCTCGATGAGACTCATCCCACGATCGCCCCTCACTATCGCGGCTGCCTTAATCCCCCGGCCTGCACCAGTTGGGATCATAACTACAACTGGTGGGATGCGACCGGGACTTATCCGATAGATCCTGGCGATGGCCATGGCCACGGCACCCACACCACCGGCACGATGGTCGGCGATGACTACGCCGGCAACCAGATCGGTGTAGCGCCGGGCGCGCAGACCATCCACTGCAAGAATATGACCGACGGCGGTAGTGGTGACGATGGGACGTTTACGACCTGCTTCCAATGGGACCTGGCGCCGTGGGATTTGAGCGGCAACAACCCACGTCCTGACCTGGCGCCGGATGCGATCAACAATTCGTGGGGCTACTGGGGTGGCGGCGCGCCGCAGTTTGAGGATGAAATCATCGCGTTGCAGGTCGCCGGCATTGCCGTCGAAGTCTCAGCCGGCAACGAAGGCTCATCTTGCGCGACCTTGCGTTCGCCGGGTGACTACGCGCGTGTGTTGACGACCGGTTCGGTGAACCACAGCGGCGGCGTGCTGCCGGGCACACTGTCGGGTTTCAGCAGCCGTGGGCCGTCGAGCCTGTATCCCGGTGATTACTTCCCCGACGTGATGGCGCCGGGTGAAAATATCCGTTCCAGTTTGCCCGGTGGCGGTTATGGTTCCTGGAGTGGTACTTCAATGGCCGGGCCGCACACCACGGCACTGATCGGCTTGTTGTGGTCGGCCAACCCGACGTTGCGCGGGCATGTTGAAACGACCTATCAGATCATCAAGGACACGGCGGTACCGCTTACCGGACAATCCGGCTCAAATTGTGGCGGCGATTATGTGGAAGGTCCCAACAACGATTGGGGCTTCGGCACGATTGATGCGCTGGCTGCCGTGCAGATGGCGCTGTTGATGGGTGGCGCGGGCTATCTTGACGGCGTGGTGACGGATGCGACCAGCCTGCTGCCGATAGAGGGCGCGACGGTCGTGGCGCAGCACGATGCCGGCTATACGTGGAACGTAACAACAGACAGCAGCGGATACTACACGCTGACCGTGGCAGCCGGCGTGTTTACGGTCACGGCGACGCATCCACACTATGTTAGCGCTGAAGTAACCGGTGTGGTGGTAGTCACGGACACGACGACGACGCAGGACTTTAGCCTGACACCGCGTGGACTCGTGTACGGTTTTGTGACCGATGCCGACAACGGAGTACCGTTGGCGGCGGTGGTGACGGCAGACGATGGGACGACTGTGAATACCGATCCCACAACGGGGTACTATCAGATGTGGCTGGACCCCGGCGTCTACACGGTGACCGCGACGGCGCAGAACTATGCGCCCGACTCGGCCACGGTGACGATTGTGTCGGGTGCGACCGCTCAACAAGACTTTGCCTTGCTGGCGGCCGTGGTATTTTCCCCTTCTCCCCTTCACGTCACCATCCCGCTGGGCACCTACGCCAGTGTTGGAGCGACGTTGACCAACCGCCAGCCGTGGGATTATGCCTTTGAGTTTAAGGAACAAGCGGGTGGCTTTACGCCGCTGGGCCATCCGGCAGTTGAACATGAGCCGTTGCCCGGCATCCCGGCCCAGGTCTTTACCGGTGCAGCGCCCGATGGCTATGAGCCACAGCCGGCCGTCGCAGCGACGCAGCCTAGTGGTGTGTGGCAGACGCGCGCCAGCGCACCCTTTGTCTCGATGGACAATGTCTATGTGGACTACGATGACAAAGGCTACCTGGTCGGTGGTCACGGCGCTAACGGACAGGTGGGCATCTATGACGTTGACGCCGATACATGGACGACCGGAGCGACCGAGCCGTCGCCGATTCAATACCCCGTGGATGGCTGCTTTGGTTTTAATGCTGATGGTGATCCGGTGGTGGTGCTCTTTAACGATACTATCAGCAGCGTGACGACGTTGCATCGCTATAACATCGCTACTAACGCCTGGGACACCCCGCCTGTCCCGGCCGATTTCCCGGCCGATGGGCTGTGGGCGCACGATATTGCCTCTGTCTGGCGCTACAGCGGTGAGAACGTTTGCTACATTTCCGGCGGTGCTACCACAGCCGGCGGCGGCAACACCAGCGCCCTGTATGCTTACTATCCCGATAGCAACACGGTCGTCAACCTGGGCGACTTCTCTTATCTTCCCGGCGGCTTTGACTTCCACGCCTCCTGGTACGTGCCGTGGATCGGCAGCGAGGGCGGCATTTGCGTGGGCGGTGGTGTGAATAGTAGCAATGTAGTCTCTGCAGATACCCAATGTTATGACATCGGCGACGGGGTCTTTAATGCCGTCAACGCCGACCTGGGCGCCATGCCCGCGGCTGTGTGGGGCATGGCCGATGACATTCTCTACGAGGGCGGTGATTATCAGTTATGGATCGCCAACGGCGTGGATGCCAGTTTTGCCCTCTGGCCCAACTCGGCCTATTATAGCCACAACGATGGCCAATGGTATATCGGTCCGGCGCCCTCGCGCGCGGTGTATCGTGTTGAAGGCGTCAACATCGCTGCGGGCGATGGGGCTTCCTTCTATGTCGTTGGCGGCTCGACCGGTGGCTTTACGCCTAGCAATGGGCATGAACGTAACTATTCCCCCGATTATCCGCCGGTTCTCGGTCAGGATGTCCCCTGGTTCGCGCAGGTCCCCGTTTCCGGCGTGGTGTCGGCGACGAACAGCATCCTCGCGACCATGCTGTTTAGCGCGACGTCCGATGCCGGTGTGTACCAGCCGGGCGACTATGACGCCACGCTCAATGTGCAGGGTAGTCCGCGCGTCAAGGTGCCTGTGCAGATGACGGTTGAGGCACCCCCCACCTGGGGTAAACTGGCGGGCACGGTGACAGGGTTAGGCGCGTGTGACGCGAACCCGGCGCCGCTGGAAAATGCTCAGGTGATCGTGGAGGGCAGCCTGGGCACGGTGGTCACGTTGACAACCAACGCCGCCGGTTACTACCAGGTCTGGTTGGATGAGGCCGAAACACCGCTCACTGTTACGGTGACGTACCCCAACCATGAGGCAGGTACAGCGACCGGTGTGGTAATCGTTGCCGGCGCAACGACCATTGTGGACTTCGATTTGCGCTGGCTGGTGCCATGCCTGATGGTGGAGGCGCCTCTCCTGGAGGCAACGCTGGAACTGGGTGACAGTACAACCTTGCCGATGACCCTGACCAACACCGGCGCGGGCGCGGCGACGTTTGAGATCAGCGACCGCGAAACGGGCTTTGTTCCGGCGCTACTGGCGCAAGGCCATGGGGAGTGGCTATATCGCGCCGAGACCGGCGTGCCGATGCAGGGCAACAGCGACCAGGCAACGTTGGCTTATCCGGCGGCGTTCCGTTGGACGCCGGACAAGCCGCTACTGGCGGTCAACATCCTGATTTACACCGATGATCCTTCCCACGCGCCCAAGTACCTGGATGTGGCGTTGCAGGCTATGGGGCTGTCTTACACTGCGCACTATGATGGCGACTGGGGCGGCTTTGAAGCCGACCTGATCGGTGGAACGTGGGACGCGGTGTTCGTAGCCAACGATAACTATGGACCGCCTTCGTCGGTGCTAACGGCGCTGAACAACTATGTGCTTGGCGGAGGCAAGTTGGCCTATCATAGCTGGACGGTGGGCACCGATCCCGGCAATGCGCTGTGGACGACGCTGGGCTTTACGTTCGTGGGTAACGACTACGATCCGCCCGATCCGGTCTATTGGTGGGATGCCGGGCATCCACTTTTCAATAACCCGGAAGCGGTGCCTGAATTTACCGTTTTGAACGGTGGGATCTATGGTACGTATGGACAGCAGGTCGAACCGCTGGCGGGTTTTGAGGCGCTGGCAGGTTACACGACCCCCGGCCCTGACCCGAACCAGGCGGCGTTGATCCTCGGCAATGGGGGGCGCACTTTGTTCCGGGCTTTCATGGACGCGCAAAATGGCGCAGACCTGGACGGCGATGGCCGGTTGGATGGCGTTGAACTGTGGATGAACACCGTCAACGGCATCCTGAACGGTTTCGGCGGCGACGCCTTGTGGCTGTACGAGAATCCGTTTGTCGGTACGGTTCCGCCCGACGGCGGACAAATCCCGGTGGACGTGACCTTTGACGCCTCGGTGGTGGGCCAGCCGGGCGAATATCTTGCCACGCTCAACGTCGAGAGCAACGACCCGGTTAACAACCGCTACACCTTCCCGGCGAGGATGTTGGTGAACGTGCCGCCGGACTACGGCAAGCTGGAAGGTGTGGTGAATGGGTTGGGGTACTGCGACGTGAACCCTGCACCATTGTACAAAGCCGATGTGGTGATCGAAGGTGCGGGCGGGGTGACCTACTCACTCCAGACGGCGTCCGATGGTTCGTATAGCTGGTGGCTGAAAGAAGGCGATTACACGGTTACGGCCTCTTCCGCCGACCACATAACAGAGATAGTGTCGGTAACTATCATTGCGCAGCAGACAACTGTGCAAGACATAGCTTTGCGCTGGCTGGGGCCCTGTCTGAGTGTGGCTCCGGCCAGCCTGGAAGCGGCGTTGGAGATGGGGGCGAACGCGACCTTGCCGTTGACGCTGACCAACAGCGGCGCGGGCGACGCGATGTTCAGACTGAGCGAATCTGACCGTGGCTGGATGCCACTCCTGCTGACGCAGCCTCAGGCGCCAGGGCGCGCCATTCTTGCCGAGGAAGACAAGACAACGCAAGCTGCGTCCTCTGTCTCGGCCTGGCCTGCGGGCGGCGGACCCGACCCCTTTGGGTATACCTATCTGGATTCTAGCGAAGCGAGCGGCCCGACCTACGAGTGGATTGAAATCGCGCCGCCGGCCGGCGGCAGTGGCGTCTCGCTCAACATGTACGGCATAGACGACGGTCACTATTGGGCCATTGACCTGCCATTCGCGTTCAACTTCTACGGCACAGATTACACCCAGTTAGCGGTCGCCTCTAACGGCACGGTGTACTTCGAGAATGTCTATCTTGGCCTGAATAATGCGCCGATCCCCGGCCCCAATGACTATGGCGTCAACACCTTTATTGCTCCCTTCTGGGACGATCTATACATTATGCCCGGCGAAGTGTACTATCTCTTTGACGGCGACAGGCTCATTGTCGAGTACTATCACGTATCCGGGTGCTGCGCCAGTCCCGATTATGGCACGTGGGAGGTGATCCTGTTTGCCAATGGCAATATCTTGTTCCAGTATCAAGACTTGAACTTTGGCGGCGGGTACGATTATGGCGCCGGAGCGACGGTCGGCATCCAGGGCGACACGATGACGGGGTTGCAGTATTCGTACAACGCCCCGGCCTTGTCGGACAATCTGGCGATTTGCTTTGCCTATCCGGGCCAATCCCCCAACTGTTCCGGCGACGTGCCGTGGCTGAATGAGAACCCGATCACGGGGACGGTAGGTGCGGATAGCGAAGTGGTGGTAGACGTGACGTTCGACGCGGGGGTGCCGGAGGTGACGCAGCCGGGCGAGTACTATGCCACGCTCAACGTCCGCAGCGACGATCCGGTGCAAGGCCGGCTCGGAGTGCCGGTGACGATGACGGTGAGCGCGCCGGCGACGTGGGGGAAACTGGAAGGGACGGTGAGTGGCCTGGGGTACTGCGACGCGAATCCGGCGCCGCTGGAAGGCGCGACGGTGTTCGTGGAGGCCAGCGACGGGATGACCTGGACGCTGACGACGGGTGCGGATGGCAGGTACGTGTTGTGGCTGGACGAAGCACACAGCCCGGTGACGGTGACGGTGACGGCGGCGGAGCACGAGAGCGGGGCCGCGAGCGGCGTAGTGATCGTGGGGCAACAGACGACGACGGTGGACTTCGGGTTGCGCTGGCTGCATCCGTGCGTGAGCGTGACGCCGGCGGACCTGAGCGCGGCGCTGGAACTGGGGCAGAGCACGGTGCTGGCGTTGACGGTGACGAACAACGGGGCGGGGGTGTTGGATTACGAGCTGTTCGAGCAGGATCGCGGGTTCACGATTGCGAGCCTGGTACTGCCGCCGCTGCGGCTGGTAGAAATGCCGGTGACGGCGGGTCGGCCGGAGGAGAAGATCGAAGCGGGGCTGCTGACAGAGTTGGCGGGGAACGCGACGGCGGAATTCTTCGTGCATTTACGCAAACAGGCAGACCTGAGCGCGGCGGAGATGTTGCCGACGAAAGAAGCGAAGGGGCAGTATGTGTACACGGCGTTGAAGTGGGCGGCGGAACAGACGCAAGGGGAGTTACTGGCGACCCTGCGGGCGGCTGGGGCGCAGCCACGGAGCTTCTTCATCAGCAACAAGATACTGGTGCGTGGGAATCTGGCGTTGGCGCAGCAACTGGCGGCGCGTGAGGACGTAGCGCGGATCACGGCGAACCACGCTTATCAACTGCCCCGGCCGTATAAGCAGCAAGAGCTAGGGCAGGTGGGGGGAGTGGAATGGAACATTGCGCAGATACGTGCGGACGCGGTGTGGACCGCGCTGGGGGTGACGGGAGCGGGGATCGTGGTGGCGGACGCGGACACGGGGGTGTCGTGGACGCACACGGCGCTGCAGGGGCACTACCGGGGCTGGGATGGCGCGGTAGCGGATCACAACTACAACTGGCACGACGCGACGGGGACGTACCCGCTGGAGCCTGGGGATGGGCACGGACACGGGACGCACACGACGGGGACGATGGTGGGCGACGACGGGGCGGGCAACCAGATTGGAGTGGCGCCTGGGGCGCAGTGGATTGCGTGCAAGAATATGACGGACGGTGGTGGTGGGAACGATGGCACGTTCACGGATTGTTTCGAGTGGCTGCTGGCGCCGACGGATCTGAACGGGAATAACCCGCGTCCGGATTTGGCGCCGGACGTGATCAACAACTCGTGGGGTTACGGGGGCGGCGGGGCAGCGCAGTTCCGGGACGAGATCGCGGCGTTGCAGGCGGCGGGGATTCTGGTGGAAGTGTCGGCGGGGAACGAAGGGCCGGGGTGCAGCACGTTGCGGTCGCCTGGGGACTATGCGGAAGTGCTGACGACGGGTGCGACGGGCGGGACACTGGACACGCTGTCGGGATTCAGCAGTCGTGGGCCGTCGGTGTTGGACGGGAACTACTTTCCGGACATCGTGGCGCCTGGGGAGAACATCCGTTCGAGCGTGCCGTGGGGCGGCTACGAAGCGTGGGGCGGGACCTCGATGGCGGGGCCGCACACGGTGGGGCTGGTGGCGTTGCTGTGGGCGGCGAATCCGGGGCTGCGGGGACAGATAGACCTGACGACGAAGTTGCTGGAGGACACGGCGGTACGGCTGGTCGGGCAAAGCGGGAGCAACTGCGGCGGGGACTACGTAAACGGGCCGAACAACGACTGGGGGTACGGGCGGATAGACGCCTACGCGGCGGTGGATGCGGCGCTAAGTATGGACGTGCCGTGGCTGAGCGAAGCGCCGGTGAGCGGGACGGTGGGCGCGGACAGTGCGGTGGTGGTGGCGGTGACGCTGGATGCGGGAGCGGTGACGCAGCCGGGCGCATACTACGCGAGCCTGCGGACGCGGAGCAACGACAGCGTGCGTCCGAACGTGGAAACGTCGGTGACGATGACGGTGAGCGCGCCGGCGACGTGGGGGAAGCTGGAAGGGACGGTGAGTGGCCTGGGGTACTGCGACGCGAATCCGGCGCCGCTGGAAGGCGCGACGGTGTTCGTGGAGGCCAGCGACGGGATGACCTGGACGCTGACGACGGGTGCGGATGGCAGGTACGTGTTGTGGCTGGACGAAGCACACAGCCCGGTGACGGTGACGGTGACGGCGGCGGAGCACGAGAGCGGGGCCGCGAGCGGCGTAGTGATCGTGGGGCAACAGACGACGGTGGTAGACTTCGGGTTGCGCTGGCAGAAGCCGTGTCTGAGTGTGGCTCCGCTGAGCCTGGAAGCGGCGTTGGAGCTGGGGACGAACGCGACCTTGCCGCTGACGTTGACCAACAGCGGCGCGGGCATGGCGACGTTCGAGCTGCGCGAGCAGGATCGCGGCTTCGTGCCGACGGTACTCGGCGGCCCGGTGGTGGTGACCATTCCGGCCGGCCCGGTTGCCGCGCCTGATGGCACAGCGGTCGCCGGTGGGGCATACATGCCCAGACCTGAACGATCCGTTACGATTGCACAGCAATTTGTGCTTGGAGCTACGCCGAATATCCTGCTGCTGCACGCCGATGACGGCAACGGCGAGCCAATACGCAGCCTGCTGCAGGCTTATGGCGACCTGGGTGTGGTGGATGTGTACGACGCGCGTTATAGCACGCCAACCCTGGTCGAGTTGCAAGCCTACGATGTGGTGATTACCTGGAATAACTACGCCTATCAAGATGCTACCGCGATGGGCAATGTGCTGGCGGACTATGTGGACAGTGGCGGTAAGGTGGTAGACCTTGAGTTTGCGCTTGACAGCAGTTGGGGTATGCAGGGGCGCTTTGTGAGCGCAGGCTATACGGCGATGACCCATAGCGCCACGCTCTACTCGACTGCTTGCCTGGGAGCTTTTGATCCTGCGCATCCGATCATGGACGGGATTACCAACGTTTGTGACTATTATCGGATCGGCAGCGCCGCCTTAACGCCGGGAGCGTCGGCGGTAGCCTGGTGGTCGGACGGTTATCTCTTTGTTGCCGCCAAAGACGATCGGTCGGTGGTGAGTATCAATGCGTATGTTGGGTACCACTCTCAGTGGAGCGGTCAAATGGACGCGGTGTTGCATAACGCGATCCTGTGGTTGGCGGGCGGCGGGGATGTGCCGTGGCTGAATGAGAACCCGATCACGGGGACGGTAGGTGCGGATAGCGAAGTGGTGGTAGACGTGACGTTCGACGCGGGGGTGCCGGAGGTGACGCAGCCGGGCGAGTACTATGCCACCCTCAACGTCCGCAGCGACGATCCGGTGCAAGGCCGGCTCGGCGTGCCGGTGACGATGACGGTCTTGCCGCTTCCGAGTATGGGGAAAGTTCACGGCTATGTCCTGGATGTCTGCACCGGCGCACCGGTCGAGGCGACAATTGACATTGTTGGCGGCGATCCCATCAGCCAGACTCAGAGCAATAAAGATACCGGTTACTACAGCGCATGGCTCTATGCAGGCAACTATCCGCTGACTTTCGGCGCGACCGGTTATCTGAACATGACTGATAGTGTGACTATCGTTGCCGGCGAGACGGTGACGCTGAATGTGTCTATGACGCCGGATCGGCCCTGTATCGCCGTAGCGCCAGACCGCCTGGAGGCGTGGCTGGTCTACGGCACGGACGTTTACACGCATCCTGTTGGCCTGGACTTGTTCAACAAGGGCGGGCAGGACTTAACCTATGAGATCCTGGAAACCGAAAACATCCTTACCCTGGCACGGCCGGCGATCCCGCCTCTTGTCGGTGATTCGAAGACTGCACCTTCGGCATATAAGCCGTCTTTGTCCAGGTCGCAGTTGGCGCGCACTTACCTGCTTGGTGGGACGGTGGCGGTCTTCAAGGATGTCGACCCGTGGGGCGTCACCGACGTGGAGGCTTTCCTGGCGGCACAGGGCATCCCTTACGAAGTCCACACATCTGCCGAGTTCGCTACACTCGACTTTGACCAGTTTGGGATGATCGTCATCTCCAGTGATCAGACTCAGACGTTCTACGATAACTACGCGGCTTATGTGAGCAAGTTCGAGGATTATGTCGAAGCGGGTGGTTTCCTCAACTTCTTCTCCGCCGATGGCGGTTGGAACGGCGGCACGTTCGCCGCGCCGCTGCCCGGTGGAATGAACTGGACGAGGAATTACGAGACCTACAACGTGATCAACGATCCCGCGCATCCGGTGGTGCAGGGTGTGCCCAGCCCATTCTATGGGAGTAGTGCCAGCCACGGTTACTTCTCCAACTTGCCGGCTGACGCGCATATCATTGCCAGTGAACAGGCCGGCGGACAGCCGACCATCGTGGAATATGGCCTGGGCGCCGGGCGGATGATTGCCTTCGGTCAACCGCTTGAGATCGCGCACAACTGGGGTTGGGAGGCCGGTCCGATCATGGAAAACACGTTGCTCTGGGGTTACAGCTTCATCCCGGTCGGCGACGTGCCCTGGGTGTGGGAAGAGCCTGTCAGTGGAACGGTCGTGGCCGGTGATGGAGCGAATGTCGCCGTCATGTTCACCGCCCTCTACACCGACAGCACTCCTATGCCGCTGGGTGATTACCCTGCCACCTTGCTGGTCACCAACAACGCCGTTGAAGGCACTCAGAAAGTGTCTGTGCTCATGCACATCATTGGCCAGATGGTGACGCCAACGGCGGCCTTTACAGCTACAACGCCGGTATGTATCGGCGAGGACGCTTGGTTCTACTTCACCGGTGATAAGGGCTTGCCGTTCGCGGATCACTATACATGGCAGTTTGGCGACGGTGCAAGCGTGACCCAGGCGACTGCCGATCCGGTGAGCCATGTGTATGCTGCCGCCGGCGTCTACACGGTCACGCTGGAAGTCTGCAACGACGCTGGCTGTGATACGGCAGGGGATGTAGTTCAAGTGCTATCACTGCCGGTGGCCGGTTTCAATTCCACAGCCTCTGAGTTGACGGTCAGCTTCACCAACACCTCGCTCCATGCTCACACTTATCTCTGGGACTTTGGTGATGGCGTGACATCTGGCGAAGTGAATCCCGTGCATACCTACACGGCCGATGGTACTTATACCGTCACCCTGCAGGCGATCAACGATTGCGGCTACGACGTCTACACCGCGACGTTGACCGTCTATGCAGAGTATACGCTGGTTGTGACCATCATCGGCAACGGCACGGTGGATGAGGACCCCAACCAGGGAACCTATCACTACGGTGACGTGGTCACGTTGACGGCGACCGCCGATCCGGGCTGGACGTTTGCCGGGTGGAGCGGCGGCTTGACCGGTAACCCGACGCAGGTGACGATCCTCGGAGACACCATCGTCACGGCGACCTTCACACAGGATGAGTACACGCTGGGCTTGACCATCGTGGGCAACGGCACGGTGGATAAGACACCCGACCAGGCGACCTATCACTACGGCGATGTGGTCACATTGACGGCGACCGCCGATCCGGGCTGGACGTTTGCCGGTTGGAGTGGCGACCTGAGCGGCACGGCGAACCCGACCTCCATCACGATGAACAGCAACAAGGTGGTCACGGCGACGTTCACGCAGGATGAGTACACGTTGACGGTGAATGTCGTGGGCAACGGCGCGGTGGGTAAGGATCCCGACC
>Ga0208197_1000220_pt1 | contig 79481 bp, 64 predicted proteins | sample AD_JPNNA4_MetaG_FD_184444 | JGI IMG/M metagenome (GOLD analysis project Ga0208197, IMG submission 184444) | Active sludge microbial communities of municipal wastewater-treating anaerobic digesters from Japan - AD_JPNNA4_MetaG (SPAdes) (version 2) | ecosystem: Engineered > Bioreactor > Anaerobic...
TGACTGGCCCACACCAGGCGATCACAAGTGGCCTACACCGGGCGACTATGCCTGGCCCTGACCGGGTGACGATGACTGGCCTACATCGGGCGGCTATGCATGGCCCAGTATAGACCGGTCAATCACAAGCGTCAAGATGGCAGTGGGTACGCGGTTATGTATATGCGTCCAATTCATTTTCAGGCTCAGGATGGCAGTTGGCAAGAATATGATAATCGCTTGCTGCTGGATGAAACCGAGGACTTCTGGCGAAATCAGGCCGGCGATTTTCAACTGACGTTTGGTAAAGAATTGACATCTTTTCCCGAAAGTAACGCCAAGCGTATATCCAGCTTCCACAATGAGGCAACTTTTCTCGTTGAAGTTACAACTCAAAACGTGGGGATTGGATTTCAACCTTTGGATGGTGCCGCTGTTGAGGCGCAGATAGATGGAACGACGGCTGTGTACCCAGGTATTTATCCTGGTGTAGATTTGCGGTATACAGTGGACAATGACGTGCTCAAGGAAGACCTGATTTTCCATGACTCGCCAACTCGAACACAGTTTTCATTTTTGGTATACGCGGGTGGGAAACTATTGACATTACAAAAGAGTGGCCTGGTTAACGTAGCGTGTGTTGAAGAATGTCTTTCGATTATGCCTCCCTATATGCAAGATGCGGCTGGTAAGGGGTCGGAGGATATTCGGGTAGAATTAGAATATCTGCAAGACGGATATTACATCCTGACCTATGTGCCAGAGACAACTTGGTTGAATAGCCCGGAGAGAGAGTTTCCTGTAGTGTTGGACCCCACCGTGATTGCCACTAGTGGTTATAGCACCTATGTCCAAGAGGGTTTCCCCAATGTGTCACGCTGCAATTCCAACACCTTTGTTGCTGTGGGATACGATCCGGGCAACGTGGGGCAAAAACGTACTCGCGGGTACTTCCATTTATCCTTACCGAGCTTGCCTGCTGGGAGTACCATCACTTCAGCGAAATTCCGCGCTTATCAGTATTACTATCAATATAGCACTGGATATACGGCGAATATTTACCGTGTTACGTCTGATTGGGCCAATCCGCAGACTTGCGGTGAGGGCATAGGGGTGTGGACGTGGAACAATCCACCTGGGATTGACTGGAGCACCACGCACGGCAGTAGTTTGATATCACCGTCCAAAGCTTGGAAAGAGTGGACAATCACCAGCCTGGTGCAACAGTGGTATGGTGGAGTTGCAAATCGGGGTCTCGCCGTAGTTGCCAGTCCAGAAACAGCGCGCGGGTCTTATTTCTGTTCGAGTATAGCCTATGCTACCGGACAATGCGGAGTCCCTGATCCGCAGAATTACCGTCCACATGCCGTGATCGACTATGTCGCCAGTTTTTCGATCTCCGGTAAAGTCGTTGACAGCGGCGGCATACCGGTTGCCGGGGTGACGATCTCGAACAGTGCAGGAAAGACGGCAATAACTGATAGTAATGGCAACTACACTCTGCGCGATGTGGCCTCCGGGAACTATACACTCATACCAAGTAAGGATGATTATACTTTTTCACCTGTATCTCGCTCTGTTACTGTTCCCCCCGATACAACAGAGCAAAACTTCACGGTGACAAATCGTTATGCAATTTCTGGGCGGGTAACAGACGGACAGGGAAACTCAATTTCTGGCGTGCCGATTTCTTGTATCGGTTCGAACAGCGTTAAGACGGTTAATACGAATAGCAGTGGTTATTACACATGTGGTGAACTGCGGGCTGGTCCCTACTTGCTTAGAGCGCCTGAAGGTTCACCGTACACGCTGTCACCTTCAGTTAGAGTCTTGCCATATATCCCACCTAGTCGCATTAACCAGGATTTCAGTACAACACCACTTTATGGCTCACTAAATGGACAAGTCACGGCGAGTAATGGGCAAGCGATAGCCAATGCTCGGGTGAGTGTCGCCGGCAAAGTAGGTGCAACCGATACCAATGGAAACTATAACCTGACAGGACTCCTGCCCGGAGAACATACTATGCGAGTTACTGCTGCTGCATATCTTGAGGTAAAGGCCTCCGTTGTGATTCAAGCGAGTCAGGCTACTCAACGTAATGTCACCTTGATGCCTGTGCGTGCCGATGGTTATCGTCTGCCGTGGCAAGGCGGGGTGAGTTGGTATTGTAGCCAGGGCAACGGGGGTAGTTTCTCTCATAACTGGGGAAGTTCAGGTCAATATGCGTATGATTTCAGCCGCAATGGTGGACAGCCTGTTGTCGCTACCCGTGCTGGCAAAGTTGTCAAGGTTGTAAATAGCTACAGTACATCATGCTATAACTGGAATACCAGGTCATGTAGTCAATCATGTCTAGCATCGGCTAACTATGTCAAGATACTACATAGTGATGGCACCGTTTCTGTATACCTTCATCTACGAAAAGCCGCTGTACCCCCGGTGTCTGTGGGTGATTATGTTGTAAGTGGGCAAATCATAGGCACAGTAGGAACTACGGGGTGTAGCACAGGAGAACATCTACACTTTCAGAGAAATGAATCAGACTGGAGGTGGTGGTCAGTGCTGACGCCATTTCTAGACGTTGGGACGAATAGTGGAATTCCAGTAGCCGGGAAATCGTATACCTCAGATAATTACCGGGCATTGACCTCTCAAGCGATTATACAGGCCGATACTCAAGCACCATTTGCACGGGTAGAGTTTATGTTGACCGGAACCCCGACATACAAAGTGCAACTTGATGCTATTGACTATGAATCGGACACGGTGGAAGTGCGGTTGGCTCGCAGTGAAGCAGATTTGCAAGCGGCCAGTTGGCAACCTTTTACTGGTTCTCAGACTTTGGATTGGGATTTCTACACGGTATACGCAGAATTCCGTGATGCTGCGGGAAACACCGTCATTCACTCAGATTTAGTTGAGGCGATAGCTTTTGAACCCATTGCGCCAATGTTCAGTATTAGCGGGTCTGTGTGTGTAGGACAAGCCCTGGAATTGGAAAATGCAACCGTACCTTTCTGTGAGCAATGTGGTTGGAACTGGGACATGGGCAATGGGGTGACGACTCAATTAACGGAACCGCAGTATGCATTTGAAAGTAACTATCCTGTATTTAGCTATGATCTGCCAGGCGCCTACACTATGACTTTAACTGTTGCTAACGTCAATACTGTTGTATCTACATCGCAGCTCATTACTGTGCTTTCTGCGCCTTCACCTGATTTTGATATTCGCCGGTCGGGCCCGATGGTCACTGTTGAAGCTGTAACGAAGGATGCAACGAATTGGTTGTGGAATTTCGGAGATGGTAAAACGGCGAGCGGTACCAGCATCGCGACGCATGTTTATACCGATACGACTCAATCTTATGTCATTCAACTCGTTGTCGAGGGAAAAAATGGCTGTTCCAGCGTTGAAACCCAACATCTGTTCCCACTCGAGCGGATATTTCTGCCGCTTGTGATTAGAGAGAATTGAGATGAGGTTAAAATAAATACCAATTCAATTTGTGGTGTCTAATAGGTTTTGACACTCCAATAAGTTGAATGTATGATGAATTCCACAGGAAAATATCGTACCAATTAGCGAGGAGGTTGCCATGGTTCGTAAATTGAGTCTGCACATTCTAAGCGTCGTAGTCATTGTTACGATGGTATTTGGGCCGCTGGTTTCTTCCGTTCAAGTGGCGCAACGGTACGATGCAGCGCGCGAGGCCACGCTGAATGCGCCGTCTGAGCGATTCGCTAACTGGCCGTACCCACAAAGCCCGCTGCGCGAAGTAGCAATGCCTGCAGACCCTCTGGACGCGGCGCTGGATATTGCTCTCAGTGGAGTGGTAGATGCAGAGTTGCTCGACGGTGCGGTGCGCGTAGAGCCTTTACCCTCCTCAGCTATGGCAGCCCCGGTTGAACTACCTGCGGCAGCAGTTCCAGCGCCTGAGGCGGCCGATCTGCTGGCGCAGGCGCGCGCGCAGCAGCCGTTGCCCTGGAGCTTGCAGGCGTTCTTCGAGCGTAGCGAACGTGCGGATGCCATCGACGCCGCTGAGACGCCCGCTGGCGAGAGCGCGAAACCGGCGCGGGGATGGGATTGGCTCATCAATCAGTTGTTCGGCCAGCCCGAAACGCCCGCCAACGTTGCGCCAACGCCGGTTGCGATTGAGGCGCGCGAACCCGCTTTCGAGACGCCGCCGGCCGGGCAGGTAACGGCTATGCCGGATACGCGCAGGGGCGCTGCGGCGGATACCAAATCCACATTTACGTTGTATTTGCCGCTAGTCTTACGCGCGTATCAGCCGCTTCCTTCTCCAGTGCAGGACGAGGTCATCATCACCACTATGGGTGGGACGTTGATTTCTACCGACCTCCTCGTGCGGGTAGATGTCCCGGCCAACGCTTACCCCGAAGCCTTTCGCCTGCGCTACACCCATGCGTCGGAGCACGGCGAGCACCCGCGTCTGGAAGCCGTAACATTGGGTGGCGAGCCAGTCATACTCAATCGCGCGGCGCGGCTATCGATGCGCTTGCCAGAGGCCGAATATCGCTCCGGCAAGCCCCTGTTCTTCCGCCTGAAAGGCCAAACTCAGGCACGCACGGTCTCTGTGGCGGCTGGTGTGGTAGCGAACACCATTGCAGCGCCCGATGAAGCGCCGCTGACAGCGGAGATGCTCTCGGCTTATGTGTACGAGTTTGGCGAGTTCGCGTTTGCGTCGTTGCCGGCCAGTGCCTTTTCGTCGTCGTATTCTGCGTTAGCTGCATTGCGTGTTAGTGAAGAAGAAAACCCCGATGAAGGCGACGATGGTTTGATTGTGCCCGGATATTGTTGGGAACCTGGGGCCGAAGGCCCTGACTACCTATTATCCTTTGCCAGTGTGCTTTCTATAACTGAGGAGGCTGATCCATTTGGGTTTGTGGAATTTGTCTGGGATGTAGAAGATGAAGACGGAGAGATCTATCAGGAATGGGGATATATCCTTGATGATCCTGATTCGGAAAGAACCAATTTTACGCTAGAACCGGACTTCGTCACCATAGGTATGACGGAGATCAATGGAGAAAATGCCGACTCGGATGAGCCGATCCCGTTTTCTACTTTGCTGACAGGCACCGTATTCATCTATGAATGGAATACCGGTCGTTATGACTTTTTGGAAATGAATGCCTACTTTACACCCGGTACCATTGCTTGTACTGCCGGTTGTGAAGGCGTCCCGCCGACGATTTCTGGCATTAAGCTGACTCAAATTGGTCAGGGAACTACGCCGGGCATTGGCATCGGCTACCTGGAAATCCTCGCTTCTGATAATTCAGGCGAGTTTACGGTTTCCGTTCGCGTGAACGGTGTTGAATACCCGACTATAGCAACGAACAAAGGGACGTTTGCCGCTCAAGTTCTTTACAACTTAGACGAATTGAACGTCTATGAAATCACCGTTACTGACAGCTGTGGAAACACCATAAACTTCCCGCCGATTGTCAGGTTTGGTGCTAATCCAATTTTCGATGGCTCGTATTGCAACATAGGCCCTTGCGGTTTCCAGGAAGTGGCGCTCGACCCGGTGAATACATACAACTTGAATTACTTTGACTCGGTCAACGATCTGGTCATAGCTGGCGCAGGTCGGGCCAATATCATTCTGGACCGCGATTACAACTCGAAGGCGGTGCTGTGGACAGGCGGCGCGACAGTACAGTATACGGATGATGGCAGCGGCAACCTCAATGAGGAAATCGTCGCTGGGCCGCCGCAGTATTTCGGCCTCGCGTGGACTTTCCCTTACGCGGTTTCGGTGAATCATCTGGATTTGGCCCCGTTGTATGACGGAGTGGAAGTCCACTATCCTGACGGACGTTCAGCGAGCTTTGTGAATGACGGCGGTGTGTACGTCTCCGCGTCGCCGGCGAACTTCGACATATTGACGCGCACGGATGACGGTTGGGAATTGCTCCACAAAAACACACTGGATATTGACTACTTTGATGTTGAGGGCCGTCTCATCGCCAAAGCAGACCGCAACGGCAACCAAATCACACTGTTCTACACCGGCGAGTTGCTGACCCGCGTGGAAAACGACAGCGGGCGCTGGTTGGAGTTCGCGTATACTGCAGAGGGCCTGATCTCGACGATCAGCGCGCCGGAGGGAAAGGTGTTGCGCTATGGCTACACCGATGGCTTGCTGACCAGTTTCACCGACGCGCGGGGCCATACTACGACTTATGCCTACAATGAAGATAGAATGCTGGTCAGCATCACGACGCCCAAGGGCCACACCGCGATGGAGCAGACTTACGACGAGAACTACCGTGTGAACTGGCAACGCGCGGGCCGGGCGCAGGAGAGTACCCTGACCTACACCGAGCATCCTGACGGCAGCGTAACAACGACGCTCACGGATGTGCAGGGCAATGTCACGACCTACATCTACAACGCCTTGGGCCAACTCATCCAGGTGATTTACGCAGACGGCTCCACCGAGGAGTTCGGCTACGATGAGGAGTACAACCGCATCTACTTCAAGGACAAGGGAGGGCGCGAGTGGCATTACACGCTCAACGCCAGCGGGATGCGCACCCGCGAGGACGGCCCGCTTGGTTGGTATGTGGTGTGGGAATACAACGACCGCAATCAGCCCACCCGGATGGAGGATACGCTAGGGCGCGTGACTACCTTCGAGTATGACGCGCGCGGCAACTTGACGAAGATTACCAACGCGCTCGGCGACAGCAGCAGTATCACCTACGATGCGCGCGGCCTGCCCGTCGCCGTCAGCGATTTCAACGGCAACGTCACGACCAACACGTACGACGCGACGACCGGCGATTTGCTCAGCACGCGCAACGGCGCGGGGGACATCGTCCGCTATACGTATGACGATGTGGGCCGCGCGCGCACGATGACCGACGGCAACGGTGTGGTCTATACCTACACCTTCGACCAGAACGATCATCTGGTGGCGGTGGATGGGCCGGACGGTTACCACCTGGGCTTTGCCTACGACCCGAATAACAACCTGGAACAAGAGCTTGACCCCAACGGCGGCAGCACGACCTACTGGTTTAATGAATCAGAACTGGTTATCCGTGTGGAAAACCAACTTGGTTTTCGCACGGTTTACGAATACGACGAGATGGACAACCTGATCCGTGCGGAAGATGCGGAGGGCCGGGTATGGACTTATGATTACGACGCAGTCTACAATCTGGTCGCCGAACACGGCCCGGAAGACACGCACACGCTGTTCGCCTACAACGCGATGAGGTACATGACCGACGTTACCCGTTGCAACAGCGCGCTTGTGGGGGGAACGTGCGCCGCGCAGCAGGTAACGCACTACGAGTATGACGCTCTGGATCGCGTGGTCACGGCGATTCAGAATTACAAGTCGGGCGTTTCGCCTGCGGCGGATACCAACGTCACCACACGTTTTGCCTATGACCTGGTGGGCAATCTGCTCAAGCGGATTGACGCCAACGACAACCCGACGCTATACGAGTACAACGCGCTCGATCTGCTCGTCCGTGTGGAAGACGCCGAGGGGCAGGTCACGGAATACGGCTATGACCCCAATGGCAACTTGACCCACATCCGCAATCCGCGCGGCAAGACGACTACGTTTACCTTCGATGGCGCAAATCGCCTGGCGACCCGCACCGATGCGGCGGGCAGCGTCTGGACTTACGTGTACGATGGCAACGGCAATCTGCAACAGGTGATTGACCCGCATGACGTTGTCACACGCTACGACTACGATCCACTCAACCGCGTCAGCGCACTGACGCAGAACTACGTCCCTGGCGGCGCGGCGACCACCGACCAGAATGTGATCACGCGCTTCGAGTACGACCTGGCCGGCAATCTGCGCTTTATCCACGATCCGCGCGGAACCTATCAAATCGAGCATCGCTACGACGCCGCGCACCGCCGCATACTGACGATTGACGCGGAAGGCGGCGAGACGGCCTTCACTTACGACAAGGTCAACAATCTGCTCCGCGTGGTGGACGCCAACGGGCACGCGACGACAATGGAGTACGACGGCCTCAATCGCGCCGTCAAAGTGACCAATCCCGAAGGTCACCGCGTAACCTTCGAGCACGACCGCCTGGGCAATCTCCTGATCCTGACCGACGCGCGCAACTACCAGACCACCTTCACTTACGATGGGATGAACCGGATGACGCTGCGCGTGGATGCTCTGGGCGGCGAGTGGCGCAACGTCTACGACGCGATGGGCAACCTGTTGCGCCACGTGGACGCCAACGGCCACGTCAACAACGCCTACACCTACAACAAGGTCTACCGCGTGTTGACGACCACCGATGGCGAGGGGTACGTCACCAGCCTGACGTATGACGCCAACGGCAACGTTGTGACGGTGACGGATGGCAATAACCACACCACAACATTCACCTTCGATGACTTGGATCGGGTGGACTCCCTCACCAATGCGGAAAACGAAACCACGGCCTATCGCTACGACAGGGTTGGCAACCAGACCCACCTGATCGAAGCGGATAGCGTGGTGACGTTGTACGGCTACGATCCGCTCTACCGCCTGGCCGCCGTCACACTGAACTATCGCCCCGGTGAACTGGAGAGCGCGGACGTCAATGTGGATACGCACTACCACTATGATGAAGTCGGCAACCTGGTCGCCATTCTGGATGCCGAAGAACACGAGACGCGCTTCGCCTACAATGGCCTGAACCTGCTGGTACAAGAAGTAGACGCGCTCGGCAACACCTGGGATTACGAGTATGATCCGGTCGGAAATCGCACGGCGCGCATTGACGCACTGCGCCACCGCACCGAGTACGAGTATTACCCCGACGACCAGCTCAAGCGCACCACCTATCACGACGATACTTTCGTCCTCTTCATCTACGATGAGAACAACAACCGCCGGGCGATGCAGGATCATCTGGGTTTCACCGTCTGGGAATACGATCCGCTCAACCGTGTGACCAGTATGACCGATACTTTTGACCGCCGCCTGGGCTATACCTACGACGCCGTCGGCAATCGCACCAGTTTGACCTATCCTGATGGGCGTGTGGTGAACTACACCCACTATCGTAATAATTGGCTCAAGATGGTCGTAGATCCTGATGGCAATGTGACGCTGTATGAACGTGATGGCGTAGGACAGGTCACGCGCCAGCTTAATTCCAATAACACGCTGGCGGAAATGGACTATGACAAGGCTGACCGTCTGCTGACATTGGTGAATATCCAGATTGAGGACGCGCGCAAAGTCAATAGCGCGTTCGCATACACCTACAATGAAGTCGGCCACCGCATACAGACGGTAGCGGAATATGCCTGGCGCAAGCCTAATGAAGTTATCACCAGTACCTATACCTATGACCCACTGCGTCGCCTAACGCGCGATGAAGATTCACGTGGCGTATGGACGGACTACACCTTCGACCGGGTGGGCAATCGTCTGACGCTAGTGACCAACGACGACAGCCTTTCCCCCCGCCCCTTCGACGCCAAGACGCTGGTCTATACGTACAATGACATCAACCAGCTACTCACCATCGTTGGTGATACGCATCCTGGTGATCCCAGCGCGAAGCGCTTTGATAATGTCGCGCAGGCCATTCACGCCTTCCAGCACGAGGTTGCCGCACTGCGCGACAAGCACATCACCGCAGCGGCTGCGGACACCCTGTTGGCGCTGGCTGATGCATTGATCGTGGCTCTGTATGACAATCCCACTCCTGATATGGAGACAGTCACTGCCGCGATAGAAGCTATACGCGCGCAAGTGTTGGCGGATTACCAGAGCGGGGAGATTGACAGCCAGGGTGTTACGCAGAGCCTGCTGGTCAAACTCGACTATGGCGACCTGGGCAACAACGGCGCCGTTGGAGAACTGCAGACCACCACTTTCCGTTATGATGCCAATGGTAATCGCGTTAACAAAGAGTTTCCCGGTCCGCAGCGACCGCGGGTGCAGGGCACGGACTACACCTACGATCCTGAAAATCGCCTGATTCAGGCTCACGACTATCAAGAAAATCTGGAAGGCAACCGCGTCTACCGCGCCATCACCAACCTGGACTATGACGGCGCTGGGCGACGATTGGTCAAGGTCTATGACCCCAAGGACGAAAATAGCGGTGAAGGCAAACGTGTAGAATATGTCTTTGACGGTCTTGATCCAGTCGCCGAATACAACGTCTGGAATCCGAAGTATGAATACTTCTATCGCGGTGATCAAGGCCGTATCATCACGATGCACCACTTCCCCAGTGGTACAGAAGGCCAGATGTATTGGTTCCACTACGACGGCCTAGGCTCTACCAGCGGTCTGACCAAGCACCATGGTGAGAGCCACCACAACTACCGCTACGAACCCTATGGGCAGATCGAAATGCCGCCGGGGAACTTCACCGACCCGCATAACCACTACACCTTCACCGGACAGGAGTGGGACGAGAATATGGGCCTGTACGAGTTCTACGCACGGGTGTATGATCCGGTGGTGGGAGGGTGGCTAACGCAGGATGTATATCGAGGGGAATTAAATACTCCGGCAAGTTTACAAAGATATCAGTACGTTTATAACAATCCCATTAGTTTCTACGATCCATACGGCTACGCAATTGGTCATGCAGTAGTGCTAATAGGAGGAATAATAATCGTAGGAGGGATAGTAGTAGGCCCTCCTACCTATAGTTTCCTTGACAATTATTCCAAGATGAGAGAAGCCAATACTATCGGTGGTGATAAATATTTTCACTGCATGGCAAACTGTAAGGCATCTCGGTGGCCTCTTTTAGGGAAACAGCAAGCATACATCGCCAGTGAATTGCGCGAATGGAATGATCAAGTACGGAAAGGTGATAGCGAAGAAGCTTGTAATGCAGATAGGGCTGCGAATGCGCAGGGTAGAGATAGTAACTCAAATCAATCCTGTGAACAGGCATGTCGTTCATTAAGACCTGCTGGACTACACCCTCAATACTGGGACCCAAACTACAATAATCTTCAACCCAATGAAATCATACCAGGCGTCAAATCGGGCATTATACAGGATGAAAATGGTATAAATTCTTTGTATGCCGACTTTGACAACGAGGCTATCACAAAAGCTATAAAGGAAGGGTATGGTGATCATAATCAAACTTTTTCTAACAACAATGGTACTGCTGTAAATGTTATTAAAACAAGAGAAAATGGGTACAGCGTAATCGTTACAGCAACTTTCTGATCATTGCCAATGGGCCAGCTTTGTAGCTATCTTTGCGGGAATAACTTCAACTTACGAAATCCGCGAAATGGCAAGTAGACCGTACCATCTTGTTTGTCATTCGCATCTTGCATCCCGCATCCCGCGTGGTAGGCTTTTAGCTTCATTCATAACCTTGGCTGTACACGTCACTACGGCACGTTGATGAGCCGCTATGCTAATGGGTGTATATCAGACAGCCGCGTCAAGGCGCGCAATCCAAGCCGGAGGGCGTTCACAAATAGGACGCAAAAGGTTTTTTACATCTCGTGTAGTTTTTCAGCTTTTGTAACAAAACATGCCGCCCGACTTCATCGCAAGTTGGGCGATGCATAACACACGGCGTGCGGGCCCACAATGTCACTTAAAATTCCTCACCGGCCAGACTGAATTCCGGTTCGCGCCCGCTCAATTGGCGGCCTATACGTTACAATTCCTGCAAGAGGTCAAAGTTTGATGAACTGTAAACGCAGAACTGTTCAACGACAATTAGAATTAGACATCGACGACAATTAGCAATACCCACTCGGAGTTCGGGGGAGTCAAAGTAAACTAGGCCACAGGAGGCCTAGAGATGACTGCAACCGATGCCCAAGTGAGGATTATGATGCGCGAGCGAAACAAAGGACGAACTTAAGTACAGGCGGCGGTGCAACGACGACTTGCGCAAGCCAAAGCAGGCGAGGAAGTGCTATCTGCTGCGGTGGATGCCATCCGCGATGAGGCACTGTTGAACTTTCTACTCTATACCGGTCTGCGCGTTTCCGAACGCGCGGCCTTGTGCGTCGATGACGTGGTACTCAATGGCAAGAGTGGTTTGGTGACGGTGGCGTCGCTGATGGGGCACAGTTCCGTGGCAACGACGGCAATTTACACACAACCGAGTGAGGCAGTATGGCTGGGGCAGTGGCAGGGTGAGATAACCTTCCTGAGCCAAATCCATTGTATTCCCCACGTTTTCACCGTCTGATCTGATGTACCATTTGCCTTTCTCCTACAATCTATTATATTTCGTGTTGCAAAGATAACCAATAGAGGTAGTTTTCGTGACACAAACTATAACGACCCTAGGTTCCAAAGAAGCTGCCTTTCTGACCACCTTCGCCGCTCAGGGGAAGATGATTTTCACCAACGCGCAGGCGGGCGAGTTCTTGGGAGAGCCAGCCCACACGGCCCGAACACTAGCCCGCCTGGAAAAGGGCGGCTGGTTGCACCGCCTGGAACGCGGCGTCTACATGATTATCCCACTAGAAGCCGGCCCGGAGCGAACCTGGACGGCGAGTGCGTTGGTGATTGCACCTCATCTCATCCAGCCGGCAGCCATCGCTTACTGGTCAGCGTTACACTACTGGCAATTGACCGAGCAGTTGCCCGGTACGATCTTCATCCAATCTACAGCGCGTAAACGTCAACCTGAAAAAACAGTCCTGGGCATGACCTTTCGCTTCATCACGGTAGTCAAAGCCAAGTTCTTTGGTGTACTGCAGCGCACGCCAAACGGCCAACCTGTGTACGTCACTGACCGTGAGAAGACGCTGGTCGATGCAGCCGATCACCCTGAACTGAGTGGCGGCCCTCTGCAATTGGCTCAAGCATTGCAGGCGGCTCAATCCTCTCTCGATTGGCCGCGCTTGGATGATTACTTGCAGCGTTGGCCAAACACCGGCCCTCTGAAGCGCCTGGGTTATTTGGTTGAGACGTTGTCACCGTCATTACCTGGCCGAGAGGAACGCCTGGCGCGCTGGCAGCACGCGTTGTCGCCGGGTATTGTCGCGTTGGAACCCGGAACAGGGATTGAGACAGGGCGCATCGTAACCCGCTGGCAGTTGCGTGTGAATGTTGCCGGGCCGTGGTCCGTGGGGAATAAGCCATGATCGTCGAAGCAGAACTCCGATAATAGACCACGAGCAGATTATACTAATTCACTTGTGGCTTATCACAATTGTGAGGCTGTGCCCCACGGTTCGCTGTGCCATAGTGCGTCGAGTCTTTGATGACTTACAGCAATGTGGGGTTAGTTGTGCGTTTGGAGCCGGGCGTTCGGCGTAGTGGCGCAAACGCTAAACGTGCTCATGAGTACGTTGAATGTGCTCAAAACGTGCTCATTGTTCCACAGTGCTATGTGTAACGCACTACGATAGTCTGTATTATACGTATTAGCGTAGTGCGATTTACACATACACGCCAAGTCGGGCAGGTATTCAACGACAATTAGAAATACCCGCTCGAAATTCGGGGCAGTCAGGGTAAACCAAGTCGCAGAAGGCCTGGGGCTGCCAGCAGCCTCTGGCAATGTGCTCATAAGCGTTTTCAATGCGCTCATTTGATCCTTAATGAGCACATTATCGGAGGAATTGGCATTTGATTCGATGAACAGACAGAAGCCGGAGAAAAAACTCCGGCTTCTGTTTTGTTTGATGCAACTTTTGGCTATCTCGAGGTGTGTTGTGGCGTAGACTCTCCCAAAGCTTGACGTTCATTCTCCTTTACCAAAACGCCGGATATTCCTCCTTCAACCCCAGCCCAATGTCCAGACTGTGCGCGAAGAGCGCCCACAACACCCAGGCCAGCGCCCGTTCTACTGGTTCGGTGAAGTCGCGGGCGAAGTAAGTCTTGTGCTCGTGACCCAGCAGCATCTCTGGATGCAGGCTCACTGCAACCTTAAAGTCTCCGGCCTTGTCCGTGCGATTGTAGTTGCTCGTCGGATAGGCGCTCAGGCCGCCGGAGTTATGGAAGCCGTGATAGCGCAGGAACTCGTTGATCACGTTCTGCATCTTGTGCATGACCATGGTTGGATTCCAGGTCATACGGCTGGCGCGGCGCTCAATGGCCTTCTTCAGCGCCACACGGAGTGCCGGGTGTAGGGCGAGATACTTGCGCAGCAGATAGATTGACGCATACGGGTGATGAGACAGTTGCCAGGGCGTGGCGTCCTCAGGATACGAGGCGGCGTAGATCACCCGCATCACTTCGAAGAAGGCCCGGTCAGGACGCGGCTGTGCGTCATTGTAGGCCAGGGCGGGGCCTTGCTCGATGACGTGCTGGTAGTAAGCCTCCATCACGCGGCGGTCGTCACTCGCCGTGCGCCGGCGCAGCGGTTCCGGTAGTGTTTCGTCCTCTTGATCGGCGGACGCGTCTGTGGTAGCCACGGTCGTGCTTTGGGAAGTCGGGGTACTGGCCTTTTTCGGTTGTCGGCCGAAGTGCTTGCTTTGCGCCGGATCGAATAGTGACTCCCAGCAAGCGCCGGGCGCTGTGCTCCAATCGGGCGTTTCGAGGAAGGTCAGCAGTGGTATAGCGACGATCTTGAATGGTAGTTGTCCGTCGTGTTCGTCAGCGACGATAGCCGCGGCGTGTTCCCACACACTGACGGTGGTATCCCACAGAGGGCTGAGCGGCAGGTTGATGAGCACGCGGATGATGGGCGAGACGGATTTCCCGGCCTCGCTTTCGAAGAAGGCGACCTTGCGCCGCAAGCTGTCGCGGACCCGGCGCAGCAGGCTCATGTCGGCATCCTGCTCGATCTCGAAGAGCGCGGGCAAGCCGTCGGCCAGGGTCACCAGGTTGTCGGGGCGGAGCGCCTGATTGTCGCCATAGGGTAGCTCCTTTTCGGTCTGCACCGATAGGCCTGCGGCGAGTGCCGCCAGACGCACATCGAGGACGTTGCGCGCGTGGGCGATGGGCGTGCTCTTTTCCAGGCCGCAGGCGTGCGCGTCGGGATAGCCGTTCTCTTGCAGGAGCGCCGCGCCGACCTCGCCCAGCTTGTAGATGATGGGACTGCCGCCGCGTCGCCCGGGGCGCGGGATGCTTTCCTGGACGCGTGTGAGAATGGCGTCGGACGCCAGCGCATCGAAGCGCTTGACCAGACGATTGATCTGGTCGCGCGAGAGGCCACTGGCCTGTTGGAGTTGCTGCGTGTCGGCGACGCCGGTGGGCAGCAGAGTTTCCAGCACGGGCATCCATTGGGCCAACGGGCCGATCTCCGCCAACAGCGTGGCTGTATCGACCGCGCTCCGCTTGCTGCGGCTGGACGAACGATTTGAGTTTCTTGGCATAGTTACTTTTCCTCCTGAATGAGATTGAGATGGTGATGAAAAGGGCGCACACGAATAGCGCCCGCGCGCACACGAATAGCGTTATATGGAATCGGACCATCTAATATAAACAGAGTATTCGTGTGCGGGTCACTTTCTGTAAGCATTGATGGTCTCCTGTTGTTCGACGACCAGACGATGTAATTCCGCGATCTCCCCCTCGAGCCGGTTCTGTCTGGCCTGGTTAGCTCTTTGTTCGCGGGCCAGGGAAGCCTTGATTTCGGCATTCTCTGCTTCCGCCTCCTTTGCGCGACTCTGCCAGCGGTTGATTTGCTCGACCCGCTCGCGCAGTTGCTCCTGGAGGGGATTCTTATGGTAGTAATCGACCTGCATCTGCAGGATTTGGCGTTGCTCTTGACACGTCCGATACGAGTCGGGGCTATCGTCACACTGTTGCCGTGCTTTGGCGATGGTTGCAACCACAGTCTTGGCCAACGCTTGCGCATATTCGACCGGAGTATCCATCTCCGGTAAAGCGTTGAGCAAATCGTGCAGTAGTTGCTGCACGGCGCTGGAGAGATGGGCGTGATTGGCGAGTCCTTGGTGCAGTACCGTGATAATATCCCACTGAGCGTTGCGGACGTGTTCTATGTTGTAGCCGATTATTGGTAGCTTCATTTGTCACCTCCGTGTGTTGTGGCGTTCTCACACGTCACTGCCGGGAGAAGATCCCCGGAATGATAACGTGTGCGCCTGATGAGGCCGGCATAGAGCCGGGATTGCTTGCGCATATTGGATGCCAGCCACTTGGACAGCCGTAAGGTTCCCGAAGTGGCCGACTCCGCCTTTACATCGAAACATACTGTGAACACTGCACCTCCTTGAACTGATCAATGTGATAGAAAACAAAAAAGGGGAGGACACAGGATTACTCCCGTGTCCTCCCCTTTTGTTCTCTGTCCGTACTTCTCTGGACAGAGCGCCGCAGGCTTGAAGGTCTCCTGCGGTTCGGAGCGCTTAGCCCCGGACCTTTTCGCGATGTTTGTTCACCGCTATACCAATATTATACCATACCAGACATGGCAAAATCAAGGGGGTATCTAACCGTTTTATAGCCTCCAATTATCCACCGGATCGGCCTTCTCGTGTTCGCGGGCGCAATCGGCGGAGATGATCTTGGCGTAGCGCTGCACCATCTCCAACGCCGTGTGACCGAGCAATGCTTGGAGGGTGAACAGATCGCCGCCATTGCGCAGGTAGTGGGTGGCAAAGGTGTGGCGGAACTTGTGCGGATTGGCCTCCACGCCGGCGCGCTCGCCGATGCGGTGAACCAGCTTCCACAGCACATCCCGCGTCAGCGGGCGCGGCGCATCCTCTGGCCCTACCGTGAAGATCGTATCATCCTGTTTAAGGGCTTTCATCTGCGGGGTAAGATAACGCCACAAGGCCCGTCCGGTGGACTTCCCGAAATGCACGATGCGTTGCTTCTTCCCCTGCCCACGCCCCTTGCCCGCTACCGTGATGCTGCGCTGCGTCATATCGATGTCACGCAGGCGAATATCACACAGCTCGCTGGCGCGGATGCCGGTGGACAGCAAGAGCAAGACGATGGCCTGGTCCCGGTCCGCCGTGCTGCGTTCGTTGGTCTTGTCTTCACGATTGTGCCAGGCGCGTGACTCTTTGCACGCTTTCAGCATATCGCGTATCTGCTCACGGGTGAACGTCTCGATGACAGGCGCGTCGGCCTCCGGGCGTTCGATGGTGTGAAAGATGTGGGTGGCAGCCAACTCGATGCCGGGCGAGGTGGCCCAGGTATAAAGAGCGCAGAGATCGGTATGGATGTTGAGCAACGACTTCTGTGAGAGGGGCCGTGGCTCGCGCCGGGCGACGCCCTCACACGCGCTGATGTAGTCGTCGCGTAACCAGGCCATAAAGGCCACTCAATCCTGGCGCGTGAGATCGGCAAAGTATGGATCGGAATTCTCCGGGCGGGTGGTCTTCAGCCATAGCTCGACCTTGCTGAAGGTGACGCGGTAGTTGCGAATCGTGTTCGCGCTCTTGCTGGCGGCTTGCTTGTCGAGGATAAAGCCGTCGAAGGCCTGGGACAAAGTGATCTTTTTCATCTGTGTGGTCTCCTTTCTGAATAGGGGTTCCGCGAATTCAAGGAACGAGTTCCGAGAATGGACGCGGGGCTTTTTTTACTCAGAAAGAGGGCCAGGCCGTGTGGTCTCCGGTTTGACGATTTTTTCAAAAATCGCTTACCTGAGTCCTCACGGCTAGGTAAAATCGCCTAGCCGTGAGGCCGGAGGTCGGGGCGTAGGGATTTGAACCCTAGACCTCACGGACCCGAACCGTGCGCGCTACCAAACTGCGCTACGCCCCGAACGTTTGAGATTATACCGCACTTCGAGGTTTTGACAAGCTCCCCGTGTTCTTGCCCTTTTTTTCGATGCTGTTATGATAGCCACATTTGTTACTGGAGGTGGAAGCGTGTCAGTGTGGCAAGCGATTCTCTTGGGCATCCTGCAAGGCGCGACAGAATTTTTGCCGGTGAGTAGTTCGGGACATTTGGTGATTGTGCCGCATCTCCTGGGATGGCCTGATCCAGGTCTGACGTTGGATGTCATCCTGCATCTGGGTACATTGGTAGCGATCGTTGTTTATTTCTGGGGTGACCTGTGGCGTCTGGCAAAGGCCGCTCTGCGTAGCTTGCGACTGCGCTTGCTGGATGATCCCGATGCGCGATTGGCCTGGGCCATCGTTGTGGCATCGATCCCTGGCGCCATCATCGGCTATTTGTTCGAAGAGCGTTTTGAGCAATTGTTCGGTATGCCTAAAGCCGCGGCAGGATTTCTCCTGGTAACAGCGGCATTGTTGCTCATCTCGGAATATTTCGCCAAGCGCGAGATGCCGCTGGCGGTGATGTCCTGGTGGCACGCTTTGTTGATTGGCCTGGCGCAGGCGTTCGCCATTGCGCCGGGGCTGAGCCGTTCCGGTGCGACGATCTCCGCCGGATTGCTGCTCGGCTATCGCCGCGAAGAGGCCGCCCGCTTCAGTTTTCTCCTCGCCGTGCCGATTGTCCTCGGCAGCGGTTTGTACCAGTTGTTGAAGGTTTTTCAGGCTGGATTGGATACAACACACATTCAAGTCTTGGGCGTTGGATTCCTTGCTGCGGCGATCACCGGTTATCTGGCAATCGCGGGACTGTTGATGTTGGTGCGGCGGCGGAGCCTCTGGTTTTTCGCCATTTACTGTGCGGCATTGGGCATCCTGGTGCTGACCGGAGTGCTTGGGTGAGACGTTGGCTTTCGGTATTGCTGCCGCTGCTGTGCTTCGTGACGGGATGTACGGGTGCTGTTGCCCTTGTCCCCACGCCGACACCGCTGCCGGCGCCGCTCACGCCCCAAATCATTCAGGTCGCGTGTCCCGAAAATCTTGCCCCCTTGGTTATGGCGCTCGCTTCGGCGTACCAGCGCGAAGAAGCAGGGGTGCAAATCGTGGTTGTAGAACGCGCGGATACGCTGGCCTACCAGGCTCTCGTCAACGGGGATGTTGATATTGCTGCTCTGGCCTGGCTGCCCACGGTCATATCTGGAGATGTGTGGCGCGTTCCGTTTGCGCGGGATGGATTGGCTATTGTGGTGAATACGCGCAATGGCCTTCCGGGTTTGACATTGGACCAGCTACGCCAGCTTTTCCGTGGCCGCGTCGAGGATTGGGAACCGTGGGGCGGGCTGCCGGGCGCACCACAGATCATCAGCCGTGAAGAAGCTTCTGGTGATTACAACTTTTTCCAGGCCCAGGTGATGCGCGATGCGCGCGTGGCTTTGACAGCGCTTCTCGCCCCTACCAGCGCCGCCGCGTGCGATGTAGTGAGCCGCGATCCGTTGGCAGTGGGGTATCTATCAACCGCGTGGCTGGATGGCGACGTGCGCGCGTTGACCATTGAAGGCGTTCCCCCGGCCAATGAAGCTGTTGCCGCCGGATTGTATCCGTTGTCACGCGATCTTTTTCTCGCCACCGTCGGCGAGCCGCAAGGGATGGCGCGTCCCTTCATCCAATGGGTGCTCAGCTCTCAAGGGCAAAACATCGTCGCCGCCCAACGCTTTACCCCCCTTCCTCAATAATCCTCTCCAACCGGCAGTGCTCTCGCCTCTTTCACTCTTCCCCGTTGTAAAAACGATACACCAACTGTCCGATGGTCGCAAAAGTCGGCGCGCTTTCATCCCATACCAGCCACTCCGGCTGAAACAGGTAGGCGACCAGCACAAAGTCAGTTTGGGGACCGTACACCAGCGCAATGTCTGCATGCGTTTTGTCGGACCAGCCATGCTTGTGGGCGGCCCGCGCGCCAGCCGGCATCCCGGCGACTAACAGCGCATTGACCGCGTTGCGTTCCAGACTGGCGAGCATGGCCTGACATTCCTCCACGGTGATTTTCTGGGGATAGACGGCGCGCAGGAATCCGCCGTTTTTTGCGCCATAGTACAATCCTTCCATCAGCAGCCCCATGTCCAGAGGGGTGGTCTGCAACGCGGGGTTGGGATGAGTGCCGCTGTCAGCGTTTGCGATGGCGGCAATGTCCGGCGGGATCGTCGCGCCGGGGAGATCGTAGGGCGCCGCGATGAAAGTGTCGCGCAATCCCAGTCCCCACAACAGATCGGTCACGCGCAGCGCCCCGCTGTACGCATCCCCTGCGCCAATTTGGGCGAGCAGCGCGTTGGCCATCGCGTTATCGCTCTCGGCGAACAGCGTTGCGATGCGGGCGGTCGTGTTCGCGTCTGGCGCGGTATCGAGAGCCGCGTACAGGCTGACCGCGATGGCGATCTTCAGCCCGCCGACGCCCGAAAAGGCCAGATCACAGTTGTAGCAGAACTCCTGTCCCCGCCGCAGGTCTTTGGCGAAGATGCCCGCTATCCCGTCGAAATCGCGCAGGGCGGCGTCAAGCGCCTGCTGCAAGATGGCGATTGAAGCCTCGGGAGCCGGTTCGATATCTACCACCAAATGCACCTCGCGCTCTTGTGGCGCGGCAGCCAGGATCGCTTTGATTAGCAGGGGAAGCGAAGCCTGTATATCCAGGGTCGTGCCATCCAAGGCTGGGCGAAAGGTTCCGGCCTCTGGCAAGAGCACCGGGTTTTGCGGTGGATGATCGTACTTCTGCGCGGTGCGGGCTAGAAAAGCATCCACACGTTCGCGGGAATAGTTGACGACAGCGGCGACCTCCTGCGCTTCCGGCTCGTTGCGGGCGATTTGGTCCAGGAGATACGTGATGAACCCTTGCGCGTTGGCGCGCGCGGCGAGCGCCCGATCGAGGTTTTGCGCGGTCGCCTCCGCATCAAGCGACAGTTCCAGCATTTCTGGGAGCAAGAGTGGCGTGAGTTTACCAGCGTAGTAGACCGTGATCGGCCTTGTGTACGCCAGCGCAATGGCATTCAACGCCTGCTCGCGGGTCATGCCACCCATCGGCTGCCCGTTGATGGTCAAACCCGGCGGCAACATCGTCCGGCTCGATTGCCAGTTGGTGTAAGCCCATGCCCCGCTCAGGATGATGACGGTCAGCAGGATGAAAATCAGCCACGCCACTCTGTATCGCGTCTGTCGCACGCTAACCTCGCTGTTATGATTTCCGGTTGTTTCCCAGGGAATAACGTAAGTATAAATGAGGTTGGTAAGTCCGTCAAACCTCTGGGACTGGATTTTAGACAATGGCTGAAACCAGACTATAATGATTGTAGATGCGTGATGTCTTTACATAGACTTGGATTTTGTTATCCCAGATCAAGGAGTCTTTGTCATGGAATCTATTGAACAATTATCCTTTGAAGATGCGTTAACCGAGCTGGAATCCATTGTTGCCAAATTGGAAGATGGAACGCTTGATCTGAACCAGACGGTTATCCTGTACCAACGCGGACGCGCGCTGGCAGCGCGCTGCCAGCATCTTTTGGATGCCGTTGAGTTGCGGATCCAACAACTGGTCCCTGGCGGCGCCGCTGGCTATGAAGTGGCTGACCTGGCGACAGAAATATAAGCAACGACGCCCCGCGCGTCGCATTGTCCCTGCTGCTCCTGGCAAAGGAGGCTCTTCCTTATGGGTATAGAATTCTTGCCCTATCTCTTGACCGCGATTCCTGGCACCGTGGTTTATCATTTGCTTGTTCTGCTGGGCTTGTTATCGGCGGCGGGAATTGTCCTGACCGAATGGCGTCACACCCACAGCGACGAACTAAAGCCTTATCTGATCGCTCTGGGCGGTACGATGGCGATCCATCTATGCTCGGCAGTGCTCGCGCCGTTCCACCTCCAAACGGATTCACTGATAACGGTCCTCAGCGCGCCGTTTATGTACGCCGGAGGGCTGCTCTCGATTCTGTTGCTGGTGTGGGCCTTCGGGTGGCAGATCTGGGAACGGCAAGGGAAGATGTTGCTTGTCGGGCTACTGGTAGGATGGGGCGTGTTGTTTGTGGGTGCTTCGGTCCTCTGGTATATGGATGCGCTCCATCAGCCCTTGACCTACAACGCGCACTCATGGCAGGTGCCGATGTGGTATGCGCTCTCGGCTATCGCTGCTTTGGGGGGCGCAGTGATCTTTTTCCGCGCCAGAGGACAAGCCGGCACCGTCCCCGCGGGGTTGATCCTGCTGCTCTTGGGCATGGGCGCGTTGCTCGGATTGCTCGGATCGCAGGTGTTGGGGCCGCCATTGCCGGTCGGCGAGGGACTGGGACGACTGTGCGCGCTGGTGGGCTATCCGCTCTTCGCCATTTCTCTCTATCGCTCGGCTTTGCAGGATTTGGCTTCTTATCGCCAGGACTTGCACGATCTGAGCGAAGAGGCGCTGCGCCAGAGCCAGGAGTTGCTTTTCCTCATCGAAGCGACACGTTCCATCGGCGAACGCCTCGACCTGCGGGGGATGCTCGGCCAGGTCGCCGACAGCGTAGCGATGGCATTGCGCGCCGACGCGGTCGCCATTCTGCTGACGGATCAGGACAATCCTGATGTGCTGCAATTGGGCGCCTTATATCGCACGCTAGGGGTGAAGACCGAAGTTCCGCAGCAGATTGCGCTCAAGGATTACCCTAACCTGAAATTCGCTTTGCGCCGACAACAGCTTGTCTTCGGCCCAGAGGAAGAAATCGTGCAATTGCGCACGCTCTTCGAGTTGCTTGGCGTAGCGGAGAAGGGACCTTTGCTGATCCAGCCTCTAGCGCGCCAGGAGCGCGTGATGGGGGTATTGGTGGCTTACAATGCGCCGTCGAAGCCGAAGTTCACGTCAGAACAGGAGCTTCTGGCGACGACGATTGCCGTACAGATTGCGGGCGCGGTGGAGAACCACCGTTTGTACGCGGCTGTGGCGGCTCAGGCGCAGGAATTGAGCCGTCTGCTCAAGGCGCGCGAAGCTGAACTGCGGCGTGAAGATGCGATTCTGGAAAGTATGGCGGAAGGTATTCTCGTGATGGATGCGCGCGGGTGCTGCGTTGTGCTCAATCAGGTCGCCGAACGCATCCTCGGCGTGCGCCGTGAGGATGTGCTTGGCAAGTCAGTCAAAGAAATCCTCTCAATGCCGGCTTTGAACGGCGAGCTTGACCCAGAAATTCTAGTCAACCTGCGTCATCCCTTTGAAACGACCTTTAACCTGGGCGATCAACGTATTCGTGTCAGCGCCGCGCCAGTACTCCTGAAGAGCCTCGAACGTCTGGGCGTGGTTGCCGTCTTACAAGACATCACACGCGAATATCTGGCCGAACAGTCGAAGCGCGAGTTTGTGGACAGCATCTCTCACGAACTGCGCACGCCGCTCACGGCGATCAAAGGCTACACGGAGGTTATGCTCTCCGGCATGGCCGGTGAATTGCCGCCCGCCTTTGAGCAATTCCTGTCCGTGATCCGCGAAAACTCGGTGCGGATGGCTTCGTTGACCGACAATATCATCTCCGTCGCCGAGATCGAAAAAGGCCGTGTGGGACTCCATTACCAAAAAGTGCAGGTCCCTGGCCTGGTGCGCGAATTGATCAGCCGTTACCGCGAGCGTATTGAAGAACGGATGTTGACGGTGGACACGGACTTGCCCACTGATTTGCCGCCCGTCGAAGTTGACCCCAACCGTCTGCGTTTGATTCTGGATAATCTGTTGAGCAATGCCATAAAATTTACCTACCCTGATGGGCGGATCATCGTAGGCTGCCGCGCCATCTATGGCACGTTGGGCCAGCCAACGTATTTCTCCATCTGGGTCTCCGACACCGGGATCGGGATTCCATTGGAAGAACAGGCCCTCATCTGGGAGCGTTTCTACCGCGTCGAAAACCCTTTGAGCCTTGAGGCTGGCGGTCTGGGAATCGGCCTGACCATCACCAAGGCCCTGGTTGAAGCGCACAGCGGGCGGGTGTGGGTGGATAGCACACCCGGACAGGGCAGCACCTTCACCGTTCTGATGCCCATCAGGCGCGGGCAAGGCGTGGAGGAAGACCTGGAGGTGATAGTGTGAGCCGGTCGCGCGCTGCTTTTGTTGCTCTTTATCACGCGGACGGTGCGGCCTTGCCCCTGCGGGTGCGGCGGTGCGATACATTCCTTTGTCGGCTGCGCGGATTGACCTTTCGCCGTTCCCTGCCCGCTGACGAAGGATTGCTCTTTGTCGAGAGCGGAGAGAGCCGGGTGGGAACGGCGATTCACATGTTTTTCGTTTTTTTCGACATTGGCGTGGTGTGGCTGGCAGCCGATGGCACGGTCGTGGATACGGTGTTGGCGAAGCCATTTCGCCCCTACTACGCGCCGCGTGCTCCGGCCCGTTATTACCTCGAAGGCCCGCCCGCGTTGTTGGCGTGGGTGCATGTTGGAGAACGGCTTTCGATTCGCCCGGAGCCGGCGTAAGGCCGTCATCTGGCGATGGCAAAGTGCTTTCTCCTGCGCTGCTCCTTGTGGTTGCTGGTGCTCCTCGGCGTGTTCGTGCTTGCGCCCCAGGCCGTGTCGGCTCAGGAAGCCAGCTTGCCCCCCTCATCTCCTGGCTATACCGTACAGCCGGGCGATACCCTGGCGTCCATTGCAGCGCGCTTCGGAACCACGCTCACAACCCTGCAACGACTGAACGCGCTTCAAGACCCGCGTCGCCTCTACGCCGGACAGGTTTTGCGTTTGCCGGATTCGACGGCGATCGCGTGGGTGGCGCATAGCGTAGCGTTGGGCGATACGCTCTCGTCTCTGGCGCAGCGCGGGGGACTGTCGTGGGAGACTGTGGCGCGGGCTAACCGGCTCGTGAATCCCGGCCACTTGCGAGTCGGGCAGACGCTCTATCTGCCTGCTCTGTGGCCCGCAAGCGTCCTGACCTCGGCGACGCCAACGGACAATCGCACGATCCTGGCGCTGCGCTATGGCATCCCTTACTGGACGGCCTTGCGCCTGCACCCTGCGCCGCTCTACGCCGGCGCGCTGTTTTTGCGCCCCAGCGCGGGGCCGTCGCCGCTGCTGCCCTTTCCCATTGCGGCGTTGACGTTGACGCCGCAACCGGTTGCGCGTGGGCAGACGGCGGCGCTGGCCCTCGAAACTGCGACGCCGGCAGCCTGTACCGTCGCCTATCTGGACTCGACTGCGCCGTGCTACGTGCGGGATGACACCCATCTCGTCGCACTGCTCGCCATTCCGCCGCTGCTCGATCCCGGCGCATACGATGTGACTGTGCAGATTCAATCCCCGGATGGCGAGACGGCGCTTACCCTGCCGTTGGTTGTCGCGCCGGGCCGTTACGACTACGAGCGCATTGACCTGCCCCCCGACCGCCAATCACTGCTCGACCCAACGCTCTCGCAGCAAGAGCGCGTCAAAGTAGCGGCGCTGCGAAAGCTGCGCACAGCAGAACGCCTGTGGGAATTTCCTTTCCGTTATCCGCTGGAAGCGTCCGTCACCTCTTACTATGGCTCGCGGCGCTCGTATGGTTACGGCTTCGGCAGCTACCACGAGGGGACTGATTTCCGCGCTGAGATCGGCGCGCCGGTCTATGCTCCGGCTTCTGGCGTCGTCGTGCTGGCGGAACCGCTGGTCGTGCGCGGCCGAGCGATCTTGATTGATCACGGGTGGGGCGTCGTCACCGGCTACTGGCACCTCTCGCGCATTGATGTGACCGTGGGGCAATCCGTGACGCAGGGCGAAATCATCGGCGCGGTCGGCAACACCGGCTTTTCTACCGGCCCGCACCTGCACTGGGAACTGTGGGTCAACGGCGTGTCGGTCAGCCCTTTGCAATGGGTGTATGGCCTTGCAGAAGCGGGGTTGTCAACGGAATGAAAAGCATTATTCTCGCTCCCTGCCCCCGTCTCGGGGGCAGGGAGCGAGAATACCAGTCAACGGATTGAACGGATGAAACGGATTTTGGGATTGCACGATTATCACCGTGAGGGCTGGGACATCTGCTATTTCGAGCGTTTGGACTCGACGAATACCGCGCTGTTGGACGCGGGGCGGCAAGGCGCGCTGGAAGGTCTGGTGTACATCGCCGATGAGCAGACGGCGGGCCGTGGGCGTCTGGACCGCAGGTGGGTCGCCCCGCCGGGAACGTGCCTGTTGCTGTCGTTGCTCTTTCGTCCGCCCGAACCGTTCACCTGTTACGCGCCGCGCCTCACCATGCTCTGCGGGATGGCGATGGCCGACGCAGTAGAGACGGTGTCCGGCGTCGCCGTGCAGCTCAAGTGGCCCAATGACCTCATCATCACTGAGCCGGGAATGTGGCGCAAGCTTGCCGGGATGCTGAGTGAAATCGGCAGCGGTGCGGATAACCAGCCTTTCCTCGTCGTCGGCATCGGCCTGAACGTGAACGTGCCCGCCGAACTGTTGCCCGACTTGGCTCCCAACGCGACGAGTCTCCTGGCGGAAACCGGGCGCTCTGTTGAGCGTGTCGCGCTGTTGGATGTCTTCCTGGGGCGCGTGGAGGCGTACCTGGCCGCGCTGTACGCGGGCCGCGATCCACTCCCCCTGTGGCGGCGGCGTCTTGCGTGGATCGGCGATGCGGTCCTGGTTCAAATGCCAACCGGCAGTGTAGAAGGCATTGCCGAGGATGTGGACGATGCTGGCGCGCTGTTGTTGCGGCTGCCTGATGGTCGCCTGCAGCATTTCGCCGTGGGTGATGTGAGTCTGCGTGTTTGATTCCTGAAAGAGAAGGCTATAATCAAGGGTATACAACATAGAGGTTTCGGGACTTCCGGCTTTGGACTTTTCAACTTTGGACTTTTAAGAGGTGCGTACTATGCATTATTTAGTGATTTCGGATATTCATGGCAACTTCCCTGCTCTCCAAACCGTGTTGATGGATGCACAGCCTTTTGACGCTGTGCTGTGCCTCGGCGATATGATCGGCTACGGCCCCAACCCCAACGAGTGTGTGGAGCGCGTACAAGAGTTCCCGCTGACCTGTATAGTTGGGAACCACGATTGGGGCGCGATTGGCCGGGCGGACCTGCTCATCTTCAACAACGACGCCCGCCAGGCGCTTTACTGGACCCAGCACGAGCTAACCACCGATAACCGCAACTTCCTGTCTGACCTGCCAACGACGGTGCGGATAGACGACCTTTTGTTGGCCCATGGCAGTCCGCGCGAGCCGATTTGGGAATATCTGGTTGACGTGCGCTCGGCCAAAGAAAATTTCGTGGGGTATGATTTCCAGGTTGCTTTAGTGGGGCACACGCATCTTCCGTTGGCGCTGGAATGGAACGCCGGCATGAACCAAACGCGGATTCTTTTGCCCGATTGGGAGGCGCCACTCTCGTTGGCCGGGCGACGGCTGATCCTCAATCCGGGCAGCGTAGGGCAGCCGCGCGATGGAGATCCACGCGCCAGTTATGCCATGCTCGACACCGACCAGATGACGTGGGAATTTCGCCGCATCCCTTATGCTGTCGAAATCACGCAAGAACGTATGCGCGCCCGCGGCCTGCCACAACGTCTCGTTGACCGTCTACAGATGGGCCGGTAGGTCGGGTGTCTTGTCCGACCGAATTGGAACTTCAGCGCGCGCGCCAACGTCTTACATGTAGATTGGCATTCAGGAGGAATACTATGAAATACAAAATGATGGTTCTGGGTCTTGTTTTGACTCTGGTTTTTTCGGGTTGCGCGATGCGCTATGCACAAGAGTCTGCCCCATCGTCAGCGCCTATGGCGGAAGAAAGCCGCAAGTACGATGCGGCCACCGGCGGCGCTGCACACAACCTTTCTTCAGTGGATAGCTCTGCGTGGGCCGACGAAGCGCAAACCAAGATGATCGTCTATACTGCCGAACTGTCTTTGGTCGTCAAGGATTCCGACGTCGCCCAGCAAGATATCACCCGCATGGTGGAAGGTTTTGCGGGGTACATCAGCAATTCCAACAGCTACACCTACAGCGGCGGCTTCCGGCGTATCACCCTCACCCTGCGCCTGCCTGCCGACAAGTTTAACGACGCGATGCAGGCATTGCGCGATATGGCGATGGAAGTCACCCAGGAGTCCATCGGCTCACAGGATGTAACGCAAGAGTACGTTGATCTGGAATCCCGTCTGCGCGCATTGGAAGCCAAGGCCGACCGCTTGGAACAGTTGATGGAAGAAGCCGAGGATACCGAAGCCGTCCTCGCCGTCTACGAGCAGTTGAGCCAGACGCAGATCGAGATCGAGCAGACCAAGGGCCGTATGCAATATCTGGAACGTTCCGCCGCCATGGCCACGATCACCGTCTCCCTCACGCCCGACGCGCTCTCACAACCGATTGAGATCGCCGGCTGGCGACCCGGCGGCGTGGCGAAGGAATCTTTCCAGGCGTTGATCAAGGTCTTCCAATGGTTGATCAATGCCTTGATCCGCATCGTCATCCTGGTTCTGCCAGTGCTGCTTTTCGTGGGTGGATTGCTTTACCTGCTCGCTAAGGTTCTACGGTTGATCTTCGGCGGTCGCAAACGCGCGCCCAAGACGCCGCCCACACCACCTGCCGTAGGTGCCTAATCGCATCAAGAAAACACCCGATTTTTACAAAAATCGGGTGTTTTGTTTTATGCCACCTGATAATTCGGCGGTTCCTTGGTGATGATGACGTGATGCGGGTGGCTCTCAATCAGCCCGGCGTTGGTGATGCGGGTGAACTGCGCCTTTTCACGCAGTTCATCCAGGTTGGCTGCGCCCGCATAGCCCAATCCGGCGCGCAATCCGCCGACCAGTTGGTAGATGTAATCGTGCAGCGGCCCCTTGTAGGGCACGCGCCCTTCGACGCCTTCCGGGACGAGTTTGCCGCTGCCGCCCTGACCTGTGCCGTAGCGGTCGCGCCCGTAGCCGCGCATCGCGCCCAGGCTGCCCATCCCGCGATATTCCTTGAAGCGCCGCCCGTCGTAATAGACCACCTCACCCGGCGCTTCGTCCAGCCCGGCGAGCATGCTGCCCAACATCACCACGGTCGCTCCCGCCGCCAGCGCCTTGACGATGTCGCCACTATATTTGATGCCGCCATCCGCGATGATGGAGACGCCATAGGGTTTCGCCGCCATCGCGCACTCGTGGATGGCGCTGAGCTGCGGCATCCCCGCCCCCGCGATAATGCGCGTGGTGCAGATCGAACCCGCGCCCACGCCAACCTTGATGGCGCTGGCCCCCGCCTTGATGAGCATCTCTGTTCCCTCTGCTGTCACCACGTTCCCGGCGACGATGGGCAGGTCGGGCCAGCGATGGCGGATGCGTTCGATGGCGCGGATCACGCCCGCCGAATGGCCGTGCGCCGTATCAATCACGACGACATCCAACCCCATTGGGACCATCAGACTCAGCCGCTCTTCCAGGTCTGCACCCACGCCCACTGCCGCTCCCACGGCCAGGCGACCGCGTGCATCTTTGGCCGCGTTCGGGAAATCCTGCGCCTTTTGAATGTCCTTGACCGTGATCAACCCCTTGAGGACGCCTTCTTCGTCTATCAACGGCAGCTTCTCGATGCGATGTTGGTGCAGGATGCGCTTGGCCTCATCCAGCGTGATGCCAAGGGGCGCAGTGATGATGTCCTCTGCTGTCATAAACGCTGTTACCGGCTGGTCAAAGTCTTTCTCCTCCACAAAACGGAAGTCGCGGTTGGTGATGATGCCGACCAGATGGTTGTTCTCATCCATAATTGGCACGCCGCTGATGTGGTATGTGGACATAATCTGTTCCGCATCACCCAGCAACGCCGTCGTCGGCAGGGTGATGGGATCCACAATCATCCCGGATTGCGACCGCTTGACCTTGGCGACTTCAGCGGCCTGGTCTTCCGGCGAGAGGTTGCGGTGGATGATGCCCATTCCTCCTTCGCGCGCCAGCGCAATCGCCAATGGCGCTTCGGTGACGGTGTCCATTGCCGCCGAGAGGATGGGGATATTCAGCGTCAGGGTTGGCGTCAGCACCGCACTGACGTCGGTTTCGTTGGGTAAAACCTCGGTGTACCCCGGTACGATGAGCACATCGTCGAAAGTCAAAGATTCGAATTTCTTGAAAATCGTTTCATTCATCACACACACCTCCTTGCTTGCGCTGGCTGTCTGGTGCCCGAGGAACCTGCTCACAGGCTTGGGCCGGACGAGTATAAATTTGATCCATGATACCAGAAGCGCGATGAAGCGCAACTGTGGAGACAGGGGGTGGAGGTTAAACCGGATAAAATTATGCAAACTTACTTCGACAATGTTAAATTAACCACAGAGACACCGAGGACACAGAGATTTATATGATATTTTGCTCAGTGCTCTCCGTGTCTCTGTGGTGAAAAAAGCAAATCTAACATTGTCGAGTTACTCTTGTGTTGTCAAAATATGTGCGATATTTAGACTTGACGAATTTAATGCTTACGATTATCATAATCGTAGGCATTAAACGCTCGAAGGGAAAGGAGCATCTCGATGTTTATCAACCGCGAACAAGAACTTGCCTGGTTCGAAGAACGTTACTGGTCAAGCAAAGCGGAGTTTATCGTGCTGACCGGACGGCGGCGTGTGGGTAAGACGGCTTTGTTGGCTGAATTTGCTACTGCTAAACCTGGCGTGTATTTCCTGGCGTACCTGGATTCAGCGGAGATGCTGCTGCGTAACCTTTCTGCCTCTCTATGGGAAGCAGAACACGGGGCTGGCGCCGTAACCGGCTCTTATGGCTCCTGGTTAGGTTTGTTCCAAGCGGTAGGGCGGCTGGCTGCTGAGCGCCGATTTGTGCTCATTCTGGATGAGTACCCCTATTTAGCCGACGCCGGTGAGCGATTGGCTTCTGTCATTCAAAAGCTATGGGATGAAACTTTGCAATATTCTCATGTTTTTCTTGTGTTGTGCGGCTCATATATGTCTGTAATGGAACGAGATGTCCTCAACCGGGACGCACCGCTTTATGGACGGCGTACTGCGCAGTTGACCTTGCGTCCGTTGACGCCAGGACAGATGCGTGACTTCTTGCCGGGGCGCAGCCCGGTTGAGCTGATCGAAGCTTATGCCCTTACCGGTGGAATGCCGGCCTATCTGGCAGAATTGCACCCTGAGCGTTCGTTGTGGACCAACCTCAGTCACACTGCGTTCGATCCCGCTAACATTCTCTATCACGATGGCTTGACGCTGCTGCGGGATGAAATGCGCGACCCGCGTCACTATGCCGCCGTGTTGCGCGCGATTGCTAACGGCTACCATACGCTGTCCGCCATTGCGCAAGAGGCGGGTGTGGAACGCAGCAGCTTGACCGCTTACCTCTCTACCTTACAAGGCGCCGGGTATGTCGAACGTCGCGTCCCGGTAGGCATTGCCCCTACTGCACAACGTCAACGTGGAACGTGGCATATTGCCGATCCCTACATACGCTTCTGGGGACGCTACATTCTACCTTACACTGGCGCAATTGAAAAAGGACAAGGGGCGGGGCTGGTGGAGCAGGTGTTGCGCCCTACCTGGGAACAGTTTGTCGCCATTGCCTGGGAGGATGTGGTCCGGGCGGCAGTCTATGATCTGACGGCGCGCGCAACGCCAGGTTTCTGGCCAGAAGTTGTGGGGTCCTGGTGGGACGTCGGACATCAGATAGACCTGGCGGCGGTTAGCTATCAACAACGGGTGGCCTGGTTAGGCGAGGCCAAATGGCGCAACGAACCGATGAATCTCCAAGACTTGGATAACCTGCAACGCCGCGCGCGCGCCTGGCAGGGCAACGCCACTGGTTGGCGGCTCTATTATCCATTGTTCAGCCGGAGTGGATTCACAGCGCCATTACGCGAGCGCGCAGCCGGTGACCCGGATGTGCTGTTGTTTACACCAGAGGATGTGGTGAGTTAATGGCCGATGGATGGTTACAAACTTGGCTAATATGCACTTCGACGTAAAATGCAACGATAAGGTTAAACATTGATCTAGCAATCACTTAAACAGGAAGGAAATCACATGAACTCAATTCTTGGACACATTGTATACACCGGAACGGACGTGCTCGAAAATGTCTACATCAATATGGATGGCAGCGCCATCGCCAGTATCACCCCTGAACCGGCGGGGACGCTGGTGGGCGAATACGCCATCATCACGCCGGCTTTCATCGACGCGCACAGCCACATCGGGATGATCCGCGCGGGGGAGCCAGGGGCGGAGGCGGAGGCAAACGAACGCATGGACGCGATGCTCGCCCACGCCGACGCGCTGGATTCCGTGCAGATGGACGACGGCGGCTTCACGGATTCGCTGGAGTCGGGCGTGTTGTACTCGTGCGTGGTGCCGGGGAGTGGCAATATCATCGGCGGCAATTCCGCCATCATTCGCAACTACGGCAAGAACACCAACGACGCGCTCATCCGCCGCGCGGGCATCAAAGCCGCCTTTGGCTACAACCCGATGTCCACCCGCGAATGGAAGGGCACGCGGCCCTTCACCCGCATGGGCGCGCTGGCGATCTTGCGCAGCAAGCTGCACGACGTGCGCCAGAAAATGGCGAAGGAAAAAGCTAAAGAAGACGCCGATGTCACCTACAACGCCGAAGAGACCGTCCTCAAGGCGTTGTTGGAGGGTCAGGAGCGTCTGCGCGTCCATGTCCACAAGAGCGACGATGTTGCGGCGTTGCTGCGTTTTGTGGATGAGTTCGGCCTGAAGGTCACGGTGGAACACACCTGCGACGTGCATGAGGTGGAAATCTACCGCGAACTCAAGGCGCGTGGCATCCCCGTCATCTACGGACCGATGGACACGCTGGCCTACAAAGTCGAACTGAAGCACGAAAACTGGCGCAACATCAAGTACTTGATCGAGTCTGGCGTGGAGTTCGGCTTGATGACCGACCATCCGGTGATTTTGCAGAAGATGCTGTTCTTCGAGCTGCGCTGGTTCCTGCGGATGGGCTTCAGCAAGCAGCAGGCGTTGGAGATCATCACCCGCAAGAACGCAGAAATCCTCGGCATCGCCGATATCCTCGGCACGCTCGCGCCGGGCAAGTGGGCGTCATTCGTCGGCTGGAACGGCGATCCCTTCTCTCTGGAGAGTTATCCGCTCGCCGCCTACGGGGAAGGTAAGCTCGTCTACCAGGAAGCGTGAATACGAATCATGAATCATGATTCATGATTCATGATTCATGATTCTCACAGGTCCGTCTTTACACACGAGCCACCCGGCAGGAATGTTCGCCGCCTGCCGGGTGGTTGCGTCCAGTTCGCAACTCCCGCAGATGCCCAATCCACAGCGGAGATGCGCTTCCCACGAGAATTGGTGCGGTAGACTGTGTTCCTGGCACAACCGCGCCAATGCTGTCAGCATGGGAACCGGCCCGCAGGCGTAGACGCAGTCTGGGCGGCGCGCCGTAATTGCCGCCTCAACTGCCCGTGTAACCAACCCGCGTTCGCCAAGCGTACCGTCTTCGGTGGTGATATAGAGTTTGTCAACGGATTGAACGGATTTTAACGGATTTGGAGAGAAAAAATCCGTTTGATCCGTTAAATCCGTTGACAAAAACGCTTCCGCCAACAGCACATCCTCCGCCGTCCGCGCGCCGATGCAGACTTCCACGGTATGCCCGGCGGCGAGGGCCGTCCGCGCCAGAAAGAGCAGCGGCGCGACGCCGTAGCCGCCGCCCACGAGCAGGTGATGCCGTCCGCGCAGCACAAAGCCCTGTCCCAGCGGCCCGCGCACCCACACCCGGTCGCCCGCGCGCAACCGATGCAGCGCCTCGCTGAACGGTCCCACCACGACAACCATCAACGCCAGCGGATCATTGCCCGCGATGCTGAACGGCTTCTCACCCACGTCCGGCAGCCACGCCATCACGTATTGACCCGGCTGCGAATTGGGTAACGGTTTGTCGAAGATGAACGTCTTCGTGCGGTAATTCTCAGTACGGATGTCTGTAATGGTGAAAGTTTGGTGCATAATTTCCTCGAAGATACAACTTTACACTAACGCTTCCGGCGGATCACAATCCGCCGGTCACGCAATGCCGGATTGTAATCCGGCGCAAGCATTTGTGTGTTGGCGGAAAACTATAACGCAAGTCCGCGCAGCGCCGCCAACGTCCTGTAGCCTTCCTGCGCCATAAATGCCGCTAACTCCGCTGCGATCTCGCCCAGCGCTTCGACGCCGCGTGTCCACACCGCCGACCCGACGCCGACAGCGGTCGCGCCTGCCATGAGCATCTCCGCCGTGTCGCGCCCGGTGGTGACGCCGCCCGTCCCGATGATGGGGACGCGCACCGCGTGCGCGATCTCGTAGACGCAGCGCAGCACGATGGGCTTCAGCGCCGGCCCGGAGATGCCGCCGACGCGGTTAGAGAGCACCGGACGGCCTGCCTCGGCGTCGATGAGCATCCCCGGCATCGTGTTGATGGCGGTGATGGCGTCGGCCCCGGCTTCGATGGCGGCGGCGGCGATGCGCCCGATGTTCGGCACGTTCGGCGCGAGCTTGACGCTGATGGGGATGTCGCCGGTGTTGCGCTTCACCGCCTCTGTGACTGCCGCCGCACTCTCGCAGGTTGCGGCGAACGGCGTTCCGAACTCGTCGGCGACGTTGGGGCACGAGATGTTGACCTCGATGAGGTGTGGGCGCGCCGTCGCGATGATGCGCGCCACCTCGCCGAACTCCGCCACCGTTCCGGCGAAAATACTGGCGATGAGCGGCACACCGAGCGGTTCCAGACGCGCGCGCGCTTCCGCCAACATTCGCGCCTCCTCTTCCGCGCCGGGATTCGTCAGCCCGATGGCATTGAGCAGGCCGTGGTTCCAATCCACCGCGACGGGGTTGGGATGTCCGGTGCGTGGCATCGGCCCGCAGCTCTTCGCCGTGACTGCCCCCGCACCCGCGCGTGCGACCCGTTCCAGCACGTCGGCGCTGGTGCCGAGGATGCCGGAAGCGAGAATGACGGGGTTGCGGAGGGTCAGACCGAGAAAATCACACGTCAAATCAGGCATAGGCTTTCCTTACCGTGAAAGTCCTGGGGTGTTTTGAGCACGCTTTGCGCGCTCAAAACACCCCGGAAGTTCATCTTTTCTGCGCCAGTACCGTATCTGCATACACCGTCATCGCCGCGCACATGAAATCGGCCAGGTCGGGACGATACTTGTCGTAGAAGGCGCGGAACTCCGGGTGCTGGGCGTAGCCCTGGCCCAGGCCGCTGTAGAGCGCCGCGTCCGCCGGATAGAAGTTCTCGATCCAGGCGTGATGCCGGGCGATGAGCGCCTGTACTTCCTGGGATTCCGGCGCGGTGTCGGCCAGGGCCGCGAGCGCGCGTGTGATGGCGTCGCCTTCGACTTTGAGGGCGTCCCACTGCGCTTTGGTCAGCTTGCGGAGACGCTCCTGCGAGAGTTTCACCAGCTCCGGGTCGTACATCTCGGCGGCCTCGCGGTCGTAGCGCTCTCGTTGTTCCGGGGTAAAACCGGCGTAAAGGTCTTCATCGGTCAGTGTCATATCATCCTCCGTCAAACTTGATAGTGTTTTGTCCAGCGTGTCCAGGAGGCGTGTCAGCCGGGAAACTTGTTGCTCCAGTTGCATCCGGTGTTGTTGCAGGGCGCGCACCTGATCAAACCCCGGATCGTCCAGGATACGGCGAATGTCGTCCAACGGCACATCCAGCTCCTTGAAGAACAGTATCTGCTGCAAACGCAGCAAGTCCTGCCGTTCGTACAGCCGGTAGCCCGCCGCGGTGCGAGACGTCGGCTTGAGCAGCCCGATGTGGTCGTAATGGTGCAGCGTGCGCACGCTCACCCCGGCCATTTTTGCCAGTTGGTTCACCGTATAGGCGTTCACGTTTTCCTCCTTGACGATGTCCAGTATACACTATCACGTAACGTCAGGGTCAAGTAGGAAATTAGTCCTACTTCGAGTTGCAGGTTACAAGTTACAGGTTGCAAGTTGTGTGCGTACCGGGAAATAACTTGTAACTTTCAACTTTTAACTTTTAACTCAGATCTGCATCCACATCCGCATGTTGAACATAGTAAAGCCCTCCCGCGCGAAGAAGGCCTGTGCTTTCTCGTTGAAGAACCACGTGTCGAGCGCGACAGTGCTGATTCCCTGTGCTTTGGCGAGGTCGCGCGTAGCCTGGATGAGCGCCGCGCCGCAGCCCCGTCGCTGATACGCCGGTTTGACGGAGATTTGATCGATGTAGACGAAATGCCACGGGTGCATGTAGGCGTTCTCCGGTCGTCGCACAACGCGCGCGTCGATGTAGCCCACGTCCTCGCCGTCGATGCTGGCGATATAGAAGTAGTTGTTCGGAGCGTTCATTAGCTCGGTGATGTAAGGTACAGCAAAGCCTGGATCCGAGACGTGTTTGAAAATGTGTGGCAGCGCCTCCGCGTGGACGTTCTGCACATCCACATTGAGTGCCGAGATGCTTTCGACATCCGCCATCGTTGCTAAACGTATCTCCATATCTCACTCTCCCCAGCGCAGCACGAATTACGAATCATGATTCATGATTCATGTCGCCAGATAGCGTTTCACTTCTGCGTACATTGTATCAGCAATGCATTTTTCGTCTCGCAGCGTGTCGAGGATCTGGCTGATGGTGAGGACGGCGTGCAGGCGCAATCCGTTCTCTGCCAGCATTTCGCCCCCGCCTTGTTGCCGATCCACGAGCACAACCACATCCTGTATTTTGAGTCCTGCATCCTGCATCGTTTGGATCGCCGTGACGATGCTCCCTCCACTGGTGACAACATCCTCGATGACGACCGCAATCTGCCCCGGCTCGAACGCGCCTTCGATGGCCTGCCCTGTCCCGTGCGTCTTGACCTCCTTGCGCGGGTAAATCATTGGGCGTCCCAATTGCAGCGCGACGGCGGCGGCGGCGGGCAATGCCGCGTAGGGCACAGCGGCGATACGATCGAAAGGCAGGCCGTTCACCACATCGGCGTAGGCCGCGACGACGCGCCGGAACACTTCCGGGTACGAAATCACACGCCGCAAATCCACGTAAATCGGCGACGTCTTGCCCGACGCCAGCGTGAACTCGCCGAACTTGACGCAACCGGCTTGGAATAACTTGAGAATCAAGTCTGTTTTCCCAGACCTGACAGGTCTTCTGAGACCTGTCAGGTCTGAACGCACTGCGTTAATCTCATCGCGCAACGTCTGCGCCACTGTCCGCGGATTTTCTGCGTATAGGACCGCCCGCGAAACCGGCACGATCACCCCGTTGCCCTGCGCATCCAGTCCGGCGTTGAGCGCGGCCTCCAAATCGCCGCCCTGCGCGCCGACGCCGGGCGCAAGAATCCACCGGTCGGGGGCCAGCGTGCGCACGGTGGCCAGCGCCTCCGGCTGCGTTGCGCCGACGACGAAGCCGAGCTGCGTCGCGTCGCCCCAGGCTTGTGCCTGCACGGCGATGCGCTCGAATAAAGGCGGCGCACCGTGCTGCTGCACCTCCGCCGCCGAGGGGTTGGACGTGAAGCACAACGCGAAGACCGCCTTGCCAGGATAGGCCAGGAACGGCGCGATGCTGTCTCGACCCAGGTACGGGCTGACGGTGACGGCGTCGGCGTCTAGCTCCTCGAAGACGGCGCGGGCGTAGGCTTTGGCTGTGCTGCCGATGTCGCCGCGCTTGGCGTCGAGCAGCACCGGCACGTCCGCGGCGTGGCACGCGGCGATCACCTCGCGCAGCGCATCCCACCCCGCCGCGCCATACTGCTCGAAGAACGCGCTGTTGGGCTTGTAGCAGCACACCAGGTCGGCAGTCTGCGCGATGATGTCCAGACAAAACGCTTTCACACGTTCTACCGTCGGCGCGTCGGGCAGAAAATCCGCCGGAAACTTCTCCGCCTCCGGGTCCAGTCCCACGCACAACAACGAATCATTCCGCTTTATCGCATCGGTCAACTTGTCCACAAAGCTTTTGATCATCTTTACCTCCGTTGGCGGTCAGGTGGTCGGGAAGTTTTTATCGCCCAGCATCCAGTATCCAGTATCCAGCATCCAGCAACCAGTATCCAGCAACCAGTATCCAGTATCCAGCATCCTGCTACGCCTTCCCCAACACCGCCGCCAGCAGCGCCATGCGCACGTACATCCCGTTTCTCACCTGGCGGAAGTAAGCGGCGCGCGGGTCGTCGTCCACGCGGTAGTGAATTTCGCCGACACGCGGCAAGGGGTGCATCACGATCATATCCTTCTTGGCGCGCGTCATCAACTCGGTGGTGATTTCGTAGCAGTCCTTGACCTCTTCGTACTGTTTGGGATCGCTGAACCGTTCTTTCTGGATGCGGGTAACGTAGAGCACGTCGGCGTTCTCGATGACGTCAGCAACGTCGTGGGTCTCGCGCACTTTCACGCCGCGGTCGATCAACTCGTTCATCAGCGCCATCGGCAGGCGCAGAATGTCCGGCGAGACGAAGCGCAGGCTGATGTCATCGTACTGCATCAGCAGCCGGGTGAGCGAGTGGACGGTACGCCCGTAACGCAGGTCGCCGACCATCGCCACCTTTAGCCCGTCGATGCGGCCCAATTCCTGGCGGATGGTGAACAGATCGAGCAGCGCCTGGGTGGGATGTTCCCCCGCGCCATCGCCCGCGTTGATGACGGGGACGGAAGCGTAATCCGCCGCCAGCTTCGCCGAACCGATTTCCGGGTGGCGCAGCACGATGACATCCGAGTACTGCTCGAGCGTGCGAATGGTGTCCGGCAGGCTTTCCCCCTTGCTGACGCTGCTGAACTGCACACCCTGGGTGATCGGGATGATGCCGCCGCCCAACCGTTCCATCGCCGCGATGAACGAGGCGCTGGTGCGCGTGCTCGGCTCGTAGAAGAGACAGGCCAGCACGTACCCCTTGAGCAGGTCGCAGCCCCCCACGCGCTCGACCAACTCGCGCATCTCCTGCGAGCGGGTAAAAACGTACGACAGCGTATCGCGGTCGAATTGATCCACCGACAGGATGTCGTGACCGGTCAGGCTGTTGCCGTTGTCCTTTTTCAATCTCATCTGGTCATAATTGAATAACTTGGGTAATGTTTGAAGCTGTTCCATAACTGTTCCCTCCTTTGGCTGAAAAATGATTGTTCAGAACCTGCATCCAGTGCTACCACAAAAAAGAACCCGCTTATGAGCGGGTTCTTTTTGTTGAATGAACAAATGCGCCATGTTCGAAGATCAGAGCGCCGTGCAGTTTCACACGTTCTACTTTTCCCCGGACGGCCATCCCAGAAAAAGGACTCCACCCACATTTGGTATGGAGTCCTTCATCGGACAAAGTATACGCCGCGTCGAGATCGACCTCGATCCACGTCTCCGGTTGCTCCGGCAAGCCGAAGATCCTCCGTGGATTGTGCGCCATCAATGCAATCAGTCTCTCCAGCGTCAGTCGTCCCTCGGCGACGGCGGTGAGCATCAGCGGCAGCGCGGTCTCCAGGCCGGGGACGCCAGGCGGCGCATCAGGGCCGAGTTTCTCCGCGCGCGTGTGTGGCGCGTGGTCGGTGGCGATGCAGTCAACCGTCGTGTCGATGTGCGCCCAGAGCGCGTCTACGTCCGCTGGCGTCGCCAGGCGCGGACGCATATCGCCAAATGGACCGAGGCGCGCGGCGTCGGCTTCGGTGAGGAACAGGTGATGCGGTGTGACCTCGCAGGTGACCGGTAGACCGCGCGCTTTTGCCGCCGCGATCAGCGCCATCTCATCCGCACGGCTGACGTGACAGAAGTGCACGTGTTGTTCAAATGCCGCTGCCAGCCCGATGCCCATAGCGCTCGTGCGGCCTTCGGCGTGTAGAGCGATAGGTTTACCGCGCGGCCATGTCTGGAAGCAGCGCAGCAATGTTGCCAGATTGTCGATCCGTAACGGACCGTAGGTCTGGTCAGCGTAAATTTTGAGACCGACGGTTTCTTGCGCCAGCGCAGGGAGTTCGTCCAGATGATCGGGCGACGCGCCGGCATAGAAGTGTACGTCGCACAGCGCCTCGGCCTGCGCCTGCTGTTGAACGGCATGGAGCGTCTCGCAGGTGGCGAGGGGTGGGGTGGTGTTGGGCATCGCCAGAACGGTGGTGAATCCTCCGGCAATGGCGGCGGCTGTGCCGGTAGAAAAATCTTCCTTGTGCTCACCGCCAGGGACGCGGAGGTGAACATGCACATCGGCCAGGCCGGGAAGTTGCGTCAGTTTACTGTGTGGCATTGTTTTGTAACCCGTAGAATGATAGCAGATAGTGTAATTTTTGCAAGTGCCACGCGCCGTCAGCGATCAAACGTCAGCTATCAGCTCAGGAAATGGAAAAGCGCGAGATCACACGATCCCGCGCTTTTTGTAAACGCCACGCTTGGTTGGAAGTTACTTCTTCACCAGCCGCTCGATCAATGCTTGCAAGTCCGCTGCCGCTTTATCAACGGTAGATTGTCCATACGCGACCTGTTGCCCGATCAGCCGCAGTTCGTTCACGAACTCCTGGTCGTTCGGCAGGTTCGGTCCTTGGGGGATCGTGCGGTCAGCGACCACGTTGTAGATGCGGTAGACCTCCGCATCGGTCTTGGTGGCCCCAGCCGCGATTTTTGCCCGCACCGCTGGCGAGCAAGGCACACCGCGGTTGGTTTGGAGCACCGCGCCGGCTGCGGGGCTGGTCACGAAGAAGTTGATGAACAGCGCTGCCGCTTCCTTGTTCTTGCTGCCGTTGTAGATGCCCAGGTACTGGCTCATCTGGATGACGTATGACGGCTGACCACCCACGGGGAGCGTCGTCGCCCCGAGTTTGTCGGTCATGGCCGCCTGATAAGCGGCTAACTGGTTGCTCCAAATCAGCCCGATCGCCGCTTTGCCCGCCACGAGCGCCGAGTTGTCTGTCCCGGTTTCCCCGTAGGCCGCGGTGGTATCCGCATCAGGGATCAGCCCTTCAGCGCGCATATCTGCCCACATCTGCAGCCATTTCTTGGCCGACTCGACCGTCGCGTAGGACTTGCCACCGTCGTCGAGTGTGTAGAGCGGGGTGCCCTGCTGCGTGTAGAAATAGCTCATGTAGTTGGCCGTGTTGGTGCTGTTATCCACGAAAGGCCAGACCCCTTCGGGAAGTTTCGCCTTGAGTTCTTTGCCGTAGGCGATCATCTCCTCCCAGGTCATATTGTCCTTCGGGAGTGCGACCCCTGCCGCCTCGATCATCGTCTTGTTGTAGGCGAGGATGAGGGTGTTCGTACCGAGGCTCACCACCCAGAGCTTACCGTCGCGTGTCGCCGGGATGAGCGCGGTCTGGTCGAACTGTTCGGGTGTGTTAATCATGAGTTGCTTGCCGAGGTAGTCATTGAGCGGCTCCAGGTACTTGATGTAATCCGGGTAGTTACCGCCGAACTGGATGATGTCGGGGGCGTTGTTACCCGCGAGCTGCGTATCGATGATTTGGAAGTGATCGGCCGTGCCGCCGTTTGGCTCGCCTTTGACCGTAATCTCGGGATACGCATCCTGGAACAACTGGATGACCTGGAGCGTTCGGGCGGCGCGGTCATCGTTGCCCCACCAACCGAAGCGGAGTTCAGCGGGGCCGCCGGTGTATTCTGGAAGACCATCCGCGCGGACCGGGACCTCTACGGTGACTTCTTTCACGACCTCTTTCTCCACTTCTACGGTCTTGACGACTTCTACCGTTTTAACCACCTCGACTTGTTTTTCAACAACTTGGGTCTCGATCACGACCTGGGGTGTCGGCGTGGTGCATGCCGCAAACATTGTCACGAGCAGTACCAAAAGTGTGATTGCACGGAATTGTTTCATCTGAGAATCCTCCTGTTTCTGTATGGCTTCACTTGTTTTTTATGTGATTTCAGCGCCGAACTCGAAATACGTCACTCAATATCATTTCATACTCAAGTCCTCCTGTCTGGTACTAACCCTTTATACCCGTGGTGGTGATGCCCTGGACAAAGTACTTCTGCAGGGAGAAAAACAGGATAAAGGAAGGAATCATCGCCAGAGTGGACATCGCCAGTGCGCCGCCCCAGTTGGAAACCGCACCCGCGTCGCCCACGAACGTGCGCAACGCCCGCGAAACGCTGAAAATTGGAGGCTTGGTGAGGTACAGCAGGTGGTTGAAAAAGTCATCCCACGTCCACAGGAACGTGAACAGCGCGGTCGTCACCAGCGCAGGGACGGCGTTCGGCAAGATGATCTGCAGGAATACCCCGACTGGCGAGCACCCGTCGATCGTCGCCGCCTCATCCAGCTCTTTTGGCAGACTGCGGATGAACTGCACGAGGAGGAACACGAAGAACGCATCCGTGGCGAAGAATTTTGGCACCAGGATCGGGAGGAACGTTCCCACCCACCCGAACGTGTTGAACAGGATATAGCGCGGCACAATCGTGACGTGCCCAGGAAGCATCAGGGTGATCATCATCACGGCAAACCAGAGGTTCCGGCCGGCGAATTTCAGCCGCGCGAATGCGTATGCCGCCATCGTGCAGGATATCAGATTCCCAACGATGGCCACGGCACACATAAAAAGTGAGTTGGCAAAGAACTTCCCGAATGTTACGCCCGCATAGCCCTTCCAGCCGCTGACGTAGTTCTCGAGGGTCACGGCTTTGGGGATAAGCCCCGGGTCGCTGAAAATCATCGTATTGGGCTTGAACGAACTGACAATCATCCAGAGAATGGGGTAGACCATCGTCAGCCCCAGAACGATGATGAAGAGATGGGTCAAAGTATGGCGCACAATCGTATTGGTTTTCACGTTATTCCCCCGTCCCATACGACACCCACAAGTTTGAACTTCTGAAGACTAACGCCGTGAGCGCCCCAATAATGAGCAGCAGAACCCACGCCATAGCAGACGCGTACCCCAACTCGCGGTAGGTCCACCCTTGAATGTAGAGGTGAAGGGAATAAAACAGCGTAGAGTTGAGCACGCCGCCCCTGCCACCGCCGATGATATAGGCCTGGGTGAACGCCTGGAATGCGCCGATCATCTGCATGACCAGGTTGAACAGAATCACCGGCGAGAGCAGGGGGATCGTTATGGAAAAGAATTGCCGCACTTTGTTCGCGCCGTCCACCGCCGCCGCCTCGTAATATTCCTGCGGAATCTGCTTCAGCCCCGCGAGAAAGATGATCATCGACGAGCCGAATTGCCACACCGTCAGCAGAACCAGCGTCCAGAGCGCGTACCTGGGGTTGGTGATCCAGCCGGGGAGGTTGGTAAAGCCGAGAGCGCCCAGGAACATATTGACCAGACCGTCTTTTTCGAACAGCTTGCGCCATAGCACCGCGATGGCTACCGAGCCGCCAAGGAGTGTGGGGATGTAATACACGGCCCGATAGAACCCCACTCCCCGCAGTTTCTGATTCATCAACATCGCCACTGCCAGAGCAAAGATCAACTTCAGCGGTACGGATGCGAACACATAGGTGAACGTCACAGATAGCGACTTTAAGTAGTACGGGTCTGCGCGCATCACCTCACCCGTGGCTGTAGTGAATTCGGACTGCCCAAACAGTGGCCCGAACATTCTCAGATAGTTGCCAAATCCGATAAACTGTGTGGCGCCGGGCTTGGTGAAGTTGTAATTCGTAAAGCCTAGCCAGAGCGAGTAGATCATTGGATAGATCATAAGGACGAAGAATCCCAGGAGCCACGGCATGAGGAACATATAGCCAGCGGCGTTCTTCCTGAGAAATTTGACGATGCCGGACGTCTTGCGCATAAAGAAACTTTCCTCCTGGTGACTCGCGTAATCTATCCGTGTCAGAACGGGGCCGGGCCTGTCGAGTCCCGCACGATAAACCGGGCATGCACCTCGATCTTTTGTTGAGGCTGGTCAGGTTCCTGGATGCGGGCCAGTAGCAATTTCACCGCTTCGCGTCCTACTCTGACCATGTCTTTGGAACTGGTTGTCAAGCGCGGCGTCAGGTAACTGGCCAGGGGGATATCGTCATAGCCGACCAGTGACAGATCGGCGGGAACGCGCAGGCCCAGGTCACTGGCCGCACGCAGCGCGCCGATGGCCAGCAGGTCGTTGATCGCCAACAGGGCTGTCGGTCGCTCCGGGAGCTGGAGAAGGTGTTGGGCAGCCTGATAACCGTCCTCAATGGTTGTGCCGCACGTGACGATCAAGTCCGGATCGACCGGCAGGCCGGCTGCCCGCAGGCCGTCCTGGTAAGGCAGCAAGCGATCCAACCCACCCGCTGAACCAACCGGCAACTCCACAGTCGCGGGATCCTCCCACGGCGACCGCACGCCGTAAATCAAGCCAATTCGCCGGTGTTGTAAAGACAACAGGTGGGCCATTGCCTCCCGGGTCGCCGTCTCGTAATTGGACACCACGCAATCTATGTCTGGGTGCTCGCCGATTTTCGCGATAGGGAAACGCCGCTTGAGGAGCTGGGCCAGCATCTTTTGCGCTTCTTCCGATTGGAAAATGTAGGCGCTCATCAGAATCACGCCATCGGTGCGGCGCGACATCTCTTTGAATATGTCTTTCCCGTGATCGGGGTCGAGGTCGGCGCTGGAGAGCAGCATGTGGTAACCCGCCGCCCGCAGTTCTTGCTCAACCCCATCGGCAGTCTGCCAGAAATGGGGGTTGTGGATATCCGGGAGAATCAGCCCGATGGTTTGCGAGTGCCCCAAACGCAGGGCCTGGGCGCGGGCATCCGGCTCGTAGCCAAGCTGCTCGATGGCCTCCAGGACACGCTGCCGGGTTTCTTCGGAGATGGGCACCCGGCTATCGGCAAGGCCATTGACCACATAGGAAACTGTGGCTGTCGAGACCCCTGCCAGCCGAGCTACATCGAATTGAGTCGGTCGCTTCATAGATAGGCCACCTTTCACGTCACTTGTGGTTTTCATTTGGAAAGAGAAGGAGATTGCCTGTACATTTATGCGGATAAGCTTATATGTATAACATTATTCGTATAAGCTTATACGTATAAATTAACTATAGCACATGTTTTCCGCGGTGTCAAGAGGCAAACGGGGGAAAATGGTATTTCCGCGTCAGGAGATTGTGCTCAGGCTTGGCCTTCTCCTGCCACGGTTTCGCGGATGCGTTGTGCCAGCGCCAGCGCGCGTTCCGGCGCGTCGCCGACGTAATCGCGGGCGTCGAGGCTGGCGCGGATGGTCGCCACGTCGAGATAGGGCAACAAGCGCGCGTCTTCTGACAGCAATTCCACCAACGGATTTGCTGCGCCGGCTTCGACGGCGTTCCACGCCTGCATCGCCACGTCGCGCAGGATTTCGTGCATCCCTTGGCGATCCGCCCCGGCCTTCACCAGACGCATCAGCAGGGGTTCGATGCCCGCGAACGGGCCATAGGTAGCCAGATTGCGGGCGATGGCGGCTTCGTTGACGCGCAGGTCGCGCACCAGTCGTGTTACCGTCGCCAGCAACTCATCCGCGATGAGGAACGCCTCCGGCAGAATGATGCGCCGGTTGGCGGAGTCGTCGAGCGTGCGCTCCAGTAGGGAGTGCGCGGCATCATCCCAGGCCACGCGGGGTAACTGCGCCAGGTGACGCGCCAGGCTGTTCACGTTTTCCGCGCGGATGGGATTGCGTTTGAACGGCATGGCCGACGAGCCGACCTGCTGTTTCCCGAACGGTTCAGCCCACTCGCCGATGGCCGGGTTTTGCAGGATGCGCAGGTCGAAGGCGAAGCGGTAGAGCGTGCTCCCCATGCCGGAGAGCGCCGTCAGCACCGCCCAATCCTGGCGGCGCGGGTAAGTCTGGTTGGCGACGGGCCATGCGGGCAGGCCCAGTTCTGCCATTACCTCCGCCTCGAACGCAGCGGGCGACGTTTGGCCTTCCAGGAGCAAGTGGTACGAGGCGGACGTCCCTACCGCGCCTTTGAAGCCCTTGCCGCGCCATTCCGCCCGCACGCGCGCCAAATCGGCGCGGTCGATGAGCAGGTCTTGCGCGTAGGCGGCGAGCCGGTACCCCACCGTTGTCGGTTCGGCGGGCTGGATGTGCGTGAAGCCCATACACGGTTGGGCGGCCCGGCGTTCGATCTGCTCGGCGAAGTCCAGCAGCAGGCCATCCAGCTTGGGGAGCAGCAGGTCGAGCGCGTCGCGGATTTGCAGTGCGGTGGCGTTGTCGCGCACATCCATAGATGTTGCGCCCAGGTGGATGATGCCGCCCCCCACCGGGCACTGCTCGGCGAAGGCGCGGATCTCGGCCATGACATCGTGGCGGATGCTGGCCTCGATTTCCAGCGAGCGCGCAAAGTTCACGTCCTCGGCGTGCGCTTCCAGGTCGGCGACCTGTTCGGTTGTCACCAGCCCGTAGTGGCTCTGCACGCGTGCCATTGCTACCCAGATGCGGCGATACAGACGCCGGGCGTACAACTCGCTCCACAACTCGCGCATCTCCGGCGAGCCGTAGCGCCAGGTGAATGGGGATACGTAAGGGTCAGGATGGGTCATCGCAAGCCTCCGTCTGTAGGAGTCAAATAGTCGTTTAGTCTGGTAGTCAAGGCAATGTGCTATTGCCCGATTGCCGGGATGAGTATAAGCGAATGTGCTGAAGAGTCAATGAACGACGAGGGTAGATCGAGCCATACGTCACCGCAAGGCGCGTGAGCGCGACGACCCACGCGCCTTGCGTATCGTACTGAAGTGGCGTGACTACATCTGCTGAAGAATCTTGCAGGCTTTATCGGCGTCCTCGTCGCTATCCAGCGCGATGTAGAGGATAAAGCGCGTGCCGATCACTGCGCCGGAGAAGCTGTGCAGATTGATCCCCGCCGCCGCGAGCTTTTCTGTGAGGATGGCGGCGATGCCGGGGGCATTGGCTCCCTCGACGCGCACCGAGTGGAGCGATTTGGTAACGTTGAACCCCAGGAGCGAAGCCGCCTCAATTTCCCGGTCGCCGCGCAGTGGGGTGACGAAGACCACGCCCGTCCCGGGTTTCTCCGGCGCGCGCCTGGCGATACAGAAATCAAGGTCCGCGCCAGCTTCGCTCAGCCCAGCCAGTACACGGGCCAGTGCGCCCGGCTCATCAGGGATGCCGGCAGCCCATACGTTGACACGTTCGACGATCAGTTCCATGATAGCACCCTCCTTTTGCTAATATCAATCAGCAGAACGGAAATACTTCAAGCTATGATCTCAATGGTATAGCCGAACGACGACAGGCGGTCTAGACGTGAGTTGTGTTATGGGAGCATTTCACAATTAGTATAGGCCAGTTTTTAGAAAAAGACAAATTTCCGTTGGGGATCGCTGGTTGGGGACACACTGGTTTTAGCTGTGTGGTTCAGTGTGGAGAAAGACAATATGCCCCAGAGAGGATTTGAACCTCCACGCCCGAAGGCACAGGCCCTCAACCTGCTGCGTATGCCAGTTCCGCCACTGGGGCATTACTGGCTAGATTATACGCCAAGTGGGCCAGTTGTCAAACTATCAATGCTCGCTCACTGCCCCCGTCCCCGGGGGCAGGTAAGCGAGAGAACCCTGGTTGTCAAACCATTTGCCAGGGTGGCCAGCCTGAATACAATACCTGTATGAAGACGTTGCGGGTTCCCATTTATCCGAGCGCCGATGTGGTCTTTCCGGGTCATCTTTTTCCGATTTTCGCCGAGACGCGCGGGGTGGATTGGATGCTGCGGTTTTGCCGTGAGCAGCGACAACCGTTGGGGATGGTTCTCGCCCCCCAAAGCGGCGGGCATACCATTGCGCGGGTGGGCACGTTGGCCTATTTGCTGGACGACATCCCGCGCAAGGTGCAGGATTTTGCGAATATCATCGTCGTCGGCCAGTATCGCTTTGTGATTTTGCAGCTTCACCAGGATCAGGCATATTTGGAGGCCACGGTCGAATTGTGGCCCTGGATTGAAGAGCCGCGCCCCAGTTGGCTGTTGGTGGAGCAAGCCGGAACCTATCTGCGCCGGTACGTGCAGGCGCTCGCCACGACGTTGCCGGCGGCACTGTTGCCCGAAGTCCTGCCGCCCGGTGTATCCACGTTGGGCGTCCTCGGCGCGGCGTTGTTGCCGTTGGCGTCGGCGGATAAACAGCGCCTCCTGGAATTGCCGACTGCGAAGGCTTTGTTGACCGAAGTTGTGAGGTATATGCGGATTTACGTCCCGTTAGCCGAGCGTCTGGCGAACACCCCACCGAAAGTTGCGGCGTCCCACGAGCATGTGTCGCTCAATTGACTGCGCGAGTATCCCCCATCCTGAAGGGTAAGCCATGACGCGATCCCCACATTGGTACGACATCATCACGGTTAACATTTTCTACCTCGGCCTGACCACGTTGACGCAAACCATGGTTCCGTTGGTCTTGCCTTTATTGGTCCAACAGCTTGTGGGCGAGGCGCAGCAGGGGGCTTACTATGGGCGGATGCGTTTGTATGCGCTGATGGCGGCGTTATTGTCGCAGGCGCTCATGGGGATGCTCTCGGATCGCTCTACGCTGCGTTGGGGACGGCGGCGGCCTTTCATCTTTGCGGGGGCGCTGGCCGACCTGGTCGTGCTCACGGCGCTTGGCTTCGCGGCGCGGATGAGCGGCCTGGCAGGCTACTGGCTGCTCTTTGCGTTGTACGTACTGCTGCAATTCTTCTCCAATACTGCGCAGAGCGCCCAACAAGGATTCATCCCCGACCTCGTGCCGGAGGAAAAACAAGGACGTTATTCCGCCGTCAAAGCGCTGTTTGAGGTGCCCATCCCCGTGGTGCTGGTCTCCTTCACCATTGCGCGGTTGGTTGGCGCGGGCAACCTATGGGGGGGATTGTTGGTGCTTATGAGCGTGCTGTTAATCACGATGTTGCTGGCGATGCTCGTCCCGGAGAAGCCATTGGACGTTCCCCCGCCGCCCGTAGATTGGCAGCCTTTTCTCCGGCTTGTGTTGATGACCGGGCTATTCACGGCGATCATCCTGACACTGGGCGAAATTGTGGCGCTGACCGGGCGCTGGCTGGCGCGGGTGGAGTCGGTCGCCGTGTTGCTGCTGGTGATGGGGAGCGTGGGCTTGGCGGCGATGGCCGTGGCCGTGGTCGTGGGCGTGGAAAGCGGGTTCCGCGTGTCCATCGGCGCGGAAAAAAGCCGCGCTATTGCGCCGTTTGTCTGGTGGGTGATCAGTCGCCTCGCTTTCCTGGTCAGTGTCACCAATCTGGGCGGCTTCGTGCTGTATTTCCTGCAGGCCCGCCTCGGCTTCACACGTGAATCAGCGGCGGGGCCGGCCAGCCAGATGATGCTGCTGGTGGGCGTCTTTATTTTGATGTCGGCGTTCCCCGCTGGTTGGCTGGTGGATAGGGTGGGGCGGAAAAAGGTGGTCGCGTGGAGCGGCATGATTGCAGCCGCAGGAACAGCTCTCACGCTGCTGGCCGCCGATCTGACGTTGGTGTTCACCGGCGGTTGTGTCATCGGGATGGCGACGGGCATCTTTTACACCGCGAGCTGGGCGTTGGGGACCAGCCTCGTGCCGGAGGGCGAAGCCGGGCGTTATCTGGGGATTTCCAACCTGGCGGGGGCCGGGGCAGGCGCCATCGGCGCATACATCGGCGGGCCGGTGGCGGATTTCTTCACCCGTTATACGCCTCAGGTTCCAGGTCTGGGCTACGTCGTGCTCTTTGCGATTTACGGATTGCTGTTTGTGCTCTCGACGCTTTTGCTTGTCAGAGTCCGGGAGCCTGGGGCGCAAGAAAAACCGGGATTCTAAAGAATCCCGGTTTTTTTATTGTTGAGCGTGATTAGCGGATCGCGTTCTCGGTCTGCTTGTCGAAGAGGTGCATCCGGCTCATATCGAACGCCGCAGCTTTCGTTGAGCCGATGGATGTTTTGGTGCGCGGGTCGAAGCGCCCGATGAATTCCGCGTGGTCCAGGGTGAAGTACGCGAGCACTTCATTCCCCATCAACTCCGTCACATCCACTCTACCCTCAACCAGGGCCGGCAGGATGCCGGGCGGCGCGTAATCGGGGTCGTGGACGTGCTCCGGACGGATGCCGAAGACGACTTCCTTGCCCAGGTAGGGCTTGTAGACGGCGCGGCGTTCCTCCGGGATGGCGACCCGGTAGTCCCGGCAATCGGCATACATCACGCCGTTTTCCTCGATCAGCGCCGCGTCGAAGAAGTTCATCGCCGGGCTGCCAATGAAACCGGCGACGAAGATGTTGCCGGGCAAGTCGTACAAGTGTTGTGGCGTATCAATCTGCTGCAAAATCCCATCCTTGAGCACAGCGATGCGGCTGCCCATCGTCATGGCCTCAGTCTGGTCGTGGGTCACGTAGATGAAAGTGGTGCCCAGGCGCATGTGAAGCTTGGAGATTTCGCCACGGGCCTGCACGCGCAGCTTGGCGTCGAGGTTGGAGAGCGGCTCGTCCATCAGGAAGACGTTCGGCTCGCGGACGATGGCGCGCCCTACCGCCACACGTTGGCGCTGCCCACCCGAAAGCTGCTTGGGTTTGCGATCCAGCAAGTGCTCAATGCCCAGGATACCGGCGGCGTCCTTCACCCGGCGATCAATCTCCTGCTTGGGCACTTTGCGCAGCTTGAGGCCGAAGGCCATATTGTCGTAGACCGTCATGTGCGGGTAGAGGGCGTAGGACTGGAACACCATCGCGATGTCGCGGTCTTTGGGCGGCACATCGTTGACCAGGCGGTCGCCGATGTAGATCTCGCCTTCGCTGATTTCCTCTAGCCCGGCCAGCATCCGCAAGCTGGTGCTTTTGCCGCAGCCGGAAGGGCCGACGAAGACCAGGAATTCCTTGTCGGCGACCTCGATGTTGAGGTTCGAGACTGCGACCACGTCGCCAAAGCGCTTTGTGACATTTTTGTAGGTAACACTTGCCATAAGAAGACTCCTTTCAATGCTCTGATTTTGACAATCCCTAAAAACGGTTGGTGATGATGATTCACGTCAGAACGATACGCACGCCGAGTTCGCTCAAGTCCCACAGCGGCGGGGTGGGGGCCTCGCGTCCTGTGATCAACACATCCACTTCACCGGCCGGCGCAATGAAGATGGCCCCGACGCGCCCTAGCCGTTCCGGCGCAACGAGCACCACCGTCTGCGAGCTGAGGGCGAAAAGCGCGCGGGCCATCGTCGCATAGTCGCGTTGGTCGTGGGTCAGCCCGCGCTCTGCATCCAGCCCCCCCGCCTCAAAGATGACGATGTCGGCGCGTACACGCCGCATGGCGTCATCGTCGCCGTAAAGTCCATAATCCGGCGCAGCCTGGCCGCCGATGAGGTGCAGAATGTGTGAACCTTGCTGCGCTATGCGCCAGGCGATGTTGAGGGCATTCGTGATAATCGTAAGGTGCGTGTGTTTGTTGAGAAAGGGCACGATCTCTTGTGTCAAAGTCCCCGGTCCCAGGAAGATGACGCTGTGATCGGGGATAAAACGCGCTGCCGCTTCGGCAATCCGGCGCTCTACACTTTGCGCCAGATTCGCGGTTGCTCCTTGATGATCTACCGCATTGCCTGCCCGGAGCACTGCGCCGCCGTGAACCCGGTGCAGTTGGCCGACTTTTTCCAGCCAGGCCAGGTCTCGCCGTATGGTCACAGTATCAACATTGAAGGTGCGGGCCAGTTCGGAGACATCAACGCTGCCGTGAGCTTGCAGTTTTTGCACAATGAGATTTTGGCGCTCGTCCTTGAACATTGTCCCCGTCCAACTGTTTCACTATAGCACGGGATGCACGCTCTGTCAATAAAATCGCCCTAAAGCGTGCGTAATCGTGCATAATCGAACCGAAACGTGAAACGCCGTTTAGTCGCCTTCGCGCACTGCCGCGGGCGTCGGCAGCGGCGTGATGGGCAATCCGTAGTACCCTTCGATGACCTGCCGGAACATTGGCGCGGCAACGGTAGACCCTTCGCCGGCGTTTTCGACCAGCACAACCATAGCAATCTGCGGATTATCCGCCGGGAAGTAACCCGCGAACCAGGAGTGTGGCAAGTCTTCCTTCTTTGCGGGTTCGGCTGTGCCAGTTTTTCCGGCGACCGGGATGCCAAGACCCTGGAAACGGTGCGTGGTCGTGCCGAAGGAGGCTGTGGTGACAGCATACAGCGCTTCCTGAATGGTGGTGAGGTGTTCCTGCGAAATGGGCAGCCGTCCGGTCGCCTGGGGACGCATAGCCTGCTCGGCATTGCCGGCGCTGTCCACGAAACGATCAATCAGATAGGGGCGATAGAGCGTGCCGCCATTGGCGACAGCCGCCATCATCCGCGCGACCTGGAGCGGCGTTACCAGTAAGAAACCCTGTCCAATAGCGAGGTTGACCGTGTCGCCCGTCCCCCAGGCTTCATGGTAGGTTGTGAGTTTCCAGGCGGGGTCAGGCATTAACCCCTCGGCTTCGACGAATTCCTGAAGGCCGGTTTTCGTTCCCAAGCCAAAGGCGCGACCATAAGTTGGCAACGTTTCGGGTGAAACGCCATCCAGAGTTTTGCCGACTTCATAAAAGGTGACGTTACAGGAAGCCGACAGGCCGTCCTTCAGCGTGATAGCTCCGTGGCCTGTTTCCAACCAACAGAACTTGCGATTGACTTCACCCAAACCATCCCAATAGCCTGGGCAGTAGAAGCTGCTTTGCGCTGTCAACGCGCTGGCTTCGAGCGCCGCGGCCATCGTCACGATCTTGAAAACGGAGCCGGAAGGATACAAGCCTTGAACCGCGCGGTTGAGCAACGGCAGATCGGGATTATTCAAAACGAGTTGCCGCGCCCACACGTCCGTCAGGCGGATGAAGACGTTGTTGTCGAAGTGTGGGCCGCTGGTCATCGCCAGGACTGCGCCGGTGTTGATGTCCAGCGCGACGATGGCGCCGCGCCGCGTGTTCAGCGCCTGTTCCGCGCTGTACTGTAGGGCGCGGTCTATCGTCGTGTAGATAGCGCGCCCGCGTTCTGGTCGGCGCTCGGTGATGACCTTGATGTGGGTTCCGTCGGCGCCGACGATAGAGAGCCGTCCTCCATTTCTACCGGCCAACGTGGATTCTCCCCACGCCTCCAGCCCTGCAATGCCGACCAGTTCGTCGCCGCGATAACCGCGTTGGCGATAGTCGTTGTACGTTTCCGCCGGAATCGGCGAGACCCAGCCGACGACGTGAGAAGCGACACCATCCAGGGGATAGAGTCGGCCGGTGCGCTCGCGGCGTTGGATGCCGGGCAGGGAGAGTAGATCGTTGTACGTCAGGCTCTCTTCGCCGGTGATATCTTCAATGGGAATATACCAACTGGTGGGTTGTCCGGCGTAGGTTGCCTGAATCTTTTCGGCGGAAAGCCCCAAGACTTGCGCGAGCGCAGCGAGCACGGCGCCTTCGTCTTGAATTTGGTCGGGGATCACGCCCACAGTGACGATGCTGCTCGGGACAGCCAGCCCGGCGCCATCGCGGTCATAGATGTTGGCGCGCGGTGGAATCTGATATTCCACTGCGAAGGTGTTGCCACCCACCAGATCGGGCCACACGGTATCCCTGTGCCAGTCAATTCCCCACTGACCATCTTCTTTGACGAGGCTAAGCTGGTTATCGGTTTGCAGTGTGCCGAATAACCCGGTGTGCCACATTTCGGTGAAGGCGATCCAGGCTTTATCTTTGTCAATGGTCAAGGTTTGTGGGATGAGGGTCACGCTGATCACGGTTGTGATGTCCAGCGCGCTGCGGTAGGCTCGTTCGAAGTCGGCTTGGGCCAGTCCCGCACGCAGTGAGGGCAAGAGCAGCGCATACATCTCTGCGTAGTCCGCCATTTCCCAGGCAGTCAGGAATCCTCGTCCTACCGACTCCGGCGTTGCGGCATCCAGCGTGGGGACCGGTGTTGGGGTGGGCAACGGCATTGTGGTGGTGTAGAGGGTGGGCGTCTGAGACGGCGTCGTGACGCTGCTACCGCCGCATCCTGCGAGCAGTGTCGCCAGCAACAACAGGACGCATCCTGATCTTGTCAGAGTGCGCCTACCTCCGAACCGCGCTGAACGCGACGGACTGCGCCATTCACCCGGCCGATTGCGTGGATATTTTGATTTTCTCATAACTTGATACCTGCATCCATCGCTGGACATGAATAATCAAAGTGCGCGCGACAGCGAACGGGCATATTGACGGCAGGGAAGAAATCCCATTCTTGCAAAAGAGCATTGACGGCGCACATAGGTAGACCAACGACATTTGTGTAGCATCGGTTGATACGGGCGACTGGATTGAAGCCGGTGTTTTGAATGGCGTAGGCCCCGGCTTTATCAAAGGGGTCGTTGCTGAGTACATACGCCTCAATTTCGGTATCCGTGTAAGCGCGCATTGTGACCTCGGTGGTGACATAACGCGCAATGTCCTGACCTGTTAGTGGGTTGTAAAGCGTCACCGTTGTATGGACGGCATGTGAGCGCGCCCGCAGTTCTCGCAACATCGCGCGCGCTTCTGCCGGGTCGCCGGGTTTGCCGAGCGGGACATTGTCCAGGTCTACAACCGTATCGGCGGCCAAAACCCAGACGCCATTGGAAGATGTCGTTACAGTGTGAGCCTTGGCGCGCGCCAATCTCGCAGTCATATCCAGCGGACGTTCCGCCTCTTCTGGATATTCAGCGATATTGGCGCTGGCGATACTGACAGGCAGATTAAGCCAGGCGATCATTTCGCGCCGCCGGGGCGACTGGGATACGAGAAGCAATTGAGAGAATTCCATACTGGTCCTTTGTTTGACTGGGCTGGTGTGACATTCGCTGTCAATCTGATTATAGCCATTTTACCAAGAGGGCAAAGGCCAAAGTGGATGTGATAAAGGTAAATTTTTGGTATGACAGTACTAAATTCCTATTGTGTTCTATGAAGAGATAAGGTAATATATCAGTAGGTTAAAAAAATAACGACTTTTAAAACTTAAAACTAATAGGAGGTGCTGCAATGTTGTATTTACCACGTGAGGAAGGTCAGGGTCTGGTCGAGTACGCGCTCATCTTGGTGTTGATCGCCATCATCGTTATCGCGGTTTTGACCCTCTTGGGTCCGGCCATCGGTAACATCTTCAGCTCCATTATGGAAGCTCTCTAAATACCAGCGACCTTTACGAACCCCCGAAGCCCCGCGCCCTGCGCGGGGCTTCGGCTTTTTATCGGACGGGTTCTGCATATAGTACTTTTTTCCTATTGCTAGATTTTGGTAAGAATGTATAATATGGTTAACGTTTGGTAAGGAGACCCGCCCTCCTCACTAGAACGTAGTTGGTTACCCTCCTTTCGTAGAAACACGCCCCGTCAGGGGCGTGTTTCTGTTTGGGTAGATGCTGTATCGCCAAGACCATCCGCGCTGTTACGCTGCCGGAAAGCGTTATCAGGTTTCAAGGAGGGTTTGCAGGTCGCCGGCGACTTCGAGGCCGGCGTTGTGGCCGCGTCCCTCGAAGATGGTTTTGTCCCCGCGACGGGTCGCCAGCCGCACTTTGATCTCTGCGGTGAGGGTCTCCGGCACCCGCACACCCATGTCCACTTTGCTTGGCCCGCGCAGATTGATGGCGGCCTTGCGGTAAGCATTGATCATCAAATAGTACAGGGGATCGGTGATGAACCACGCCACGACGTCATCACTGATGTACAGGTACTCGGTTTTTGCGCCGGTGTAAGTGGCAAAGCGATATAACGTCTCGTCATGCCACAACCCGACGATGAATCCACGAAAAGCCCGGCCTATCCAGGGGATCATGGCGATCGAGCCGGTGAGGGATGTGCCCGCTGCGCCGAAGTGGTTGGTTTGCATCCACACCCAGGCGGAAGGGAAAGATTGTCCCCAATCTTTTTCGATGTAGCCGCGCCCGCCGGTGAAGTCTACCGTTGCGCCGTTGATGGTGAATCTACCTTCCAGGCCGTGATCGAGGCTCAGGACGCCGTGGTAACACTCCATGCGAGGCACCCAGGCGTACCACCCCATAATCCCCGGCGAGAAGACTGTGACCGGCCAGGGGCGCGGATCGCGGAACGTGATGTTCCCCTGCACCGTCAGGTCAGGATGGCGAATGTCCAACTGCATCATCGTCGGGGTGAAGATGTTGGCGCCAAGGTGAACTTCGAAGCGATCTTCGGCGGCCCAGAACTCGGAGAGGGGGTAGCGAACGTAGGTCATCGCGCCGTTGACGCCGTCGAAGACCTGGATGAAGGCATGGGGGCCATCTGCGCCTTTGGTGAGGAAGACGGCGGGGATGATGGCGTAGCGGTGCATCTCGGTGCGATCCACCACCTTGAAATACCACCCCTCAAAATAAGGCGAGCGGCGTCCCTTGCCCTGATACCAGGCGGGATTGAGAATCGTGCGCGGTGTGGGCATGGGGTCAGCGTCCCGCTTGCACTGTCATTCGTTGCTTCTCTACGCGACCAGCAGACGGCGACAGCCATCGCAGTAGGCTTCTTCGCCGTTTTTGACTTTGCGTTGGGTGGGCTTCAACACTTCCACGCCGCACATACTACAAATGTCGCCGTTCAGCCGCGCGACAGGGATACCGCCGGTTCTGCTGGTCAGGTAATGGTAGGAGTCCAGAATGGCCGGTGGAATTTTTTCTTTGATGCGCGGCGCTTCTTTGAGCAATGTCTGTCCGCGCGTTTGGAGTTCTTCACGCTCGGCAGTGAGGGTGCGGCACAGCGTTTCGCGTTGTGCGGTGATCTGCTGTAGTTTGACGGCGGCAGCAGAGGCAGTTTCGTCGGCTTCCTCGCGCGCGACCATCGCTTCAAGCAGGTCATCTTCAAGTTTGGCGATCCACCGGCGCAGGGACTGCGACTTGGCTTGTAAATCCTCGAGTTGGCGAGGATTGGTGACGCTGCCGCCATACAAGCGTTGCTCGGTCTGCTGAAGCTCGGTTTGCGTTCTTTGCAGCTCAAATTCGACGTCTTTCTGCTTTTTGTTGGCCGCGCGCGCCGCCTGCGCCGATTGTTCAGCGTGTTGTCGCGCCTGCAAAAGTTCCGTTTCGTCGTGAAGCGCAGCCTGGATCTCGGTCAGCCGTTGGTTCAGCCGTTGAAGCTCCAGGTCAATCTCTTGAAAGCGTAGCAGCGCGTCTGTCCAGGGCATACCGCACCTCCGAAGGTAGTCTCAAGTCACAAGTCGAAAGTCCCAAGTCAGAGCGTGGACGCTGCGTTGCCTCAGGAGGGCGTGGAAGCGTTCACGACAGGTATTTTCCGTTTGACTGCCGGTTATCAGGCTGCCTTTGGCTGTGCTTTGCGTGGCAGCCACAGATGGCGCACGAGCAAATAAGCGGCGCCAGCGATGAACAGGATGATGGCGAACAATTGCGCGGCGGCAATGCTGCCGACCATCCAGGCATCGGGGCGCAGCATCTCGGTGAAGAAGCGGATGACGGCGTAGCCCATCAAGTAGCCGACCAGCAAGTCGCCTTCCAGCAATTTGTGGCCGTAGCGCACGGCGATCCACATCAGCAGCAGACAAAGCGCCAGCGCCGCCAGCGATTCGTAGAGGAACGTGGGGTGGAAGAGCGTGCTCTCCGGGTATTTGATGAGGTCGGTGTAGGGTGCGATGCGGTTGAGCACCGGGACACGCAGTCCCCAGGGAAGCGTGGTGGGGGGGCCGTAGAGTTCAATGTTGACGAAGTTGCCCCACCGTCCGATAGATTGCCCGACTGCCATGCCCGGCGCCGCGAAGTCCAGCCATTGGAGCGGGCGCAGCTTCCGCCGCCAGGTGAACAGGATCACGCCCAGCGCCCCGCCGACAATCGCCCCGTAGACGCCCAACCCGCCGTTCCAGATGTAGAGCGCTTCCACGGGGTGTTCCTTGTAGTAGTTCCAACCGAGCAGCCCATCGCTCGGTTGCGAAAAGACGTGGTAGAGGCGAGCGCCGATAATCGCCAGGATGACGACGATCATCAGCATGTCCCAGATCGCCTCCGGGTCTTTGCCAGCTTTCTTCGCCAGGTATGCGGCGACGTTCGCTCCCAGGATGATACCGGTGACGATTAAAACGCCGTACCAGTGGACGGAGATAACATTTCCAATACTGAATAAAATCGGGCCAAAAGGTGGTGTCATATTGTAGCCTCCGGTGATAAGGTAGATTTGTTGTATTTTCGTTTGAGCGTGTGAAACACATCCTCAAAGTACTCGTTCAGGTGGGGATAAGCCGTGGCGATGATCCCCAGTCCAAAAAGCGCGCCGGTGATAGTGCGCATCAGAGGCGTCGTCTCGAAGGGCGTGGCGATGAGGCCGGGGAAGATCACCCATGCGAGGTAGGAAATCCACTGGATGCCCCCGTCGAGCATCATCGGCAGGATGCCGAAAGCGAAGTACTGCCACATCGGCCAGGGCTGGATGGATTTGTGACGCCGCAGCCATGCGAATGCCAATCCCGCCAGCAGCATACACCCGTAGATGGCGATGTCGCGTTGGCAGAGCGCCATTTTGTAGCCGGTGTGCGCGTCGCCGATAAAGGCGCGCAGTTCATTCATCTCGGCAACATGGACAGGATGGGTGAGAGGATAGGCAATTTGCGGCCCGAAGAGGAACCACGAGCGGAAGGGATACTGGTGGCATAAGGGCGCGTAAATGGCATAGAGCAGGTGCGCTATGTTTGTCAGTCCCATCTTCATAAAGAAGGGGGGCAATACCGCCCCACCGAGGAAAATCCCCGTCAGTGTGTTGAACACCGCCAGCCAGTGTCGTGTCAGCCAGAAGACAAACCGGTTCAGCTTGTCAACCAGGACACGCTGCTGCGGTGGAATTTCCTGCCGCATCCGTTCCTGGATGCGGCGCTGCGCCTCGTCCAGGATGTTCTCTGCGCCCGGCGCGCGGGTGTCTATATTCCCAGATTCCATCCAATCCCTCGCTGTTCGAGCCACAGACCAAACGCGCTAAAACCATCCGTGATGAGCAAGATTCCCACCAGAATCAGGATAACGCCGGCAATTTTCTGGATGACTGGCAGGTACCGCGCCATTCGTTGGAGAAGCGTGCCCAACTGATCCACCAGAAAACCGGCGAGGATAAAAGGCAGCCCGATGCCGGCGGAATACGCCGCCAGCAGCACCGCGCCGTGCACGACGGTGTCTTGATCGGCGCTGAGGACCAGGATCGCCGAGAGCGCCGGCCCGACGCAGGGCGTCCATCCAGCAGCGAAGACCATTCCGATCAGCAGGGAGGAGAAAAAGCCCCATTCGCGTTTGCCGCGCCATTGCAGGCGGGCTTCCTGTTGGAGAAAGGGCACGTGGAGGATTTCCATCAGCGCCAACCCAAAGAAGATGATGATCAGCCCACCCACGTAGCGGAACCACTCGCCGCGCAATAGTCGCCCAAGCGAACCCGCTACAGTCCCCAACAGGATGAAGACGAGGCTGAAGCCAACAACGAAGGCCGCAGCGTGGGCGATGACGAAAAATCGCTCGCTCAAGCTGCGGTTGCCGGATTTCGTCACCGCGTAGCCGCTGAGGTAGCCCAGGTAGGCCGGCACCAGAGGCAGCACACAGGGGGCCAAAAATGAGGCTAATCCTGCGATGAAAGCTACACCTACGCCGATGTTCACACGCTCCCCCTTCGATGATTTGCGCCATTATACCACTACCGGATAGAGAGAACAAACGCACGTACTCTATTTTTGCTTACTGCCCCCGTCTCGGGGGCAGGCGAGTCAGGAGTGTGTTCATGAAAAAATTGTAGCGCGAGTTGCCAACTCGCGCTACAGAACGGATTCGCGTTTAACTCAATGTGCGTAGCGGAGCACGGGATTGCGCGCGGCGCGGACTTCGTCCAGGCGGCGGACGGGGGCGTTGTGCGGCGCTGCGTGGAGCAGCTCCGGCGTCTCGCGCGCCTCGGCAGCGATGGTGAGCAGGATGTCGGCGTAGTTGTCCAGCGATTGCTTGCTCTCCGTCTCGGTCGGCTCAATCATCAGGGCTTCGGGCACGATGAGCGGGAAGTAGTTGGTGGGCGGATGGACGCCGTAGTCAATGAGGCGTTTGGCGATGTCGAGCGCGTGAACGTCGGGCGCGTCCTTGAGATGCCCTTCCACCACGAATTCGTGCTTGCAGATGCGGTCGTAGGGCAGGGGATAGGCGCCTTTGATGCGGCTGAGCAGGTAATTCGCGTTGAGCACCGCGTGTTCGGCGGCCTTGCGTACCCCTTCACTGCCGAGCATCCGTATGTACGTGTAAGCGCGCACGATGACGCCGAATTGTCCCCAGAAAGCCTTGACCCGTCCGATGGACTTGGGCGGATCAAAGAAGGTGAAGTAGGGGTCTTCGTCTGCCGTTGATTCCGGGTCGAGCGCGACGATGGGGCCGGGGAGATAGTCCGCCAGATGTGCGGCGACGCCGACCGGGCCGCTGCCCGGCCCACCGCCGCCGTGCGGCGTGCTGAAGGTTTTGTGCAGGTTGAAGTGCATCACGTCAATCCCCGCGTCGCCGGGGCGCATAATGCCGGTGAGGGCGTTCATATTCGCGCCGTCGCCGTACACCAGTCCGCCGCACCCGTGGACGATGTTGATGACCTCCTCGGTGTGCTCTTCAAAGAGACCAAGTGTGTTGGGATTGGTGAACATCAACCCCACCACGCGCGCACACACCTGGGCGCGCAGCGCGTCGAGGTCAATGTTGCCGCGTGCGTCAGATGGGATTTCCACCACGCGCAGCCCGCTCATGCTCGTGGAGGCGGGATTGGTTCCGTGCGCCGAATCGGGCACCAGGATCGTGTCGCGGTCGGTGTCGCCGTGATCCAGGTGATACTTTCGCATAATGAGCACGCCCGTCAACTCGCCGTGCGCGCCCGCCGCCGGCTGTAAACTCATGGCGGCGAAACCGCCGATTTCCTTCAGGTATTCCTGGACGGAGTACATCACATACAGCGCGCCCTGGACGGATTCCTCGTCTTGCAACGGATGGACGCCGGTGAAGCCAGCCAGCCGCGCGGCGACTTCGTTGACCTTGGGGTTGAATTTCATCGTGCAGGAGCCGAGCGGGTACATCCCTTTGTCAATGGCGTAGTTAAGTTGCGACAGCCGCAGATAGTGGCGCACTACATCTACTTCGCTCACTTCGGGGAGCGGCAGGTCCTCGCGCAAGAGGTTGGCGGGGAGGGCGCTCTCCGGCACATCCAGGTGTGGGGGCTTGACCCCCGCGCGCCCTGGCGACGACAGTTCGTAAATCAAGGGTTCGCTCATCGGTGACTCCTCCCGTTTTCGACAGGGAACGCGCCAAGCGCCTCCGCAAACAGGTCAATTTCGTGGCGCGAGTTCATCTCGGTCACGGCGACCAGCATGTGATTCTCCAGGCGCGGATAATCGAGCGCCAGGTCGTAGCCGCCGATGATCTCCAATTCTTCAATGTCGTTGCGGAGGAAGGCGTTGATCTCGCCGACCGGCGCGGGACAGCGGACGACAAACTCGTTGAAGAAGGGGCGGTTCTTGATGACGGTGAAGCCGTCCAACTCGTCAATGACGCTGGCGGCGTAGTGCGCCTTGTGGTAATTCAACTCGGCGATTTGACGCAGGCCGTGTTTGCCCAGCGCCGCCATGTAGACCGTTGCCGCGAGGGCCATCAAACCCTCATTGCTGCATATATTCGAGGTGGCTTTATCGCGGCGGATGTGCTGCTCGCGGGTGGTGAGGGTCATCACGTAGCCGTCTTGGCCTGCGCTGTCCACGGTTTTGCCGACCAGCCGGCCGGCCATTTGCCGGGCATACTGCATCTGCGTGGCGTAAAAGCCGAGGTACGGCCCGCCGAAGTTGAGGCCCAATCCCAACGGCTGCCCCTCGCCGAGCGCGATGTCCGCGCCATAAGCGCCGGGCGGTTTGAGCAATCCCAGGCTGATGGGGTTGACGACGACCGCCAGCAGGGTCCCCTTGCCGCGCGCATGCACCTGGTCGGCGACGCCTTCCAGGTTGACCAGGCGCCCCAGGAAGTCCGGCGTTTGCACGATGAGGCAGGCTGTTTGCTCGTCAACCATCTCGACGAGTTGATCGAGCGGCGTGGTGGGATCGTCTCCGCCAACGATGTCCAGCTCCATTCCCTGTGTGTAAGTGTGGATAACTTGCCGATAGTGTGGGTGGACGGTGGGCGCAATCACGATTTTGGCGCGCTTCTTGCGGAAGACGTTGTAGGCTTGAATGACTGCTTCCGCCGCCGCCGTTGCACCATCGTAATGGCTGGCGTTGGCGACTTCCATCCCGGTGAGATCGCAGATCATGCTCTCGTATTCGAAGATGGCTTGCAGGGTGCCCTGGCTCACCTCGGCCTGATAGGGGGTGTACGCCGTGTAGAACTCCCCCCGGCTGATGACGTAATCCACGACGCTCGGCGTCCAATGCCGATATGCCCCCGCGCCCAGGAAGGTGGAGGTGGTGTTCGCGTTCAAGTTCAACGTAGCGAGGAATTGCAATTCTTGCAGGATCTCCATCTCCGACAATGGTTCAGGGAGATCGAGGTGGGGATAGCGGAATTTCTCCGGGATGTCCTGGAAAAGGTCCTCCAGGCGATTGACTCCAATCGCGGCCAACATCTCTCGACGTTCTACGTCGGTATGCGGTATATAGACCATAATTTTGACTCCTTCAAAGCGACATTAGAGCCTGCATGGGGTAGGCTCTAAATGAATTGCGGTGGGATTAATGCGCGGCTTCTTCTTCCTCGACGACCTTTTGGTAGGCTTCTGCGTCCAGCAGCTCCTCCCATTCCCCCACGTTGGTGGGGCTAAGGCGGACCATCCAGCCTGCGCCGAAAGCGTCTTCGTTGACCAGTTCTGGCGTATCCTCGAGCGCTGTGTTCACGGCGACGACCTTGCCGCCCATCGGGAGATAGACATCGGCTGCCGCCTTGACCGATTCGACCACGCCAAACTGGTCGCCCTTGGCGAGGGTGTCGCCAACTTCGGGCAATTCAACGTAAACGATGTCGGAAAGCGTGCTCTGCGCGTAATCCGTGATGCCGATGACGATTTCATTGCCTTCTCGACGCGCCCACTCGTGGGTCTCCAGATAACGAACGCCTGTATCTATATTCATCATTTATCCTCCGTATTCGATTAGATATGACTGTCGGTTTTCTGCTCTCAAGCCGTCACGATGGACAACAATTGTGACATCGGTGATGGCTCATGCACATCCTGGAAATTTGGGGTGTAGGGGATAAAAATATCCGGCGCATGGGGCAACCCCAGAGAAATGTCAACGGGTTTGGTGTTGGTCGCATCGTTGAAAATGAGCAACAATGCCCGTCGTCCAACCTCATTTTTGAACATCGTGTTAATGGCGATACTTGCCAGGGTGCGTGAGGTCGTTTCCGCTGAGGTTACGATCGCGAGCCAATCGCACTGGGATTGCACTTGCCACAGCAACGGCAGCGTTCCGCGACCCAAGTCCATAATGACGAAGTAGCCTTCATCGCGCAAGATGCCGAGTAGACGCTGCAATGCCTCCATACGGACGCCGCTGAGGTCTATGATTTCAGAAGCGCCAGGGATGAAGGAGAACCCGTGGACATTTTGCCGGCTGAAGCTCTGGATCAGGGGCAGGTTGATGTCTGCCGCATTGCGCGATAAAAGTTCCGGCAGATGCCGTACGCCTTCAATCCCACTCCACAGGCCAATACTACCGACGGGGAACGCCAGGTCCAGCAGGATAGTGGATTGGTCGAGCCAGTCCGCGGCGTGGCGGGCCAGGTTGAGTGCTATCGTACTTACGCCGACCCCCCCGCGCAGGGACAGCAGGCCGATTGAACTCCCGCGCTTCTTTTCCCGCGACTCGCTTTTTAACCGCTGCACGCGATTCAAGGCTGCCTGGATACGCGCGCCCAGCTCTTGATATTCGACCTGCCCTTTCGTGATGAAGTCGTCGCCGCCGATGGTATAGCCTTTGATCCGATCATCCATCGCATCGAGCGCGCTGAAAAACACAATCGGCACAGTGCGAAAATGCGGGTCGGCGCGGAGTTGTTTGCAGACTTCGTAGCCATCAATGTCGGGCATCATAATATCCAGCAGAATCAGATCGGGTCTGAACTGCGGCGCGATGCGGAGGCCTTCCTTCCCGGTCGTCGCTTCCGCGATTTCGTGGCCCCAACTGCGCAGCATAATGCTGTACATCATGCGCGCATCGTCGTCATCTTCGATAACCAGGATGCGAGTTTTCGGCATGGATAATTCCCTCCTTTAGTTGGTTATGGGGATGGCGAAACTGAACGTGCTGCCTTGTTGATACACGCTATCCACCATCACCTGTCCGCCATGCATTTCAACAATGCTGCGAGTGATTGCCAATCCCAAGCCTGTCCCCTGGACGCTCCGCACAGCGGCGTTGTTCGCCCGGAAATACTTGGTAAATAGCCGGCTCAATTCGTCCGGTTTCATCCCAATCCCGTTGTCCTTGACACTCCAGCGCACATAGTCTTTGCCTTTGTCGGCCCATACTTCGGCGCTGACAATGATCATGCCGCCTTCGGGTGTGTATTTATTTGCATTGCTGACCAGGTTGGTGAGGACCTGGATCAGACGCCCGCGATCTCCAACCACAGTTGGTAGACTCGGCGGCATAAGCACCTGGATGGTCTGATTTTTGGAGACGATTTCCTGCTCAAACGCCTGGACTGCCTCACTGACGATCTCCTCCGGGATCACCTGTCCCGCTTCCAGGCGCATACGCCCTGATTCGATGCGCGATATATCTAGCAAATCCTGAACCAGACGATCCATCCGCCCGATGTTGTTGCGGACGATTTGCAGGAACTGCTGTTGTTGCTCGTTGAGTGGCCCACCGATGCCTTTCATGAGCAGGTCAATGTAGCCCTTCATCGAGGTCATCGGCTGCTTAAGTTCGTGGGAGACGAAGGAGATGAAGTCGGTCTTGGCGTCGTTCGCCTGCTGCACGATCTGGAATAGGCGGGCGTTTTCGATAGCGATGGCGGCGTGGTCCGCCAGACGCACAATCAACGCCACGTCGCTGCCCTGGAAGCTCTCGCTTTGATCGGAGGCCAGGGCGATGACGCCGATCACCCGTTCTTCGCGTTTGATGGGGACGGTGAGCTGCGCTTGCATCCCCGGCGACAACTTTTTGTAGTGCGGGTCCTGCGCGAGATCCGTGACCAGGGAAGTTTCTCCGGTGCGCACTGTCAATCCCAACAACCCATCTTTCAAGGGCCAGAGATCGTTCTCCGCGTATTGCTTGAATACTTCCGGTGGATACCCCCGGTGCGCCAGGAAGCGCAGCCCGCGAGTGCCATCTTCCTGTTCCTGCAAAGCGGCAATGAGGCCGATGGTCGCGCCGGTGATGCGGATGGCCCATTCGAGCGTTTGTCCCATCACGGCGCTGTAGTCCAACGTGGTGTTGAGCTGGCGGTCAATCTGTTGCAGCGTGGTCAGTTCTTCCAGCCGGGCATTCAAGGCCTGGTCTGTCATCGTGAACAATTGCGCATTCTCAATGGCAATGGCGGCCTGCGCACCGAAGGCCAGGAGCAATTCGGTGTCTTCCTGGTTGAAGGGACGCGAGTCTTTGCGGTTGATCACTTCCAGTACGCCGATGGTGCGCCCGCGCGCGTTGAGCGGCACGGCGATGATGGACTGTGTGCTGAACTCCGCCCGTCTGTCGAAGCTGCTGTCCCACCGTCCGTCCCGGCGGGTGTCGTGCGTGATGACAGGCCGGTTCTCGGCGAAGGCTGCGCCAGCGATGCCTTTTCCCGCCGGCACGCGCATCCCCACCAACTTGGCGCCCGCCGGCCCGCTGGAAATGCGAAAGACCAGATCGCCGCTTTCGTCGTCGAGCAGTAAAAGCGACCCGGCTTCCGAGTTCAGCAGTGTGGCGGCGTTACGTACCACCAGATCGAGCACTTCGTTGAGGTCGAGACTGGAGGCCAGCAGGTTGCCGATCTCGTTCAACGTGCCGAGCTGTCGCGCGCGCGACTCCAACCGATCATACAGCGAGTAGCGTTCGATGATCGCGGCTGTGTATGCGGCGACAGTCACGAAGAAGTTCTCGTCCTCTTCGCTGAATTGGGCGCCGGGGTCGAACGTCGAGGCGACCATCACCCCCAGTGTCTTATCGCCGGCCGTGAGTGGCGTGCCGAGCCAGGCCTTGCCAAATCGCAAGCCGCTGGGTTCGATGCCGCGTTTTCGACATTCCTCCACATAGTCATCCGTGCGGATGGTCAGCCCGTTCGCCATAATGGCGCTGGTCAGCCCCACGGTCGTATCCCAGGTATCCTCAGGATACAACCGTTCGTCCTCTTCAATGTAGAAAGCAAACCCCAATTTATCTTCGTCCGGTTGCCGCAGTGCGATGTAGAAGTTCGGCAGGTCAATGACGCGCTTGAGTTGGGTGTAGATTAACTCCATCAAATCATCAATTTGCGTCGTAAAGTTGATGGCCTGGGCGATCCAATACAGAGAGCGCAGCTCCTGCGCGCGTTTGGGTTGGCTTTCGGCGATGGTCGCGCGTTCCAGACCGACCGTGACCGGCTGGGTGAGATGTTGGAGCAAGCTTTGCTGTACAGCACTGTAGGAAGGCGCGTCGTGTGGCGCACCGATCCCGATCCACCCCTGTTTACCAAAGGATATGACCAGGACGATGCCGCGTTCCAGCATCTTCGCTTGTTCCGCCAGGGCATCTGATGGCAGATTCATAGCGGGAAGGGCGATGGGAAGGTCTACAGGTTGCGCAATCAGCCATCTTACCAGTGGATCATTGGCGGAGAACGACGCATTGGTTTCCACGACGCGGTAATGCGCGGATTGTTGGAGCAAGGCGATCTCAATACACTGCGGCTGAAAAAGCGCTTCGATTTCGCTGTGGAGCGTCTCGGCGATCTCCTGGCGCGTGCTGCTGCTTGCGGCGACACGCGTGACGTGCGCCAGCGCCTCCGGCGTCTTCTGAATGAGCGGGTTTTTTTCTATGGAGAGTGTTTCGAGATAGCGGTAGCCCCACCGTCCTGCCAGAATCGCCAGACTCAGAAAAACAGCGGCGCTGATCATACTGATGGGCTGCGCGGGGGAAATGGCTCCGCCAAAAAACGCGGCAAGCATCCACAGGCCAATGAGCACACCGATAACCAAAAGCGGGATCAGAACGTAACCCCAAAGGCGTGTTCTTTGACGGATTTTCTCTCTTAACAGCTCAGCGATGGATTCTGACGCGGCTGGGCGCGTGCTCATTGTTTTTCTCCAGCGTTAACGTGATCCTTACTATAATCCTATTGTAGCATGGCGGGGGATAGTTGCAACTCTGCAATGCTTGCAGCTACGTTGCAGTTTGATGCCAGTTTTGAAACTGCCTCGATACATCCAGAGAGATTCAGTATGGGAATTTCGCCATCTCGCCCTCTGGCGCGCCGAGCGGCGTGAGGCGGAAGCGTTCGTAGACGGTAAGCGCCACTGTGGCTGGGTGTTCTGTCGTTGTGTAGGGATGCGGATCGAGCAGCGCGCCGTCGCGGATAATCCATTTAAGCGTGGGCAGCGCGCCGAGGCCGGGTTGGATGTCGTGCATCCCTAACCATACCCCATCCGCGCCCAGCAGCCGCGCGCTGACAGCGTAATCATTGACGATAGGCCGCGCCACGCGCCAGCGCAGGTTGAGTACCAGCGCGCCGTCGCGTTGCGCTGCGTCACTGCCGGTCAACACCATCTCGTCGCCGAAAGGGACGTAGCGTTCCCCGGATGACGGTACGGGCAGCGCCAGACCGAGCCAGCGCGCCGGACTACCGTCGGCGCGGGTGAAGATGAGCTGCGGGCGTTCTTTGAGCGGCGCGGCGACGCGCACGGTCTGGCAATCTCCCGCGCCCAGCGGATGGACGAACGCGCGACTATCGCCGGATTGGACGATCAACGCCTGCCCTGGCCCGCACCAGTGCAAATAGGCTGTCGCGCTGTCAACCTGGGTATCGTAATCCACGCCGCGCAACCACGGCCCGCCGTTGACGATGACGCCAGGCCAAAAGCGGGCCACAGGCAGGGTGGGGAAGTCGCACGCGCTCGCTAACTCCGGCAACGAGACGTTGCCCAAATCCTGAAATGCGCCGTTGACAACTGTATACGCGCCGAGCGTTGGGTAAATAACTCCTGTGCAGCGATCTACCGGCATCTGCAAGACCAGATGGGTGAACCGCACCTCACCCACGGCGGTATCGCTGCCCAACCAGCGATCACTCTGCGCCAGCAAAGCGCCGTTCGCATCCCAGAGACGGGCAGTGAAAGATGGAGCCGGTTCTTGCGCGCCATTCGCCTGCCACGCCAGATGCAATTCCACCTGTTGCCCCGGCCTGGCCGCGCCGACGAGGCGGTAGCCTAACACCCGCACTGCGCCCAGGTCGGCGTCCAACGGCGTGAAATCCAGCCCCTCCGACAACGCGGCCAGCGGTCGCCGGTAAAAGCGGAACCCGCCGCCCACCGGCGTGGACGTCCAGCCATCCCACGCATAACCGTGCGTCGTGAAGAGCGGACGCTCCCCGGCAGCTTCGGCCCGCGCGCGCCACACGTCCTCATACTCCTGTCCCGCGACGGGATAAACGTAGTCCACCTCCACTTGCGGATTGCGCCCTTCCACCTGCTGCAACACCCACAACGGTGTCGCCCAATGCCAATCCGCGAGAATCAGCGCATCCGGCGGCGCAACCTCTAGCAATGGCGCGGTTCGCTCTCGGATGGATGTATCGGCGGCAAGAACGGCGAAATCGGGTACGAGCGCGATGAGGCGGAGGAGTAGAACGAGAAACATAAAACGTAAAACGTAAGACGTAAGGCGTAAGGAGTAGGGAGTAGGGAGTAGGGAGTAAGGAGTAGGGAGTGATTCGTGATTTGCCGATTTGCCGATTTGCTGATTTGCTGATTTGCTGATTTGCTGATTTGCTGATTCGCTCATTCGCCGATTCGCTATTCCACTCACCCCCAGCCCAAACACGATCACCATCGGTACATACGCCGGCATCAGGTATTCGATGGTTTGCGGGGCGCGGTAGGTGATGGTGACGAAGGTGTGCAGCGCCCACGCGAGCAGAAACGCCGCCGCCAGTTTTCCGTCGCGGCGGAGCAGCCACAGCCAGCTCAGGCCGATGGCAACCAGAAAGAGCGGCGGGAATTGCAGCCGGAAGAGCGTCGGCAGCAGCGGTAGCCGCAGCGCCAGGTCGGTGGCGGTGGCGAAGGCGAACATATCGCCCTCAAAGCCGCGCGCCAGCACGTGATCCCAGAAGCCTGTCCAGGTCGCCAGAGCGCCGGGCGCGAGGGGGACGTTGGGCATACTGCCCCGCAAAGGCAAATACAGTTGCGGGATGAACCATGCCAGCACCGCAACGAGCGCCGCCTTCCACCAGCGGCGCGGCTGCACGAACAAGCGCGGATCCATCAGCAACAGGTAGAGCGCCCATCCCACGGCGATGAAGATGAGCGAAGGATGATGCCCGACACCGAATCCAAGTGCCAGCGCAAGTTCGATCAGCGGCGGGATTTTGCCGGTGTGCGCCCCGTTCTGTGTGGCGCGATAATGCGCCAGCGCCAGAAAACCCCACGCTGCGAAGAGCATCGTGGGCATACGGATATTGGCAATCGTCGCCTGCGCCCAAAACGTGGAAGCGCTGCCGAACAGCAACGCCGCCGCCACACCTCCGGCCTGTGCCGCACGTGTCGAGTATCCCCAGGCTGTAGCCCACGCGCGCACGGCGGCAGCGATGAGCACGAGCGTCGTCGCGGCCAACGCCGCGCTGAACAGGTTGACGCGGAATACCGCCGCGCCGATGGGAACCAGGCGCATCCACAGCGCGCTGGCGACGGTGTAGAGCGGGTAGCCGGGCGGGTGCGCGATGCCCCACGTCGCCGCCGTGAGTTGGAATTCGCCGCTGTCGGCGGGGAGCACGTCGCGGGCGGTGGTGGCGGCGTAGAGCAGGAAGAAGGCAAGCCACATTAGGAGTAGACGGTAGACGGTAGACGGTAGACGGGATGGGGGATGGGGACTGGGACTGGCATGGGAAAATCGCGCGCCGGGGTGGGGCGCGCGATTTTGCTGTGCTTGGGGACGGTTGTCGGCCAAAGGTTACTCTGCCATCAGCTTCATCGCCCGCTCGGCAATCTGCGCGGGGGTGAAGCCAAATTCTTCCTTGAGGCGCTGGTAGGGCGCCGACGCGCCGAAGCGGTCGAGGCCGATGATGTCGCCGTAGCTGCCCACGTAGCGCTCCCATCCCAGGGTGACGCCAGCCTCAATCGCCAGCCGCTTGATGATGTTGGTGGGCAGAACGGTGTGCTTGTAGAAGAGCGGCTGTTGCTCGAAGAGTTCCCACGAGGGCATACTGACGACGCGCGCGCCGATGCGCCGCTCCTGTAGCAGCTTCTGCGCTGCCAGCGCGTCGGCCACTTCCGAACCGGTAGCGATGAGAATGATGTCCACGCGATCCAGCGGTGAGTCGCTGAGGATGTACGCCCCGCGCGCCACGCCCTGCATTGCCTGGTTGGCGGCCTCTTCTAGTGTGGGGAGGTTTTGCCGGGTCAACGCCAGGGCTACCGGGCCGTGTTTATGTTCGAGCGCCACTTTCCACGCGGCGGCAGTCTCGTTGGCGTCCGCCGGGCGGATCACCGTCAGCCCGGGGATGAGGCGTAGCGACATCACGTGCTCCACCGGCTCGTGGGTGGGGCCGTCCTCGCCCACGTAGATCGAATCGTGGGTGAAGACGTAGATCACGGGCAGCTTCATCAGCGCGGCCAGGCGCACCGCCGGACGCGCGTAATCGGAGAAGACCATAAACGTGCCGCCGTAGACCTGCAGCCCGCCATACAGTGCCATCCCGTTGAGCAGGCTACACATCGCGTGTTCGCGCACGCCGAAGTGGAAGTTGCGCCCCAGCGGATTCTCCTTCGAGAAGTCGCCGAAGCCTTTCAAATAGGTGTTGTTCGACGGTTCCAAATCCGCCGACCCGCCGAGGAGTTCCGGCAGCGCCGGCGCGAGGGCATTGAGCACCTTGCCGGAAGCCGCGCGGGTGGCCATCGCGCCGCCATCGGGCCGGAAGTGCGGCACGGCTTTCTCCCAATTCGCGGGTAGTTCGCCGCTGAGGACGCGCTGCAATTCCGCGGCCTCCTGGGGATACGCCGCTTCGTAGCCGGTGAGCAGCTCGCGCCATTTCGCCTCGGCGCGCTCGCCCTGGGGGACGGCGAGCCGGTAGTGGGCGATCACGTCGTTGGGGACGAAGAATGGCTCCTGCGAGGGCCAGCCGAGGGCATCTTTCGTCAAGCGGATTTCCTCGTCGCCGAGTGGGGAACCGTGCGCCTTCTCGCTGCCCTGCATATTCGGGCTGCCGTGGGCGATGGTGGTGGTGCAAGCGATGAGGTGCGGTTGTCCCTTCACCGCCTTGGCGGCGCGGATGGCAGCGTCGAGCGCATCAATATCGTGCCCGTCCACGGCCTGCACATGCCAGCCGTAGGCGCGGAAGCGGGCTTGCACATCCTCGGTGAAGGCGATGTCGGTGGAGCCTTCGATGGAAATGCCGTTGTCATCGTAAAAGTAAATCAGGCTGTCCAGTCCCAGATGTCCGGCGAGAGAGCCAGCCTCGTGGGAAATGCCCTCCATCATATCGCCATCGGAGACAATCGCGTAGATGTAGTGGTTGAAGAGCGTGAAATCCGGGCGATTGAAGCGCGCCGCCAGGTGTTTTTGCGCTATCGCCATACCGACGCCGTTGGCGAACCCCTGTCCCAACGGGCCGGTCGTCGTCTCGATGCCCAGATCAAGGTCATATTCGGGATGACCGGGCGTCTTGCTCTCCCACTGGCGGAACTGTTTGAGGTCTTCCAGTAAAATGGGATAACCCGTGAGGTGCAGCAGGCTGTAGAGCAGCATCGAACCGTGACCGGCGGAAAGGACGAAGCGGTCGCGGTTGGGCCAGCGCGGATTGCGCGGGTTGTGCTTCAGATGGCGCGTCCACAGCACGTAGGCCACGTCGGCCATGCCCATCGGCATACCGGGGTGCCCGGACTTGGCTTTCTGGACGCCGTCCATCGCTAAAACGCGCAAAGCATTGATACAGTTTTGGTCTAAGGTTGTCTTTGGCATTGAAATTCCTCCTGGTTGTCGTTTTTTAGTATCCCCATACCATATCCATAATGAGTCCGGTTGGGAAGATTAACGTTTTTCCGGCGGCCTCTGCCTCCGCGATAGCGGCTTTGATCCGCTGCACGCCCGCTGCGTATTCCGCATCGCTCAACAGCGCCAGTTGCGACGATGCGTTTTTCTGTAGAAATGGATCACCCAGCACGGTCGCGCTCGTTTTGTTGTCAATGATGCGTTCCACCGGCCGGCGCTCGACGTGCTGAAACCCGGCAGCGCGCATCCAGTCTAGCACGGTTTCCCACGATGGAAAGCGCGCCAAATCGGCTTCGTAGACGCCCGCGAAGTAATCGTAGACGTACCAGGTGTCGCGTTGGCCGTGCGGATCCATGCCGATCACCACCAGCGCCCCGCCAGCGCGCAGCACGCGCCGCGCCTCCTGGATGAACATCTGCTGCCCATCCATGTGGTGGATGGCGTTGACGCAGTACACGAGGTCGAACGTCCCATCGCGGAACGGCAGGTACTCGCCCCGCCCACGGGTAAAGCGCAATTGAGTGTTGCGCCTGCGCGCCTGCGCCAACATTCCCCTGGATGGGTCGAGGCCGTAACTGTGTTCTGTGAGGGTGCGCATCTCTGCCAGCCAGCGCCCTGTGCCGCAGCCGACTTCCAAAATGCGCTGCGCGTTGAGGCTGTCGGCCAACTCCAGCAGCGCGCGAGCGGTCTCCGGCCGGTCCTTGTCCTTTTCAAAACGCTGATTGTACGTCGGCGCAAGAGCATCGTAATTGACGTGCCTCATAATACCTTTCTGAAAAATCGGTAGTTGTAGCGCAAACTGTCAGTTTGCGTCTGTGGCAAGCTAACAGCTTGCGCAACACTTCTATCCAATTGCTTCCATATTCGCTAACGCGCGCAAAGCCACAGTGACGCGGCGCGGCGACTCGGTGAGCAGGCCGAGGTCTTCCCAGTACTGCCCCAGCCGCGCGAGGACGCTGCGCGAGATCCGTCCATCGAAGGCTGCGTGCAGCTTGCCAAGTTTGAAATAGCCGTTCAACTCCTCGACGGCGTAGGCAATGATCTCGCGTTCCAGCGCGTTCAGCTCCGGGAACGACGATGGCGGGCGCACCTGGGGATCAATGATGGCGGCTGACAGCATTTCCATCCACAGAATGGCGTCCTCGATGAGCCGCCCCATTTGGAAGTAGACGCGGTTCGACCACTCCGCCTCGCCGTCCAGGTCGTGGATGAACGGCGGCGAATCCACCAGCGTCCCATAAGCGGCGAAGGGGAAGTCGGCGGCGTTAAAGAGGCCAACCGTCGGCGTGACGGCTTCGGCGCGCAGTACATCCCAACGCACCTCGGTCACGGTGAAATCCAATTCGAACGTGACGAGGATGCCGCCGGTCAAGCGCCAGTACCAATTGACGCCGATGCGCCCCTGGTACCCCGGAATCCGCGCGGCGATGGCTTCCAAAATTTGATCCGCCAGCCGCAAGGTCTGATAGGAAGGGTAGAATTGAGCCATAGGTGTATCCTTTACTTTACTATCGAGAATCACGTTGAGTATACTCGAAATAGGACGTTGTACAAAATCTACCTTGTTTTCACACTTTGCGATATAATCAGTATATGCACATCATCTCACGTAAAACACTGCGCCAGTTTTGGGAAAAGCATCCCGATAGTGAAACGGCTTTGATTCGTTGGTTCAGGATAGTTGAAGCCACCAATTTCCGGAATTTCAGCGAATTGCGGGCTGCTTTTCCGATGGCCGATAAAGTCGGAAACTGGATTGTATTTAACATTGGCGGGAACAAGTATCGGCTCATTGCTTCTATTCACTTCAACCGAGGTAAAGTTTACATCCGCCATATTTTGACCCACCAAGAATATGATAGGGGAGACTGGAAACAATGACTGTTTTAACTAAACGAATCCAGAATCATTGGACAACAATCGCTCCATTGTTAACCATTCGCAACGAACGCGAGTATGTTCAAGCCGTCAACCGGTTGAATGACCTGTTGGATGAAATTGGCGATGATGAACGTCATCCACAATATGAGCTGTTGGACACACTAGGGACTTTGATCCAGGCGTATGAGGCGACGCATTATCCTGTGCCAGAATGTAGCGGCCTTGATAGCCTGCGTTTCCTTATGGAAGAACAGGGTGTGATGTCCAATGAGTTACCTGAGATCGGTTCTCAGGATATTGTTGTTGAGGTACTAAACGGCAGACAAGAATTGAATCTTCGGCAAGTTCGTGCGCTGGCGCGACGATTTCATGTATCTCCCGCTGTATTTATCTGAACGCAGCAACAAAATCACTGTGATTGTATAATTTTCTCCACCCGTTGTTCTTCTTCCGCGCGGGTCGCAAGCGCGCCGTCGAGCCGCTCAGCGCGCAGGGTCTCGAAAATCTGCCGGTAAAGCGGGCCAGGCGGCAGTCCCAGGCGCTTCAGGTCTTTGCCGGTTAGCGCCGGTTGAATGTGTCGCCACTCGCGGGCATAGCGTTCCAGGTTGGCTTTAACCCTGTCACTGTCGCTCGCCACCCACGCCAGGGCGAGAAGTTCATCCGGCAAAGGCTCCAGCAGGCTGACGATGCGGCTTGGCTGCTCCAGGCTTTCCAATTGGGTTGCCGCCTGGCGCAAGTTCGGTAAGAGGCGCAGTCCTGCGCTAAATTGGTGCCGCATCAACATCCGTTTGACCAGGCTCTCCAGGGATTCTGGATTCAGCCGGTAGAGAAACAGCCCCCAATAGAGAAATTCCAGCCCGCGCGTGGGGTCAATGTTCCACATCATCAGATCCGTCGTCTGGCGCAGACGGGTGAAGCGTTCGTGGAGCCACGTATCGCTGACCAGACCCGGCTGGATGTACGCGAGCGCGCCAAGCGCATGGAGCCGGTCCAGCGCGGCCTCAGGTTCGGCCTCGCGGAAGATAAGGTCGAGTTCGTGGCGGATGCGTCCCCCAGTGATGCGTCCGAGCAGCGGCAGTGCGTCGGCGATCAACTCCTCGCTTTGCGCGTCCAGGTGGAAGCCCAGGCGCGCCTCAAACCGCGCGGCGCGCAGGATGCGCGTGGGATCGTCAATAAAGCTCAGGCTGTGCAGCACGCGGATCACGCCGTCTTCCAGATCGGCTTTCCCGCCGTAGAAGTCCAGCAGCTCCCCCCAGCGTTGCGGATCGAGGCGAATGGCGAGCGTGTTGATCGTGAAATCGCGCCGGTGCAAGTCCTGCTTGATCGAACTGCGCTCCACCAGCGGCAGCGCCGTCGGATGCTCGTAGAACTCCGTCCGCGCCGTCACCAGATCAATGAAAGCGGGTAACTGGTGATTGGGGGGTGGGGATTGGTGATTGGGGATGGATGATTCCTGATCCCTGATCCCTGATTCCCGATTACTAATCCCTGATTCCCGATTACTAATCCCTAATCCCTGATGACTGGTGACTAATTCCTCCCACGGCGGCAGCGTCCATTTGACCGTCCCAAAGCGGCTGTGGCTATGGATTTCGCCGCCATAATGCTGCGCCAGCGCGCGCCCTAGCTCGATGGCTTTGCCTTCGACGACAATATCCACGTCCACGAGCGGCTGGCCGAGCAAAAGGTCGCGCACGATGCCGCCCACAAAATAGATGTTGTACCCCTGCCGGGCGGCCTGCGCGCCGATTTGGCGGATCAGCGCCAGCAGCGGCTTGGGGAAATAGCGTTCCATCCGCTGGACGATGTCCTGCTGTTCGGCGTTGGCTTCGGAGAGCGGCAGACGGATCATATCGGTGCGCGTCACCACGCCGATGAGCTGGTCATTTTCGACGACGGGGATTTGCCCCCAACCGGTATGAATCATCAACGTGCGCACGCGCTCCGTCGAATCGTCCGGCGACACGCTGACCTCGCCGGGGCGCATGATGCGCTCGACGGGCTGACGATCCCATTGGTGCTGCATGGCGCGATCCACAGCGTTGCGCGTCACCAGTCCCAGGATTTTCCCCTGCGGATCCACGACGGGGAACCCTTCGTGCCCGGTGCGCAGCATCAGTTGCGAGACCTTGTCAATGGGATCGAAAGGCCGGACAGTGCGGACGCCGAGTGACATCAGATCGCGCACTTTGATGCGCGGATGCACGAAATCGGGCAGCTTGTCGCGCAACTCAGCGAAGACCTCGACGGCCGGTCGCTGCCGGATCAGGGCGGCGGCGGCGCGATTGTGCCCCCCGCCCCCGAAATGCGCGGCGACATTGGCGACGTTGATGTCGTCCGTGTCGCTGCGCGCAACCAATTGTGTGTTGCCGCTGATCTCCACGAGCACGAACAGCGCCGACGGGTCGAGCAAATCGCGCAGTTTGTGCGCCAGCGTCGAGATTTCCTCGTCGGTATTGGGCGGGGACTGCGCCCAACTCAACACCACGGGATGCCCGTCAATTTGTAGCGTTTCGACATTTTCCTTGAGCGTGTCGTAGATCGTCTGTTGCGTGGGGGTAAGCGGATGTTCCAGGAACTCGGCGGCGATTTCCAGGCTCGCGCCTTGATCCACGAGCCATGCGGCGGCGTGCAAATCGCGCGACGAGGTGCCGGCGTAGGTCAGACTACCGGTGTCCTCGTAGATGCCGGCGAGCATCAAGGTCGCTTCGACACGGGTGATAGGAATCAGGCGCGCCGAGAGCGCCTCCACGAGCAACGTCGTCGTCGCGCCCAACGTCTCGCCCTGGAAGCGCCAGCCGACGGGGAGGCTTTCGGGCGGCGTGTGGTGGTCAATCACCAGCACGTCGTTGATGTCTTTGCTCATCCCACGCACGTAGGTGAGGCTCTGCGTGTCCACCAGGATCACGCGGCGCACGTGCTGTCCGCGCGGCAGCGTGTTGGGATCAACAAACGACAACTCCGCGCCATACAGCGTTAGAAATGCCTGAACATTCGCGTTGACGCGGTGCGGCAACACCGGCCGGGCGTGCGGGTAGAGCTTGTGCGCGCCGAGCAGGCTGGCAATCGCGTCAAAATCCGCGTTTTCGTGCGTTAAAATCACTTGCATACAGTGATTATAGCACGAAACACGATAATGCTGGCTCACATAATGCTTGCTCCCTGCCCCCGTCCCCGGGGGCAATGTTTGCCCAATTTTCGATAGGTCAGAACATCGTTTTAGTGTTGTAAGCGCCAGACTTGGTTTGACAAATGGATTTTTGTGGATATAATCATTTCAGAAAAGGGCGAGAATGTACACTTTACTGAAACCGATTGCTGTACGAGAGGAGTTATTACGCCGTGATGTGCGTGTTTTCACACCCCGGGACTTTCAGCGTATCTTTGGGGTTAACCCTCTCAAGACTAAGTACTTCCTGGAAGAACATACCTGTGATGGATTGTTCCTACGTCTCAAGAATGGATTGTATGTCTTGAAGACCGATTTGCCGTCGGAGGAAGAGATTGCTAACCGTCTCTATCGCCCTTCCTATCTCTCATTCGAGTATGTGTTAGCCGCGTACAACATTCTGCCAGAGATGCCCTATGCAGTGACTTCTGCTACAACCAAGCCTACGCGCGTTTTCGCTGTTGAGGAGAAAACATTTTCTTACCTGACCATTAAGCGTGTTGCATTTGCAGGTTATGCGCCAACCCGGCGGAATGGGCGTGTCGTGCTCGTCGCTGATCCGGAAAAGGCGTTGGTGGACTATCTCTATTTCGTTTCCCTGGGTCGCAAACCTGACAACGAGCGACTCGACACGACCGGTCTGAACAAACAAAAGGCATTGGATTACGCTGGCTTGTACCAAAGGACAAGTCTGGATCGTTTGATCAGGGAGAGACTATGATCACCGTTGAAACCATCAGAGCATTAGCTGCTCAATTTCAGACCACCGAACTTAACGTGCGGCGTGAGTATTTCCAGCACCTATTCTTGTCTTATTTTTATCAGCAGCCTCTCACTGACCAGATCTACTTCACGGGTGGTACGGCGCTGAGAGTACTTTACAACAGCCCGCGTTTTTCAGAGGATTTGGACTTTAGTTCTTGTGTGCTGGATATCCATACGTTGGAAGGGATTGTGGTAGATACATTGGCTGAGATCGCCCGCGAGAATATAGAGGTGGATGTCGCTGAATCCAAGATCACCAGCGGTGGTTACCTGGCTATCATCGCTTTCGCCGGTAGTGATATGCCGGTATCGGTGAAACTTGAGATTTCGCTGCGCGAGGGCGAGAAACGCGGGGAAGTCGTTACCATTGTTTCCGAGTTCATTCCTGCCTACATCATTATATCGCTGGCAAGAGAGCAACTGATCGAGGAAAAGATACAGGCGCTATTGTTTAGACAGAAAGCGTGCGATTTTTATGACTTGTACTTTCTGCTGCGGGCGAACCTGGTGAGGCCGGGTGAACGGGATGCCTTACCTCAGGCATTGGAGACAGTCAAGCAGTCCAAAATAGATTTCGAGCAGGAATTGAAGGAATTTCTACCCCGGAATCACCGGGCGATTCTACGCGGCTTTCAGACTACGCTGGCGCGAGAGATTGAAAGGTTTGTTTGAAGTTTTTCCCCGATTGAGGGATTAAATTTCTGTTATAATGTGGGATGAAATGAATCCCATCCTGTGAACAAAGGCGGCTTGGCGACGATGAACCGTTATAAAGTGATTGTGAATCCCATCTCTGGCCGTGGCAACGGCGAAAAATCTATCCCATTGATTAAAACTTTGTTGGAACAACACAGCCTGTCCTACGATCTGGTGCGCACCGAGCGCCCAGGCCACGCGATTGCGCTGGCGCAGCATGCCGCTGTGGATGGCTATGACGTGGTTGTTGCGGCGGGCGGTGACGGGACGGCCAACGAGGTGTTGAACGGGCTGATGCAGGCCAAACAAGCCGGCGCCAAAGCGGCGATGGGCGCCCTCTGTGTGGGGCGCGGCAACGACTTCGCGTTCGGCGCGGGCGTCCCGCCGACGGTAGAAGCCGGCTGTGACGTGTTGGCGGCGGATCATCGTCGTTTGCTTGACGTAGGGTGGGTGGAAGGCGGGTTGGTCCCGCAGGGGCGCTACTTCGGCAACGGCGTAGGCGTCGGTTTTGACGCGGTGGTGGGCTTCGAGGCGCTGAAGCTAAAGCGACTCAGCGGTTTCCCCTCATACATCGTCGCGGCGCTCAAGACGATCTTTCTCTACTATCGCGCGCCGCTGCTGCGCATTGCCTACGACGATCACGTGTTGACGCAGCCCTCCCTGATGGTCTCCGTGATGAACGGGCGGCGTATGGGCGGCGGCTTTATGATGGCGCCGCACTCCAGCCCCGACGATGGCCTCTTTGACCTGTGCCTGGCAGCGCACGTGGGGCGTGTGGCTATCTTCCCGCTGATCTTGCGCTTTATGCAGGGGACGCAAGCCACGCACAAGGCGATCACGACCGGGCGCGCCGCATGTGTCACTGTGACGGCGGTGGAAGGCGTGCTGCCCGCCCACGCTGACGGCGAGACCATCAGCGTCGAATCCCGCGAGCTGACGATGCGCGTCTTGCCGCGCCAGCTTGCGATGGTCTGCGCGGAGGCGGCGTAATGTTGATGCAGTGGGTGGTCAACACGACACTCAAGGGGTTGACCGGCGTGCTCTGCCGGGTGGATGATGCGCAACTGACGCGCGTGCCGCAGCACGGCCCGTTGATTGTGGCTGCCAATCACATCAACTTTCTGGATGCGCCAGTGCTCTTCTCGCGGGTGCATCCGCGCCGGGTGACGGGGTTTGTGAAATCTGAAACCTGGCAAAATCCGGCGTTGGCCTTTCTGTTTGAGTAACTATTCAGGCGTTGTCCAGAATTAAGGTTTTTCTGATACTAATCCAACCCGAATCTTATAGAACTGTGCTACCATCTAGGTATGATCGTGATACAACAACGGACACCTGACGAAATTCGCGTCATTTATCAAGAAGGCGAAGAAGCTGTACTGAAGTTGGTCATTGAGTTACAGACCATGATCAGTCTGCTTGCGGCGCGGA